>Ga0315899_10003183_pt1 | contig 17895 bp, 14 predicted proteins | sample LakEriMetagenome_2_FD_203518 | JGI IMG/M metagenome (GOLD analysis project Ga0315899, IMG submission 203518) | Freshwater fungal communities from buoy surface, Lake Erie, Ohio, United States - Buoy 4 MA112 | ecosystem: Environmental > Aquatic > Freshwater > Lake | place: USA: Lake Erie, Ohio... | reverse complement strand
GTGCTCGTGGCGAATCACCTGGAAGTTGCCGGTCGCGGTCACGAAGATGTCCACGTCCTTCACCACGTCATCGAGACGCACCACGCGATAGCCCTCCATCGCCGCCTGCAGGGCACAGATCGGATCGATCTCGGCGATCATCACGGTGGCGCCCAGGCCCCGCAGGGATTGGGCTGAACCCTTGCCCACATCGCCATAGCCCATCACCAGAGCCACCTTGCCGGCCACCATCACATCGGTGGCGCGCTTGATGCTGTCCACCAGCGATTCGCGGCAGCCATAGAGGTTGTCGAACTTGCTCTTGGTGACTGAATCGTTGACGTTGATGGCAGGGAATGGCAGCTCTCCGCTCTTCTGTAGCTGATAAAGGCGAGCCACTCCTGTGGTGGTTTCTTCCGTCACGCCCTGGATGTTGGCGCGGATGCGGGAGTAGAAGCCGGAATCCACGGCCAACTTGGCGCGGATAGATTTAAAAAGGGCAATCTCCTCTTCGCTGCCGGGGTTGTCCAGCACCGAGAGATCCTTTTCCGCCCGGCTTCCCAAGATCACCAAACCGGTGGCGTCGCCGCCGTCGTCCAGGATCATGTTGGGGGTACCGCCATCGCCCCACTCGAGGATGCGGTGGGTGAAGGCCCAGTATTCATCGAGGGTTTCACCTTTGTAGGCGAACACAGGGATGCCAGCGGCGGCAATGGCAGCAGCGGCGTGATCCTGGGTCGAAAAGATGTTGCAACTCGCCCAGCGAACCTCGGCACCAAGGGCCACCAAGGTTTCGATCAACACGGCGGTTTGCACCGTCATGTGCAACGAACCTGCAATGCGCGCACCCTTGAGAGGCTTATCGGCGCCGTATTTGGCCCGAAGTGCCATCAGGCCGGGCATCTCGGTCTCGGCGATATTGAGCTCCTTGCGGCCGAAATCGGCCAAACCAATATCGGCGATGACATAAGAACTGGTGGCCTGCAGATGGGGAAAAGCCTCTGCGGGGGCCACGGGTGTCGCAACCATGAAAACTCTCCTTAAAATGGAAGGGAAATATCTGCGGAGACGCCGAGGCTTCGGGCTCGCTTCGGGAGAATCTACAGGCTTCAACCCAAGGCGCGTGATGGAGATGTGCCAACTCGCCGATGTAGACGCCACCCATGCCCTGGGCCGGCGGTTGGCCCAAGGGCTATTGGAGGGCGGAACGCCCTCCTGCCAGCTTCTGCTGCTTCAGGGGCAGCTGGGCGCCGGCAAAACATCCCTGGTGCAGGGGCTGGCGGAAGGGCTCGGCATCCGGGAGCCCATCACCAGCCCCACCTTCGCCCTTGCCCACCACTACCGAGGGGAGGTGGCGAGCCGACCCACGGCCCTGGTGCACCTGGATCTCTACCGCCTGGAGCAATCCGCCTCCGCCGCTGAACTGTTTGCTCAGGAAGAAGAGGAGGCCGCCGCCCTGGGGGCGGTGCTCGCAGTGGAGTGGCCCGAGCGACTGGGGTTTGTGCCCGAACCTTGCTGGCGGGTGGAGCTTGAGCTGGCCGGGGAGGGGCGGCTAGCACGGCTGCACGGCCCAGAGATCAGTGGAAACCGTTGACCTTTCGGCCGTAGCCGCCAGAACCAGCCCAACGCCACACTTGTCCCTTTGGCCAGAAGCAGAGGGCCAACGCTGTAGAGACCGAGACTGGGGGACCGGTTAAGGCTGGGCGGACGCCGGCGGCGGTGATATGCGGGTGTTGCTGTTCGGCGTGGCCGCACAGGCGGGATGGGGATCGGTGATCCAGGAACCACCGGACAGCAGCTCGGCGGTTCGACCCCAGCTGCTGCCGCGCCAAGAAGGCGAGCCAGCCCTCCGTCAAACTGCCGTGGACGCGGCAGCCAAAGCAGGCGAGGCCACCAAGGCTCAGGAGACGCCCTCCACCCCCAGCCGCTCATGGAGAGCCGCAATGATGCGGGCGTTGGCTGCGGGGAATGGGTAGGCCGCCAGCTCTTCGGGCGTCACCCAACGCACCTGCTGAGAAGCCAGGGGTTGGGGTTCGCCTGACCGCCATCGACAGAGGTGCACCACAAAGCGGAGCCGTTTGTGGCTGTAGGCGTGCTCCAGGGTGATCAGCTCCTCCCCCACCTCGGCCTCGATGGCCAACTCTTCCCGCAACTCGCGGCGGATGGTTTCAGCGATGGGCTCCTCCGGCTCCTGCTTGCCACCGGGGAATTCCCACAAGCCCCCCAGCAATCCCTCCTCCAAACGCTGATCGATGAGCACGCGTCCGTCGCCGTCTTGCACCACGCCAACACCGATCACCTGAAAAGGCACAGCTCGGGGGGCTTCCTTCACGGGGAACCGGCTGGGATCGCCGGAAGCATAGGCACCGCAGGCCCTCTGCCAGGGACACTCCTGGCAGAGGGGGCGACGGGGGGTGCAGATCGTCGCCCCAAGATCCATTAGGGCCTGGTTGAACGCCCTCGGCTGTTGGGGGTCCAGCAAGCGCGAGCTCCAGCTCCAAAACAGGGGTTCATCCGAACGAGGGGAGCGGGGATGGGCCATCAGCCGTGCCAACACCCGGCGCACATTGCCATCGAGCAGGGGGGCGGGCCAGTCGACAGCTGAGGAGAGAATCCCCCCGGCCGTGCTGCGACCTATGCCGGGGAGTTCCATCCATTCCGCCAGGGTGCGAGGCCAGGGATCGGGAGTACCGAGTTCAGCCTGGCGGTCCAGGAGTCGCCAGGCACCCTGCTGCAGCCGCCTTGCCCGGCTGTAATAGCCCAGCCCTTGCCAGAGCTGGAGCAGGCTCTGCCCATCCGCCTCGGCCAGGGCCTGCAGATCGGGCAGGGCATGCATCCAGCGATGCCAGTAGGGAAGCACCACCTGCAGTTGGGTTTGCTGCAGCATTACCTCCGCCACCATCACACCTAGAAAAGAGAGTTCCTCCCCTGGATCGGGCCAGCGGCCATCGGGCGTGAACATCCAGGGCTTCTGGGTGATGCTGCGCCGTCCATAGGCCTCCCACCACGCGAGGAGCCGCTGGCGCAAAGTCGGTGCGATGGCCGACAGCCTGGCTGAATCAGTGGAATGGGTGACGACAGATGGCATGGACAAGGCAAGGGATCAGGCAGCGATCTGGAGGCGACGGGGCGACACTCGGAGTCAATCACTCGTATGCGCAAGAGTCCCATGAAGGTGAACGATTGCCCAGGTTTCCCCCAATTTGACTATCTATTTCCCCCTTCCAGGCGCTATGCCTTTGCCATAACTCATCGCAATGGAAAGCCTGTCATGGTGTGCCTGGCGCAGCTGGAAGCTTTTGATGGTCTGCTGTGGGTGGGGAATGGGCAGCACGCCGGGAGGATCTCTGCCCTCAGCCAGCCCACCATCAGCCGTGCCGCCCATCACGTGGCCAAAAGCCTCGGATTGACCCTTCAAAAGATCCGCAGTGAATGGCATGTGACGGGGGAGACCCACCAGTTGGCACAGGAGCGGCAACACCATCAGATGGCACGGTTGGCAGGGACAGGCAATCTGCGGCTGGAAGCGGGCGCCATCTCTAGCCGCGTGCTGGCCGACCCACCTCTAAAACCTTGGATTTTGGGTCGCCCTGATGCCATCAATCAGCCTCGCTCCCTGGCTTTGCTGCAACAGCGCGTGATCGACGCCTGGATTTGCACCAGTGCCCAGGATTTACCCTCCGACCTGGGGGAGACGGAGGTTGTGGAGCTGTTCCGCACCCCCCTGCAGCTCGTGGCCAGCTCAAATCATCCACTGGCCAAAGAACGCGCCCTGCGCCCTGCCGACCTCTCACAATTTGCGAGTGTGGCCCTGGATTGCAACTGGTTTCCCAAGAGTGCAGACCACCTCAAGCAGCATGGCTTGTGGCGCAATCCTCGACGCCTGAACCATTACCGCAGCCATCACTGGGTGGGCCGCACGGCTGATGGGCACACCCTGGCCTATGCCTCACCCCTGATGCTGGCAAGCGACCCTGCCATCACCGCCCTCGATTACGACCTCGGGTTGGAGCAGTCGCTGGCTCTGGTTGTGCGCAAAGACCTCGCCAAAGAACCGCCCATCCAAGCGCTTCTTGAGGAATTGCGTCGGCGGGTGGTGCGCCTCCAGCCTGAACGCGCCTCTAGCCTTTGCGCGGCGTAAACGGAGCCCCTCGCTTGGGGATCATCCGAATCCCCCAGGGCGCTGGCGGGCACTTGAGAGGGACACATTGGTGGGAGGCGGAGTTCCCATGCCTGGTCTTGGCCTGTCGCCTGACACCTGAACGGACGGTACGGCTCCGGGGCTGTCCAAGGGGGGTTGTTGGGGCAAGGCCAACACGTTGAAGGCGATCGACCAGCGCTCCCCTTCCCCCCGGAAGGGGGCCACCGAATGGGGTTGCCAGGCAGGAAAGACGTAATACTCACCAGGCACGGGCAGCACGTAATGGGCCATACCAGTGCGAAAGGTTTGAATCTGCCATTCCTCCGGGCCATGGAAGCAGAGCTGGCCATCAAAACGGTCTCCGCAGATCTGAGGAGGCACCTGGAGAAACAGCACGCCAGAAAAACTGCCTCCATGGGTATGGGTGGGGTTGTAATCACCCGCACGCTGAACGTTGAGCCAAAGATCGATCAATCGCAAGCTGTAACGCCCTGGGGTCCATGGGCCTCGGCCTTGGGGGGGCTGCTGATCGATGACATGGCGGATCCAACGGTCGCAGCCCGGGAGAATGATTTCCTGACACAGGCTCTGCACCACGGGGTGGTGGGGGGGAAGCTCTCTTTGCTGGGCCAGCTGACCAGCAAGCTTGCGAGAGGCATCAGGGCATTGCTCAGGGGCAGCTGCCACCTGCCTGGCCAGCGCTTGCAAAGCCTCCAACAGACTCGCCGAGAGGTGGCCGTGCAACACGTAACGGGGAAAGAGCGTGAGCATCTCCATATTTGGAGCTGGCTCTGAGCCCATGGAAGGGGGGCAGTACAGCCCCGAGGCTAGATCGTCTAGGGGGAAAGCCCTGTTTAGCTCGCCATATAGGCCTCAATGGCTGAGCGGCTCCGGCGGAGCCCCGCCAGGGCGTCACGCTCAAGATTGCGAACCCGATCGCGGCTGATACCAAGCACCCTGCCAATGCCCGTGAGGCTCATCGGCTCTTCACCCTCCATCCCATAGCGCATCTTCAGCACCCTCCCCTGCAGCTCCGGCAGCTGCTCCACCAGCGCTCGCAGATCCCCCTTCAAGCACTCCCCATCCACCATCTCGGCTGGCAACATCCCATCCCCTGCCAACAAATCCAGCAATTCCGTATCCTCACCATCCCCAACCTTCGTCTCCAAACTCACCGGCTGCCGCGCCCGGCACAACAAATCCTTCACCTCCTCCTCCGGCAGCTCCACCGCCACCGCCAGCTCGCTCACCGTTGGCGTGCGCCCCAGCTCCTGGCTCAACTCCCTCTGCCCTTTCTTCAGCTTGTTCAACGTCTCTGTGATATGGATCGGCAGACGGATCGAACGGCTCTTTTCCGCAATCGCTCGCGTGATCCCCTGGCGGATCCACCAATACGCATAGGTCGAAAACTTGTAACCCCTCGTCGGATCAAACTTCTCCACCCCTCGCACCAAACCGATCGTGCCCTCCTGGATCAAATCCAGCAGCTCCATGTTCCGCTTGGTGTATTTCTTCGCCACACTCACCACCAGCCGCAGGTTCGCTGCCACCATCCGCTCCTTCGCCCGACGACCCACCTGCAGGCGACGCTTCAGCAACGGCACCGTCAAACCCGCCTCCACAGCCAGCTGCTCCTGGCTGGGACGCTCACCCCCAGAGCGCAACGTCAGCTCCGCCTCCAATTCCTCCAAAGCCACCAGCTCCTGCACTTGACGACCCAAGGTGATCTCCTGCTCGTGCGTCAGCAGCGGCACTCGGCCGATGTCGCGCAAGTAGGAGCGCAACAGATCGCCGGTTTGGGCTTGGGCGGCGGAGGTGTCCAGAAAAATCGAGGGCATCTCGGCGGGGGGTTTCGAAACCTTGTTGTTTCGTAAACATACCATTTTTTCGGAATCGCTCCGCCCTAGCCAAGGCAGCAAAATGGGGGGATGGCTCAGGAACGGCTTCAAAAGCTCATCGCAGGCTCGGGACTCTGCTCCCGCCGCCAAGCAGAAACATTGCTGCGGCAAGGGCAGGTGCAGGTGAATGGTGCGGTGGCCACCCTTGGCGATCAAGCCGACCTCGGCGTGGATCTGATCGCCATCGCCGGCCATCCCTTGCCCGCCCCACCGGCCCCGCTCACCCTGCTCCTCCACAAACCCGCAGGGGTGCTTTGCACCTGTTCCGACCCCCAGGGACGACCCACCGTGATCGACCTTCTCCCGGAGCGCTGGCGTCACCAAAGCGGTCTTCATCCGGTCGGGCGCTTGGATGCAGACAGCCGGGGCGCCCTCCTCCTGAGCAACGATGGAGGACTCACGCTTCGCCTGACCCATCCCCGCTATGGCCACCGCAAGACCTATCGGGTCTGGGTGGAAGGCCATCCGAGTTCAGACACCCTGGAGTACTGGCGCCGCGGGGTCCCCCTTGATGGTGTGGCGAGTGCGCCCGTAGAGCTGCGGCCCCTCAAGCGCTCGCGCCACACCACCTTGCTGGAGGTGATCATGGGGGAGGGGCGGAACCGTCAGATTCGACGAACCGCCGATCTGCTCGGCCACCCTGTGCGCGACCTTCTTCGGGTGGCCATCGGGCCTGTGGCTCTCGGCACATTGCAGGAGGGTCAGTGGCGCTGCCTCCACCCGGACCAACTGACGTGAGCCCATCCTCTCCTCGCCCTGGCACCCCCCTTTGGCTGCAGCGCCTCCGACCTGGGTCCTCCAGGAAGCAGGAAACGATCAAGCCGCCGGATCCGCTGCGCTCTGCCGGTCAACGGCTTCGAGAGGCCCGCGAGGCCAAGGGCCTTGGACTTCGGGATCTTGCCCAGCAGACCCGCATCAGCATTGCCGTTTTAGAGGCTCTGGAGAGGGGGTGGAAAGATCGCCTCCCGGAGGTCACCTACCTCAGGGCGATGGTTCCCCTTTTGGAGCAGCATCTGGATCTGCCCACCGGGAGCCTCGAGCCCGTGCTTCCCCATGCAGACCGGGGGATCCGAGGGCATGGCAACCGGGCGGGGCAGGCGGCTCCCTTCTCTCCCTCCACCCTCGCGCTCCTCTCTAGCTGGCAGAGCAACCTGCTGTATGGAGGTCTCGTGGCTGGATTGCTCTATGGGGTCAATCTCCAGCAGCAACGGCTGGCGGCCATGGGACGGCTCTCCGTCAGCCCGATCCCTGTAGCACCAGCCCAGAGCAAGGTCCCCGAAGAGCGAATTGCCACTTTTCCAGATCTCCATCCCCTGGCGCAGGCGGCCAAAGGTCAGGCGATGGACCTGCTGTTTCAGGAGAACCAACGCAGTTGGCCGGACCTCAGCTTGGGTCTGCTGCAATTGAACCTGAGCGAACCAACCCAGATGGATCTGCGCAGCCTGCGAGGGGGCCGCACCCAGTTGGAGGGCCTCGCTGGAAACCTCTCCTTGCCCGTATTGCCACCGTTTGAGTTGCACCTCAAGCCTGCCCCTGCTCCTTCAACGGTTCGCTGGAGAGGCCAAGTGGTTAAGCCAAAGGTTGTCAATACAAACGTTTCGTCTCAGACCCCCACCGATCAGGGGGGCACTGGTGTCTATGTGATCCCACTCCCCCCGGATCCAAAACCGACGCCCACCCCTGTGAAAACTCCCTAACCACGTTGATAGCGGCGGGCCATATCCGCAAACCCTTGCAGTGGCCCCCGCAGATCCTCCACGGATCGATTCAAACGCCAGATCCAATTTCCATCTGTGGTGCCAGGAGTGTTAAAGCGGGCTTCATCGCCGAGTTCCAAAAGATCTTGCAGGGGCACCACCACGAGTTCGGCAGGGGATTGCAGCGCCACCTCCAAAAGTTGCCAGCCGGGAGCATGCACCTCTCCCCCCACCACAGAGGCCACCTGACCGCGCACGCTTTCATCAAGACAACGCCACCAGCCCAATGTGGTGGCGTTGTCGTGGGTCCCTGTATAGACCACCCAGTGAGAGCCTTGATAGTTGGCCGGAAGGTAGGGATTGGTGGCTGCGCCATCAAAGGCAAACTGGAGAATTTTCATGCCGGGCAGGGCAAAGGCGTCGCGCAATTGCTCCACCTCTGGGGTAATCACACCCAAGTCTTCAGCGATAAGGGGTAATCTTCCGTCTGGCCTGAGGCGGCCAGAACGCTCACAACGCTTGCGGAGCTCGCTCAGGAGTGTTGCCCCCGGAGAGGGACACCACCGACCATCCTCCGCCGTGGTGGCCTGCCCATCCACGCTCCAGTAGGCCTCAAGCGCCCGGAAATGATCGAGGCGGAGGAGGTCGTAGAGCTCAAGCTGGCGCTCCAACCGGTGCATCCACCACCGGAATCCAGTGAGGCGATGGAGCCACCATCGATAGACCGGAGTTCCCCAGAGCTGGCCGGTGGCCGAGAAGTAATCCGGGGGCACTCCACTCTGCTCCAACAACCTGCCCTGACGATCCAGGGAAAACAGCCCTCGCCGGCTCCAGGCATCGGCGCTGTCGTGGGCCACATAGAACGGGACATCTCCGAAAAGGGTGACGCCAAGCCGATGGGCCTGCGCCTGCAGGCGCTCCCACTGCCGTTGCAGATGCCACTGGAGCAGGGCTTCCTCTAAGAGCGCCTGCCGCTGCTGCCGAGCCACGGCACGAAGGGCGCGGCGAGAACGCCGGGCCAGCCCAGGCGACCATTCCCACCAAGGCCGCAGGCCATGTTGACGCCGCAAGGCCATGAAGAGGCAATGATCATCCAGCCAGAAGCGTTGGCGGCGACGCCAAAGGCGAAAGGCCTGTTGCTGCTCGGCGGGCTGCTCAGACCAGCGGCGCCCCAGAGCCTGGGCGAGCGCCTGGGCCCGCGCCGCGGCCTCCTCTGGAACCAAGCGCTCTGTGCTGCCGCCTGGGATCGCCTCCAGATCGCTTGAGCGCAGGGCCCCCTCGGTCACGAGGTCGGCCCCATCGAGCAACCAGGGATTCAGGGCCGACCCGCTGGGGGAGCTGTAGGGCGATCCCAATCCATCGGTGGGCGCGAGGGGGAGAACCTGCCAAACCCCTACGCCTGCTTGGGCAAGGAGATCGATCCAGGTGCGGGCTTGCTCCCCCAGGGTGCCGCAGGCGGGTGCTCCAGGAAGGGAAGTGGGATGAAACAACACCCCGCAGGCCCCTCGGATGGGTGGCTGGCGATGGGATGTGGCCGCAAGGGGATCACTCACGTGGTGGGAAGGCGATAGCGCGCAATGATGCGCTTGGCGAAGGCAGGAAGATGACGATCCACCATCGCGCCGTGCTGTCGTTGAAGCCAGAGGGCATTGCGGGTGAAATGGGAATCGATGGAAAACTTCCCGTATTCAAGACCCCGAGGGCCAAAGCGCTGCACAAACCAGCCCACAACTTCCGCGAGCCAAAGGGGCAGTTTTACCGCCTTCTCATAGGCTTCAATCCCTTGCTGCACAGCCTGCCGGCGGTCTCCGTAGCTCATCACAGGAGCCACATCCAATTCCGATTGGACGAGATCAAGCAGATCTTGTCCTCTCGAATTGCGCACGGTGATCCATTGGCGACCGAAGGGGGCACCCATGTAGCCCACCACGAGATCAGCCCCAGCATTGGTGTAGTCAAAACAGCTCAGGCAGCTTGGGGCAAAGACATCTTTCAGCGCAGGGGTATCGAGAGCAAAAAAAGGAACCGTTTCCACCTCACCATTGTCATGGCGAAAGTGAATGCGGAAATCCTGCATGAATTCGTAATGCACCACCGTTTGGGGCGAACGGCTGGCGCTATTGAGAAACGTCTGCAGACCCTCACGACTGACGTTGTCCACACAGGGCAGCCCCAGCACGTACAAAGCCTCGAGGGGAAGCGTGGCTTCGACCGTGCGCAGAGCTTGCACCTGGCAACCCACGCCGATGGCCAGAAGCCGTCGGATGCCACTGCCTGGAAGCTGCTCCAGCACTTTGAGGTTGGGAGAGAGGGTGGGTTTGTTCACCCGGGCGGCCAACACCTCCTCAGGGGTCCTCGCCAGGATGGGGATTGGCGTGAAGCGATCTTCAGGGCTCTGTTGGACGCACAGCACCGCATCCACCAAGCCAGTTTCCAGAGCGCGCACCCCTATTCGGCTCACGATTCCAGTCCACTGGGCTCCATCAATAGCTGGCTGGAGGCGGGCCGTGAGCATGCGCTCATGCACCCCGAAGTAGAGCTCGTTCTCATCCTCGAGATCCCGGCAGCGACCATGAACCTTCCGTTCCATCGCCTCGAAATGCTGATCCAAAAACGCACAGGCCTGCCGCACATAGGCGACCCAGCGGCTGTCACACAGGCCACAGTCACTGCAGAGGTCGCGGGCGGGCCTGGCACTGCCCACCGGCAGAGGTCGTGCACGCAGATGGGCCTGCGCCGAAGCAGCGATGAATGGGGAGGAGGAAGGCTCAGCAGCAGTCAAGAGCGCGGCACAACAAACCCCCTCACAACCTATCCGCTGGGGCCGCCATGCGGGGGATCACGGGTGGCGCTCAGCCAGAGTGGGGCAAGTCAAGCCAGAACTGGCCCATGGCCGACCGCCGGGACCGTCGCCCAGCCTTGCCCAACCCAATCCAAAGAGCTGCCCGTGGGAGGCTGCCGCGGAATCGTTGGTCATGGCGAGGGTTGGGAGTCGCTGCCCTGGCCCTCCTGGGCGCCTTCTCGGGCGCGAGCCTGCTTGCGGTGGTGTGGCCCAAACCCGATCGCTCCGCCCATTTGCGGGAGGAGATCACCGCAGCAACCTTGGCCCCTAAGCCAGCCCAGGCGATAACGGTGCTCGTGATCGGCAGCGATGCCGACAAGCTCCAAGGCTCCAGCAATGGTGCGGCCCCTCCAGGCCCAGCCAATGGCGACACCGTGCTACTGGTGCGGGTCACGCCCAAGGGTCCCGTGCAGGTGCTCCAGCTCCCCACAGAGCTGGCCCTCTCCCTGCCAGGAAGGAAAGCACCCGTGGCACTCGGCCAGCTCTACCGAGAGGGGGGGGTGGCGTTGACAGCCGAGACCCTCCGTGAACTCCTCGGTCTCGGAAACAGCGCCCCTGAGCGCTACATCGTGGTGCCGCGTCAGGCCCTCAGGGAACTCGTGGATGCCCTGGGGGGGCTGGAGGTGAGCCCACCACGCAGGATGAACTATCGGGATCTAGCCATGAAGTACACCATTGATCTCCAAAGCGGCCTCCAACGCCTCACAGGGGGAAAAGTGGAGCAGATGGTGCGTTTCCGAGACAAATGGCTCGGGGAAGCGGGTCGCAGGGCCAACCAGCAGTTGGTGATCAACGGTCTGCAGCAGCAGATGGGCCAACCGGCGCAGCTCGCCATCCTCCCCCCCCTGATCCAAACCTGGAGCAGCCAGGTGGAAACCAATCTCAGTCAGCAGGAGATTCTGAGCCTCCTGGCCGCCGGACTGGACAACCCAAAGCCCCTGCAGTTCAGCAGCTTGCCGATGAAACCGGCCACCAAGGACTTTGGAGAGCTGCGGCAGCTCGATCCAGCTGCAGGAAAGCCCCTTTGGCCGCAGCTCTAAGCCATCGGCACCAGCTGGTCCAGCTGGGGACCGGGTGCGCGCCATGGGAGGTCGAGCAAGGCCCAGCGCCTGATGAGGAGCGCAGCCAGCGGGCTGTCTGAGTCACCCTCGGTGGTGGCGTCTTCCAAGCGGCCCAACCAGGGAAGGCCATCGCGGCGACGGAGGTCACGATTCCATGTTCCTCCCCACTGAACCAATCCGAGCAAGGGCACCTGCCATTGCCGCAAGAGGGCGGTGGCGGAGGCTGCGACTCCGCTGGAGTGCTGCGAGGCGGCAATGATCAAGAGGCTGGGCTGGTGCCAGGCCCCAAGCGCTTCTGCCCAGTTGCTGCCATCGGCAAGCGCTTGCCCTGGGTCTAAGGGAAGGCTGGCCAGCCAGCCCCCTTCGGCTTTTTGAAGCTGGCGCAGCTGCAAATGTGGGGAGCGGGGATCGGTGATCGGCCGATGGGGCAAGCGCAGACGACGAGCCAGGCGACGCGTCGCCTGTTCCGTCACCCCATCGGGGGCACGGAAGGCAGCTTCCGGGCCGCATCCCACCACCATCAGGCCCATGGAGATGGGAAAAACCTTGCTGGGGGGGGACTCAGGGCTGGGCGGCATGGGTGATCCCAAATCGGTGCAGGGAAACGCTGGAAGCTCCGGAAGGGCACGCTTCTACGATTTACTCTGCCGCGTGCAGCCCTCGCCCGCCGTGACCACCTTTTCCCCCACCGAACGGCTGGAGCCCAGCGGCACCCACCTGCAAGCATCGAACGACAGCAGGCGGCTGCGCCTGTTTAGCGGCCAATCCAATCCGGAACTAGCCAGGGAGATCGGGGCCTACCTGGGGATTCCGGACGGCCCAAGGGTGATTAAACGCTTCGCAGATGGTGAATTTTATATTCAAATTCAGGAATCGATCCGCGGCTGTGATGTTTTCCTGATCCAACCCACCTGCGCTCCAGTGAATGATCACCTCATGGAGCTCTTGATCATGGTCGATGCCTGCCGGCGAGCATCGGCACGGCAAATCACCGCTGTCATTCCCTATTATGGCTATGCGAGAGCCGACAGAAAAACCGCCGGACGAGAATCAATTACTGCCAAGCTTGTTGCCAATCTCTTGGTCCAGTCTGGCGTGGACAGAGTGCTTGCAATGGATTTGCACTCATCTCAGATTCAAGGCTATTTTGATATCCCTTGCGACCATATTTTCGGATCGCCAGTGCTCGTAGATTACCTCCGAACCCTCAACCTACCTGATCTCGTTGTGGTCTCCCCCGACGTAGGAGGTGTAGCGAGGGCGCGCGCATTTGCCAAACAAATGAAAGACGCTCCGCTGGCGATCATTGATAAGCGGCGAGCCGAACACAACGTGGCCGAAAGCCTCACTGTCATCGGTGATGTTGCCGGCAAAACCGCGGTGTTGATTGATGACATGATTGACACCGGCGGCACCATCTGCCAAGGGGCAAAGTTGTTGCGCCGCTATGGTGCTTCCAGGGTGTTGTGCTGCGCCACCCATGCCGTTTTTTCTCCACCAGCGATCGAGCGGCTTTCCGAACCTGGCCTGTTTGAAGAGGTGGTGGTGACCAATAGCATTCCTGTCACGCCCGATCGCAGGTTTCAACAACTCAGAGTTCTCTCGGTCGCCAACATGTTGGGTGAGGCGATCTGGCGCATCCATGAAGAAAGCTCTGTGAGCTCCATGTTTCGTTGAGTTGGTCTGATGGCTCGTAAGACCCTTGGGCTGGGGCAGGCTCAAGCCCCATCCCCAACCCTGAGCTGTTGCGCCCTCAAGCACGGGCTAGCGATTCTCCTAGTGAGTGGGCCCATGCTCGGGTTTGGCCTGCCAGCCACCGCCCGGCCAGGAGAGCTGCCGAAGCCCGTGACACGAAGGGTGGGCGTCTGGCTGACCAACAGCCCAAGCCCTCTGTATTACGACGCCACCCGCATCGATCGGGCCGTGCAGGAACTTGCAACGGCTGGCTTCAATACCTTGTACCCCAACGTTTGGAGTCGAGGCACCACCTTCCACAACAGCCGGTACGCTCCCATGGAACCGGTTCTGGCTCAGATCAATCCAGGGCTGGATCCCATCTGCCGCCTCACCCGGGCCGCCCAGAGCCGGGGCATGAAAGTGGTGCCTTGGTTTGAATATGGATTGATGGAACCTGCCGACGCCGCAGTCGTGCAGGCCCACCCAGAGTGGCTGCTGCAGCGCGCTGATGGCAGTGCGCTTTACGCCATGCATGGGGCGAATCTGCGCACATCTCCCCTCAAGGATTTGCGAGTTTGGCTCAACCCCGCCCACCCCCAGGTGCGTCAGCGATTCATCGGACTGATTGCCGAGATTGTGCAGCGTTGCGGCGTGGATGGCATCCAGCTGGATGACCACTTCGCTTGGCCTGTTGAACTGGGCTACGACCCCACCACACGGGCCCTGTACCGCGCCCAAACCGGCCGGGAACCACCCAAAGACTTCACAGATCGCTATTGGATGCGCTGGCGACGGCAGCAGCTCACTAACCTGCTGAGGGATCTGCGCACCAGGATCGAGCAGGTTTCAGCGACCAAGCGGCTGGTGATCAGCCTCTCCCCGGGGCCATTTCGTTTCGCTTACAACCAATGGCTGCAGGACTGGGAACTCTGGGCCTTAGGGGGACTGATCGATGATCTTGTTGTGCAAAATTATGCCTATTCCGTCAGGGGATTTGCCAAGGATTTGGACCAGCCTGCCTTGATCAAGGCCCGCAGCTGGGGCATTCCCGTGGAGATCGGCATCCTGGCTGGATTCGGCGGGCGCACCACAGACATGGCGACTCTGGGAAAAAAGGTCGATCTAGCCGTACGGCGAGGCCATGGGGTGATCTACTTCTATTGGGAGGGGCTTTGGGGCCAATATGCTGGGCCAGAAGGTCCTGCCTATCGTCAGAACCTCTTCAGCCAGCTTCATCAAGACGCCCTGGGCAGGGGTGCAGTACGCCCTGGATTCGGGTTACGCAGCCCTGCCACCTTCAGCCCGAGTCCCCTCCCCCAGCGGCGCCCAGACCGAGGCCCGCTTCGCCCACCACCACCCCCTCCTCTTCCAAATGGTTGGCCCATCCTGCGTCCTCCGGCTGAGGATTGAGGGCCCCATCTCAGGTGACCAATCTTCCCATCTCCCAGCCTTTGACCTGGCGGTACACCACTGGAACCACAAACAGGCTCAGCAGGGTGGCCACGAACAGCCCACTGAAGACCACCGTGCCGATGCTGATGCGGCTGGCGGCTCCGGCTCCTGTGGCCAAAAGGAGAGGAAGAAAGCCCACCAGGGAAGAGATCGCCGTCAGAAGGATGGGTCGCAGGCGAGCCACCGCTGCACCGTGAATCGCCGCATCCAGGGCCAGGCCTTGCTGGAGCCGCTGGTTAGCAAACTCCACAATCAAGATGCCGTTCTTCGCGGCCAGACTCACCAAGACGAGCAAGCCCATCTGTCCATAAACATCCAGGGGGAGCCCGCGCACAGCCAGCCCCAACACCGCTCCAAGAAGCGCCAGGGGCACGGTGACCAGGATGATCAAAGGGTCCAGAACGTTTTCATACAGGGCCGCCAAGACAAGACCCATCACCAGTGTGCCCAGCACAAAAGCTCGGCTATTGCCACCACTGGAACGGGCCTCCTCTCGCGCCAGACCCACCCATTCGAGCGCCAGGGCGCCATTGCCAAGACGGCTCTGCATCGCTTCCAACAGCTGCATGGCCTGTCCTGTGCTCACCCCTGATCGGGGGAGCGCCTGGACAGAGATGGAGCGGAGCAGCCTGGAATGCTGAATCGTGGTGGGCCCAGCGCTGCTTTCAATGCTGACTAGCTGTGCCATCGGGATCAGTCGACCATCGTGGGCGCGCACCTGTAGGGCAAGCACGTCTTCTACCCCCTGGCGTGCGACTCCCTCGAGCTGCACGATCACACGACGCACCTGCTCATCTTCAAAGCTGTCGTTGACGTAGTCACTGCCGAAGCTCGCACTGAGCACATCCACCACATCGGCCAAATCCACGCCGAGGGAAGCCATCCGCAGGCGATTCGGGGTGAGCCGCAGCATGGGAGATCCAGCGGAGAACCGGGTGGACACCCGCTCAAAAGCCGGTCGCCCAGCCAAAGTGAGACCCTGGGCCTCGGCCAAAAAAGCCCTCGCCTCCTGTTCAAACTGCTCCAGGGCCATCTGGCCATTGCTGGTGTCCAGGAGGTCAAATTGCAAACCTCCTTCTGAACCAAATCCCCGGACCGTGGGAGCTTCGCTGAGCTGCACGATCGCTCCCCCCAGTTGGCGCCCAAGGGCCTGCTGGATTCTCTCTCCGACGGCGGCTGAGCTCTGATCGGCACCAGATCGCTCACGGATCGGAAGCAGACGCACAAAGATCTGCCCCTTGTTGGGACTGCTGTCTTCAAAAGAGCGGCCCGCGAAAAAATTGGCGCTGGCCACCAGCGGTTCCTTGCGAACCACTTTCCTGATCTGTTCCAACACGGCTTGGGTGCGCACCAATGCAGAGCCCTCCGGTAGCACCACAACCCCCCTGAGCTGGCCCGTATCTTCCTGGGGAATGAAGGCCGTGGGCCGGCCACCAAGCACCAACACGGTGAGCAACAGCCCCACCATCAACAAAGCGAGCACGGCGCGCCTGCCAGCCAACACTCGATGCAGCAGACGGGCGTAAGGGACCTCCAGGGCTTCCAACCAAAGACGGGGCCGATCAATCCAGCGTTTCAGCCAGGCCGGCTCACGCTGATCGGCATGCAACAAACGGCTGGCCGCAACGGGAGTGAAGGTGAGGGCATTGATGGTGGAGAAGGCGATGGCTGCGCTGATCGTCAAAGCGATCGGCGCGTAGAGCCGTCCCAGGCTCCCCTCCATTCCCAACACTGGCAGAAACACCACCACCAAGACGAGCGAGGTGGCCACCACGGCTCCCCCCAGCTCAGCCATTGCTTCTCGGGCGGCCTGAAAAGCGGGGGTGCCAGCTTCCAAGCGTCGCCCGATGTCTTCACTCACCACGATGGCGTCGTCCACCACCAGCCCCGAAGCCAACACCATGCCAAACAAGGAGAGGGTGTTGATCGACGTGCCGGTGAGGCGCAGCACCGTAAGTGAACCAATCAGGGCCACAGGAACCGCCGCCGCGGTGATCAGAGCCAGGCGGCTGTTGCCAAGCCCCAACAGCAACACCACAAACACCAAAAGCACGGAATCCCGCAGGGCCTCCACAGCACCATCAATGCTGGTGCGCACGGTTTCGGCCTCATCCACGATCACTTGCATCTCCACGCCCAGGGGAAAACGAGGGGTGATCTCCTCTATCGCCTCTTGAACGGCCTGTCGCACCTGCAGGGCATTGCTGCCATCCCGCTGATAGACGGCCACCGAAACGGTTCGGTTGCCCACCAGATTGGTGGCGATGGATTCGTAGCTTTCACTGCCCAGGCTCACCCGGCCCACATCCTTCAGCAGGGTCACCCCCCCATCGCTGCTGCGATCCACCACCAGGGATTCAAAGTCTTCCAGGGAACGCAGGCGGCCCTCCATGCGCAAAGGCAGCACCATCGCCTGATCAAGGGGCGTTGGCGCATCACCGATTTGACCGAGGGCAGCGAGCACATTCTGTTGTTCCAGGGCCTGGCGGATGTCTGCGATGGTGAGCCCACGCTGCTCCAAGCGCACGGGATCGAGCCAGAGACGGAAGGCCAGGGGGCTGGCCCCAAAAAAGCCCACATCCCCCACCCCCGGTACCCGCCGAAGCCGATCGCGCACCACCCGATCGACCCAGCCACTGAGGAAGGTGTCGCGATAGGTCTCGGCGTCAGCGCTGAAACTCAGCACCAACAAGAGATCGTCGGAACTACGTTGCACCTGCACGCCAAACCGTGCCACCTGGGAAGGCAGCTGACGGGCCACAACGGTGACCTGGTTTTGGGTGTTGATCTGGTTGAGTTCAGGATTGCCGCCGCTGAACACCAGGGAGATGCTGCTGCCGTTGGTGGAACTGGTGGAGCGAATCGAATCCAGCCGCTCCAATCCATTGAATTGTTTCTCCAGCAGGGCGGTCACCCCTTGCTCCACCACCTCGGGCCCTGCCCCGGGATAGCTGGCTCGCACGCTGACCCTACTGTTGGCAATGGGGGGCAGCTGTTCCACCTGCAACACAGGCAAGCTGACGGCACCTGCCAAGAGAATGAGCAGGCTCAACACCAGGGTGAGCACCGGGCGTCGAAGGAAGGGATCCGCTATCGACTTCAACGCCATTCCCTTGAGGTGCCACCAGCCCAACGGCCTTGTGATCCT
>Ga0315899_10003182_pt1 | contig 17895 bp, 16 predicted proteins | sample LakEriMetagenome_2_FD_203518 | JGI IMG/M metagenome (GOLD analysis project Ga0315899, IMG submission 203518) | Freshwater fungal communities from buoy surface, Lake Erie, Ohio, United States - Buoy 4 MA112 | ecosystem: Environmental > Aquatic > Freshwater > Lake | place: USA: Lake Erie, Ohio... | reverse complement strand
GATCGCCGCGAAGATCGCCGGCGCCGACATCATCATCGTCTCCGGCCTTTCGGTCGATGAAAAGCGTTTCGAACTCGCGCGCGCGCTCGGCGCGACGCATACGGTGGCCGTCGACAAGGAAGAGCTGGGCGCCGCAGTGTCACGCATCACGGGCGGACGCATGGCCGACATCGTGCTTGATTGTTCGGGCATGGGGCCGAAGAACATCAATCCCTCGCTTGGCCTGTTGCGCAAGCGCGGCGTGCTGCTCACCGTCTCGCGGGGCGAGGGAACGGACTCCCTCGACGTCAACCGGCTCATCAACAACCAACTCACCTTGCGCGGCCTGCGCGGCCATTCTTATGAAGCGGTGGAGATGGCGCTGCGCACCATGGCGTCGAAGAAACTGCCGTTGGAGCTCATGTCCACCCATCGTTTCGGGCTTGGCGAGATCGACAAGGCGCTGAAGATCGTCGGCGGCCAGATGGAGGAGCGCTCCATCCACGTCTCGATTGATCCCTGGATGTGAGCGCTGCGCGCCACAAAGAAAAAGCGCCCCGCGGGGCGCTTTTTTTTGCAGCGGACTGACGCGATAGTCAGTCAGTGGCGCAGCGAGAGGATCTTCTCCACAAGCCGGCCGACAGGGCTTGTGAGGCGCAAGGGCGCGTCAGTGACGGCGAAGCAGATGCAGTCGGCGTCACGCTCGATCTCGGGCGAATGTTCAAGCGAGGAATCCGCAATCGCGATGTCGCCGCGAATGTAGCGGCCCTGCGGATCGTGGAACGCGCCCGTGAGGACGAGCGTGATCTCCGAGCCCTCATGGGTGTGACGCGGCAGGCGACGACCCGCGCGCACGTGGATGAGGCTCGCCTCGCCGCGCTCACAATCGCCGACCTTCACCTCGCGCACGCCCGGCACGACGAAGCGCCAGCCGAGGTCGTCGAGGTCGCAACCGAGATAATGACGCAAGGGCGCCGGCAGCAATCCGCCGTCGCGCGCAGCGGCGGCGGGGCGCTGCTCGCCCGCGTTCTCTTCATCATCAAGGCCGAAGATGGCGGCGAGCCGCTCGTCGCGCCTGTGCGCTGAGCCCGAGGTCTCGCTCATCAGAAATTCGGAGGCCGCGAAATCCTCCACCGCGCGCACAAAGCGGCGATTGTCGGTCTTCAGGGCGAGGTGGGAAGCGACCAGCGCGTGGCGGGCCGGGTCAAGGGAGCCGGAGCCATAGGCCGCCAGCAGCTCATCGAGGGGACGGACCGAGCCGTCAGTGTTTGCGTCTGCTGTCACGAAGTATGGCCCAACCGACATGGTCGAATCTGACCATGAATGTATCGAATGAACCCTCTACGAGGCAATCGTCAGGCTGGATCACGCCGTCCCTGCCAACGGAGCGAGGGTTTTTGGAAAATCGCGCCCGAACGCTTGCGTATGGGCTCCCGCCTTTCTAGTTTCCCCCGGACCCGGGAGTAGAAACGCATGAATTCTGTCGAGGACGTCATCGGCGCCATCGGGCGCACGCCCCTGATCAAGCTGCGCCGCGCCTCCGAAACGACAGGCTGCACGATCCTCGGCAAAGCCGAGTTCATGAACCCCGGCGGATCGGTCAAGGACCGGGCGGCGCTCGCCATCGTTCGGGACGCCGTGGCCGCGGGCCGGCTGCGGAAGGGCGGCGTCATCGTGGAAGGGACAGCCGGCAACACGGGCATCGGGCTGGCGCTCGTGGCCAATGCTTTGGGCTTCCGCACGGTCATCGTCATCCCCGAGACCCAGTCGCAGGAAAAGAAGGACATGCTGCGCCTGCAAGGCGCCGAGCTGATCGAAGTGCCGGCCGTCCCCTATTCCAACCCCAATAACTACGTGAAAGTGTCCGGCCGCATCGCCGAGAAGCTCGCGGCGAGCGAGCCCAATGGGGCGATCTGGGCCAACCAGTTCGACAATGTGGCGAACCGGCAGGGCCATATCGACACGACCGCTCCTGAGATCTGGGACCAGACGGCGGGCAAGGTGGACGGATTCGTCTGCGCGGTCGGCACGGGCGGCACGCTCGCCGGCGTCGGCATGGGGCTCAAGGCGCGCAATTCGAAGGTCCAGATCGGCCTCGCCGACCCTATGGGGGCGGCGCTTTATTCCTGGTACAAAACGGGCGCGCTGAAGGCCGAGGGAACCTCGATCACCGAGGGGATCGGACAGGGCCGCATCACGGCCAATCTGGTCGACGCGCCGGTCGATCACGCCTTCCAGATCACGGACGAGGAAGCTCTGCCCATCGTCTTCGACCTCGCGGAAAACGAGGGCCTGCTGCTCGGCGGATCATCCGGGATCAACGTGGCGGGCGCCATGCGTCTGGCGAAGGAATTGGGCCCCGGCCACACCATCGTGACGATCCTGTGCGATTCCGGCGTGCGCTACGCGTCAAAACTGTTCAACCCGGCCTTTTTGCGCGAGCGCGGCCTGCCCGCGCCCGCATGGATGGAGCGCAAGGTCGAGATCGACCCCTGCCTCGTCTGACGCAAGCCGTCGTCAAAACAGACCCAGAAGCGACAGGCCCTTGGTGGTCACGAGGGCGCCGATGAGCGCGACGACGCCGGCGGAAATGTAGGGAATCCGCTCCGCCCAGACGGAGAAGCCCGCCCAGCCGGCGCGCGCTCGGCTCGCGCCCCATGCGGCCGCAACGCCCACGGACACGAGGGTGATCGCAAGCCCCACGCTGAACCCCGCCACCATGACGAGGCCGAGGGTGAAGGCCTTGATCTGAAGGCACACGAGCAGCACCGCCACCGCCGAGGGACAGGGCATGAGACCGCCGCTCAGCCCGAACCACGCGATGTCGAAATTGGTGACCTTTCGGCCTGAAAAGGCCTGCATCACCTCCCGGGCGTGGGCCTCCTCGTGAGACAGCGCGCCGTGGGCCGCGTGGGCGTGATGGTCGTGATAGTCGTGATGGTCGTGGTGGTCGTGGCGGCGCCCGCTCTCGGCGCGAAACAGCCACAGGATGCGCGCGGCGAGCGCCATGATGAGCAGACCCGACACAAGCACGAGCCAGGGCTCCGCCTTGTCATAGATCAGCTTGTCGCCGAGCCACAGACCAAGCGCGGTGAGCGCCCAGACGATGATCGTATGACCCACCGCCGCCGAACCGCCCAGAAGCGCGGCCTGCGCCGGCGTTCCCCGCGTCGCGACCACAAAGGCCGCCATCATTGATTTGGAGTGACCCGGCTCAAGCGCATGGAGCGCCCCGAGCAACACCGCGAAGGGCAGATAAAGCCATGGATTTGCGGCGCCCGCCTGCACCATTGCGGCGATGTCAGGCATCGCTCAACGCACCGCTGAAAAATCTGGACATGCGCCAGACTAGCCGGCGCAGGCTGCGCGCGCAAACGCGTCTAGCCGAAGCGCACGAAGGCGCCGAGGCAGGAGGAGAAGAAGGCGAGCGTGAACAGGACGTGCAGCGGACTGGCGGACTGACGCATGACGAACCCCTGCGGGACGGGGAGGAATGCGCGCAGTCTAGCGCGCGCGCCCTTGCGGAGGATTGACGCGGCCGCTCAAAGGCGAGCGACCGCGTTCACCACGCCTTCACCTGTCGCTTACGCGCGGGCGGCCTGTTCCTGTTTGGCGAGCTGCGAAAGCTTCTTCTGCGTCTCGGGCTGGATGAGGGCGTGAGGGAGACTTCGATCACCTGATCGGCCGGCAGATAAAAATAAAAGCCCGTCGTGGGATTGGGCGTGCACGGCAGGAAGACCGAGGTGTAGGCGCCCGGGGGCAAGTGACTCGCCACCGTCTGCGTCGGCGGCGTCGAGATGAAAACGATGGACCACATGCCCTTGGCGGGAAACTCCACGAGGCCGACGCGGCGAAAGCCCGTGCCCGATTGCGAGAACACCGTCTCGAAAATCTGTTTCACGCTTTTGTAGATGCCGCGCACGATGGGCATGCGGTCGAGGATCGTCTCGCCCAGCTTGATGAGCGAGCGCCCGAGCAGATTCGCGGCGAGAAAGCCCAGAAGCGTGAGGCCGAGAAAGGCGATCACCACGCCGATACCGGGAATCTCCGGTGGGATATATGCGTAGAAGTACGATGGGACCAGAGGCTTGACCCACCCGTCGACCGTGCTGACGAACCACCAGACGATCCAGGCCGTCACCGTGACCGGCCCAGCGATGATGAGCCCGGTGAGGAACCAGGTGCGCAGGCCCGCCCCGAAAGAGGCGCGATGAGGCGCCGGCGGCGGAGCGAACAGGATGGGATCTTCTGTCGCGGGACGAGGGCCCGCAGGCGTTTGCTGGTTCATGGACCTGACTGAAGACGGAGATCTGCGAGGGCAATGCTTACATGACGACGGTCCCGCTGCAAAGCAGGGAGAAGGGCGGAGACGAGGCCCGAGCCACCCCGAACATTCGCCGCAGCGCAAGCCGCAGTTTGGGTTTTCAAATGCGGGAGCTTGCCGCTAAACTGCGCCCATGAGGCGGGCGACCGAGAGCTTGCCCAGCTTTCGGGAGCAAGATGTCCGTTTCGCCTGGAGACAGGTCCGCCCACGCCGACGCCGGCATTGATAGACGTCTCGCCATGCGCTTCGCCCGTTACACGGGCGGGTTCTGGACGGGCGCCTCCGCGCGCGCGGCCTGGCTGCTCACCTTCGGCCTCGCGTCCTGTCTCGTGCTCAAACTCTTCGTCGACGTGGGGATGAACCAGTGGAACCGCTGGTTCTTCGACGCGCTCGAGAAACGCGACGCCGCCTCCGCCGGCCTCGCCGTTCTGGCCTTCATCGCTCTTGTGGCCGCCATCGCCGCGGTGGGCGTGGGAATCGTGCTCACCCGCGAACGCCTTCAGGTGCGCTGGCGCGAATGGTGCACCAAGCGCCTGCTCGCCGGCTGGCTGGCCAACCAGCGTTTCCACCGCATGACCGCGGCCGACAGCCCCATGCCCAATCCGGAATACCGGATTTCGGATGACGTGCGCATGGCCACCGAGCCGCTCACCGATTTCGCCATTGGCCTGTTCACCGCGCTTCTGGCGGCGAGCACCTTCGCCACGATCCTGTGGTCAGTCGGCGGTTCGGCGCAGTTCACGCTGGGCGGCGTCGAGATCGTCGTTCCAGCCTTCATGCTCGTGGGCGCCTTCGTCTATGGGCTCACGGTCTCCACGCTCATACCCATCGTCGGACGCAAGCTCGCCGGCGCGGCCGCACGCAAGAACGAGGCGGAGGCGCGCTTCCGCTTCGAGATGATCCGCCTGCGCGAGAATTCCGAAGGCGTCATCATGGCGCGCGGCGAACGCGAGGCGGGCGAGCGGCTCGACGCCACCTATCGCCGCCTCGTGCGCACCTGGCTTGAGGTGGTGCGCCAGCACGGGCGCATCACATGGGTGACGAACGCCAACGGCGCGATGATCCCGGTCGTGCCTCTGCTCCTGTGCGCGCCCAAATATCTCTCAGGCCAATTGTCGCTGGGCGAAGTGATGCAGCTCGCCTCAGCCTTCGTGCAGGTGCAGATCGCGATTTCATGGCTCGTGGACAATTACCGCGCGGTGGCCGAATGGTTCGCCTCCGCACGACGCATCACCGAGCTGGTCGATTCCTTTGAGGGCGTCGACGAGACCACAGCCGCAGGCCAGCCCCTCGTCGCGCGCGCCGAGGAGGACAGCGACGCGTTGCGCCTTGAGAGCCTGCGCCTCATCGACCAGAACGGGCGCGTGCTGGTGGCGCGCGCCGACGCCGTGATCGCGCAGGGCGAGAAGGTGATCCTCACCGGCGAAGCGGGCGCGGGCAAGAGCGTGCTGGTGCGCGCCATCGCCGGCCTCTGGCCATGGGGCGACGGGCGCATCGTGACGCCGCGCGGGCGCAGCCTGTGCTTCATGCCGGCCGCGCCCTTCCTGCCGGCGGGCTCCTTGCGCGAGACGCTCACCTATCCCGCCGCGCCCGACGGGCTGACCGACGCCGATCTCGCCGAAGCGCTGGAAGCCTGCGGGCTGGAGCGTTTCGCCACGCGGCTTGACGAGGCCTCGCGCTGGGATCAAACCCTTTCGGCCAGTGAACGCCAGCGCCTCGCCTGCGCGCGTTTGCTGGCGCAACGACCTGACATCGTCGTCCTTGAGGACGCGTTGTCAGCCTTCGAGGAGGCGGCGCAAAACGACCTCCTCTCCATGATCGTCGCGCGCGTTCCGGGCGCGACGATGATCGTCGTAGGCGGGCGAACGGCCCTGCCCTACGTCTTCGACAGAACGCTCACGTTGCAGGCCTCCGGCGGCGGCAGCGTGCTCGTGGAGACGACCGCCATCACGCGCCCCGCGCTCGTGGCGGCGGGCGACCTAAACAGACGCGCGTGAGCGCAAAAAGAGGAAGGGAGCATCATGTCTGACGCCAAGGGAAAGCTGCATTACTGGGACGCCTTCTGGGATCTGCGCGTGGACGAATGCCCTTGCGACGTTCATTTCTGCGACTGGCTTGAAAAGAACGACATTCGGAACAAGTCGATTTTCCACTTCGGCACGGGCGGCCACCACATCGTCGGCATCCGCACCGCCGAGAACGGCAGCGGCAATTGCGTAATGGGCATCACCGCCGCGCCGCAGGAATATGAAACCTTCGTCACGCTGGCCATTGAGCGACCGGACGTCGAGAAGACCTACAAGACCTTCTTCGGCGACATCTATCAGCTCGACGCGCGCCTCCTGCCCGACTTCGACGTCGTGACGCTCTTCCACCTGTGCGAATTCCGCACGGACAAGAACGATCTCTACGGCGCGCTCACCGACCGGCAGGTGCTCGACATGCTCACCGCCAAGACGCGCTCCGGCGGCTATATCCTGTTCTACACGAAGTCCTTCGCGTTCGACACCGCGGAGAAGATCGTGAAGGTCTGGGAGAAAGAGGCGGCCGTCGAGAAAGTCGGCCTCTACGAGACGCTTCTCGTCTATCGCAAGAAGTGACTCTTTACGCGCGGCGCTCGCGAGGGCGCCGCGCGACTAGAGATGCTCGACGGCGACGACGCCGGGAATGGCCTTGATCGCGCCGGCGATTTGCGGGTTCACGGAATAGCGACCCGGCAGGCGCACCTCCACTTCGCTGCGCTCTTTCTCCAGCATGACGACGAGGGAGACTTCGCCCTCCCCGCGCGCGGTGAGCCTCTGTTGCAGCGAGCGCAGCGGCGCCTCGTCGCGCACGAACACGCGCAGGCCCTTCTGCACGCGGCTCGCCGCCTTATCGAGCGACTCGACGGTGGCGATGCGGGCGCGCACGTCCTCCCCCTCCACCGTCGCCGTCAGGGTGAGGAGAACGACGGAGCCCTTCTCCAGCATGTCGCGATAGAGATTGAGACCTTCCTGAAACAGGATCGCCTCGAACTGGCCTGACGCGTCGGACAAGGTGACGATGCCCATCTTGTTGCCGGTTTTCGTCCGCCGCTCCTGACGGTCGAGCACGGTGGCGGCGAGGCGCGCCGTCGAGGCGCCTTTTTTCACCGCGCGCACGAAATCGGTCCAGCGTTCCGTGCGCAGGCGTTTGAGCACAGCGTCGTAATCATCAAGCGGGTGGCCTGAGAGGAAGAAGCCCACGGCCTCGAACTCGCGGCGCAAACGCTCCGCCGGCGACCAAGTCACGACCGGCGCGAGTTTCAAAGGCTCTGGCGCGTCGATCCCGCCGAACAGTCCGCCCTGCCCGGCGTTCGCCTCGGCCTGCGTGCGGTTGGCGATGCCGAGAATGGCCTCAATGCCGGCGGTCATGCGCGCGCGATCGGGCTCAAGCTCATCGAAGGCGCCGGCGGCGGCGAGGCTTTCGAGCACTTTCTTGTTGACCTCGCGCGGATTGATGCGGCGCGCAAAATCACCGAGATCGCGAAACGGCGCGTCGCCGCGCGTGGCGACGATGGCCTGCGCCTGTCCTTCGCCCACGCCCTTCACCGCCGAAAGCGCATAGCGGATGACATAAGCCCCCGTCTCATCGGGCTGCACTTCGAAATCGACGCCGGACCTGTTGATCGAGGGCGGCTCGACCTTGATGCCAAGCCGGCGCGCTTCGTTGCGGAATTCCGCGAGCTTGTCGGTGTTGCCCTTGTCGAGCGTCATCGAGGCGGCGAGGAACTCCACCGGATAATTCGCTTTGAACCAGCCCGTCTGATAGGCGATCAGCGCATAGGCGGCGGCATGGCTCTTGTTGAAGCCGTAATCAGCGAATTTGGCGAGCAGGTCGAAAATCTCATTCGCCTTCGGGCGCGGCACGCCGCGCTCGACCGCGCCGGTGACGAAGCGGTCGCGCTGGGCGTCCATCTCCGCCTTGATCTTCTTGCCCATGGCGCGGCGCAGGAGATCGGCCTCACCGAGCGAATAGCCCGAAAGCACCTGCGCGATCTGCATCACCTGTTCCTGATAGATGATGACGCCGAACGTCTCCTTCAGGATCGGCTCGATCAGCGGATGCACGTAATCGGGCTCGGTGTCGCCGTGCTTCACCGCGCAATAGACGGGGATGTTCGCCATCGGGCCCGGTCGATAGAGCGCGACGAGCGCCACGATGTCTTCGAGGCGGTCGGCGCGCATTTCAGCGAGCGCCTTGCGCATGCCCGCGCTTTCCACCTGAAACACGCCCACCGTCTCGCCGCGTCCCAGCATGTCGTAGGTGCGCTTGTCGTCGAGCGGGATCTTGTCGATCTCCACATGGACGCCGCGCCGGGCGAGCAGGTCCACCGTCGTCGACAAAGTGGTGAGCGTCTTGAGGCCGAGGAAGTCGAACTTCACGAGGCCTGCGGGCTCGACCCATTTCATGTTGAACTGGGTCGCCGGCATGTCCGAGCGTGGATCGCGATAGAGCGGCACAAGCTCTTCCAGCGGACGGTCGCCGATCACCACGCCGGCCGCGTGGGTGGAGGCGTTGGAGTAAAGCCCTTCGAGCTTCTTGGCGACGTCGATGAGCGCGGCCACCTGCTGATCCTGCTCCGCCGCCTCACGCAGGCGCGGCTCGCTCTCCACCGCCTCAGCCAGCGTGACGGGTTTTGCGGGATTTTGCGGGACGAGCTTGGCGAGCTTGTCGACCTGTCCGAGCGGCATCTCCATGACGCGGCCGACGTTGCGCATGACGCCGCGCGCAAGGAAGGAGCCGAAGGTGATGATCTGCGCCACGCGGTCCGCGCCGTAGCGCTGGCGCACATAGGCGATCACTTCGTCGCGCCGCGTCTGGCAGAAGTCGATGTCGAAGTCGGGCATCGACACGCGTTCGGGATTGAGGAAGCGCTCGAACAGAAGGCCGAAGCGCATGGGGTCGAGATCGGTGATGGTGAGCGACCATGCCACGAGCGAGCCTGCGCCCGAGCCGCGCCCCGGCCCCACGGGAATGCCATTGGCTTTGGCGTATTTGATGAAGTCGGAAACGATGAGAAAATAGCCCGGGAATTTCATCTTCACGATGATGCCGAGCTCAAACTCCAGCCGCTCTTCGTATTCCTGCTGCGTGAGGCCCGGCGCCGTTCCGTGAACCGCGAGACGCGCGGCGAGACCCTCGCGCGCCTGCCGGCGCAGCTCCGCCTCTTCATCGAGCGGCGCGCCATCGGCGGCGGTGAATCGCGGCAGGATGGGCGCGCGCGTGCTTGGACGATAGCTGCACCGCAGCGCGATCTCCACCGTGGAGGCCAGCGCCTCCGGCAGATCGGCGAACAAAGCGCGCATCTCCTCGCGCGTCTTGAACCGATGTTCGACCGTGACATGGCGCCGGTCGTCCATGCTCATCGTCGCGCCGTCGGAAATGCACAGGAGCGCGTCGTGGGCTTCGTAATCCGAGCGCGCAGCGAAGAAGGGCTCGTTGGTGGCGACGAGGGGCAGTCCGCGTTCATAGGCGAGCGCGATCAGCTCCGGCTCGACGCGCGCCTCCTGCGGCGTGCCGTGCCGTTGCACTTCAACATAGAGCCGATTGGGAAAGAGACGTTGCAGAACGTCCATGCGCTCAAGGGCGTCGGCGCGCCGGCCGTCGGCGAGCGGCGGATCGATGGCGCCGCTCGGCCCGCCGGTGAGCGCGATCAGACCCTGCGCGCATTCGCTCAGGCGCTCAATCGTCACATGCGGCGTATCGCCAGCCTCAGGCTCCAGCCAGGCGCGCGAGGCCAGCCGCATGAGATTGGAATAGCCCTCCTCATCCTGCGCGAGCAGGACGATGGCGCCGCGCCCGGCGGCGGGATCATCGGCGCGGGCGGCGAGCTTCTTCGCGTCGCCAAAGTCCACCGTCAGATGACAGCCGATGATCGGCTGCACGCCTTCCTTGGCGAGCTTCTCGGAGAATTCGAGCGCGCCGAACAGATTGTTGGTGTCGGTGATCGCGAGCGCCGGCATTTCGTCGGCCTTGGCGAAGTCGATCAGCTTGCTGATCGACAGCGCGCCCTCGCGCAGCGAAAAAGAAGTGTGGACGTGCAGATGCACGAAACCCACGGAGGCGGCCACGTCCTCGAAGACGAAGGGCTTGCCGGCGTCGTCCATTCCCTGTCCCCGCACCTGCGGCTGGGCCAACACCGCCCGCCTGCGCGCCGTTTATCGCGGATTCGCAGGGCCGCCGCGAGGGCCGAGCGCCTCCCGCCCGGCCTTGTCCCCGCTATGCAGGCTCAGGCAAGGACGGCGATGAAGCCCACGAAGCTCGCGAGGCATACGAGTTCGGCCAAGTCTGCGATCAAGCTGCGAAGCATTGGACCCTCCGTTCTTGTATCAAGCTCCTTTTGTATTTGTTTTGTTCTCATTTCGCCAGCGCCGCCTTCACACATGGTTAACCGCCACGCCGCGACCCGGGGGAACGCGTGGCTCCTGCGCGCGTTTTCAGGGATCAAAGTCGGGAGGCCGCCCATGCTCGACCGTTACACCGCGCGCGCCCTTGTTGAGGCGGGCCAGATGTCGTCAGAGGAATATCTGCGCCTGTTCGGCGAGGAATTACGCGCCGCCCGTGCGCAGACCCGCGCCGAAATCGAGGCCAACAAGCGCGCCTACGCCACGCAGGCGCGCGCCGCCCCGGCAAGCGAACAGCCTGTGGAGTCCGCGTCCCAGAGCAGCGATTCAAAACCCGCCGAACAGGGCTGAACCCCCTAAACCGCCTGATGCCAAACCGCGCGCTTTTGCATAGACTGCGTGCGAAAGTCACATCGGGAGGATGACATGGCGGACCCAAGGGTCACGGGCTTGCGCGGCGTGGAGTTCGCCGTCTTTGATCTCGCCGCGAGCGCGGCCTTCTATAAAAATTGCTGGGCGCTGGACGAGGCGGGCCGCAGCGGCGGCCGTCTGTTCCTGCGCGCGGCCGGCGCCGAACACCATGTTGTGACCCTGGCGCAAAGTCCGCGCGCGGGCCTCGTGCGCGTTGATTTCGCAGCCCCAGATCGCGCGACCGTCGATGCGCTTCACGCCAAAGCGAAAGCGCTCGGCGCCACAACCCACGCGCCGCAGACGCTCGCGGCGGAGGAAGGCGGCGGCTACGGCTTTGAGATCGTCACGCCAGACGGCCAGCTCCTGCGCGTCTCAAGCGACGTGGCGCAGCATGCGAACGTCGATCCCGACACCGCGCGTCCGACGAAGGTGAACCATGTCGTGCTCAACGCCGCCGACATGGATCAGCAGATGCGTTTCTTCTGCGACGTGCTCGGGTTCAAATTCTCCGATTGCAACGGGCATATGAATTTCATCCGCTGCTCGGCCAATCATCACTCCATCGCCATCGCGAAATCCGATGGGCCTTCGCTCAACCATGTCGCCTTCGAGATGGAGAATTTCGACGGGCTGATGCGCGGCGTGGGGCGCATGCGCCTCAATGAGCAGGAATTAGGCTGGGGCGTGGGCCGCCATGCGGGCCCGGGCCGCAACATCTTCTCCTATTTCGTCGACCCGAACGGCTTCGCCATCGAATACACGACCGACGTCGATCAGGTGGACGACAGCTATGTGTCACGCTCGGGCGATTACTGGGCGAACCTGCCGCTGCGCCCCTGCGCGTGGGCCGGCGCGAAAATGATGGCGACGCCGCGCATGCGCGAAGCCATGGGCGGCAAGCTGATCGCCGCCGCCAACGCAGCCGTCGCGCAATCCTGCGACGACGCGATCTCCAACAAAATGGCGGGCTGACATGAGCGGACACGACACCGGGCCTGCGCAAAAGCTTGCTGGCAAGATTTTCTATCTCCTGTTCTGGGAGCTGACCGATAAGCCGGGCGACCGCATGGCCTATCATCAGGCCCATCTCGACTACGCCTTTTCGCTTGAGAAGGACGGCCGCCTCATGAGCGCCGGGCCTTTCCTGAATGAACAAGGCGTTTCAAGCGGACGCGGCATGTTCATGCTCAATGTGGCGAGCGCGGAGGAGGCCCACGCCATCGCCAAGGCCGATCCCTATTACAAGGCGGGCTATCGCACCTATCGGCTTGAGACTTGGCGGCGCAGCGAGGGCACTTTCACGCTGAAGTTCGAAATCGGCGCCAATCGCGTCACGTTCGTCTAGAGCGGATCAAATCGCGCGCGCGGCGCGCCACAAAGCCCATTGCCGACGCCATTGCGCCGGCTCCTTGACGCCCGCGAAGGGATCGCGCGCGCGCGCAAACGCCGCGAGCCGCAGCGGCGCGAGCGTTGCGGGCAGAACCGCAAGACGCACGAGCGGCGAAGCGCTCTGCGCCGCAAGCGCCGCCTCGCGCGCATGTCGCGACGCATGATCGCGCATCTCGGCGAGCGCGGCGACGAGCGCCGGCGACGACAGGCCCGCAGCCGCCGCTTCAATGATCGCGCCATGGCGCGCGAGAACGTCGCGCGGAATGCGGCAGCGCCCGCGCGACGCCGCACGCGGCAGGTCAGCGAAGAGCTCACACAGGCCGAAAGCGACGCCCGCATGGCCGCAGGCGTCGGCGCCGCCTGGATCCTCGCCGTCTGCGAGAATGAAGCAGACGAGGCGGAACAGGGCCGACCATGTTTCGCCCAGCGCGCCTTCCAGATCGTTGAGGCTGTCCGGCGGATCGGCGTAAAGATCAGCGCGCCGCGCCTCGATCATCGCGCCAAGCGCCGCGCGCGGCAGACGATAGCGCGCCACGGCTTCGAGCAGGGCGCGGGCGACCGGATGGCCCGCCGCTTCGCCGGCGCGCTCGCCCTCCACGATCTCCGCCCACCATTGCAGGCGGATTTCGCCCAAGGTCGGCTGGGACACGATGTCAGGCGTGCGGATCAATTCCTGCGCGAAGGCGTAGAGCGCGAGCGCATGCGGGCGCGCGGGCGCAGGCAGGAACAAAGCGGCGAGCCAGAGATCGCGCGCGCGTTCGCGCACAAGCGCGTCGCAGGCGGCCTGCGCGTCCTCCAGCGTGAACGTCTTTTGCGCGTTCATGCGCTCGCCAGCAGCACGGCGGCGACCCTGCGGCCTTCGCCCAGAAGTATGTTGTAGGTGGCGACCGCGTGACCCGTCGCCATGGGATCAACGCCCATGCCGGCTGCGCGCAAGGTCTCACGCAAAGCGCGCGGCGGCACGACGAGGTTCGCGCCCGTGCCGAGGACGACGAGTTGAACGGCGCCGGCGGACTCGCTGAACAAGGGCGCGAGCATCTCGGCGTCAAGCTCCTCCACGCTGAGCGCCGCGATGGCGCTCACGCCGGAGGGGGCGGCGATGATGGAGCCGCGATGGGACATGCCGCCGAAGCGGAAGCCCCCCGCCCCATACCCCTCGATCTGATGCGCGCCGGGCAGAAAGCCTTCGCCTCGCTCGCTCATGTCGCCTCCACGCGCAGCCCCTGAGGCCGCGCCACGGGATCAGGCCGTCTGATTTTGCCCGCCCGCCGCCTTGTCGCCCTCGCCCTGCGAGGCCGGCGCGCCGAGATAGATGAGGATCGGCGAGCAGATGAAGATCGAGGAATAGGCGCCGATCACCATGCCGAACATCATCGCCAGCGAGAAGGACTGTATGACGTGCCCGCCGAACAGGACCAGCGCGAACAGCGCCATCAGCGTCGTGGTGGACGTCATGATCGTGCGCGAGAGCACCGCGTTGATCGACGCGTCGATGATGTCGGGCATCGGCATGCGCTTATATTTGCGCAGCATCTCGCGGATGCGGTCGAGCACCACGACGGTTTCGTTGAGCGACAGGCCGACGATGGTCAGGATCGCCGCGATGGAGGTGATGTTGAACTCCAGCCGCGTGAGCGCGAAGAAACCCATCGTCAGCAGAAGATCGTGCATGGTCGCGATGACGGCGGCGACCGCAAGCTGCCATTCGTAGCGGAACCACAGATAGGTGAGCACCGCGATGACGGAGAGCACGACGCCCAGCGTGCCGGATTGCACAAGCTCGCCGGAGATGCGCGGCCCCACCACTTCCACGCGGCGGAACTCATAACCATCGCCCACGGATTCGCGAACGCGCTGCACCGCCGCCTGTTGCGCCGCGTCGCCGCCCGGCTGAAGACGGATGCGCAACGTCACGTCCTGCCCGCCCCCGAAGGCCTGCACCTCCACTTCGCCCAGTTGCAGCTTGTCGCCAAGGCTGCGCAGGCTCGCCAGATCCGCCTGTCCGCTCTTGGCGCGCAGCTCCATCAGCGTGCCGCCGGAGAAGTCGATGCCGAAATTGAGACCCAGCGTAAGAAAAGCGACGACGGAGATGATCGAGAGCGCGGCCGACAAAGGATAGGTCACGCGGCGAAGCCGCATGAAGTGGAACTTCATATTGTCAGGCGCGAGGCGAAAACGAAGCATGGTCTGACCCCGCTCAGATCGGAATGTTGGTCGGCCGCGTCCAGCGATACCACAACGCGATCATCATGCGCGTCATGGTGACGGCGGTGACGATCGTCGTCACGATGCCAAGCGCAAGCGAGACGGCGAAGCCGCGCACGGGGCCCGATCCGAGGAAATAGAGGATGATCGCGACCACCATGGTCGTCGATTGCGAGTCGATGATGGTCGCGAAAGCGCGGTTGAAGCCCGCATCCAGCGAGGAGATGATGGAGCGTCCCATGCGCGCCTCCTCGCGGATGCGTTCATAGATGAGCACGTTGGCGTCCACCGCCATGCCGATGGTGAGCACGATGCCGGCGATGCCGGGCAGCGTGAGCGTCGCCTGCAACAGCACGAGGCCCGCGAACACCATCACGATGTGGATGAACAAAGCGAGATTGGCGAAGAGGCCGAAGATGCCGTAGGTCGTGAGCATATAGCCAGCGACGAGCACGGAGGCGACGTAAGCCGCAGTCTTGCCCGCGTCGATGGAGTCCTGCCCAAGGCCGGGGCCGACCGTGCGCTCCTCCACGATGGTGAGCTTGGCGGGCAGCGCGCCTGCGCGCAACAGCACCGCAAGGTCATTGGCCTGCTGCACGGTGAAGCGACCGGAGATCTGGCCCGACCCGCCGGTGATGGGCCCAAGGATGCGCGGCGCGGAGATCACCTTGCCGTCGAGCACGATGGCGAAGGGCCTGCCGACGTTGGCGCTCGTCACCTCGCCGAAGCGCTGGCCGCCGCGCAGGTTGAAGCGGAAGTTCACCACCGGTTCGCCGCTGCGCTGATCAAAGCCGGGCTGGGCGTCGGTGAGGTCTTCGCCCTGCACCATCACGCGCTTTTCGACCGGATAGGAGGCGACCGGCTTGCCGTCCTTGTCGTATTCGTTGAGCGTGTCGACGTCGGAAGGATTGTAGCCCGTGTCCGCCACGAGGCGGAATTCGAGGCGCGCGGTCGTGCCGAGCAATTCCTTCAGACGGTTCGTGTCCTGCAAGCCGGGCACCTGAACGAGCACGCGGTCGGCGCCCTGACGCTGGATGTTGGGTTCGGTCGTGCCGAGCGCGTCGACGCGGCGGCGAATGACTTCGATGGTCTGATCGACAGCGCGGCGCACGCGATCCAGCACGGCGGCTTCGGTGAGGACGAGTTGCAACAGGCCGTCGGCGCTCTCGCGCACGTCGAACGTGGGCGGGCTCGCCATGCCCAGCGCGTTCACGCCCTGCGGCTGGGCCTGCTGGCGCAGACGCGTGACGGCGCGCTGGCGTTCGGCTGCGTCGGGCACGCGCACCTGCACCGTGCGCGCGGCGCCGCCGATGCCGCCGGCGATGCGAATGCGCTCTTCGCGCAGGATGCGGCGAACGTCGTCGCGCAAAGCCTCCACCTGCGTGCGCGCCACGTCGGCGGCGTCCACCTCAAGCAGGATATGCGCCCCGCCCTGCAGGTCGAGGCCGAGAACGACGCTCTGGAAAGGCACCCACGAGGGCAGCCGCTGGGCGATGCCCTCGCGCGTCTCCTTAGGCAGGAAACTGGGGATCACCACCAGAATCGCGATGAGCGACATGGCGATGATCGAAGCGACTTTCCAGCGTGGGAATCGGAACATGATGCGCGTCCCTGAAAGCGGTCTCGCGTGCGGAGGAAGACGTGGGCCGGTCAGGCGGGGCGGCGGGGGGCGATCCGCCCCCTGCGCGGGCGCGGTCTCAGGCGGAATCGCCCTTGGCGCGCACTTCGGCGATCATGCCGCGCAACAGACGCACGCGGGTCTCCGGCGCCAGTTCGACCTCGATCTCATTGTCGTCGACCACTTTGGTCACGCGGGCGATGAAGCCGCCGGACGTGACGACCGTGTCGCCGCGACGCACGGCCTTGATCATCTCCTGATGCGCCTTGGCGCGCTTCTGCTGCGGGCGCAGGATCAGGAAATACATGATGACGAGAATGATGGCGAAGGGCGCGAGCTGGACGACGATGTCCTGCGGGCCGGCGCCGGGGGCCTGCGCAAAGGCGGGCGTGATGAAATTCATGGACGTGACGCTCCAAACTCGAGCGAAGCATAAGGCTTGCCGAAGTGGCGCGGACTATAGCGGCGCGCGCCTCGAAAGCAATGCCGCAGGCCGCGCCGTCCCGCCCCGCCGCAGCCGTTGGACGCCCGCCGCCGGAGCGGCTAGACAGGGCCGGAAAACCGCCTCCGCAAAGCCCCCTGCGCCAGGTCCCCGACCCCATGTCCCAGACGCCCGCCTCGCTCGATCCCGCCGCCCTCGCCCTGCTCGCGCGCCTCGCCGACGCGCTGGAGCGCCTCGCCCCGCCGGCGCCCGCCCCCATCGACTTCACGGCCGCCGACGCTTTCGTGTGGCGCGCCCATCCGCAGGGTCTGGCGCCGGTGGCGCGCGTCAACCGCGTCGAGATCGACCTGCTCAAGGGCGTGGACCGGGTGCGCGATCTCCTGTTCGACAACACGGAGCGCTTCGCCCGCGGTCTGCCCGCCAATAACGCGCTCCTGTGGGGCGCGCGCGGCATGGGCAAGTCCTCGCTGGTCAAGGCCGTGCATGCGCGCATCAACGAAAGCCTGCCGCCTGAGCGCGCCCTCAAACTCGTCGAAATCCATCGCGAGGACATCGAGAGCCTGCCGGCGCTGATGAACCATCTGCGCCAGACCGCCTTCCGCGTGCTCATCTTCTGCGACGACCTGTCCTTCGATGCGGAGGACACGAGCTACAAGTCGCTCAAGGCCGCGCTTGAGGGCGGCATCGAGGGCCGGCCGGCGAATGCTTTGTTCTACGCCACGTCGAACCGGCGCCATCTCGTGCCGCGCGACATGATGGAGAACGAGCGCTCCAGCGCCATCAATCCCGGCGAGGCGGTGGAGGAGAAGGTCTCGCTGTCGGATCGGTTCGGCCTGTGGCTCGGCTTCCATCGCTGCAGTCAGGACGATTACCTCGCCATGGTCGCAGCCTATGCGGACCATTTCGGTTTGCGCATCGACGCCGAGACCATGCGGGCGGAGGCGATCGAATGGGCCGCCACGCGCGGCGCGCGTTCGGGCCGCACCGCCTGGCAATACATTCAGGATCTCGCGGGCCGGCTGGGCGCGCGTCTCGATCCGACGTGAGGCGCTGACCCGCGCGCGGGGACGCGCGCGTCCTCGCGCTGAATTGGACCGCGCGCGTCCTCGCGCGCATCTTCTTCTGAATGATCGAGGCAAACCCCACCCCGCTTGGCTTCCGC
>Ga0315899_10003181_pt1 | contig 17897 bp, 2 predicted proteins | sample LakEriMetagenome_2_FD_203518 | JGI IMG/M metagenome (GOLD analysis project Ga0315899, IMG submission 203518) | Freshwater fungal communities from buoy surface, Lake Erie, Ohio, United States - Buoy 4 MA112 | ecosystem: Environmental > Aquatic > Freshwater > Lake | place: USA: Lake Erie, Ohio... | reverse complement strand
CGGCGCTGAAGCAGATGCTGTCGGTGACAGCCGGCAACGTGATCAGCGCCACGTCCACCACAGGCACCATCACGTGGTCGTTCAACTCAGCCGGTGAGTCGTTCGACTACCTGGCGTCCGGGGAGACGCTGACGCTCACCTACACGGTTCGGGCCACCGATTCGAACAATCCGGCGGCCTACCACGAGCGGACGGTCATCGTGACGGTCACGGGCACGAACGACGCGCCGGTGATTGCGGTGGGACGAGGCGACACCTCGGCCAGCGGGTTGACGGAAGGGACCGAGTCCTTCACAGCCAATGGCACACTGACAGTGACGGATCTGGACTTCAGCAACACGGTCGCCCCCTCCGTTTTGTCGGTTTCCCACACGGGCACGACCAGCTCCACGGTCCCCTCCAATAGCACCCTGCTGAATTGGTTGAGTGTCGATTCAGGCAACATCATCAGCAACACCACCCTGACCGGCAAGCTGAACTGGGCCTTCCAAGCTGGCCGTAAGGTGTTTGATTTCTTGAATCCTGGTGAGGTCTTTGTCCTCACCTACACCGTGCGGGCTACCGATTCCAGCAGCCCCACAGTAGGAACGGGTGACCACACGGTCACAATCACTGTTCCTGCCGCCCCGCGTGTGGACGGCGTTTCCACGGATACCTACGCCGATTCCAAATACGCCGGCGATCAGGTGACCTACGACAACACCCTAACGGTCAACGGCAAGGCACCAGCCAATGCGACCATCCGCATTTATGACGGGGCCCGGATCAGTGCCATCGGCTCCGCGAATGCCGCGGGCGATTACATATTGACCACCGACGCTCTTTCCGACGGGGCCCATTCCTTGCGGGTTTCCGCCATCGATGCCCTGGGCAATGAATCCCCAAAAACCAGTTTGGGTGTCTGGTTGATCGACACCCTTTCCCCCGACAACCCCGCCTTCAGTTCCATCACCAACGACACCACCGATGGTGTCACTTCCGCCTATTCCACAGACCGGGTGACGGCTGACAACACCCTCACCATCACTGGCACCGCCGAGGCGGATAGCCTGGTCCGGGTCTACGACGGTTCCACGCTGATCACCAGTGTTTATGCCAACTCCAAGGGTGGTTACAGTGTCACTACCCCGGTCCTTGTGGATGGGGACCACACTCTTTCCATCACCAGTACTGATCAGTCCGGCAATGAGTCGTCCAAAACCGCACTGAACACCTGGCGGATCGACACGGTGGCGCCTGCCCGCCCTGTCGTGAATGCCATCAGTATCGATACCGGCACCTTGGGTGACGCCATCACCAGCGACAAGACCTTGCTGATCCATGGCACCGCGGAAGCGGACAGCTTGGTGAAGGTGTCGAGGGCGGGCGTTTATCTGGGGCAGGTGTACGCCGACGGGGCCGGCAAATGGACCTACGACGACACTGCCACCAGCTTGGCGGATGGGCAATACCAGTACACCGCAACCTCTACCGACCGTTCCGGCAATGTCTCCATCGCCGCCATCGATTTCCAGGTGATCATCGACACGACTGTCCAGGCGCCCACACTGGCTGGAATCGCGCCGGATACCGGGTCTGGCAAGTCGGATGGCATCACCTCCTCCACCAACCCGGTACTGTCCGGCAAGGGTGAGGCCCTTGGCACCGCGATCCTGTTCCGCGACGGGGCCGAGGTGGGACGCGCGCCTGTCGATTCGGGCGGTTCCTGGAGCCTCGCGATTGCCAGCTCCGCCTTGGCTGATGGCACTTATGTCCTCACCGCCAAGGTGCAGGATGTGGCTGGCACGGTTTCGGCAGCCAGCGCGCCCCTCACCGTGGTCATCGACACGGTGGGGACAACCCCGTCTATCACCCAATGGTCCACAGACACCAACATCCAGGGAGATCGGGTCACCAGTGACAATCGGCCAGTACTGGTCGGATTGGCGGAACCCAACTCCCGGGTGCAGGTGCTGCGCAACGGATCGGTTGTGGCCACCGTGGATGCGGATGCCGCCGGTGGGTGGAAGTATCAACCTGCGAGTGGGCTGGCCTCCGGCACACACAGTTTCACCGCCCGAATGACCGATCTGGCGGGCAATATTTCCGAGCTAACCTCGCCACTGGTCCTCGAGATCGACACGGCGGCCCCGGCTGCTCCCACCTTGGCTGGCATCGCGCCTGATACAGGGGCCAATTCCAGGGATTCCATCACATCTGCCCGTGAATTGACCGTTTCCGGCAAGGCCGAAGCCTCTTCCAGGCTGCGCCTGTTCGCCGATGGTGTCGAGGTGGCCACAGTCACCACTGATGCCAACGGGGTCTGGCAAGCGCCCTGGTCTTTGGCCGCGGCCAAAGATGGCAAATACACACTCACCGCCCGGTCGGTGGATCTGGCTGGCAATGTTTCCGTGGAATCCACCGGTTTGGTGGTCACGCTTGACACCACCGCACCGGTCGCACCCTCCGTGCTGGAGATCAGCGATGACCGGGGCACCAGCGCCACTGACCAGTTGACCAATGATCCAACGCTGAGGGTTGCCGGCACCGCGGAAGCCGGAACCCTGGTGACATTGTTCCGGGACGGCACGCAAGTGGGCACCGCCACCGCCGATGCATCCGGGGTCTGGCGCATCGACACCACCAGCACCACCCTCGCCGACGGTGAATTCCAGTTCACCGCCACGGCCACCGATGTCTCCGGTAACACCGGGGCCGCCTCCACCACGCTGAAAGTCACCATCGATACCGCCACCATCGTCCCGGCGCTGTCAGGCATTTCGGTGGATACAGGCGTGGCCCGCGATCTGATCACCTCCGAGGCGGCCCAGATTTTCTCCGGAACTGCTGAGGCCGGGGCGCGGGTTGAACTCCTGCTTGCCGGCAAGTCGTTCGGTTTCGCCACCGCCGATGGCCGTGGTAACTGGGTGTTCGATGCGACTGCCACGCCGCTTTCCGTCGGCAAGAACTCCTTCACCTTCAAGGCCACGGATCGCGCCGGCAACACCAGCGCCGTTTCCACCGCCTATGTGGTCACAGTGGTGGACAATCTGGTCACCACGCCAACCTTCACGAAAATCACCGAGGATACAGGCAAAACCACCGACCAGGTCACCCGTTCCACCCGCATCACCCTGTTCGGCAAGGGGGAAGCCGGCACCGTCCTGGACCTGTTCCAGGATGGGGCCTCGATCGGCAGCCTGACGATTCCGGCTGGTGGTGCCTGGTCTCTGGAAGTTCCCTCCACCCTGGCCGATGGGGTCTACCGTTACACGGCCCGCAGTACCGATATCGCGGGGGTCGTTTCCCCGCTGTCCGATCCGTTCCTGGTGACGATAGACACCACCCTTGCGGCCCCGGCTGTCACCGGTTTGCCTGGCGCGGCGCGGATTGATGAGGGCTGGTTGACCGCAAACAAGACTCCAACACTCACAGGTACGGCCGACGCCGGTTCCATCGTGTCCATTCTGCGTGGAACCAGCGTGGTGGGAACCACCACGGCTCTCGCGGATGGCACCTGGTCCTTCACCCTCCCGACCGCCCTTGGCGACGGGGCCTACGCCTTCAAGGCCACTGCCACCGACCTGGCCGCCAACAAGGCCGAACAAGCCGATACCTTCCCGGTGGTGATCGACACCAAGGCTCCCGGCCTGGCGGTCTTTGCGGCCATCAGTCCCGACACCGGTACCAGTTCCACCGACCGCGTCACCAATGCCACCCGCCTGAACCTTTCAGGCACCGCGGAACCCTATGCCAGTGTCCAGGTTCGGATTGATGGGGCCACGGCGGGCACCGCAACCGCCGACAACAAGGGCAACTGGACGTTTGACACAGGCGCCACCCCGCTGACGGCGGGTCTCCACACCGTGGAACTCCGCGCGATCGACCGGGCGGGGAACTCCGGGGAACTTTCAGCCTCCCGTGAATTCACCATCGACCTGTCCACCCCCGCGCCAACTGTGGAGCGGGTGGCTGATGCCAAGGGCGTCACTTTGGCAAATCCCACCAACACCAACTCGGTGATCCTGTACGGTACCGCCGAATCGGGAGCCTCGGTGCGGATTCTTGTCGATGGTGTCGTGGCCGGAACCTCCACCGCCACCACCAAGGGACAGTGGTCCTTCACCCTTCCCGCGCTTCCCGCGGAGGGTGACCGCGCCTTCACCGTGGTCGCAACCGACATTGCCGACAACAAGGCTGAACTCGGCTCCCCGGTTCGTTTCACCTTCGATCGCACCGCCCCGGGCCTTCCAGTCACCGGGACCGGCAGCACTTCCGGCCTGACCAACAATCCCGTGGTGACGGTGGTGGGTACCTCCGAGGCGGGGAGCAAGGTGGAAATTTATCTGGGAACAACCCTGGTGGCTTCCACCACCACTGGAGTGGATGGCCGATTCAGCGCCACCACCTCCGCGTTGCCGGATGGTTCCCACACGCTCAAGGCCAAGGCCACCGATGCCGCTGGCAATTCCAGTGCCCTTGCCGATTCCGCCCAGGTTCAGGTGGACACCAAGACCGACAAGCCCTCGTCGCTGAGACTGGTCAACGACACCGGACGCAAGGCCACGGACGGCATCACCAATGCATCCGCCATAGTGGTCAGTGGTCAGGCCGAACCCGGTGCCAATGTCAGCATCTTCGAGGGAAGGACTCTCTTGGCTTCCGCCAATGCCGACTCCAAGGGCGCTTTCAGCATCGATATCTCCGCTACAGCCAGCGAGGGTTCCCACACGCTGACGGCCCGCGCGGTTGATCTTGCCGGCAACCAAAGCGCCGACAGCGATAACCTGGTGATTCGCATCGACCGCACCGCACCCGGCGCTCCAGCCATCACCGCCATACAGGACGATACCGGCACCGCCGGGGACTACCTCACACGGGCCACCAAGATCACCGTCAGCGGCACCGCTGAACCGGATGCCTTGGTCGTGCTCAGCCAGGATGGCGTCGATGTCGGCACGGTAGTGGCTGGCCTGGATGGGGCTTGGAGCATCCCCGTGGGCGGAAGCAAGGGCTTGGCGCAGGGCCTCTATAACTTCAAGGCCCGGTCCACCGATGTCGCAGGCAACACGGGCGCCGAATCGGCGGGTCGGCAGGTCGAGATCGATACTTCGGTTGCGGCTCCAAAGGTGTCGGGCCTGACCGATACATCAGGTGGTCCGATCAGCGCCCTGATCACCAACACCGGGGCCATCGGCCTGCGCGGTACCGCCGAGGCGGGCAGTACCATCGACTTGCTGGTGCAGGGAATCCAGGTGGGCACCACGCTGGCTGACGGTGCCGGAAACTGGACCCTGGTGCTGGCCACCCCGTTGGGCCAAGGCAATTACACCGCCCAGGCCAGGGCGACCGATCGGGCCGGCAACATCTCCTCCCTTTCCGCTTCCCTGGCTTTCACCATCGACCTCACCGCCCCCGATGCGCCGCTTGTTTCCGGCATCAAGCCCGATACCGGTTCCAGCGCCACCGATGGCCTCACCAGTTCCACCGCGCCCACGGCTTCAGGAACAGCCGAGGCGGGGAGCACCGTGGAAATGTCCATAGACGGTGGGGCCGTGGTCACCGCGAAGGCCTCTGCCAAGGAAGCCTGGGTTTTCACCTTGCCAACCCTGTCGGAAGGGAAGCACCAGGTGGTTTTCTGGGCCGTCGATGTGGCGGGCAACCGTTCCAAGGCAAGCCAGACACTCCAGATCGAGGTCGATACTGTCGCCCCGGCTCAACCTGTGGTCACAGGCATTCAATCCGATACCGGTGCCAGCGCCTCCGATGGCGTCACCGCCGACAGCACCCCCTTGGTCACCGGCACCGCTGAAGCTGGCTCCCTGGTGGATCTCTTCCGCAACGGAACCAAGGTCGCCCGGGTCCAGGCCGATGGCACCGGTGCATGGCAGTACCAGGTGGATGTGGCCCTGTCCGAGGGCAAATCCGCCTTCACCGCCCAGGCAATGGACCAAGCCGGCAACAAGGGTGCACTCTCCACGGCTTTCAACGCCGTCATCGACACCAAGGCTCCCGCCTCCGGACTGGTCACCGGCATCTCCCCGGACACCGGCACCGCCGGTGACGGGCTGACATCCAATTCCGCCCCGGTGGTTTCCGGTACGGGTGAGAAAGGATCAACAGCTATCATCGCTGTGGATGGCGTGGAGGCCGGCCGCTCAGCGATTGGCTCCGATGGCAAATGGTCCTTCAACCTGCCCACCCTCAATGAGGGTGCCAATCAGGTGACGGTCACCGTGCAGGATCTCGCGGGGAACCTGTCCCCGGTTTCCGCAAACTTCACGGTTCGCCTCGACACCCAGGCTCCCGGCGCCCCGGCAATCACCGGCATCAGCAGTGATACCGGTCGCTCCGATACCGATTTCATCACCAAGTCCACCGCCTTCTCGTTGCTGGTCACTGCCGAACCTGGCAGCAAGGTGGAGGCTGTCCTCAACGGCGTCGTCATCGGCACGGCGTTCGCCGATGCTGCGGGCAACGCCCTGGTTCCTGTCAAGGGGCTCGCTGCCGGAGACCAATCCTTCACGGTCCGCGCCACCGATCCCGCGGCCAATGTGTCCTCCGCCTCCCAGGCCAGGGTGGTCACCATTGATCTGCAGGCACCCGCCAGTCCGACGGGTCTGGGTATCCTCACCGATACCGGCGCCTCGACCACCGATGGCGTGACCCGCGATCCGGCCATCACAGTCAAGGGCACCGCCGAACCCGACAGCGCGGTCGAGGTCATCCTGGCCGGCGTCTCCCGCCAGGCCATCGCGGATGGGCAGGGCGTGTGGCAGGTCGGTTTCACAGACCTGTCATTTGCCGACGGCTCCTACCAGGCCAGCGTCTCCGCCACCGATGTCGCCGGCAACCGTTCCGCAAAGCCTTCCACCTTCACCATCCGGCTCGACACCCAGTCACCGGCTGTCGAGGTCAAGACCATGGCCCCTGACACCGGTGCCAGTTCCACCGACGGGGTCACCTCCTCGACAACTCCCATTTTCACGGGCACGGCCGAACCTGGTGTCACCATCCGCCTGTTGGATGCGCAAGGCGCCATTCTCATCGCCGGTGTGGCGGATAGCCGCGGGGCATGGTCGCTCAAGGCTCCGGCGTTGGCGGAGGGCGCCCAAACACTGACCTTCCAGGTCGAGGACCTCGCCGGCAATACCCAGGTCGCCACACGCGCGCTGGTGGTCGACAAGACGGCGCCGAATCTGGCACAGGTCCAGTCCATCACGCCCGATACCGGAGTGAGCGCGACCGATTCCATCACCAGCGCCGCCTCGGTGGAACTGGCTGGCACCGCCGAGGCCGATTCCCAATTGCGGATCTTTGTCCAGGGCAAGCAGGTTGGCAGCGCCACGGCCGATTCCCAGGGCGCCTGGAAACACACCATCGCGTTGGCCGCCGATGGCAAATACACCGTCGATGTCCAATCGACCGACCTGGCGGGCAACAGCTCCAAAACAACCGGGGCACTGGTCATCACCCGTGATTCCAAGGCCCCCGGCGCTCCGCTGGTGGCCACCTTCGGACCGGATACCGGTTCCAGCGCCACGGACGGGATTACATCTGCCACCCGCCCTGTTCTCAACGGCACCGCAGAGGCGAATGCCTGGGTCAATCTGGTCTTTACCCAAGGCACCCAAACCGTCACGGGCCTGGTTCAGGCCACCGCCGCCGGCGATTGGTCCTTCCAACCGGCTACCGCCCTGGCCGAAGGCGTTTGGCAGGTCTCCATCACCGCTGACGATACCGCCGGCAATCGCTCCGCCTCCACCCAACGGACTTTCACCATCGACTCCGTCGCACCGGCCCAAGCCGTGGTCGATGGCATCCTCGATGGCAATCTATTGGATACCGATCAGCTCACCAGCGACCTGGAACCTCGCCTGCGCGGTTCCGCTGAGCCCGGCGCCACGGTGACCATCGAACTGGATGGCGTCAAACGGTTCACCACCACAGCGGACCCCCAGGGTGTCTGGCAGGTACGACTCACCGGCTTGGCGGATGGCTCCCATACCGCGGTTGCTTGGGCCACCGACAAGGCCGGCAATCAGGGGGCCAACAGTTCCACCTCCGCATTCAGCCGGGACACCACAGCCCCGGGAGCTCCAACCCTGGACCGCGTCACCCCCGACACCGGTGTGCGCGATGATGACGGTATCACCAGTGCCACCACGCTGGATCTTGACGGCCGCGCCGAGGCGGGAGCCACGCTGCTGGTCGTGGTGGATGACCAGGTCGCTTCCTCACTCGTGGTCGGTTCTTCCGGCGCCTGGACCACCCGGATCAGCAATCTGGCTGAAGGCAAGCACACGCTCGATGTCCAGATTCGCGATGCCGCCGGCAACCGCGCTTCAGGCGGTGCCCGCACCGTCTGGGTCGATGTCACCGCACCCCAGGCCCCGGCGTTCGTTTCCTTGGTGGAGGATACCGGTACCAGTTCCACCGACCGTCTCACCCGTGTTGCCCCGCTCGCCATCCGCGGTACGGGCGAGCCCGGGGCGTTCATCACGCTCTATGGCCCCGTTGCCGCGGGTGGCACCGGCAAGCTGGCCAACGGCGTGGTCGCGCAGGACGGCATCTGGAGCCTCCAGCCTGCCGGCGCGGGCTGGGTGGAGGGGGTGAACCGATTCACCGCCAGCCAGTCCGATGCGGCGGGCAACCGCTCCACCGACCTCTCGGCCGAATTCACGCTCGATACCACCGCGCCCCAAACCCCGGTGGTCACCGGACTGACCCCGGATACTGGGGCCTCATCCACGGACGGTATCACCTCCGAGACCCTGCCGGTTCTCAGTGGCACCACGGAACCCGGCGCTTCTGTCGTGGTCACGGTCGATGGAAAGGCTGCGGGCACCGCCATTGCTGGCCCCGATGGTGTTTGGTCCTTGCCATTAACGGTTCGCCAGGCGGATGGAGTCCACAAGGTCCAGGCCCAGGCCATGGATGCCGCCGGCAACCAGACGGTGGTTGGCCCTGCCTACACCTTCGTGGTCGATACCCGCGCGCCCGAAGCTCCCTTGGTGACTGGTTTTGACCAGGACACCGGGGCCAGTGCTTCCGATGGCCTCACCAGCGATACCACCCCCCGGGTATTGGGAACCGCCGAGGCGGGTGCCCTCGTCACCCTCTTGGTCGATGGTGTCGAGACCGCCCAGGCTTTGGTGGGATCCGATCGCAAGTTCCTGCTCCCCATCGACACCGCCCTTGCGGAGGGCTCACACACCATCGAGGTCTACGCCAGGGACACCGCCGGCAATGAGGGCAAACGCTCCGTTAGCCGTCTGCTGACGATTGACACCACCCGGCCGGATGCCCCGGTCATCAACCATCCGGTGGACGATTCCGGCTCCAGCCCCACCGATGGCATTTCCAGGGATAACACGCCCGATCTGACCGGTTCCGCCCAACCTGGTACTGTGGTCGTGGTTCGGGACAACGGTGCCCTGCTGGGTCAGGTGACCGTCACTCCGGAAGGCAAATGGAATCTCCCGGTCAAGAAGGCCCTCGCCCAGGGACGGCATGAGATCACCGCCGTCACGGTGGACCTGGCAGGCAACCAGTCCGATGCCGGTTCACTGGAACTGTTCATCGACACCGCCGCCCCCGCCGCCCCAGCGGACATCACCCTGGAGCTCGACACCGGCCGTTCCGCCGGCGATGGCATCACATCGGATAACCTTCCCACGCTGCGCGGTACCGCCGAGGATGGATCCGTGATCACAGTCACCCTGGGAGGTGTCACCACCCAGGTGCCGGTGGTGGCGGGCAAGTGGTCCTACACCGCCACCGAACCTTTGGCCGACGGCAAGCAAATCGCCGAGGTGACCGCGACGGATATCGCGGGCAACACCGGCAAAAAGGCCACCTTCAAGTTCACCATCGATACCGCGGCTCCCACGGTCGCCGTGGCCTTCCCGCAGGACGGCGGTCATTACAGTCTCAAGAGTTGGCCCGGTGCCCTGAAGGGTTCCGCTGGGGCCGATGGTGGCAGCGCCGTCGACGCTGTGCTTGTCGCGGTGCGCGATTCCTCCGGTCTTTGGTTGCGCGATGGCGTCTTTGTCGCCTCGTCCGAGCCGGTGTTCAACCGCGCCTCCGGAACCGGCACCTGGAGCCTGCCTCTCCTCGTGGGTTCGCTCACCGATGGTCGCACCTACACGGTGGACCTGGTTGCGCTCGATGTGGCCGGCAACGAGGCCAGGCTGGAGGGTGCCGTCACCTTCCATTTCGATTCCACCGCCCCGGTTCCCGTGGTCACTCCGGGTGTGGATCCCCTGAATCTTGGGGCGCAGGAGTTGGTGATCGATTTCGGCGAACCCGTCAACGGCTTCGGTCTCGACAAACTCACCGTCAGCCCCGGCCTCACCCTCGAGAACCTCACGCTCGAGGGAACCGCTTACCGCTTCCGCATGCGCCCCACCTCGGAAGGCGTCTACAGCATCAAGCTGGCCGCCAACACGGTCACCGACCTCGCTGGAAACCCCAGCCCGCCCATATTGCTCACCAAGGCTTTCGATGTCTCCACGCTGCAGTCGAATGCGTTCCCGTTGAGGCTCGACCCGGCGGGGGCCGGAAATTACTCCGGCGCCCTAGGTTCCACCACCGACACCGACTGGTTCTCCCTCGTGGCTCCCGTTGCGGGCGGCATGCGCCTGTCGGTCTCGTCCGCATTCACGGCCCGCAACACCCTCACGGTCCTGGATGAAAAGGGTGAGCCAATAGGCATTTCCGACAACGCGTTGGGAACCGACAGCGAGGTCCGCTTCAATGTCGAGGCGGGCCAGAAATTCTTCATCCGCATCGACAGCCGACTGGCTGGCACCGGTGCCTACTCGTTGTCGGCCGTCACGGGCGAACGCTTCCTCGATGATGTCGGCTCTGATCCAAACTCGGCCACCCTGGTGGCCGCCAGTTCCGCCGGTGTGATCAATGCCCGTGGCAAGGTGGATTCCCCGGGCGATGTGGACTGGTTCCGCTTCACCGCCCCGGCCAGCGGTCAATTTTCGGTCAGAATCGCCGCCGCCCCGGGCTCACGCCTCCAGCCCGCTGTCGACGCCTACAACTCCAACCTCGTGTCGCTGGCTTTCCTGGCGGCGCGTCCTGGCGAGGGCGTGGCCAATGTCCGCTTCGGGGTAGTGGCCGGCCAGACCTATTACCTTGCCGTCCGGGGTGGCGGAACCGAAACGGCCACCATGGTGGGTGATTATCTGGCCGCCTCCACGCTGACAACCGCCGGAGTCGGCGCCAGCGATGACCACGCCGGCACCCTCCAGGGGGCCACGGTGGTCAAGTTGGCCAAGGGTGTGGGCGAGCAACGAGGCGTCCTGGAAAACGCTGCCGACACCGACATTTTCAAGGTGTCGATGCCCGCGGATGGCCGACTGCTCATCCGGCTCCAATCCGGATCTTCCATCCCACTGGCCCGCCTGTCCATTCTCGGGGCCGATGGCAACGAGACTGGTAGGCTTGTCGAAACCGCAACGCCGGGCCTATGGGAACTCACCGCCGAGGGCGGGAGGGATATCTTTATCCGCATCGATTCCCGGTCCGATTCAGATCAGTCGTACTTGTTGGCCGTGTCTGAGGATGAGGAAACCTCCATCCTCACTCTGGCACGAAAGGTGACACCGGACGCCGCCGGCCTCAACCTGGACGGCGCGATCCAGTTGGCCGGCGATGTCGATTTGCTGGCCGTCGAGACCAACATCGAGGGGCGACTCCTCGTGCGCCTCGACCCGCGCGGCGCTGTGTTCGCCTCGCGCGTCGAGATTCTGGACCAAGCGGGAAGCCTGGTGGCCACGGGCACCATGGACGCCCAATTCCGACAGTTGGCGAGCCTGGAGGTCCAGCCGGGCCAGAACTACTTCGTCCGGATTTCTGGGGAAAATGGCACCACCGGGCGTTACAAGCTTCAGTTGCGCCAGTTGGCCGACGACCAGCCTGATCAACCGGCCCAGGCCCGGAAGGACCTCGATCTGGCTGTTCCGGTGATCGGTCAGGTCCAGTTCGAAGGCGATGTGGACGCCTATCGCTTCACCGCCGATCAGACCGGGGATTTCATTTTCCAGGCGAAGGCTGGCTCCGGCCGACTCGATCCCCGCATCACCATCGTCACCGCCGATGGAACGCAGCTCGGGTTCAACGACAACGCCGGGCAAGGTACCACCGCCCTCCTCAGCCTCACGCTGGAGGCCGGCCAGACGGTCTTCGTTCTGGTGGGTGGTAAGCCCGGTGGTGCGGCTGGCGCGTACGAGGTGGTTGTCAATCCCGACAGAATCGCTGCCGGCGATGACTACGCCGATTCCCTCCGCCTCGCCCTCAAGGATCCTGGATCCCTGCTCAACCCGGTCGATGGGAAAGTCTCTGTGCAGGGGGCCATCACTCGGGTCGATGATATCGACCTGTTCCGGCTGACGGTCCCATCCAACGATCGGTTTGAAATCTTGGTCAAGGCTGCAGGCGGCCTCGATCCGCGGCTCGACCTTCTCGATGCCAACGGCAAACTCATCGCCGGTGACGAGGCCGGTGGCCAGGGGGTCGATGCCTTCATCTCCCGGGTCCTCTCCGCCGGCGATCAGGTCTTCTTCCGGGTGCGGGGCTTGTCAGACACCATGGGGCAATACACCCTGGAGTTCAGGCCCTTCCAAAAACCCGACCAGGGGATTCCCGATGATGTGGGGGATTCCCGCGACAAGTCCACCACCCTCACCCTGGATTCTGAAGGCCTCGCATCTTTCGAGGGAGCCATCGAGACTGCGGGCGATGTCGACTATTTCACAATGGTTGTGGCTGCCTCCGGAACCCTGCAGCTAGACCTTGCCTCCGCTGGCACTGGAAACCTCGACACAATCCTCTACGCAAAGGCATCCACCGCCTCCACTTGGCAGGTGAACGACAATATCCGGTCCTCCACCGCCAGCCGTCTGGTCCTGGAGGTCCAAGCCGGGGAGACGCTTGAGATCCGGGCCACCGGGTTTGGTAACACGACGGGCAAATACCTGCTCAAGGCCCTCATGCTGCCTCCGGTGGCGGATGATTATGGCAACGACCTGGCCAACCCGCGGTCCCTCGATTCCGGCCTGGCCGGAACTCAACCTGGAGAGATCGAATCCACCGGCGACCGGGACCTGTTCGTCTACACGCCCCAGGAAGATGGTTTCCTCACGGTTTCCCTGGAACGGGTGGTCGGTAGCGGCCTGAACCCGCAATTGCGCCTGATGGATGCCCAGGGCAAGGTCCTTGTCCAGGACAACGATTCCGGCGTGGGCGTGAACTCACTGGCTCAGGTCAAGGTCAAGGCCGGCGTTCCCGTCTTCATCCAGGCGGGCAGCGCCGTCGGCAATACCGGGGCCTACCAGGTGGCTTGGTCCCTCTCTACCGACGACTTCGGCGACACCCCGGGCAGTGCCCAGGAACTCGCGGTTGAAAACAATATCTTCTCGCAGCAGGGCCGACTGGGCACCGGCACCGACAACGACTGGTTCACCTTCAAGGCGGACAGGGATGGCCTCGTCACTTTCCGCATGGAACCCGATGGGGATCCAAGCGGTGTGGATCCCTACCTGTTCGTGCTGGATGATTCACTGGCTATTGTCGGCAGCAGCAGCAGGCTGGGTGGTGGCCGTCTGGCCGAGGTCTCGGTCGAAGTTTCGGCCGGAGATGTTCTCTACCTGCAGGCCGCCGGCCTCGGCCGTACTCTGGGCGACTATCTCCTGTCCAGCACTGTGGTCGCCGATGATTTCGGCGGTTCGGACGATTTTGCTTACGAGCTCGAGTTGGACGAGGCCAACCGGTCGCCAGAGGTTCAGGGTGAGATCAACATCGCCTTCGACAACGACTGGTTCCAGGTGGTCGCCCAGGCCGATGGTCGCGTGCGTATCACCCTTGCCGGCGTGGACGATTTCGACCCTGCGGTCACGGTGTATGATGCCGACGGTCGGGTCATTGCTGCCAACGATGACTTTGGCGGATCCTCGGACAGCCGCGTGGACCTGCGCTTCCTGGCGGGCCAGGTGTACTACATCGAGGCCGCAGGCTTCGGATCATCCGAGGGAGCTTATGTCCTGCGGATCGATGACATCCCAGATGTGGCTGATGATCATGGCGATACCCTGGACATGGCTTCCGCCCTCTTCCCTGATGATTCCGGGGTCACCACCGGTTCCGGCGGGCTCGGACATGATTCCGACAATGATTATTTCAGGGTGATCCCAGCCAAGTCGGGCACCGCGACACTCGGGCTGGAGGCGTCGACCGAATTGGGGACGTCCGCCAGGGTCCGTGTTTACACCAGCCTGGATGGCCAGATGGTCCAGATTGCCTCGGCCACCGGATCGCAGGCCCTCAACCTGTCCTTCCCCGTCACAGCCGGCCAGGATGTTTTTGTGAGGGTGGACTCTCCCGCCCAGGGCATCGGCGCCTACCAGTTCAGGATTTCGGTCACTGAGTCTGTTTCGGGCGAGCGCCCGATCGATGCCGACGCCCTCCGCGCCATTTCCGATGAGTTCAACCGCGCCTTCATCCAGCGCATCTCCGCGATGCAAAATCCTTCGGATATTTACAATGTCCAGGAACAGATCGCCCGCGACTTGGTCGCCAGCTACATCGCCGCCAACGGCCTGCCTTCCGGGAATGTCCTCCTGATCTTCCTCGACCCCGTTGACTTTGTTGCCGAGGATCCATCCGGCCGGCAGATCGGCCAGACCACCGGTGGCGGCACCATCATGGAAAACACCGCCGCCTCCGTCAGCTCCCGTGGCGCTCTCGACCTTGTGGTGGTCCCAAATGCTGCCGCTGGCCAGTTCCAGATGCAATTGCTCGGCGTCGGCGGAGGCCGCGTCATGGCTGGCGCCACCATGCTCACCAAGGATGGCTCCACCGTCAATCCGGCCGTTTCTGTCCGCGGGCAGTCCGTCGCCGGCAACATTCCGGTCGGCGAGGTTCCCAAGGAGGGCCTCCAACTCGTGCTCGACTTCCGTCCCGATCGCGGGAATTCCGGCGGTACCGGGGGAACCGGCAACAATGGTGGTGGCACAGGTGGTACCGGGGGCACCGGAAACACGGGTGGTGGGGAAACCTCGGTGGTCGCCTCCTCCGCGGTTGTTTCCTCTGTGGTTAATTCGACCCTGATACAAACGCTGTCCGGGCTCACTTCCGGCTTCGGAGCCGACCTGGCCTCGGTGGGTGCCCAACTGACCCAAAGCCTGACCACTTTGCTACTGGTTGCGACAACATCCGACGGGGCGAAACAGGGTGATGGCTCCGCCCTTGCAAACTTGCTGAACTCCGGCAATTTCCAGCAGTCATTCCGGTCGGTCATCACCATCACCGGGGATGTGGCCCAGGCCTTGGTCCGAACCGGGGAGTATCTGGTCCGTACCTTGCCCAAGGCCGAGCGCCTGCTTTCGGCGTCGCTTGCGCCGGCCCGTCAGTTGGCCAATGCCACCCTGCTGCCGGCTGTGCGCGACACTATCGGCAAGGTGGTCGGCGACGCGGCCACTTCCGCCTTGAAGCAGGTGGATGCCGCCGCCTCTGCCGCCCTCAAGGTCATTGGCCAGAACGCTTCCAAGTTGCCCGGCGTCATGGCCCCGAAAAAGGCCAACGATGGGGCAAGGTCCCAAGGCCCATCCTCCGAGGACCGTGGCCAATCCCTGGCGCACCTCTTTGTCCCTGGGCAGCCCGAAACCCACCTCATTGCCACCCAGATCCAATCCGATGCGCCGAGCACCAAACCGGAAGATCCCCTGTGGGCAGCCATCGGTACATTGGGTGATTCACGGGCCGACTCCCCGGTTCTGGCTCGGGAAAAGAAACTCCCTCTCGCCGTGGAAGACGGTACCGGTTCGGATTCCGCCGCCCGTCGCAAGTTGGCGGGCTTGGCTGCAGCTGGCCTCCTGGCACCTTCGTGGGTTGCGGCCATGCAACCTGGCAAGGAACAGCCCAAGCCCGGAGTGACACCCCGCCGGCAAAAACCCAAAAAGGAATCGGAGGGGAATGACGGGGAAAAGCCTCGGGAAAAACAAGAGGGCCGTTAGACCGTAGGAAATGGGATAAGGGTTCCTTCAGGGCTTCTTCACTTGGAGGAAGTCCTGAAGGTATAGTAATTAAAGATATACCTTGATAATAAATAATTAGAAGTAATATTTTCTGTACTTGAATTGAAAAAGACGGTAATAATACACCGATATCCTTGGTGAGCACCTGGCCCGGCCCGTTTTGCGGAGTGCCGAACGATGTTTTCCTCCTTGTTCCTCTCCCAACTCCTGTTTTTCCAATCCGGGCCGGGTTCTCCCGCCCCGGGAACCCCTCCTGGCAGTCCTTCACCCGGTTCTGGTGGAGTTCCCACCTCGCCAAAGCCTCCTTCGGCCGGTGGAGGTGGTACACTTCCCGGCTACCCCGGTGGCCCCATTTCCCCGATGCCGACGACCCCCGGCAGCGGCACCAGCCCCGGCTACCCGGGAGGTCCGATTTCCCCCAAACCAACGACGCCCGGAGCCGGCACAAGCCCCGGCTACCCCGGTGGTCCCATCTCCCCAATGCCGACCACCCCAGGCAGCGGCGCCAGCCCCGGCTACCCTGGAGGTCCGATTTCCCCTAAGCCAACGACGCCCGGAGCTGGCACGAGCCCCGGCTACCCCGGTGGTCCCATCTCCCCAATGCCGACGACCCCCGGCAGCGGCACCAGCCCCGGCTACCCTGGAGGTCCGATTTCGCCCAAGCCAACGACGCCCGGAGCCGGCACGAGCCCCGGCTACCCGGGAGGTCCGATTTCCCCCAAACCAACGACGCCCGGAGCCGGCACAAGCCCCGGCTACCCCGGTGGTCCCATCTCCCCGATGCCGACGACCCCCGGCAGCGGCACGAGCCCCGGCTACCCGGGGGGTCCGATTTCCCCCAAGCCAACGACGCCCGGAGCTGGCACGAGCCCCGGCTACCCCGGTGGCCCTTCTTCTCCAATGCCCACCACGCCAGGCAATATTGGCATGCCCGGCTACCCCGGCGGTCCATCGTCACCCACGCCAACCACCCCGGGCTCTGGCTCCATACCGCCCGGCACCGCACCCAAACCAACCCTTCCAGGAAATGGTGGCGTGGCCCCCATCCAACCCACCAGTCCCAAGATTCCCCCGGGCACACCCCCCAAGCCGACTCTGCCCGGAAATGGTGGCACCAGTCCCACCTTCCCAACCGCCCCAACGGCGCCGAAATTGCCCCCGGGTTCCCCACCTGTTGGTCCGCGTTTTCCTGGATGAGTATCCGTTTTATTGTTCCGCGGCGGGGCCCCAAGCCATCCAGCTTGGGGCCTTTTCATTCTCCGGTACTGCTGCAATTCCGCCCCCAATACCAGGCAGCCGCGGTCGTTTGCTTCATGGATCATTTGATTTCAAAATAATGTTCAGACGGTCCACTTGGGATTTGCGTGTGGGAGGATGAATCCATGCGGATGATGGCTGCCGGTTTGCTCGTTGGGATTTCCTGCCTGCAAGGTTGCGGCGAACCCGCGCCTCCCTCCCTGCCGATCACAGTCATTCCCAAGGGGTATGCGATAGTTTCAGCGGATTGGAACCAGCCCAAAGTTCCGGTCTGCGACCTGCTTGTCCTCAGCAAAACTGCCGAGGACATCAAACTCAGGGTCGAAGTCGCCAGGCCCGAAAAAGGCACGATTTACAGGGGCGATGTGAACCTACCAGGCAAGGGCAGGGTCTATGTCACGGGGCACCTTCGGTCCAAAACTCTGGAGGATTTGAAAAGTTCCGGGCACATCCAGCCCGGCGACACCGTTGAGATCAGCAAATACGATTGCAAGCCGCTGATCGTGCCCATCCCCGCGGCCGACGACTTGGAGATCCTCTACCAGTCGCCCGCCGGTGGATTGATGGCCGAGCCAACCAAATGACACGGGTCAAGGCCCGCTGAAATACCGCCCG
>Ga0315899_10003178_pt1 | contig 17900 bp, 12 predicted proteins | sample LakEriMetagenome_2_FD_203518 | JGI IMG/M metagenome (GOLD analysis project Ga0315899, IMG submission 203518) | Freshwater fungal communities from buoy surface, Lake Erie, Ohio, United States - Buoy 4 MA112 | ecosystem: Environmental > Aquatic > Freshwater > Lake | place: USA: Lake Erie, Ohio... | reverse complement strand
TGCGCGACAATCACAGCAGGCTCTCGGCAGAAGTCGACCTCCCCACGGCCGGCCTCCTCAAGGACCTCAAGGCCCGCGGCATGCTCGACGATACCATCGTGGTCTTTGCCACGGAATTCGGCCGCACACCCGGTTCCCAGGGATCGGACGGACGCGACCACCATCCCTACGGCTTCTCCATCTGGATGGCCGGCGGCGGCATCCGCGGCGGCATCGTCCACGGCTCCACGGACGAACTCGGCTTCCATGCCACGGAGTCTCCGCACTACGTCACTGACGTCCACGCCACCATCTACCACCTCCTCGGCATCAATGCCCGGCAACTCGAAATCCCCGGCCACCGCCGCCTCGACCGCGACTACGGCTCGGTCATTTCTCCCATCCTTGCCTGAACTACGGCACTCCGCCCGGTCACTTCCCGGAACCTCGCCTCGTACCCCGGATGGTTCGTCCCCATAAGACGATCCCACACATTGAAGTACAGTCCGTAATTCCCCCGCATCTTCTCATGATGCTGGACATGATGCGTCGGTGTGTTGAGCAGCCTCCCCAGCCAAGTGTCCATGAGCCAGCGTGGATAGAATTCGAAGCCCGTGTGGCCGAGCACATTGTTCCCGATCTGCCAGACCATGAAGATCAGAAAGGCCAGCGGATGCATCGGCACCGTGAAGGCCAGCAACGGAAAAATCCCCGCCTGCACGGCCGCTTCCAACGGACTGAAGGCATACGCTGCCCACGGACTGGGATTGCTGCTTTCATGATGCACCCGGTGAAACCAGCGGAACAACCGCCGGTGATGCATGAGCCGATGCGTCCAGTAGAACCATGTGTCGTGCACCACCATCGCCACAAGCACACTCAGCCCGAACCACAGCCAGCCACGGCTGTCGATATCCCGGTAAATCCGCCACGATCCACCACGGCCGAGCAGCACGGTGACCGTCCCCACCAGCCCGTAGACCAGCACCGTCAGCACGGACCATCCCAGTTCCCGCCGGACATTGGCTGCCCCAGGATCGCGCTGAATGATCTTCCGGTGCCACCATTTCCTCCGGAAGAAAACATACGCCAGCAGCCACGCCAACCCGGCCGCCACGAGATACCGCAGCCAGTTCTCCACGGCAATTCCCACAAAGACCTTTCCCAGCCGGTTCATGCCTTCTCAAGCCCCGGCAGGGTTCCCGTGCTGTCGCCGAGCTTCTCGGCCGTCACCTCCATCCTCCGCAGCATCGATACCCACAGATTCGCAATCGGCGTCTCTTTCCCATACCGCAGATGCCGCCCGGGAAGAATCGTGCCGCAGCCCCGCCCCGCCAGCAGTACAGGCAGATCCTCGTGGTTGTGCGCATTCCCATCGGCAATCGCACTGCCGTAGGCAATCATGCTGTGATCCAGCAGCGTGCCGTCCCCTTCCCGCACCGACGCCAGCTTCCCAAGCAGATACGCAAACTGCTTCATGTGAAACAGATTGATCTGCCGCAGCTTGGCCTGCTTGGCCGCATCTCCGCCATGATGCGAAAGGTCATGATGACCCTCCGAAGCCCCCGCAAAAGGATACGGACGGTTGCTGCCTTCGTTCGCCAGCACAAAGGTCGAGACCCTCGTCACATCGGTCTGAAAGGCCAGTACCATGAGGTCGCAGAGAATCCGCAGATGTTCCTCATAACTGGCCGGAATGCCAGCCGGCACGGCATACTCGGGAACCGTCACCGGCGGCAGCTTGGCCGCCTGCTCGATCCTCAGCTCAATCTCCCGCACGGCCGTGAAATACTCGTCCAGCTTCCGCGCATCCCCAGCCCCCAGCCTCCGCGTCAGATCCTGCGCATCTTCCCTCACATAATCCAGAATGCTCCGCCGCATGGCCTCACGCCGGCCCTTCTCGGCACTCTGACCCGACCCGAACAACCGCTCGAACACGAGCTTCGGATTCACTTCCTTGGGCAGGGGCTGCGTCGCGGAACGCCACGCCATCGTGGAGGAATACACACAGCTGTAGCCACTGTCGCAGTTCCCGGCCATGGCCCCGGCTTCGCCGCCGATCTCCAGCGAACCCAGCCGCGTCCGGTTGCCCACCTGGGCTGCCGCCACCTGATCCACGGAGATCCCATTCCGGATCTGCAGGCCATCGGTCTTGTGCGGATGCGCCCCGGTCAGAAAGGACGACAGGGCCCGCGCATGGTCTCCTCCACCATCACCATGCGGACGCGCCCCGTCAGCCGTCAGCCCGCTCAGCACGAGAATTTCCTCACGCAGCGCCGCGAGCGGTTCGAGGGTCGGTGGAAGCGACCGCAGAACCCCGTCTTCCGCAGGCGTCCAATCCGCCATGTTCACTCCATTGGGCACATACAGAAAGGCCATGCGGCAGGGAGCCACAGTCCCGGCCTTGGCCTCGGCAGACCACGCGGTCACCGGCCCCATGGCTTCAAGCCACGGCACGGACATCACCGTTCCCAGACCCCGCAGCAGGGTCCGCCGCGACAGTGTCTCTCGTTTCAGCAGGTTCATATGGTTTGTCCTTTCACTGGTTGCTTCCCGGATCACTCAGGCCGGTACCCCCGGCGCTTCAGAAATGCTTCGCTCCGCACAATCGCCGTCACCAGCGCAGAAAACCGGTTGGCCCCCGCTTCGGTTTCCCGCACCACCGACGCCAGCACCGGCCGGTCCGCACTCTGCACCCCGCGGCCCAGCGCATACGTCATCAGCTTCTCGGCCAGACACCGCAGAAACTCTTCCCTCCGCTCAAGCAGCAGGTCCTTGACCCCAGCCGGTCCGGCAAATTCAGTGCGGCCCAGCGTCCCGCGCGCATCGACCGGATGCCTGCCATCCTTCTCCCGGAAGGCCCCGACCGCATCGAAGTTCTCAAGCGCAAATCCCAGCCCGTCCATGCGCGCATGACACCCCGCACAGGCCGCATTCTTCCGGTGTTCCTCCATGCGCTCACGCAGCGAAACTTCTTCTCCCAATCCCCCGCCGGCCTTCTCGAGTTCCGGTACATTCGGCGGCGGCGGCGGCGGTGGCGTCCCCAGCAATTGCTCCAGCACCCACTTCCCACGCTTCACGGGCGATGTCCGCGTCGGATTCGACGTCACCGTAAGCACGCTGGCCTGCGTCAGCAGACCACCACGCGTCCGGTCCTGCAAGGCCACCATCTGAAACCCATCGGGTGCCGCCTTGGCCGCATCGTACGGCAATCCATAATGCCGCGCCAGTGGCTCGTTCACCCACGTGAACTCAGCATCGATCAGTTCCAGCAGATTCCGCCCGCCAAAGAAAACACTGGCCACAAATCGCTCGGTCTCCCGCAGCATCGATGCCCGCAGCTGATCGCTGAACGTAGGAAAAAGCTTCCCGTCAGGCCCCACGAAATCAATCCTCCGCAGCTGCAGCCACTGCATCGCAAAATTCGTCACCAAAGTCAGGGCCCGCGGATCCTTCAGCATCCTGCGCACCTGCAGCTCCAGCTGACCCCTCAGTTCCCCTCGGTCAGCCAGCGCCATCAGCTCGGCATCGGGCATGCTCGACCACAGAAAATAGGAAAGACGCGAAGCCACCTGATGCTCGCTCAGTTCCTGCTCCCCAGGCTCGGCAGCACGATCATCAAGCTCCACCCGGAACAGAAACTTGGGCGAACACAGCACGGCCTGCATGGCAAGCCGCGCCGCCGCTTCCCAGCGCGCTCCCGCCTCCATTTCCCGCCCGGCCAGCTTGAGCAGTGCTTCCAGTTCCCCTGGCTCCAGCGGCCGCCGGAACGCCCGCCGCGCAAAACGGCCCAGCACGTCGCGCAACTTCGCCGACGCATCGCTCCCGCCGGTCTCCAGCAGCAGGCGCTGACTCGCCGGCCTGCTGTCCAGCGGACCTTCCAGCGCAAAATACTCAATCCACAGCCGCGACGTTCCCGCCGCGGGCTTCTCCATCGCCAGCATGACCCGTTCCCGTCCAGCCTCAGCCGGCAGCTTCACCTCGAGCACTTCCGCCCGCTCCGCAGAATCCGCCTTCACCGGAAAGGTCGCCAGCAGCCGCGCAGGCCTGAGCACATTCCCGGAAAACTTCGCCAGTTCCTCATCCGATGACACCTTCTCAAGGCCCGCCCCGGTCAGCAGAATCCCCACCCGCAGCGGCCCCCCGTCCGCACTCTTCCCGTATACCTTCGCCCGGAAAACATAGTCGCCCCCCGGCTCCCATTGATACGGGGTATGAATCGCCCCCACCTCGATCGCCGTCGCCCCATCGCTGCTCACTCTCCGCCATTCCCCTTCCATCACCTTCGTGGCCACATCGGCCGAGGATGGTTCCGTAAACCGCGACGCCAACTGCCGCTGCACGGGTGCCGGGGGATCCGGAATGATGGCCTGCTCCATGATCGTTTCAGCCGCCGCCAGATACCGCTCCATCAGCAGCGGCGACAGACTCAGCACATCCCCAATGCTGTCAAAACCATAACCAATGTCATCGGACGGCAGCACGGACGCCGCATCGAAATCCACCCCGGTCAGATCACGCACCGTATTCCGGTACTCAAAACGATTGAGCCGCCGCATCGTCACCCGACCCGGATCAGGCGGTGCCTTCCGGTCGTGTTCCTCCAGAAACCCCGCGACCGCAGCGCTGAAACGCTCGGCCTCGGCAGCCTCGGGTCGCGGCACTCCGTCACGGTCGGGCGGCATCTCGCCGGACGCCACCACCTTGACCGCCTTTTCCCACACAGCCCGCTCATCAAGGAGCGATCCCCCACCGCGGAAAGCTTCCAGCGAAATGTCGCCCTTCGCTTCCTCAGCCCCATGACACTTCACACAGTACCGCCCCACAAACTCCCGTGCCCCGGCAAGATCCTCAGCCCGCAGCGGTTCCGCCGCCATTCCCACCATCCATGCCATCAGCCCAAGACGGTGCAGGGTCCTTCGCATCATTAACGACCATTCCCCGGAAACCACCCGCTGTCTGGACCCGCGACCCCGTAGCGGCACCACCCGGCTCAATCTGGCCGCCGCATCACAAACATGTCGTCAGTCCGGCAATACCACGCAGGACTCTGCATCCTCCCGATCGGCTGATACTTCTCTGGATGCATCGCAAGGGTCTCCGGATCCATCAACCCATCCCTCACATGAACATGCAGCACCTGCCCAATCACAAGACGGTTGCCGCCGAATTCCAGCGTACTCCATTCCCGGCACTCCAGCGCCGCCGGTGCCGCCACCAGCCGCGGCGGCCGCACCACCCGCGACGCCACCGTCACCAGACCGGCAGCCTCGACTTCACTCTGCCCAGCCGGCAGCGACGCAGCACACGCATTCATGGCCCCGGCAAGGGGTTCATCAACCAGATGCACCACGAATTCCCCGGTCAGCCGGATGTTCCGCGCCGTGTCTTTCGGCACGCCCGGAGCCCGGTCCCCGGGAGCCAGCACCACCACCGGAGGATCACAGCCCATCACATTGAAGAAACTGAACGGAGCCGCATTGACCCTCCCCTCCCCATCCACAGTCGTCACCAGCGCAATCGGCCGCGGCACCACCAACCCCGCCAGAATCGTGTACGCTTCCTCAGCCAGCGGTCCCGTCAGATCGAATTCCATGCGCTTCCTCCTCAGGCCTGCTCGGCCAGCCACGCCTCGAATTGCTCGCGGTCAATGTTGTAGCGCCGCCCGCACCGCGGACACATCGCCCGCAGCACCTCGGCCCCCTCGAAGAGTTGATCCAAACCAAGGGTCGCCTGCGTCTGCAGCGCCGCATAAAGCCGGTCAGGCGCACAACCACATTCCCAATGATACCTCCGGGTCTCCAGCAGACTGAGTTCTTCCTGACGGTCAAGCTTCCGCACGTCATCCTGCGTCAGTCCCTCCAGCCACCCCAGATCACACTGCGGCTGCGCCGACACAAAAACATAGTCCTCATCACTGTGCTCAAAGAACCTCCCGCGCCGCTGCTCGCTGCGCGCATAGAATTCCTCCACCGCCGCAAAGAAACTCCCGCCGGAAAAATCAATCGCACTCTGCCGCACCGGCTGACTCGCCTTCTGCACCAGCGCATGAAACATCCCCGTCGGCCCAACCTTCACGTTCTCCGTGAAACACCGGCCCACCACCGACGACCGCCCATTGTCCCCCGTCACAAAGAAATTCGCGAGCGGCTTCTGGAAATTCACAGTCCACGCATGCCGCTCATTCCACGGACACGCCGCCAAATGCAGCGTGAAGGCCACCAGCGCATCCTTCATCATCCCGTCAATCTGCGGAGCCAGCTGCAGCTTAAGCTCGGCACTGTGCAGATAGTAATCCATGAACAGATCACTGAAAATCCCACGCACCAGCAGGGCATTGCGCTTCCGCACAAAGTAACTCCGCACCTCAATGTCCGACGGACCCTCGGCCCCATCATCGTCTTCCGGCTCGTTCATGTCACGGGATCAGTACGCTTTCGCAAAAATCACCCGCCGCGACGACGGCCGGCCAGTCAGAAAACACACGCCCTCTTCAAGGTACTCGTCACCAAACGGAACACACCGCATGGTCACCCCGAACTGCTTCTGAATCCGTTCCTCGTCACCAGCAGACCCCGCCCAGTGACAAAGCGCAAAGCCCCCATGAATCTCGGGCTTGTCGGAATTCGCCGCCGTGAAAAAGGCCTCAAAAGCCTCCCTGCTGTCAATCCGCACCATGTTCGCATCACGGAAAGCCGTGGCCCGCTCCAGCAACCCATCCTGCACGGACTGCAGCAGCGCCACCGCACCAGACACAAAACCGGCATGCTCCGGAAATTCCTTCTCCTTCATGCCCCGATCCCGCCGCGCCACCGCCAGCGTCCCCTTCTCAAGATCCCGCGGCCCGATCTCCACACGCACAGGCACTCCCTTCTTCACCCATTCCCAGTTCTTCGTGCCCCCAGGCAGATCCCGCGCATCAACCTGCACCCGCAGCGCCTCGCCTCCCCACGTCCGCGACCGCAGCTCCGCCGCCAGTGCCTGACACGCGTCCAGCACGGCCTGCTTCGTCTCTTCCTTCGGCGTCACCGGCAGAATCACCACCTGCACCGGTGCCACCCGCGGCGGCAGCACCAGACCATCATCATCACTGTGCGCCATGATCAGGGTCCCGATCAGCCGCGTGCTCACCCCCCAGCTCGTCGTCCACGCATACTCCCGTCCACCCCCGCGCCCCGTAAACTGAATACCCGCCGCCCGGCTGAAATGCTGACCCAGAAAATGACTGGTCCCTGCCTGAATCGCCTTCCGGTCCTGCACCATCGCTTCAATGCACAAGGTAATGTCAGCTCCCGGAAACCTCTCCCGTTCGCTCTTCTCCCCACGGATCACCGGAATCGCCAGATGATCCCGCACAAAGGTCTCATACACATTCAGCATCCGCTCGGTCTCCTCCAGCGCCTCCTCCTTCGTCTCATGCGCCGTATGTCCCTCCTGCCACAGAAATTCCGCGGTCCGCAGGAAAATCCGCGGCCGCATCTCCCACCGCATCACGTTCGCCCACTGATTGATCAGCAGCGGCAGATCCCGGTAACTCTCCACCCAGCGCGCAAAGGCCGCCCCAATGATCGTCTCGGACGTCGGCCGGATCACATACGGCTCACTCAACTCCCCCGTCGGCACCATCTTCATGCTCCCATCCGGCTGCTTCTGCGACTCCAGACGGTGATGCGTCACCACCGCGCATTCCTTCGCGAAACCCTCCACATGCGCCGCTTCCTTCTCCAGATAACTCAGCGGAATGAGCAGCGGAAAATACGCATTCACATGCCCGGTCTCCTTGAACATCCGGTCAAGCTGCTGCTGAATGTTCTCCCAGATCCCATACCCCCAGGGCTTGATCACCATGCAGCCCCGCACCTCGGAATTCTCCGCCATGTCCGCCGCCCGGATCACCTGCTGATACCATTCCGGAAAATCCACGCTGCGCTGCGGTGAAATGGCGGTCGTCGTCTTGGATGTGGCTGGCTGGCTCATGGATTCAGTTTCAGAGGAAAGCCGCCCACCATGCCGCCCCTGCCTCCGCTGGCAAAAGGAAAACTCCCACCCCCCGCAAAGTCCTCAGACCCCACCCGCAGGATGCACACGGGACCGCTTCCGCCAGTGCCTCCGCAAACCCGCCAGCGCAGGCACGACCAGCACCCCATGCACCAGCAGCCACGTCCGCAGCGACCCCACCGCCGCCTCATGCAGCCGCGCCGCCCGCTGCCGCCCCAGCCCGCCGGACGCCTGCTCAACCGCACACGCCGCCATCCCCAAGGGCGACGCCCCCGCCGCCCACACAGCCCGCAACGGCGGTTCCCGCCGCGCCGACGCCGCCAGCACCAAGGCCGCCAGCACCGGCACCACCCCCACGAAAATCGTCCCCAGAAAAGGCCAGCGCGACCCCCTCGCCTCCAGCATCGCATGAAACGGCAGCACCGTCACCGCCAGCACCGCCCCATACCATAATCCCACCTCCCAGCCAGGATCCCCGCCAAACCAGCGCGACCCCATCAGCGCCCGCGTAAACCACGCCCACGCCACCGCCCCGGTCACCACCAGAAACAATACCCACGGAAACGCCGAACTCTCGTCGGATAGCCAGCCCGCCCGCCGCTTCCCCTGCTTTTCCGCACGCCGCACACCCCGCGCCTGACTGTCCCCGTGCGGCGTCACCATGATCACCAGCAGCAGCACCACCACCAGCGTCAAGACCCCGTAAAACGAACACATCACCACAGCCTCGTCAATCTTCGGCCGCCACAGCTGCCGCACGATGTACCGCTTGAACCCGGAAGACGGAAACAACGCATCCGTCCCCACCAGCGGCAGCGCATTCCCAATCACCAGACTGTGAATCCATACAAACAACCCGGCCGCCCACAGCTTGCTCAGCAGATGCGCCTCGGCCCGCACCCACTTCCGCCACACCATCACAAACAAGGTCACAATCAATGACCCCTGCACCAGCAAAGTGAATGCCAGCGGACTGAACACCAGCCCGAAAAACGGCACACCCGCCCCCGGCGTATGCCCGGACGCCAGCCGCCACGCCTCCACCTGATCCCGCGGAAACATGGCCGCATGCTCCATCGCCACCGGCCACAGCGTCACATACCGCAGAAACGGCAGCCCGAACCTCGCCCCCTGCGGCACCAGACTGTACAGCAGAAACACCAGACCCATCGCGAGCAGAAACGACCACCGCCGGTTCCGCAGCACGGTCCCCGCCACCAGCCCGGTCAGATGATAAAGCACCACGGAGGTCCCGAAAACCAAAGCCACCGGACCCCAGTCGCGGAAGGCTACCCCTCCCCGCCAGATCGCCAGCACCGTAAACGGCAGCGTCGCCGCAAACATCACATACTCCCGCACCGGCAGCCCCAGCAGATACCCCAGCGCCTTCGCCACCGGACGCATCGGCGTCAGCCTCCCATAATCCACCATCCCTTCATCCGCCTCCGCTGTCATCCCCCCAGCCACCTGCCCCGTCCCCAGCACAAACAAAATGATCCCCTGCAGCACCAGCAGCGGCAGCAGCGCCATCCGCTCGTACATCTGCGGCGACTGCATCCGCGGAGGATTCTGCAGCACGGCCTGCACCACCGGCTCCGTCAGCTGACGCGGATTCCGCATCACATACTTCTGCAGCTCGGCATAACTCCGGATCTTCCCTTCCTCCACCCGCTCGAACACCAGCGGCATGAACAGAAAACTGAAGGCGGCCAGCACCACCGTGATCAAAACCGATACCCCCAGCGCCGACGGTCGCAGCCGCGCCCGGCAGTACCGCAGAAACACCGGATTCGCCCACAGCTTCCACACCGCCGGCGGCCGCAGCCCATCCGGAACCGGAGCCAGCGCCGCACTCACGCCACCCTCCTCTCCCCACCCGCAATCTTCACCAGCAGTTCTTCAAAACCAGACGGTTCTTCCTCCAGACTCCGTACTCCAATCCCCTCCCCCAGCAGCAATCCCAGCAGCGCGGTCTGATCTTCCCCTTCCCCCAGAAACCGCAGCAGCACCCGCCCCCGCTCCCGGACCTCAAAGGCCTCCACCAGCGGATGACCCCGCAGTACCCCCGCCACCCGGTCTTCCTCCCCCGCACGCACCCCCACCTGCAGCAGCCGCACCCCTCCCCCCAGATCCCGCCGCACCGCCTCCACAGGCCCATTCGCCAGGACCCGACCCCCATGCATGACACACAGCGTGCTGCACATGTCAGCCAGCTCACTGAGAATATGCGAACTCACAATCACCGCCACCCCGCGCGCCGCCAGCGACTGCAGCGTCATCCGCAGATCCCGCCGCGATAATGGATCCATCCCGCTCGCCGGTTCATCCAGAATCATCACCCGAGGACCATGCAGCAGGGTCTTCGCCAGACAGAGACGCTGCATCTGCCCGCGCGAAAGCGACCGGCACCACGCATCCCGCTTCGACCCCAGATGCACTTCCTCCAGACACGCCGCCACCCGATCCCGGCGCTCCCGACCACTCCGCCAGCCATACGCATGCGCAAACAAATCCAGAAATTCCCACGCCCGCAGATCGGACGGCACAGGCGCAAAATCAGGCATGTACCCCAGCTGCCGCCGCGCCTCGGCCGCTTCCTCAAACAAATCATGCCCCCCGATCCTCACTTCCCCATACGTCGGATGCAGCAAGGTCGCCAGCACCCGGAAAGTACTCGTCTTCCCAGCCCCGTTCGGCCCCACCAACCCACACACTTCCCCCGCCCCCACCCGCAGACTCACGTCGTTCACCGCCACGAATTCCCCGTAGTCCACGCGCAGGTCGCAGATCTCCACCGCCGGCTTTGTCTCGTTGCTCTCCACCCGCCCACGCATGCACATTCCCAAGGGAAACAAATCGGAAACCCCTGCTCCATTTTCCCGCGGTCCCGAACTTGCACTCCCCCGCCTCCCTCTTGTATGCACTTCCCCGGGGGGAACGATCCCGCTCCCCCCCTCCAAGCAACTCCTCTCTTCATTCCATGAAACTCATTCCTGTCATCTCCTCCGGCATCGCCGGCCCCCTCGGCGTCCTCCACCTCCCTCGCCTCTGGCAGAAAGCCAGCCTCGGTGCCGCCGGCCGACTGCACGACGATTACCCAGCCTGCGGCAAAGGATACGACCAGATGGTCCTCGACGGCCTCGGCATCGACCGCGAAGACTTCCTCGCCTTCATCCGCGACCGCAAACCCACCTACCCGGAACTCGAAGTCTGGGTCCTCCAGAAAAAAGGCGGCCACCTCGACGCAGAAGCCGTCCGCAAACTCAATGCCGCCATCGCCGGCTACATCCACGACGACGCCACCCGCAAGGCCATCCTCGCAGAAAACAACATCGAGGACACCGGCTCCCTCAAGGATGCCGTCAATCTCAACAACCTCGACGACTGGAAGGCTTTCCACCGCGACGTGATCGCTCCGTGATCCACCGCCCAGCATACGCCTGATCCAAGGCCGGGATCCGCCCCACCACGGCAGGTCCCGGCCTTTTTTGCGCCCGCCTCCCCCCAGCAGCCCGCACCCAGCCATGCAGCCCGCACCCCCAACCGCTCCCATCCTCCGGATCGCCGCCAGCACCACCGCCGCGGCCATCTGCGCGGTCATCACATGGCTCAAATTCTCCGGCCGTATCTCCAGTCTCGCCGGCTGCGGCTCGGAAGGCGGATGCTCCCAGGCCCTCGGCGGCCAATGGTCCCAACTCGCCGGCATCCCCATCACCCTCCCTGCCCTCGCCCTCCACCTCGGCATCATCGCCCTCTCTCTGCCAGCCATCGCCGAACGCTTCCAGCCAGCCACCCGCCAGCGCTTCCTCTCCTTCGCCGCCTGCACCCTCATCGGAGCCGCCCTCTGGTTCATCGGACTCATGATCTGGGGCGGCCGAGGCACCGCATGGTGCCCATGGTGCCTCGCCACGCACGCCGCCGGTCTCATCTCCGCCACCTCCATCCTCCGCAGCAGCCATTCCCGACCGGCCAGCCTCTTCCCCACCGCCGCCGCCGCCACCCTCGCCACCACCTCCCTCGCCCTCGCCCAGATCTTCGGCCCCGCTCCCCAAAGCCACGAAATCACCTCCACCACCACTCCCCCACGCGCCACCGCCTCATCCCCGGCTCCAGATTCCACAACCCCAGCCAACCTCCGCCAGTTCACCGGCTCCCCACGCCCACCCAGACCTGTCTCGTTCTTCAATGGCCAGTTCGCCTTCGACGCCGCCAACCTCCCCATCCTCGGCAGCCCAGACGCCCCCCACGTCCTCGTCGAATACTTCGACTATACCTGCGGCAGCTGCCGCGACCTCTACAAGGACCTCGGCTCCCTCAAAACCGCCCACCCAGACAAGTTCGCCGTCGTCCTCATCCCCTGCCCCCTCAACCGATCCTGCAACCCCAACCTGAAACCAAACATCAAAGACCACGAAGCCGCCTGCGACCTCGCCCGGCTCGCCCTCGCCGTCTGGAAACACAGCCCCGCCAGCTTCCCCCGCTTCCACGAGGCTCTCCTCAAACTCCCCCTCCCAGCCAACCCCGCACCCGCCTTCGAACTCGCCGCCACCGCCGTCCCCCCAGATACCCTCCGCGCCACCATCCAATCCCCGGAAGTCGCCGCCTTCCTCGCCAGCAGCACCAGCGATTACGCCTCCCTCGCCGCCCAGAACCTCCGCATGCCCAAACTCCTCCTCCGCGACTCCATCATGATGCACGGCCTCGCCAATTCCGCCGAAACCTTCGTCGCAGAAATCACCCGCCAGTTCTCCCTGCCCAAATCACCCGCACCTCCAAAATAATCCCAGGGATTTCACCGGAAATTAATACCCCGAATCCACCCGCAGAATCACTCCCCGGACCCATTTTCCGCTTCCCATTTTACGCGGAAAATGTATTTACAATGCAAACTCAAATGAAAGCACCTGCCCTCCTCCTCTCCCTCTCGGTGTTTGCCCCCTTCTGCACGCTGGCAGCCCTGCCTCCGTGCCTCGACGATGCCTCGGGACGACTGACAGTCCGGTTCTGCAGCCGACTCGAAATCCTCGACATCGATACCGACCGCTTCGACGCCACCCGCGCCACCGGCGAAGTCAATACCGTACGCACCGGTACCAAAAGCAAAGTCTCGGAACTGTCCGCCGAAGCCGCCAACTACCAGCAGAATACCGGCCTCGCCACCCAGCTCACCGGCTGGGTCGCCGGTAAACCCCGCAAGGACAGTACATGGCGCGCCATCAACAGCCAGCTCTTCGTCGAACTCCTCCCCTCAGTCGACCGCGGTACCTTCATCCGCTCGGCCCGCGCCGCCTCCGCTATCCAGCCAAGCTACGCCCAACACTTCCTCGTCCTCAATTACCCCGACGTCTTCTCCGCCCTCCGCGCCCTCGACCGCATCCGCGAAGCCCCCGGCGTCGTCCAGGCCGAACCCCTCCTCTCCGTCAAACGCGTCAGCAAATACATCCCCAACGACCGCAACTTCGCCTTCGCCACCGCCACCGCAGCCGACTACGGACCCAAAGTCAAACTCTGGGAAAATGTCCGCACTCCAATCCCCAGTCCCGACTCCACCTCGAAACCCTACCAGTGGTACCTCAGGAATACCGGCGAAAATCAGCCCCTCCCTCTCCTCATGGAACCGGACGTGGGCGACCTCATCCTCCCCGGCGACCGCTGCGACATCCGCGCCGACCTCGCATGGGATCAGCGCAGCCCCATCTCCCAGCTCCCCATCCGCGGCAATAACATCAAGGTCCTCGTCGTCGACGACGGACTCGAGAAAGCCCACGCCGACTTCACCGGTGCCTCCGTCCCCGGCGTCGACCTCGTCAAAACCAACCACGATAACTACGTCGACCGCGGCTGGGACCCGCTCGACCCCAATAACCCCACGCCGTCCCCCGCCAATATCCGCTTCGATTTCCATGGCACCGCCTGCGCCGGCATCATCGGAGCCCGCATGGACAACGCCCAGCGCGACATCACCGGCGTCGCCCCACTCTGCACCATGATGGGCATCCGCATCCTCGGCGGCAATGCCTCCCCACTCCAGTTCGCCAACGCCGTCGCCTGGGGATCCACCCAGTCGGACTTCAATCAGGACGGCGTCATCAATACCGAAGACCCACGCACCGGTGCCCTCCTCGCCGATGTCGCCAACAATTCATGGGGCCCAGCCACCCTCGCCGCCGACGACCTCTACCCGGAACACCCCCTCGTCCTCCAGGCCTTCGAATTCGCCCTCCGCCCAGGCCCGAAAGACTGCGTCTTCGTCTTCGCCGCCGGTAACGAAGGCGACGGCCGCATGAACACCAATTACCAGGAAACCACCAACCGCCGCGAAACCATCGCCGTCGGCTGCATCAGCGACATCGGCCGCCGCATCGCCTACTCGAACGTCGGCGCCAGCCTCATGTGCGTCGCCCCAGGCATGGGCGACGAACTCCCCCCGCTCATGAAGTGGACCGCTGCCCCGCCCGCCGGACCCGCAGGCGCATGGCCCGCCAGCAAACCCATCCGCAAAAACCCTCCCATCGAACCATGGGACATCCCACCCGACTTCCGGGAATCACGCCGCCCCACCCAGGGCATCCTCAGCCTCTCCACCCAGGGCCGCACCGACTCCAGCAACATCGGTACCTCCTTCGCCGCTCCCCAGGTCGCCGGCGTCGTCGCCCTCATGAAACAGGCAAACCCCCAGCTCAAATGGCGCGACATCCAGGAAATCATCATGCGCTCCACCCGCATGGTCAATGACTGCCGCTGGGACATCAATGGCCAACCCTTCCCCACCCTCTGGCGCCTCGCCCCCATGGGCAAACCCTTCCACTTCGCTCACGGCGCAGGCCTCATCGACGCCGACAAGGCCGTCCGCATCGCCATGAAATGGAAAAACCTTCCATTCTCCACAAGCATGAAAATGACCGGCCCATCCGGCCGACTCATCCCGGACAACAATCAGGAAGGCGTCCGCATGTTCATCCCCGGACCCCCAGCCGGCATGCGCGTCGAACACGTCAGTACCCGCGTCAAATGGTACCACGGACGCCGCGGCGACACCGGCGTCAACCTCTTCGCCCCACCCAACCGCGCCGATATCTTCGGCATGAAATCAGAACTCTTCGTCCCCCACCGCGAAGACTATAACCGCAGCGAGGAAAACTTCGTACCAGCCTTCGACACCGCCACCGACTGGAAATTCATGTCGCTCCGTCACTGGGGCTACCGCGCCGTCGGCTCATCCCCACAGTGGACCGTCCAGGTCTGGGACAACACCAGCCAGGGCACCAACCTCAACCCCACCGTGGCCGACCCCGTCTACGTCCCCGTCGCCAACCCCACCGACCCCAGCAAACAGAAAATCGCCGCCCTCGATATCACCTACTACGGCTGCTACGGCGATACGTCCCAGAACGATCCCCCCAACGTCCCAGCCCAGAACGTCAGCATCGGCCGCGGACAGACCATTCAGACCCGGACCATCCGATCGGGCGGCTCCACCGGCATCTTCCCCATCATCGCCCACGAGTTCTACCTCCCCACGGCCATCACCCCGAAACAACCCACCCTCCCCACCACCGGACTCACCCAGTTCGCCACCCTCGATGTCCCCAGCGTGAGCAATCCAACCGTCCGGATGCTCATCACCCTCAACCGCGCCACCGGCGAATACACCTTCACCCCATCCGCGTTCGGCGTCTTCGCCTTCTACGTCATGGTGGAAAACGACCTCGGCTACAGCGTCCCACGCGAAATCCGCATCAGCGTCCGCCAACCCACCCCCACCTTCAACGAATGGGCCACCATCAACTTCACACCCGCTGAAATCGCCAACCCTGCCATCAGCGGCCCCACCGCCGACCCGGACCAGGACGGCCTCGCCAACTACCTCGAATACGCCATGGGCACCCAGCCCAAGATCGCCGAGGACCCAGCCGTCCCCACCCCAGTCATCGAAGACGGCAACATCGTCTACACCTACACGCAGGATATCTACCAGGCAGAAGCCTTCCTCCTCCCACAGATCAGCGCCGACATGGTCAATTGGGAAAATGTCAGCGGAGATACCCCAGGCATCACCATCGAAGCCGCCCCCGTCGTCGAAAATATCCGCACCTTCACCCTCCGCATCCCCATCGGCGACCCTCGGCGCTACTTCCGTCTCAAGGCACAGCGACGCTGATCGGCCACGCCACCACCTCACGGTTTCCTCCCTCACAAGGCAAACCATGGGATCCATAAATATCCGCAAGGCCCGGGGCATGCCATACGCCCCGGGCCTCGCGTTTGCCCCGCACCAAGTGTTTGCATTTTCTCCCCCCCCGGATTTAGTTAAGATCAGGAAATTATTTCCGTTCCCGACCTCCCGCCACCCATGACCTTCCGACCGCTGGCCCTGATCGCAGCCCTCGCAGCCTCCCCTGCCGCTGCCCAGCTCCCCAAACTCGAAGCCATCAAGGACAAACTCGATGTCCTCGGCGACATGCGGATCGATTCCAGCAACTTCAATTTCACCCCGGACGGCAACGTCGTCATCAGCGGTCCCGTCCACATCCGCTCGGACGAAATGGAGGTCTTCTGCGAAAAAGCAGAGTACATCGCCGCAAAGGAACAGATGCGCTTCCTCGACGACGTCGCCATCTACAAGGACGGTCTCATCTACCGCGGCAACCGCGCCACCTACAACACCCAGACCGAACAACTCGACGCCTCGGAACTCCGCAGCAGCATCGAACCCCTCTTCTTCAGCGCCGGCAGCCTCACCACCCGCACCCGCGAAATCTCCGTCATCGAAGTCGATAACGCCGAATTCACCACGGACGACAGCACGGATCCGTCCTTCCACATCGAATCGGAACACGTCTCGATCTACCCCGATGACCGCGTCGTCTTCCGGAAACTCAAGATCTACGCCGGCGATACCCCCATCTTCTACCTCCCCTACCTCTCCCAACCCCTCCAGGATGAGGTCGGCTACACCTTCGCCCCAGGCTACCGCAGCAACCTCGGATTCTTCCTCATGAACCAGTACGGGGTCACATGGGGAGACCACAGCATCGCCAAATACAAACTCGACCTCTACGCCTCCCGCGGCGTGGGCGCAGGCATCGACATCAATTCCCGCCGCTACACCAGCCAGGAAGCCTTCGGTAAATTCCGCTTCTACGGGGTCTACGATACCGACCCCGAGCGCAACAATACCTTCTCCCGCGTCCAGCGCGACTCAGTCGACTCCTCCCGCTACCGCGTCAATCTCCAGCACCGCATCTACCTCCCAGGCCCGGAAGAAAGCGACATCTACCTCGACGTCGATGTCAATAAAATCAGCGACGCCTACTTCTACGAAGACTTCTTCCCCACGGAATTCCGCGAAGACCCCAACCCGGATAACCTCGTCAACCTCGTCAAACGCAGCGACCAGGGCGAATTCAACCTCCTCACCCGCTTCCGCGCCAACGATTTCTACCAGAGCGACACCCGCCTCCCGGAACTGTCACTCGATATGCCCCGCCAGCCCATCTTCAATACCGGGCTCTTCTACAACGGTACTTCCAGCTTCGGCATCCTCGAGGAAAAACGGGGCGACTTCGACCGCCGCCAACTCGAAGACCGCGTCCAGAACCTTTCGCTCCAACTGGCCGACCCCGCCCTCGCCACTCTCCTCGACGCCGCCGCCGCCACCAATACCCTCGCAGAACTCCGCGGCAGCCTCATCGAACAAGGCTTCAACCGCTTCCATACCTACCACGAAGCCCTCTACCCAGGCTCCTTCGGCGGCGGCTTCACCCTCACCCCCCGCCTCGGCGTCGGCTACACCAACTATTCCTCTGTCTCCGGTCCCTCCCCGGAAAACCTCGACCGCACCATCCTCGCCGCAGGCCTCGAAGGGTCGTTCAAACTCTCCCGCGTCTACGACCAGATCCAGAAACCCTCCCTCGGCATCA
>Ga0315899_10003173_pt1 | contig 17904 bp, 18 predicted proteins | sample LakEriMetagenome_2_FD_203518 | JGI IMG/M metagenome (GOLD analysis project Ga0315899, IMG submission 203518) | Freshwater fungal communities from buoy surface, Lake Erie, Ohio, United States - Buoy 4 MA112 | ecosystem: Environmental > Aquatic > Freshwater > Lake | place: USA: Lake Erie, Ohio... | reverse complement strand
CTTCTGTCCTTTTTGTGGTTCTCCCTATAAGTCTAAACTGATTTCTTAAAGCTCCTCTGGGTAACGCTTTTAAGCCTATCTTGCAGGTTTTTACACGTATCCTGTAGCTACCCCAATGACATATGAACGTCTCAATTAATTCAACCTCTCCGCCGCCTTCAAAAAAGCACGCTTTGCCGCAATTTTATTCTTGCGATTGGTATAGCGCCTAAAACTTCTGACATCGCGATGTCGAGTCAACTCCATCGCCAAAGTTGGATCTAACTCATACTTCACAATCAAATTCGTCGCAAACGTATGCCTACCCCGATGCGAATGTAAATCAATCCCCGTCTTCTCCGCCAAATCATCCATCACATGACGAATTCCCCAATAGGTCAACCGCTTTCCCTGACTGCGATTAGAGCAAGAAACAAACAAAGGACTATCAGGCAATAACTCGACCTCTTGCGCCCTCCTCCAATCCAAATAAGCATCCAAATCTTGAATACCCAACTTCGTCAAAGGTACTTCCCCCTTACTATCCCACTTCGCTTCTTTAATCAGCAATTCTCCATTCCCATAATCCTCAACATTCAGACGACAAACCTCCTCCGCCCGCAACCCATGCAACAACACCGAAAACAACGCCCGATGCGCAACATCATTTTACTTAGCGAGATCGCCTCATAAATCCGCAACACCTCCTCATCTTCCAAATCCTTTGCCACAGGGTCAGGTAATCTCTCCTGCTAAATCCCAATCGTCGGATCGGCAACCACATATTCCGACAGCAACATCCATCGATAAAAAGACTTCAGAGTCCGCAGCACTCGATTAACCGAACTTAGTGCTAGTTCGCGCTCTTTCAGCAAAAAAGTTTTAAACTGTGTCACTTTGCGCCGACTCACGTCCACCCAAGCCAAATCGCACCAATCCATAAATATCCGCAAGTCAGCTTGATAGGCTTTACGACTTTTCGGTTGCAAAGACCTCGACGCTAAGAACTCATCAACCCTCGCTTGGCGTAAGTCTGTAGTAGCGATCGCTCTAGGCAATTCGCTGTAAATAACTAAAGTTGGCTCTGGAATCGACATAGCAGCATCACTTGATGAATTATCTATCCCCGAATCACGATAATCTCTCGCCCTGCGGGACTGATAACATTCTCAGTCGTAGTGCGATCGCATATCGGCGGCAACCCAAAACGGCGATCGAAGATCACCAACCACCCTGTATCTAAACTCAACCCCGATAAATATTTATCTAACTGCTTTAATCCTTCCTTGATTGGATCTGGTTTCTTGTATCGCCAAACCTTCAACTCCATTCCCAAAACCACTTTGCCATAACGCAAACAAATATCCATGCGACCCGAGCCGATCGCATATTCTCTCTCCAATGTGCCACCACCGTTAACAACCCTATGCAAAAATGCCATCATCACCAGATGTGGCGCTATCTCTGGATAATTTGTACTCTTAAATAAAGGCTCCCCATGTTGTCGCCAGAAAACTAGAAAAGCATCAAGAAGAACTTGGACATTGAGACTCCCATCATCATTCAGCCAGCTAGGTTGAATCATCGGCAGACTATCCTGTGTCCCTTGAGATAAAACTCTGGGAATCACTTCTTGATAAATCGGATTCGCAATCTTTAAGCCACCTTCCTGACTCCGCACCACTAAACCCAAATCCAACAAATAGCGCCGATCGTCATCGGGAGTATCTCCTAGCTCTAATCCTGATAAGATGGGTTGAATTATAGCTCTAACTCTATCTTCTCTTAATCTCTCGGCAAGGCTATCCAGATGCGTATCTTGTCTCTTAATCAGTATTTCCTTCGCTTGATTCACTAACTCAACTGTAATTGGAATACTTGGATCTTTAGCAATATATTCAACTATTTCCTTAGCGATCGCATTAACCAACCAAGGCTGCCCCTGTGTCAAATGAAAAGCTAAATCAACTGCTTCTGGGGTAAATATTTGTCCTGTAGCGTCTGTATGTTGCTGATAAAGATTCCTCACATCCTCAAGAGTAAAGTTACTCAGCGTAAAAGAACGCACTTTGATATTAAAAGGACTAGAAGTATTTAGGCGATCGCTCCCACCAGAAGCATATTTATAATCACGTACATCGCGCATCCCTACCAACGCAACTGACTGCGGAAATCCCTGCGGACGACGAGGAAATCCATCCCTCAACTGTCGTAACACCGTCATCAAAGTTTGATTTTGTAGAGAATCTATTTCATCAATGAATATTACTAATGGTCTCGGTGATGCCTCCGACCATACCTTTAAAAAATTGCCAATACGCTGTGGTGGCTGATGTCGATCATAGATGGGTGGGTGCAGTTCATCGGGCAGCCAGAAATCTGCCGCATCTCGCCATGCGGCTAAAATAATTTCTTCTGCTTTTTCAGGTTCATCAGGAAAAGTTGCCCCCACCTCTGCCGATACCATTACTGATGTATATGCGCCACTTGCAGTTAGTTCTTGAGCAAGTGCCAACATGGCTGTAGTCTTACCTACCTGCCTTGGCGCATGGATCACAAAGTAGTTTTCCTGAGCAATTAGCTGTTTGATTTCAGGTAAGCGCTCAGTCGCTGACAACATGTAGTGAATGTCAGGCTTACAAGGACCAGCGGTATTAAACCATTTTTGCATAACGACAGCTAACTAACGGGCATATACCCCTTCAATATATCGCAACACGCTAAACAAAGTCCTGAAGCCATGAAAACACGTTAACAGCACTAAGCACAAATACTTATTCATTTAAATTTAATGGCAAATAATTGATGATTATTTGCTCTAAGACTACTCTGAGACAATTTAGCCAACTGTGTTAGGTTTACAAGTATCATTGTGAATATGACCATAAGTTTGCCGCCGCAGCAAACTTATGGTCATATTCTAGGGCAATGGACTCTAACACATAGCCAGCAAGCATTTTGGTAGTAGATGTCCGCTAAATCCATTCTCCTTAAGCCCTTTAGCCAGCCACAGGCAAAATTTGTCTATGACTGGAGTGGTAAAATCAGCGATTGTGAAGTAAATCCAGATACAGATGGAAGATAACACCAGACTGCTCAAGGCTTTTGACAGCTTCAAGAGTTTACGATTTTCGGCAAGCTTATGCTTGTAATTCAAGACTTTCGGCAAACTTATGCTTCCATCTAGGGGGACGAATCTAGGAGAACCCAACTGTGAAATCGGTATTTCAAACTCAGTAGCGGCAAGCTTATAGTCATATTCACAAGTTGGCTTAAAACCCTCGCGCCCCAGATGGTGGATCTTGGGTAGGTCTGTTACTGCAACCGATAATCATCGCGATTATGCCATAAAAAACTTTGGGGATCTACTAGACAGCTCTCATCTTACAGGTTTTGCAATGGGGTAAATTCATATTTCTAGGGGCTAACTAATACAAAGCCTCTAGTTTTGCCACCATCATTATCAATAGTATTCATGGATTGCCATAACTCATCAGCTTTTACCCATACTGGCGGATATTTGTAGCTGGCAACATCCAAGATTAAAAAGCGATCTGTCGAGCGATCGTAGGCGGCAATTGGTGAGATATGTCCACCGCTTTCTTGACCAATACTGCGCCGCAGATAATTGACTAAGACGAAGTTAAAAGACTTATTTCAAATGACATAAATGTGAAGTTAATCGTAAAAAAGGATTGCTAAATAAATGACACAATGTTAAGTTTTATTACATTCAACAGAACTTAGACAGGTAATTGCAATGTCCCCTATTTTTTCTCCTAACTTCAACAACTTTGAAAATATTAGCCAAACTCAAGCTTGGTCTTTGTTTTTTGCATTTGGACGAAATGCTGACCTATTAGGCTCAGGTCGCTCAAATGGTCGCTTTTTCACTTTATTTCTGACAGCATCGGTAGTTGCAGCAGTTGCGGAAGTATTAATTTTATCTATCTAGTCCAAGCTTCTACTAATCGAAAGAAGGCAAAAAGGATATGATTTTAAAATTTATTGTTGCGTTATTTGCGATGGATACTTTCAGCCCAATCGTCAAGCAGACTTTGCAACGAAGCTTAATGTAAGTCATTCTCAAATCTACTAAGAAGCACCCTAGACAATGCCCCCAGGGCTTCTTAGTGTAAGCACTGGAGGCATTGTGGAGACAGCGATCGCAGTAGGGTATTTTGGGCATTTGCTTTTGACTTTTATAGATAGGCGATCGCTTAATGTTCTAGTGGAATTTTGTCAAGATTGGCTGGGATGTCAGCTTTTAAAATTTGTTAATAGTTAGGGTATAGATTACTAAAAACCCATCCCAATAAATAACCATTATGAAAAACCCAGCCTAGCTCTTGTTTGCCAACTGTGGGTAAATGTCCTTTTGGAGCATTAATTGCATAGGATGTCTCACGGTCAAAACGCCATTCGTAAACACCTGCACTTAGCCACCCAAGAACAATAGCTAGCGCAGTCATTGGAACCCACTTTCCTACTATGGGATATTTTTCTTTAACTACTGCCTTCCCTAATTCTTTTGTCTCAGCAAGAATGTCTTGATAAATTTGCCATTGGACGCTAAAGCCAAAATGACCGTTGCTATGCTCGACCCAAAGGCGATCGATTTCTTTTAGTTCTTCCGTTGAGAAAGCTTTAATTTTGGGAATAAGTGCTTTTCTGACAGTTGAACCAGAATCGATTTCGAGATCTTCTGGGTTAATTTGAAAAGTTAATCTTTTCGTTTCTAAATCTGCTTCCCGCCAGTTTTGGGCAACGAGAAGATCTTGCAGGGTTTGAAGATGCGAGTAAAGCATAGAGGTATGTTTTAACTATGTTGTAAACATTGGCATTCTTGGGCGATCGCAGTCGGGTATTTTTGGCATTAGCTTTTGACTTTTATAGATATAGCGATCGCGTTGTCGTAACGATGGACTATTGCATTAAGGTATTTTGAACCCTGAAAATATTTCAGTTGTTGGGGATCATGTAGTAAACGGACAGAAAACAACGCTAAGCCTAAAATTCTTGCCCAGTATGCATCATAGGTAAAATAACCTTTCACAAAAAACGATAAAATTTTGGCTATTCAAAGATACCAACTTTTGATTTTAAGTTGGTATCTTTAGACAAGCATCCCTTGATTCTTAACGTTTCTGGGTATGGCTGAATCGGTAGTCCAAGCATCGAAAGTTGGTAAAGTTAATTTACTTAAGAACAAGTCTTGTAATTATCCAAAAACATGAAAATGGTAGGACTCAATAGATTCTATTGTCTTAAAGTTGTTTTTTGTCCGTTTACTACGTGCTCCCCAAATATAAAAATCAGCTTCAAAATGCAGGAGCGATCGCACTGTCGTCAAACTATGAGCTTTACGGAGATTTGAGCCATCGGGTTTATGATGTGCTTTTTGCATCTGTGCCAGAAGTCGAGATTTATTCGATTGATGAATGCTTTTTAGATTTATCGGGCTTCGCGCATTTGGGAACCGATGGAATGATGGAATTTTGCGCGAAATTGCGAGAGAAAGTTCTTAAATGGACTGGTATTCCTACAGGTATTGGTATTGCCACAACCAAGGTTTTATCAAAGGTTGCCAATCGAGTAGCGAAGAAATCCGTAAGCGGAGTTGCTGAATTACTAACCGACGAGCTGCGCGATCGCGTACTGAGCAATCTCGAAATCGAAGATATTTGGGGCATAAATCGACGTTTAGGGGTAAGACTGCGATCGCATAGCATTGCAACGGCGGCTCAGTTGAGAGATGCGAATGAATCTCTTATCAAACAAATCATGGGCATTGTTGGGGTCAGGATCGTTTATGAACTTCGTGGTTTATCATGCTTGCCACTGGAAGCGATCGCCCCACCGCAAAAGAATATGATTTGTTCGCGATCGTTCGGTCAACCTTTGACTTCTCTGGCCCAAATGCATGAAGCGATCGCCCACCATGCAGCAAGGGCAGCGGCGAAGTTGAGACATCGGAAATTAAGAACTTCGGTTCTAGGGGTTTTTCTGACAACTAATCGATTCAAGCCCAATGACCCGCAATACAGCAATTCAATATCTATGTCTCTCCCGACGGCGACGAACAGTTCTCAAATATTGATTCAGTATGCCAAGCTTGGTATGACCAGTATTTTTCGAGATGGATTCAGTTATAAAAAATGTGGCGTTAGTCTTAACGATCTAAGCTCGGTTGATGCGGTGCAGTTGGATTTGCTATCACCCGCAGTCGAGCCGTCCGATGAAAAGTTAATGGAAGTAATTGACTCGCTAAATAGACGCTACGGCTCTGGAACGATTCGGTTTGCCAGTGAGGGGATGAGGCAAGATTGGAAGATGAGAAGCGATTTGCGATCGCCAAGGTTTACGACTAACTGGGATGAGTTGCTGGTGGTGAAGATTTAAACAGATTGTAAAATCAATTCGTTGGGAATCGAAACCCAAACACTAAAAATGTCTCGTCCTAAACGCGAATTACAACTAGGCTTTTCCTATCACATTACAATGCGATGCAATAACCGTGAGTTTCGGCTTACCCGTCTGGAATGTCGGAAGGTACTGCTCTATGCGATCGAGAAATTAAATGAGAAGTACAGCCTCAAGCTCTATGCCATCTGCATCATGAGCAATCACATTCATTATTTAATGGAACCTGCGATCGCGGAAGAGTTGCCAAAGATTATGCATTGGCTGAATTGGTATACTGCCATGTGTTTCAATCGAATGCTCAATCGCACGGGGCATTTTTGGGAGAAGCGCTATCACAGTACGGGGTTTCCCAATAGCGATCGGCAAAGGGCTTTGAATACCTTGCGTTATATCCATGCCAATCCCAAAGCGGCGGGGTTTCAGCGTGGTTTTTTCTATGATTTTAGTAATTATGGCAGTTATGAACGGCTGACCGATGACGGCTTGACAGAGTGGCATCCTGCTTTTTTGGCTTTGGGTAAGTCTTTGCAAGAATGTGCGGAGCGCTATAAACGTTTCTGTGAGAAATATCGACCAAAGCCAAAGCCAGAAATTAAGCGAGTTTGGGGCAGTAAGTTACTAGCGGGCTTGGGGATTGCGCGGGGAAGTCCGAAGAAGCACTCTAAAGGTCAGATGGGGCTACCTTGGGACAGTTGGGAAGCAGAAAATGCCGAAATTTTGGCAGTGGCGATCAAATTTGTGGGCGCAAATGCTCTGAACCCTAAAATTGCTTTGATGATGTTGGGGGAATAAGGAAAAAGTTAAAAGGCAAAAGTAAAAATTGGATTTATTTAGGAAAATTTTTTACTTTTTGCTTTTGTCTTTTGCCTTGCCCTCGGTGACAGGTAACAAAAGCGCTAGAAGGCTGATTATGGCGTAGAAATGGGATTGTAACGACTTCTTAATATTGGGCTGTATTGCTTATCTGCTACAGTTCACAAGTCTCTGTGCGAGAGAAGAGATCCAATTGCGCGAGAGAAGAGAAACGTCACCCGTAAAATACCACGTCTCACATACCCATGGGAGGCTTGCTGGGAGAGAGTTTTGGGCATTTTTAGTGTCACTCATAAATTCAGTATACGTCCTCCAGTCATTTTTTTCTGGATGATACCAACCTACTTTTGCCCCAAATTTTTTCCACACTTCATAATCATTTTTACCAATCTCACCACCGCATTCTAACCAAAGTTTTTTCTGAATACTAAAGCCATACTTGCTATTGCTGTAATGCACCCACAACTTGTCAAGCATCCGCAAATCTTCACAGGGAAAAGCCTCAATATGCTCCGAATCTAACCATCCTTCTTCTTCACGATCTGCGATCTTACACATTAGCTTCAAAGTTTCGTGATCAGCCTCATACCATTGCTTTTTTTTGAGATATTTTTCAAGATTTTGATAGAGCAAAGCATTTACATCAACTGTTAGAGACTTTATCCGACTATTCCAACCTTGATCAATCCTTTCAGGATTACGATACTGACGTAAACACTCGTAAGCTAACTTTGCCGAATCCACGCCCAATTTGCAGACTCGTTCCAACATTTCTGTAAAGTCCTTCGGCGGTAGCTGTGCGGTGTAAAACAAGAGAGTTTCTCGCCAAGCATCGGATTTGTCCCAATTTTCTAAAATCACTGCATAAGCTTTATCTCCTTGCTGTTCTAAATAAGATGCAGCAAAATAACCTTGAAAACTGAGATGGGGAAACTCATACTCACCCAAATCTCTTTGTACCAATAGTTCGCTTACAGTTTCTATCTGTTTCAGAAAATCTTTTGGAGCAACATCCTCTTGAGTAAATACTGGTTGTTTACCTAGAAAATTTAAGAGGTTACTCTGTTGAATTGATAAGCGATCGCCTTTCAATAGACCTATAGCGATTTTTTGTAAAATTAATTGACTCTTTTCAAAGGGTAATAGCATCTGAATACCCCTAGCTCTGGGTCGATCTTCTAATTGAAGTTTACAAATATTTTTATAAAGCTCAACCTTACGGCGCGGCAACTCCAAGCCGACATCAAAGCGATGAAAGGTAGTGAGCATATTTAGTAATAGTGGATTCTTCGCGAGTTCTTGTAACTCAGGACGGGTAGGATCTTGCAACTGTTCGATTAAGTCCTGAGATTTGCGCTCAGCCGCATCTTTCGCTTGCCTTTGAGCATGGCGATCTCGATCATGAAAGCACCGTTCTTGGCAGAGATACCATCGATTTACAAAATCTGCTTGCTGAACGGGGCTAAAGTCTTGAATAGTCAAGGGTGTGGCAGGACGAGTAGCAACATAGTCTTCGTATCCTGCTGGGCGCGAGGTCAAGATAAAGATCGATTGATCATATTCTTGCATTTGCTCACTAATCCAATAACTAACTTTGCGGCGATCGCTTTCTGGTAACTCATCAAATCCATCCAGCATCACCAAAGCATCACCCTGATTTAGCAAGTTCTCAGCCCATTTGGGAGGTGGTTTTAAAAGTTGATTTTTTTTAGATATTTTTGGTAGATGAAAATTGGTAATCAGTTCAGGTAAGTTCGGGATGGAATCTTGGCTTAGGATGCCTTGATCCTGTTTCCAATCGCGTAAGAAAATCAAAAAAGGAATCAATTTGGGAGCGTTAAACTTTCGCTGTTTGCCTTGTCCATAGATAAGAGCAATATGTCTAAGCAAAGTAGTTTTTCCAAACCCTCCTCTCTTGCGAATTACCATTTGCCGAAATCTATGCTCTTTACGAGATCGGCGTAGTAAATCCCATATTTGCAAGTTGGCTGTACTCATTTCACCGCTAAGTTCTAAAGGTACAAACACCTCTTCTAGCATCGGTATTGCAGTTTTATCTGGGTTATATCCTTCTGTTACATATTGCGTAAATGGTTTAACCTGTTGCTTGAGATATTTCTCATTAAATCCTGCAAATTGCCATTCAATAGCCTCTTTTAAACTTTGGTTGAGATTATCTAGCCCTGCAACAAATGACTTCGCATCAGATTTTGCTCGTTCATTATAAATTTCGACTAACTGCTCGGTAAAACTCTTACTATAAGCTGCCCATACTCCCGCAATGGCAGTAACAGGAAATAGCGCGATCGCCGTTACCCATTCCTGCTTTAGTAAAAAGGACGCAAATGCAAAACTCGTCCCACCCAAAGGCGACCATCGCGCCACAGCCTGAAGAGATCGCTGCACAAATCTTTTTTCGGCACTAGGAGCAGATTCTTTAGACTTTGGCTCTTGAGTCATGGTGGTTTACGCCGATCGCATTTCAGGCATTGTAGACCTAAAAATTTTTAGTGTAAAGACTTAGCGATCGCCAAAGCAGTATTGAACAAGTTGCCCAAAGCCTTGGTTTTTGGTTCTAGTGGAAAATTTGATTTCAAAAGAAACAAATGTTGCTTCGCGTCCGAGCCTGTGCTGTTGCCATGCGATCGCGTAGAGTTTTTGAAATGATTTTAATACTGGCGATCGCACCGCATCGTAAGGCACAAAGAAGCATAGCGAAAATCAAAGATCTTCCTGTCTACGCCCAAGATCTTTGATTTTCGCCATGCCCAGAAACAATGGACTAAACTTTTATTTGATTGGGAAGTGTCCCAAACCCTCGATCGCCTATTGATACTGCGTAATCCGAACCTATGCTGTCATCGCAAAATTTGCAAAATTCTCGAAGGACTAAGCAGGAATTTTGCAAATTTCGCCATGACAAAGGCACGAAGAGACACAGTGCTATTCGACGATCTTCCTGCTGTACCCAACATCGTCGATCGCACCGTGTCGGTAAGTTGAAAGTTTGTTTGCTATCGTTCTAGGGGAAAGTTGCAAAAGCTTAGAGCGATCGCCCGAATAGTTTAATTTGTGGCTGCGTTGTCGGCGTTGGGCTAGGTGCTAAATAGCGATCGCTGTCTCAGAAATTTAGAGATATTGCACCTGGCCCAATGCCTTGATAAACTAAATCTATATTGACGGGCAAAGCCCGATCCTCTATTAGCCCTGTGATGGTCATTACGATTTATGGTTGCGATCTATGCAGAAAATATTTGCAGGACTTCTCTTTTCCATAGGATTTATCTTTTTGACTGTGACCGTTTCATCGCTAGCCAACAAAAACCCTACTGCCAAAGATCGCAGTGCGGCGGCTGGAGGTATTATGCTTGGTGTTCCTGCATTGGCGGCTGGTACTTGGATTGTTTGGAAAGAGAAAAAGAGGCAAGGTGATTTAGCTGAAGTGCGTCAGCGTCAGCTTGAATTTAATTTTTTAACTACCTTACAAGCTAACAATGGCAAAATTACGCCGATTAGTTTTGCGATCGCCAATCAGCTATCCTTAGAAGAGTCTAAGCAATATTTAGACAAAAAAGCTACCGAACTGAATGCAGATTTTGAAGTTACAGAAGAGGGTGGTATTAGCTATAAGTTTTATCTCTCTTAAAACTTATACAGTGCTTTTTTAGTCTGAGCCGATCGCTATAAAATTTGTGATAAGAACTTCTTCGTGCGCTCTTGGGATCGCTACAGGGTAAATATAAAAAACTGCAAGATCGTTCTTAAACGCGCATTCAATCGTTTGTTTTTTTACGAAAAACCAAAAACATATTTTTGGAATGTACTCCTTGTATAGCTTTAAAGTTCATCTTGCATGTTTTTAAATCTATCCTATAGCCACTACGACAGGCGGCTAACTTAGCTCATAAAAGCCCAAGGCATCGCTAAGTTAGCCGCCCATCTTCGTTACCGCCAAATCTTTAATGTTGCCGCCCGTTCGCTCCATTGCGATCGCATCGTTTGCTTCGTTACGCCGTTCGCCAGTCCCAAGAGCTAAGTTTACTTGCGATCGCATAGCTGTTTATGGCTCACATCTTCACTACACTGCACTACGCTCTCTCCACTGCGTTCTCTAGGCTAGGTTGATAAGACCAGTTTAAACTATCTGCTGTGTGCCGCTACGATAGGCTCGGTTCCTTCGCCCATCTTCGCTACCGTCGCGATCGGCAGGGCTAAACGCAAGTTTTCCTGCGATTACCCAAAACTTGCGATCGCCCCGCCTTAAGAAACAAATGCTGCTTCGCGTCCGAACCTGCGCTGTTGCAGTGCGATCGCTCTTGAGTTTTTGAAATGGTCTAATACTGGCGATCGCACCGCAACCATTTAATAAAATTATGTCTCAGTCCACAACCGTCGCAATGATCGCCCAACTTAATGACCAATTTCGTCGAGGTGATCGCACCTTGGGAATTTTCAATGCTACGGCAAGCGTCGCTAACTTGCCCCCCGATAGACTTGCTGCAATTACCAGAGCGATCGCCACCTTTGACGACTTCAACCCAGACAATGATCCCTATGGTGAACATGATTTGGGATTTATTGAGTTAGATGGCGATCACTATATTTGGAAAATCGATTATTTAGATCGGGATTTGAAATATCTCAGCAAAGACCCCGCAGATCCAAGGCTGACTAGACGGGTAATGAATATCATGTTTGCCAACGAATATTAGACCTTAATGGGGATTGTTTAGTCAGTCCCCTTAAATTTAGTCTTTTTAGATTACAATTGTGACCGATTATGAACGCTGTATTAAATAAAGTCGTGAATAGCTCAGAGCTTACGAAAGTGCAACTAGAAGCGGTTAAAAACCGTGCGATCATCCTATGGGGTGAAAAAAAATGGTTGTCTAAATTAGTTACAGAATACGAGCGTGTTACTGATGCTGAACCAAGAACAAGATCGACTATGGTGAGACGTTGGTTTGACCCTGAAGGAAATGCACCAACATTGGAAAGTTTTAATGGTTTATTACTTGCCGTCGGCTGCAAGATGTCGATCGAATGTCCAAAAACAGAGAAAATTCTATAGTGCTATATTGCATAAATGACCAAGGAGGCAAACCGATGACTGTCACTACAAAACAGCAAATCATCCAAGAAGTTGAATCTATGTCAGAAAGTGAGTTGACAAAGGTTTTAAAGTTGCTGCAATCCTTTGGCTTAACTAAGCACAAGCCCCACATTACTGATGCTAAATATTCCTTGCGTGGGTTGCCAGTGGAATATATCGATCCCCTAGAACCAGTTGCCATTGGTGATTGGGAATTGGCATGATTGTTTTAGATACGCATATCTGGATCTGGTGGGTGCATGGCGATCCTAAGCTCAGTCAAACTGCGATCGCGGCAATCCAAGCCCATGAGTCTGATGTAATTGGAATTAGCGCGATATCCTGTTGGGAAATTGCCAAGCTCGTTGAATACGATCGCTTAAAATTGCCCTGCGAAATTTCTGGATGGTTTGAGCAAGCTTTGTCTTATCCCGCAGTCCAATTGCTAGACCTCACGCCCGAAATTGCGATCGCCTCAACCCAGTTAGTGGGGTTTCATCGAGATCCCGCCGATCAAATCATTACCGCAACAGCTAAGGTGTACGACTGTCCGCTTGTCACCGCAGACACAAAGATATTGAGCTATTCGGGTGTATCGACTATTGCTTGAGATTGTTCGCAATCTCGTAAACATTGCTTTTTTGTCACATAAAAGCTAAAAAATGTCTGATATAGTGCGTATATCACTTGATAAATTTCGCTGTCATGAAGTTACAGGTAAAAAGTTATTCAAATTTAATAGACGAGCTTCAGTCAAGGTTAAACCTAACCCAGACCGAACTCGCTCAGAAAGTTGGCATATCCTATCCTTCGCTTAGTCGATGGCGCAATGGGCATCATCAGCCGTCACCGATGGCGATCGCGTTGCTAAAGCAAACAGTTCTCGATTTGGGCGATCGGGGGAGAGATTTGCAACAGTATTTCTAGGCTCTCGTTGTAGAGATTATTTTTTTTGTGCGATCGCGTATCAGGTGATATGGAAAATTTGGTTCTAGTGGAAAAAGTTTAAGTGGCACATTGGCTATTTCAGGGAAATCCTAAGTATTACCGCATCGTAGATGCTATCCAAGATTTTGAGCAGATGCCTTGGTTGGTAGCGGTATGACAGATTCTATATTTTCCACAACTGCTAACCCAAAACAGTTAGAGGCGATCGCCACAACAGACAGCCCTTTGTTAATCATTGCGGGGCCAGGGGCGGGTAAAACATTCACGTTGGTAGAACGAATTGTTTATCTAATTACCCATAAAAAAGACATAACGCCCGAAAACCTGCTTGTTGTCACCTTTACCGACAAAGCGGCGCAAGAGCTTACGACTCGGATATCTAATCGCCTCAACGAAATAGGCATTAGGTTTAATCTCAACGAAATGTATTTAGGGACATTTCACTCGATCTGTTTGCGTTGGCTAGAGGAGCATCGTGAGTTTACCCGTCTCAAGCGTAGCTTCATGATGATGGATCAGTTTGACCAGCAGTTTTTTATCTATGCCCGTATTGCTGAGTACACAGCGATCGCTAATATTGAGCAGGTTATAGGGAGTCATCAGCAAAGCTCTTGGAATAAATCTAAAGAGTTGCTCAAGTGGATTAACACTGTCAGCGAAGAAGCTCTAGACTCTCAAACATTGGTTAATGCTGAGGATCTCCCAGTCAAAGTATTAGGTGATTGCTATGCCCTTTACCAACAGCAAATAGAAGCTGAGAATGCTCTGGACTTTTCGACTATCCAATATGAAGCGCTCAAACTGCTTAGGAGTAAACCCGAAATTCTCGCAGGGCTACAAGCAAAGCTTCAATACTTGATGGTTGATGAATATCAAGACACAAACACGGTTCAAGATTTAATTTTGAAGCTGATTACAGGCGATCGCCCGAATATTTGTGTAGTTGGGGATGACGATCAAGGGCTATATCGATTTAGAGGGGCAACGATCCGAAATATTCTCCAATTTGCTGATAGGTTTCCTGATGGTCAATGCCAACAGGTCAAGCTCACTACCAATTACCGATCGCATCCTGAGATTATCGACTTCTATAACCGATGGATGAAGGAACAGGAATGGGAGCAGGATGGTACAGCTTTTCGTTTTCAGAAGCAGATAGAAGCGAGAGATGATGAGTTTCCTGATGTTCCTTGTGTGGTCAAAGTGTCTGCTAATACTCAAGCAGCATGGCATCAAGAGGTTTTAGACTTTCTGTATACCCTACGCGATCGCGGGCATCTTAACGACTGGAATCAGGTCGCATTTTTGTTTAGATCGGTTAAAAATGAGAAGGTAGTGGCACTTTCTAAATTTTTGGAAAAGCACGGTATCAGCGTTTACTCACCACGCTCTAACCAGTTCTTTGAACGTGAAGAAATTCGCTTAGCGATCGGGGCTTTGATTTTTCTATTCCCTCAGTTCCCACAGGCACGTAAATGGGTTGAGGATGCCAAGCTAGATATATGGGACTACTACGATCGCGAGTGTTTTCAATTCTTTGCCGATGAGGTACGCAAGCCTGAAAATAACGATCTGCTCAGATGGGGACGGGCGATCGCGAAAAAGCATCTCAATCTCAATGAGAATAATGACTACAGCTTTGCGGGTTTGTTTTACCAGTTATTGCGATTCCCCCTGTTTAGTCGCTATTTAGATGAAACCTTACTACAGCAAAAGGGTATCCAAACCAGTCGCGCTATGCGTAACCTGTCGCTGTTTTCACGGCTGCTCGGTAAGTTTGAGTATCTCTACAACATCAGTGTTATTACACCTGCTCAACTAGATAAAAATTTGAGAAGACTGTTTAATCAGTTTTTTCGCTTTCTCGAAGAGGGGGGGATTGATGAATATGAGGATGAGTCAGAGTATGCCCCTAGCGGTTGCGTTTCCTTTATGACGATTCACCAATCGAAGGGGCTAGAGTTTCCTGTGGTCGTGGTTGGTTCTCTCGAAGCTGTACCGCGTAAACAATACACCCCACTCAATGAGATTCTAGAAACAAGTTACTTACTCCGTCCGCCTTTTGAGCCTATGGAGTTAACTAAATTCTTTGATTTTCGTAGACTATTTTATACAGCGTTTTCTCGCGCCCAAAATTTGCTTGTGTTGACTTGCCAAGAGAAACAAGGCAAAGGACGCACCCCGTCCGCTTATTTCGCTGACTTTTTTGGCAGTTTACCTTCATGGAGAGATGACGGTTTTAAGCCTGAAGACTTGCCACTAGAAAGGGTTAAGGATGTTAATCTCAAGCAGGAATACTCGTTTACGTCTCATCTAACCGTATTTGAGAACTGTGCCGAGCAGTATCGATTTTTCAAAGAGTTAGAGTTTGCGCCGATCCGTACTAGCCCAATCTTGTTTGGGACTTTGGTACATCAAACTATTGAGGACATTCACAAAACCGTGATCAAGGGTGAAGAGCATCGTCTCTCTATTGATCAGATTAAGTCATGGTTTACTTTCAATTATATTTATCTAACCAAGCGAGAGAAGGTTTATCTTGCCCCTGTGGTCAAGGAGATCGCCCTAGAGCAAATCCTGCGATATTACAAGCGGAATAACGGGAACTGGTCACACATCAGAGAAGCTGAGGTTGATGTGTCGTTGGTGAAGGATGATTACATCTTGAAAGGTAGTATCGATTTGATCGAGGGTAAGGATAATACGGTTGAGATTGTTGATTTTAAGTCTGAGAAAAAGCCTGATGTGAATACGACAAAGGGCAGGGAGAAGATCGATCGCTACCGTAGACAGCTAGAGGTTTATGCCCACATCGTTGAGGAGCGCACAGGTCTAAAGGTCAGCAAAACGCACCTGTACTATACATCTGAGGAGTCTGGTAATCCCTATGTGACTTTTGTGAAGGACAATAAGGCGATCGCTAAGACTATCGATACTTTTGACAAGGTAGTAAAGCGGATCGAGGTAAAGGATTTTAGTATTCCCGATCGCCCTGCTAAGCTTTGTGAGGCTTGCGATATGCGATTTTATTGCGATGCAAAAAACTGGAAGTTTAGGACAAAAGATTAAGTAACTCTTGATGATCTGTCCACATGACTATAGACTGAGCCTCTGTGATTTTTGCAATAAAAGGAGCAGGATTGTGGTCAGCAAATTGCTCAAGTTCTAATACAACATTTGTTAAAAGAGTCACTATTTTGTCAACGCCCCAATTACCTGATGAGAGGGTAAACATTCGGGCATGGGATTGAGCCACTGCCAAGACTTCTAAAGAGTTTTTGCTAATCTTTTTGTCTTGCGTAAGAATTACCCACCCTCGATTACTGACATCGGTTAGCCAGTCAGTATCAGGCGTGTTGTGAGAAAAGCGATCGCCATGCCTTTCTATAGATGCTCCTGCTTGCTTGAGGGCATAGACAAGTTTATTAGACTCTAGGGAGCGATCTATAAAAAATGTTACTTGATTTTGTTTTGTCATGCTGCAAGACAAGATTCCTCAAACCAAATTGCGGCATAGACTTGATCTGGTGTGCAGTTATAGTCATCGGCGATCGCCTCAATTTCATCACCGCCGTTATAACGGCTGACTATTACATCGGTAGGAATGCCCGTCCCTGCGATTGTTGGTCTACCAAATGATATGCGCGGATCGATATATAACAATCTCCCAACTTCTTCTCTATTTGGTGAATAGACAATAGGAGATAGTCTTGTAGCTATGCCTTTTTCGTCCCACTCAATGCGGGTTAGCAAGTCTTTTAAGATCTTTTTCATTGCTAGTTGTCCCGATCGCGAGACATTAATGAAAGTCTCAATCGTATCTAAAAACAGATCCATGCCATCCGTCTCAAATCTTGCTGAAGCAAGGGGATGGGGTATCCCTAAAGTATCTTCAATATAATCTAGGGCTGTCCGCACTCTATCTAGTTTAATTTTGTGATCTTCTCGAATCACTCGTAAAACATGAGCTTCAACTAAGTTTGTAAAGGATAGCTGTTTTTTGATGAGATTAGCAGAGGGGAATTTGGAGCAATCAAGGTTTGGGCGTTGGATGAGGGGTTTTGAAAATTGTTGACCGTCTTTGGTTTTGTAGGTACGCCCGTTTAGCCACACGCGCAATGTACCCAAGGGGATATGCAGATAACGGGCTGCATCTACTACTGGGTATATAGGCATATTGTGAATAGGGGTATCAGCGAATCCCATTATTTACGTTTACCTGTTGGCAGTTAATTTTAAGGATAAAACGATTTATAGATAATGACAGCTTTATTATCGAATTAGCAGTACTTTCGATAATAAGAAATCTATTTTTGCGTTATGTTACTGCAAACGATAATAAGAAAATCAGTGTCTAGAGCAGGACATTACATACAACAACTTGGCAAGTACAAAGCTTTTATACCGCTAACCTTAAAAAATCTAATGCCTGTAGTAAGCTACGCTCAAGAGGACTTGCCTCTCGAACACACGGCATGAAGCTGACGTTCACCTACTATCAGGCACTAGTAATATAGTGCTATTTGGTGTTTATATCAATACAAAACTATCACTACCCACCACAAGCCATGACTGACAACTCACAACTAGGGATGAACTTACCCAATACCCAAAACCTAGACAATGCTGAGGGGTATAAGTTTGAG
>Ga0315899_10003172_pt1 | contig 17905 bp, 15 predicted proteins | sample LakEriMetagenome_2_FD_203518 | JGI IMG/M metagenome (GOLD analysis project Ga0315899, IMG submission 203518) | Freshwater fungal communities from buoy surface, Lake Erie, Ohio, United States - Buoy 4 MA112 | ecosystem: Environmental > Aquatic > Freshwater > Lake | place: USA: Lake Erie, Ohio... | reverse complement strand
CAGCTGGCGACATTGGCGCTAGCCATGATCAGCATGTAGCCGTAACACCCGACAAGAAGTCGGAGCACAAGGGCGACAATACTGGGGTGGTTCACTGGGAGGCCTCTAGTTTGGTAACGCGAACTTCCAGGGAGCTCATGCGTTGCCAGGCTTCTTTACGATCCGCTTTGATATCGACGTGAATTTCGTCTAACCGTGAGGCTACATTTTCAACGGCAGTTGTGAGGCGTATGACGGCCTCGCGCCCTTCTGCGGCGCGGCGACTAGCGGATCCAAAACCCATGGCGCCTACCGTGATTGCGGCACCGGCAATGGCGGCTGCGACTTCAATCACGGTCGAGCGGAAGCAGGGGCTACTCCAGAGTAGCCACAGCAGAAGTAGCGGTTAGCCCTGGCCACGATTCTTCTTTTTGCCCTTACGTTCGGGACGTGAGTGTTGTCCTTGACCTTGCGCGGTTGTCTTAGGGCGTCCGGGGCGATGCTCAATGTGGTGAGCGCCAGTTTTTGACTTTACGGCCATGGTGCTGGGAAGTTGGCGTAATAAAAAACCCCGCCGAAGCGGGGCTGGGGTCACTCGGTGGGCTCTTCGTCGTCGGCGTCCTCGGGAGGCGCGTCGGCTTCGGCCTCGGAGGGTTTCTCAGCTGGGAAGTTGGCTTCGATGTCGAGTGCGAGTGCGGCCACAAGGGTGGCTTCGCTGGTGTCATCTAGGTCAGTGAGGACACGACCAAAGCGCACGTCGGGGCGCTGCGGAAGGGTGCATTCCACCGTGATGCTGCCTGTGTCCTCATTGGTAAAGGTATGGAGGACAGAGATTGTAGAAGTGAAGATGTCGCAACCTTCTACGTCAGTTGCAACATAGACTTCATTAGACAGAGGAACGGTAAGAGTCATCGAACACCTCGGGGGTAGAGTTGACCGGTTTGGGGTCGGCCTGCAGTGGTGGTGGTACTGCCCCCACTCCCTTGAGGAGCGAGGTAGGCAGTGGCGATAAGATTGCTAAGGTTGGCGGTTGTGACCCCTCCAAGGAAGGCGCCTTTTAGGGCTAGTGCAGGTAATGCGGACGTAGTCTGGCCGGTATAGTCAGCCATACTTATACCTCTCTCACGTAGAGACCTTGGGCTAGGTGCCTATATTCTTCCGAGCCTGCTGTAACAAGAATCCTGTCAAATATAAGGAGGTTTGAAGAACCTAAAGCGAGGTTTGAGTTTGATCCCCAAGGCCATCCGTTAGAGATCAGAGGTAAGTTGGGCACCACAGGGTAAGTGCCATCGCCAGTAGCAGAATTAAGGCCACAGATAGTAGGAAGGCCCAGTGTTACAGAGCTCGCTGTGCTATTTGTGGTCGGCCCAAAAGCGGCGGGGTTAGCTGGGTACACATAACCTAGAACTGGCGTAGCGCTGGGCGAAGCAATTACATTTGCCCAGCCGGTGGCGACGTACATCATCTGCTGGTTCGCAGCTGTCTTTGTCGTGCTCGTGGCTTGTACGAATAGCAAGCAACCTGCATAGGTTGTGCCATTCATGAAAATGGCTCCCCGAACAGTGTTGTCGGTTGTTGCGATTGTTCTCTGCGTAGTCGGTAGTAATGAAGGGTAAGATGCTGGTTGGTTGGTGTTAGGGAACAAAAATTGAGTGGTGCCAGCACCTGACAGGGTTCCATTGGTTTGGTTGGTACCTACCGTTACAGCTATGCCGGTGGTGGCGCCACCAAAGTTAGTTCCATACTGCGGACTAAAACGTACGTAAATATCGGCATATGTACCCGTTCCTACAGTGATTTTGTAGATTACAGTTCCAGAAGAATCGTAGACAATAGAACTATTGGGTACAGCAATTGCTGTCATCAAAGCTTTGATACCACTGGTATCAAAAGTAGCAGAATTGAACGCTGTTGATGCTCCGAGTGTTGCAGGCATGGTGATTAGGCCTCCAGGACGAGGTAGTTGAGGGTGATCGCGGCGGAACCAGCGGTACCGTCGTTCTTGAACCGATAGCTGTAGACATCCGTGACCGGTGATTCCAAATTAGAAATCATCGGAGCTGGAGACAGCCTAATCGTATCTGTCCCGGTCGCTATAGTTTCGACCAGAACACCCGAGCCCGGTGCTGGGTCTTCAGTACGGACTCGGGTGGCATCAGCCGTAGAGGCTGCCGCTCTGTTGTAGAGGCGAAACCAACCGGCTTTTGTACTCTGCACAGAGAGCAACATGCCCGAGCGCGGTAGGTTTACCGTGCCCACGGTGTCGCCCTCGTTGGCAATGTTGATAGTGCCTCCCATGGAAGGGTGGAATTCACATTGGTAATAGAGAGTGTCAGGTGCGCTCTGTGGCACAACAAACGTAATGGTGCCAACGTCTGTACCGTTATTAGTGACACCAGTGGTGTACATATCGCCCTGCCCCGTTGAGCGCGTCGTTTTGATGCGGAACGGGTGGCCAAGGGCGTTGACATTCAGTGTGTAGGTCCGGCCTCGGAACAGTGTCAGCGTTGGGTTTGTGTCACCACCAATCAGGTAGGACGACGTGCTGTTGTGGGTTACCGCCATCGTGGCTGGCGAGCCGTCGCTGGTGCTAAATGTGACGGTGGAGCGGAAGATGGCGGAACCGCCTCCTCCACCTCCACCGGCGATCACCATGTCACCGCTGCCGATCAACGTTTGACCGTTGATCGTCTTGAAGTTGACGCTTCCGGAGCCCAGGACGTTTGCCTGACCGGTGCCACTCACCAGCGTTTTGATGTTTTCGCCGTTGATCAGCGCCGTCTGGAACTTGTTGTCGACGTATGTCTTGACAGCGTTCTGCGTGGGAACCGTGTTGCCATCGGCCGTGCCGCTGAAGCCGGAGAGCAGCGTGGTGTTGTTACTGACTTCTTGGAGCTGCTCTCCATAGAAGATGCCGTTCCGCTTGAACGGGCCAATGGCGTTGAGACCAGCGAGGTTGAACTGGCCTGTTGTGATTGTGACGTCGCCTGAGGCACCATCTACGTCGAAGCCTTTGCCCACCCGCAGATTGCCAAGGTGGTCGAAGCTGATGAAGAAGACTCGTCCTCGGTTGGTTTCGACAATCTCGTTAGCCGGGATTGGGATACCGCCGTTCTCGGGGAGCGCCGAGTAGTTGGTACCGGCGCCCACGTACTCCATGTTGTGGCCGCCGGTCGAGATTTGCGAGCGGCGTACAAACTCGACCGTTGTGCCGTTGGGAACGGCGCCGGTCAAGGATGGATAGAAGTTGACGCGGTATCCGCTGTTGCCATCGGTCAGCGCCACGGAGCCCGTGACGGTGTAGAAGCTGGTACCGATGCGTAGGAGTAGACCCGGCAATGGACGGGCCGTCGAGCCAATGCGAGGTGCGCTTAGGTTGACAACGTTGATGAAGCTAGTGGTCGCACCCTGTACTGTGCCGGTAAAGATTGGCGACGGGCTGAAGCCATCGGCCACCAGCGAGTACGTGCCAAAGTTGGAGGTCGAGGATGAGATCGACGCTTGGCCACCGGTTTCGCACTTGACGTGGTACTCGCAGAAGGTTGAGAAGAACGAAACCAACTGGGCGAAGCCATCGTTCTTGATGAGGCAGCCGGGACCCCCCAGGTTGATCTGGGTGAAGGAGTCCACCACCATCGAGCGCAGTGGTGAGTTGCCTGCGCAGGCGCTGCCGTCGATCAGCAAGCCACCGCCAGTGACGCCGGTGGAAGTCGAGCCACCTTGGCCATCGTTTTGGCGAGCGGTCAGGCTCGTGCAGTTTTGGATGTACGGCGAACGAGTGATGTAAGCGCCAAGGGCGTTGGCTCCAATGGGGACATTGTTAGCGGCAGTATTAAAGCGAACCACCCAGGATGTCTTATAGACCCCGTTGTGCGTGCCTTGCTGATGGCCGGTGAATGTGCAGCCGTAGCAGTAGAAGCCGGAATCGACCTCGAAGATGCCGTCGTACTTGGTGGCTTCCGTTGGGCGGATCGTGACTTGACGAAGGGCGTCACCGAAGATGCCGACATTACGGCGCACCTGCATCGGGCAGGTCTCGGTGTACTCGCCCGCGCCCAGCATGATTGCGGTGCCCGGCTGCGCTAGCTCAATTGCTTTGCGGAGCGTTAGCAGAGGTTCGGCAGGGCTCGAGCCATTGTTGGTGTCGGAGCCGTCTTTATCGACGTAAAGGCGCTTCGCGTAGCGGAGAGCGTCCTTAAAGGCTTCGTGCTTGTCGTTGACTTCCTTCAGCGCTTTTGCTGTGGGTGCAACGAGCTCGCTGGTTGAATCCAGCGCGTTGGTGAGCTGTACGGCGCCTGCCGCGCTAGTGGACGCTTTCCCGCCCACACGCCTGATGGCGCCAGCGGAGTCTTTGAGGTAAAGAGCCGGGTCACCGGCGTTGTAGTTGACGGCGAGCTCTTGGAGCTCGAGATCTGTGGGCAGAGGCGCATTACCTAGGACGCCACTCCCCTTATGGATGATTTCTGCTGACATAAGGCGCCGCTTGCGAACGCGCCCTCTCGGGCTGTGCAAAGCGTAGCGCCTGAGTGATGTTGAGGAATGTCAGATTTGCCGGACTTGGGGTGGATTACTGCAGGCAAAATCGAGGGTTCCATCTACATGTGGCATGTCACGGTAATTGAGTACATAAGCAAGAGGATTTACGGTCAAGCAATAAGCAAGCTTGTGAATAGAGTCAAGAGACACTTCTAATGTTGCTGCTAATTGCTGTCTCGTATCAAGCATGTTGTAAAGCAGGGCAACGTCACGCGCGAACGCCCTCGGGTTAGTTGCTTCGTATCGGAAGCTCATCTCACCGCCGCAGGCGCAGAGGCTGAGGGCACCGGAGCCCAGTTGACGTTCGAGTAACGCTTCGTTCAGATAGATCGAGTCGGTATGCAAAGTCCAGTCACCGAGCTCGGTCGTGATGTCGTAGTCGCCATCGATGGGACGAAGGTGCAGAGGAAAGCAGCCAATCTCAGGGATCGGCATGCGGGAGTTGCGTTCGCCGGCGTACGCCTCGTGTTTCGTTGTGTAAAGGCTGAGGCGTTTGAGACGGTCCACATGGACGAAGCAAGTCTCGTAGTAGGGAGATAGAGGTGCTTCACCGTCTCCACAGAGTTCGACAAAGTCTCCTGTCCACAGCCTGTGTTCAGAGGGGTGCAGCGTGTCGGATGACTCACGACGTTCTCCAGCAGTGAGCAGCAGAGCTTCTCTGGCTGGACGGGCGAAAACGAGCTTGCCCCCGTGGCCGAGAAGGGACATCAGAAGCCGCCGGTGGGTAATGGCCCCGTGACTTGGAACTCGACCTCGGCGGTAACAAGGTCACCGGAGGACGCAGTCATCCCCACGCTCGTGATAAGCACGGGGAGGATAAATCGGGCTCCGTCGGCTGCGAAGTTGAACGTAAGAGAACCGTCCTCGGTGGTGCTTGCGTTTCCTGTGATGCGGTTGAGAAGTGAAGCAACAAGGGTGTCGGTGTCGTCAAAGAGAAGGCTGCAGGTACCGGTAGCACCACGAAGACCGCCGACATAGGTACGGTCGCGGTTAGCCAGAGTTGTGGTCTCTAAAGCATCCTTACTGATGCTCAAGCTGATGTCTCGTGCAAGACCGAGGACAGTGCCGTTCCACTTAATCTCGGCTTGGTTGGCGATGGCGAAGGTCATGGGTCAGGGGTAGTCGAGGGTTGCGATTAGTTCAAGACTGACAGTGGACAGGCCAGGCAGAATGCTGTCAACTTTTGGGGGAGAGTTATCAGCAAAGTGCCATCTAAGTGCAACATTTGGTTGCTTCAAGTAGTTGGTTAGCAAAATATCCGCTCCTGCAAAGACTTCTATAGGTAAAATCAACTCGATGTGACTGCCTTTTGCTTCTACATAGCAATTGCATATAGATAAGGCGTCAGTATCTCGGACATTGTTAAATGTTAGGTTTAGGCGCGCATCACTAGGGACATTCGCCCATATTCTGCGTGTAGTAATGCCGTTCTGACTGCGTGTGGATGTAAGAGGGTAAGTAGGTGCTACAAAGCTCCTAGATGTAGGCGTTAGTGAAGGGAACAGGATAGCCATCGTCAGCCCTCGATCACCCAAGCGGTGGCGCTGTTCCAGTTTGCCACTAATTCATCCGTAGGCATGTGGACTGCCTCAATAGAGAAAGTGCCATCATCGTTGGGTGTGATACGTTCTATTTGATATGTGCGTACCTGTGTTGTGGGTGTACTGATAGTGAATACAATACCTGAAGGAGAAGCGATAGTGCCCTCACTGGAAACAGTTAGTGTGGTGTTGTAAGGGACGGTTTCGCTTTTGCCATTCCATGCGATCACCGTGTAACTACCATTGTTCAATGGCTTTGTGCTTATGAGATTTCCTTCTTCTGTGACGATACCGTTGTTAAATTGATCATATTCAGTCGTGTCCATGGCTACACGTATGTAGTCACTTGGCGCAAGTCTTGCTAGTACACCCTCATGCGTAGTGCTAAACCGTACCGTATGAGTAGGGAGTCTGCGCATGCGGATGATAAATTTAGCGGCATCTATAGCGTGATTTCTGTTTGTGCAGTAATCACTCAAATCGATAGATTCGACAGGGTCATCTTCTGTGCCGATTGCCTCATGAATTAGTATTTCACGAACCGTAGGGAAGATCCCGGGGTTTGCTTGGTCTGTAGATGCTCTTTCTTCTCGGTACCGTACAGATACCTGAATAGGTTCACGTTCTTCTGGATCAAAGTACTGAAGCTGGAAAGAGCCCTCTGCGATATTTCCTGCAGTAAAAAGACCTTTGATCTGAGGGGGAGTAAATGGCACTGCAGGTCTGAGGAAGAACTTTCCATCACTTTCGCCGAAAACCAGCAAGTGCGAGGCTGCGACATCAGCTGCCCACTGTCGCAAGTTGATACGTTCTACAAGGACGCCATCGAAAAAGTACTGCCTATCTTGACACCATTGAGCCGCGGAGGTGAATGAATCCATGTCGATCATCTGATCGGTGATCAGATCACCAGCCCCGTACGATTTGTTGGTAAGAATATCTAAAAGGATGTCAGGAAATAAGTGGGTAGGCCCCTGAGCGAGACCACTTAGAAGTTTGCGACATATCTTGCCTCCGGTGACATAACACGAAAATTGATTGAATTGCTGCCATTCCACCGAGGACATAATGTTGACCCCGAGCAAGGCCAGGTTGTCGTAGAGAGGTGCAGTGGTATTTGGGACGATCTCGTTGATGTAGACGATCTCGTGCTCGGGGCCGGTGGCGGCTGAGGACTGGATCTCTTCGTAGACAAAGGCTTCGGCGAGCTTCCCCCAGGTATCGATGTAGGAGAAATCGCCGTTGGGGAAGTCTGCGTAGTCCGTTCTCGGGTAGCCCAGCGCTCCTTTGGCCGATCTGCGGCGGCCGACGGCGATGCCGAAGGTGTCAGGTGAGTGCGCTACGAAGGTTCCGTTGAACGTGACTAAGACGCCACCGGCTTCGGAGATGGTCTGACGGGAGGATAAGCTCGCTTCGAGGACGTACAGATTGCCGACACCACCGTTGCGGACTTCCCAGCCGGAATAGGGCTCTATTTGGACTTCCCACTGTTTGACAGCGGGCATACTTAGCTGAATGTAATTGAATTGGTTCTGCTGGGTGGCTCCACGCACTCCGTACGCATTGTTGAGTTTGGTGAAACCGGTTGTTGCGCCGGCTTCGCGGTAGTAGATGGCAAAGAAGCTGTAGCGCTCGACCGGTGCGCTAAGTGTGTTGGATTGGTGTATGTCCGTTTGGAGTGTGCTGCCCTGCTCGACAATGTCATCCTTGTAGTCGAGGCAAGCGCGGTTATCGCACTCGTCAAAGCTGATTGTTTCGCGGAAGTTGGTCAGTCCGTTGATACGGATGCCAAGGCGAGAGCGGATGCCGAGCTCGATGGCTTGACAGGGGCGCGTGGTGGAAATGCTGGCGATGGCGCAGCGCAGGACGTGGCCATCGGTGGTGGCAACGTTGCGCCATGGCTTCGAGGAGGCATCTTCGTCCAGCCAGGTGAGACCGCTTTTTTCAATCAGGGCTGAGGAGTGTGTAGTTACGGCACCGGGGCGTACCGTCGTAAAGTTTGCGGTGACTGAGGTGCCGCCCCCGTTGCTGATATCGGACTCGGATACGAAGGCCGCATCGGTACGCGAGGTGCAAATGGCAAGGCCAGAACCAATCTTGTAGAGCTCACCGACGATCAGTGAGTCATCCCAAGACTTCTGGCGACCGGCGACGGTGGAGGCTACGTCTTCACACTTTTCGATGTACGCCTTTTTGGCGTTGAACTTGAGAGCAACGTTGATCGAAATAGTTGATGCGCTGTCCTCGCTAACAGCACTCGCACCGGAGCCCCGTATCTTAAAAAGAGGCTTGTAGCGGGTGTTTATGGTTGATAGCGGTGTGATTGAACCACCGCCGCCGTAGATGGATACATCTGTGACAACGCCATCTCCATTTCTAGAGACACCAAGAGTAGGCTGGCTGACCGTGCCTCCGTCAGATTTAAAAACTTGCTTAGACCTAGTCTTAACCAGTACTTTTAGGGTGTACTTAACAACGACGTCATCTCCGGGATCGTCCTCGGTTAAGGGGTTGCGCCATTTAAGTCTAAAACGGGCTGATTTCAGCACTTCCAGTAGTTCGTTGACATCGTCAGTAGAGTCGTTGTCTTCGTGTAGCCCTGTAATGTTAAACGAGATTGTTGCATTAAGGACTCCCCTGCCTTTTGAGTCCACTGTGATACTGGTCACTGTGGTGGAGATCTTGTTCTCCAGTGTTGTTATGTAGCCGGATTGATCTTGTGTATTGTCGTAGATATTGTTCCAAGCTTTATTGCTCGGCTTAGTATAAACTCCGGCGCCGTCGCTAATGATGGTGGTTACGGTTCGCTGCCATTCACTCGGGGTGATCAGGCTCTTTATGTCACGGCTGAACGCAGTTTCCGCGTCGCTGCTGGAGAACAGCGTGTATGTGGTGGTGCCCCCCACGGAGCCGAGGCCGCTCGAGGTAATACCACTGCGGGAGCCGAAGAAGGCGCGGGCCTTGCGGCGCTGTGCCCAGGCCACGTCATCAATGGTGCATTTCACCTTGGCGTCACCGTCGTCGCCCTCGGGGATGAGTTGGGCTTGGACCTGCGGTTTGAACACCGGGTTAATCCGCATGCCAAAGTCGTTTCCGCAGAGGGCGTAGACGCCGAAGGTGGTTTGGTTGCTAGGGCGGTTGGCGGAGCAGAAGTCGGCAGTCCATGCGTTGCCGCGACGCACCATGAAGACGTCGCTACCGCCAGCGTTTTGTGCGTTGCCGGCGTCGGTGCCTGCAGAGCGACCGTAGATCTGGTTCCCTGAGTTGATGCGCGTGGTTAGACCGCTGGCGTAGCGGCCGTACACAGTCATACGAGATCCAACCTGATTCGCTGTGGGATTGCCGAAGTCGTAACTGGATAGAGTATTACCACCAGAAGCAAAGTTCTGTACGTTTATTGATGCTAGAGGACCTTCGCTTACCAGGAAAATACCTCTCAGCAGTTGCGACCCTCCCAAGCTGTAAAGTTGAGACCAAAGCAATGCAGTATTTACGCGAACTCCTCCGTATGTATTCCCTCCTACAGTCTCTCGTAGAGCGTATACAATAGGAATCACAGCTCCTAGCGCTGTGATGTCTTGAGATGAGTCAAAGCCGTAGCGAGGAACAAAGCGTTCGTTCTCTGTACGGGCGTTGCCTCCCCGGGTACGGCTTTTTAGTTGTGGAGGGTCCGACTGTTTAGGCTTAAAGAACGATGCGGCGATAGTTAGGCCAACTGAGATAACAGTGAGGACCAATGAAATAATCGCAAGAGTCTCAACCCCTGCCACTACCGATGGCTGAGGAGCTTCGGAAGCTTTTCTACGTACTTCAGCCTTGAACCAAGCGTATTCGTCATCGCTAATACCAAGCAGGGATGCTAGGTAACGATCGGAAGGTAGAAGTTGCGGGTCGTAGTCCATTAGGCGAATTCGTAGTAAGAGAGGTTCTGTAGCAAGTCAGTCGGCAACCAACACACACCGCGCCTGTGGTGAATCATGAGCACTCCACCATCGACAACAACGCCTACCCCGAGGCCTGCTTGACCGTTTTTGAAGAGTGTGAGCGCGTATGGACACGGAGCTTCTAGAAGGCGCATTGCTGCGTGCCATTTCTCTTCAAGAACTGACCAGTGCCCCGTCTTAGCCAGGTCAAGCCACTCCTGATCAAAATCAGGGTGCTGTACCCCTGATCTTTCAAGTACAGCCCACACCATCAATAAGCAGTCAGCTGCTTTACCGCTCTCGGGGTGGGCGCCGAATTCGTGGGGGAGCCCTATCCATCGCATCCAGTATTCCATTAGCTGACAACCAATGTTGCTGATGTAGGTACAGCCCCTACAAGTGAGGTGCTTAGGTAGCGTTTGGGAACTTGGTTCCTGGCAGCATCGAGCGGTGATGCGAGTTTAAGTAAGATCTTTTCGTTGTCCATTTCGTATCTAGAGATACGCCAAATCTCCGTGCGTATTAAGGTGTTATCAGCGAAAGTCAATGGGTCAAGCGCCACTGTCTTGATCTCAAGAAGCCACCTGCTAGATACGGCTTCTGCGAAAAGATTAACCGTTATGGCGTTAGTGCTAGTACCTAGAGTCGATTCTAGGCGGTCGCCGCCTTTGCTCCCGGCGCCTGAAGAGATCGCAAAGGGGGCAAAGGCGTAAGTGATTCCTGCATAGACCCTGTTTTGATTTACGCTGAAATTCTGATAAGCCTGTGCTGTTCCTGCAGCGGTCCCATCCCGTTGAAGAAAGCGTGCGTAGTTGACGAAAGCGAAGCTTGCCATCAGGCCATTCCGATACGACGACGATCTCTGACAGAATTCTGCAGACTCGAGAGCGCCAGTGCTCGACCGCGCTCCGCGGATTGGATCATCCCTTTCTGGAACTGGTCTGCGGTTACGTACTCGGTGTTGTTTATCACTTCACTTTGGTACGTAAAGTCGAATCTGACCTTGGACGGGGCGGCTTGTTGGCGGGCTCCTGCGTTGTCGGCAAAGGTCTGAGATTTGCCCGCGAGGGCGGCGGCGCTCAGAAGCTTGCGAGACTTGGCGTTGGAAACGATCTCGCCGTCGGAATTGGGGAGGAAGAGCTCAGGGCCGATCTCGCCCACGAGGTAGGGGCGGTTGGCTCGGACAGGACCACCGGAGGCGGCCGCTTTGGGCTTACCGGCGAAGATGCCGCCGGTGCCGAACATGCCGGTGATCGAACCGAGAGCGCCGAAGATGCCGGCGAGTCCCATGAGCGTGTTGTAGGTGCCCCCTTTGCCCATTTGCTGGGCGCCGCCGATGCCCATGGAGATTGCACCAAAGGCTTGGGTCGCACCGGAGAGGGCTTTCCCAAAATCGAATTGCTTGGCGGTGGTGGCTTCGCCTTGCTTGGACTCCTCGTTTTTGGTTGAGGTCGCCTTACCAAGGGCGTCGACGTATGCGCCTTCGGCCTCGGTGACTTTGCTGCCTGAGGAGCCACTCGCAGCGAACGGGACGACTGGCAGCGAGATCACGCCACCGGGGGTGGCAGGTGTTGCCGGGTTTTGACCAGTAGCACTGCCTCCAATGGTCGTGTTGAGTGTGTCGACAGCCGTTGTAAGGGTCTTTAACGCCGCATTATTTTCTGCTTGTAACGCTACCTTGGGATCTTCTAGACCAAGGAATCTCTTGAGTTGCGCTTCGAGTTGTTGCTCCATGGGCTTGAAGGCGGCATCGAGGGCGAGATCAAGGAACTTACTAGACATACCTTCGAGCATTTGCTTGAGGCCCTCTTGGATGTCTCCACCGGTGAGGATCGTTTTGACGAAGCCCTTCATGCCATCGGTCATGGTTTTGCTGATATCACGGATTGTGGCCATGGTTCCGTTGAATGCCAGGACCTGTTTGTCCATTTCGCCAAGGACTACAGCGGCGCCACGGGTTTTGGCTGCGAAATCAACGAGTTCAGTAGTGGCTCTGTTGCTTCCTTCACCAAATTCTTGTTCAAGTCGAATCTTTTCATCGAGGATCTGCTGCTCGGCTTGGATCTGCCGTTGTTTGACCGGATCGTCTCCCGCATAGGCAGAAGCCATACTGCCCATGGCTTGGGCCTGGGCGCGACGAAGGTCGAAGGGTATTGATCGTGTCTTTTCACTTAGCTCGCGAACAGCTTGCTCTTCGCGTTGGATTTTTAATAGTTTCTCTCGTTCTTCACGCTCTTTCTTAAGATCTTGAAGGTATTTGTTCTTTCTGTCAGCGATGTCTTTTTCGAGTTTCTTCTGTTCTTCAGTGGTAACTTGGTTCTCTTTTCTTAACTCTTGGAGTTTGTTTTCGAGTTGTTTTATTTCTTTCGCGTTTATGGCGATTTTGGCTTGTTCATCTGCAGCAATCTTCAGGAGTGTGGGGTCATACGCTTGGCCTGATACCTTGCGATAGGCGTCAAGAGAAGCTTGTGCTTCAATCATTTGATCGGTGTATTGCTCGACACTGACTGTGGGGAACGCGGCTTTAGCGACTGTTTCGAAGGCTGATTTTGTTTTGGCTTCGGTTAATGCTTGTTGAAGGGCACGCACCCTTTCCATCGAGGCAGCCAGAGAGCGGACAGCCTCGGAGTATTTTTGAACAGCGGAGGTGCCAGCTGAATTGAAGTCGGGTGCTTGTGTTGACACGGGCGTTGGGGCGGCACCTCGACTGGCGACGGACTTTTCTTGGCCGTGCAAGAATTCGTTGCCGGTGTCCATTGACGTTGCAGTCCAGCCACCGCCTGAGGGGTCCCAATGCGGGGTGCCGGTTCGACGTGGTACGAGCGTGCCTGCAGGAACTGCGATATCAATCGCATTTCTGCTCGCTCCAATGCGACGCCCGCGCGTAATGTCATGAGCAATCTGTTCCTTTTTAAGGGCGCTATCAAGAGCTGCATCACTCTTCATATTCTTAACATCTATCTTTGCGTTGCTGAGCTGGATATATTCAATACCTTGTGATTGCCAGGACTTAATAATCTCCAGAGCTTCACGCCTCACTGAAGAAGCATCATTTCCTCGAATATCAAGGTGAGCTCCGGTTGATCTACCTGAACTGCCTACTCGGTACCCTTCGGCAACGCTTGCGCCATTGGCAGCAGCTGCTTTAGCACCATTTCGTTTGATTGTTTCGATATTCTTGGCAACTTCTTCTTCATACTTAGCTGATTTCTTCTTGATCTCTGCGATTGTCTTAGCATTTTCGAGCTTATAGTTTTCAATCTCCTTCTCCATGTTAGCTACTTCAATAGCCAGATTGCGTTTGTTGGCTTCGATATCAAGCTCGCCTTCTTCACGTACTTTCAGGTAATTAGTAAGAGCCTCAAGAGCGCTGCGGGATGCTCCTTCTTCGCCCTCGAGAAGCTTGGCGTTGGCCTCTTCCATCTGATAGATGCGCAACTGGCCAGCTAACCGAAATGCTTCTACTTCCTGACTGGCAATCTCTTGCCGTTTCTGGAATAGTTCGTTTTCTTGACGTAGGCGTATGTCATTGATTTCTTTTTCCAAGTTAATGCGATTTTCGGCTTCAATACGGATATTTTCTTCTGCTTGCTTCTTGTTTTGTTGGGCTTCGTATTTTCGTTGGTATTCCCGAAGCTTAAATTGCTCCCCTATCGTTTTGCTCGCATCTTTTTGATCAAGAGTGTTATATGGGTCTGCCTGAAAATTCGCTACTCTTCCAAGTATTCTCCATAGTTCTCCCCAGGTCTGTATGCCTGATTTAGCTTCGTATTCTAGGTCGTTTAGCTTCTTTTCTATTTTCTCGAGTTCTTCGGTAGCCCTTCCATACTCGGCACTTGCTAACTGCTGGTCGAAGTCTCTAGCTGCTTTAGTAGCATAATCGGCATCGTCACCAATGTTACGGTAAACTGTAGATAGTCGGTCTAAAGCTTGCTCTGCTCTACGAGTGCGGGTAGCTTCTTCATTTGCCTTTTGGAATTCACCAATAGCGTTTACCACTGCTGTCAGCGCGAGCTGAATAAGGAGTGTCCATCCCAGCGACTTAAGGACATTCATTCCGGCGAGCTTGGCCGCATCGCCGAGATTCCTAAATCCGTTGGCCGTCCTTTCTAGTTTTCCTCCAGTCGATAAGGCTTCTCCTCCTGTCTTTTCTAGGTTCTGGGAGACCTCAAGAAATGCTTTCCCCACGGCGCCTGCCAACATGGGCAAGCCTGCGACGGCTGCCGCCAACCCACCCAACACCAGGGCAAGTTTGCCAGCAGCGATGGTTACAGCCGCAATACCAGTTATTAAGGCTGCAATGAATGACCCTAGTCCACCTATAGCTGGAATTACAGCTGTTACGATGGTTCGCCCTATGAAGAATAGATTTGTAGCAAAATCCATGCCTGCACGCTTAAGCAGATCATATGTTGCCGCAAGCTTGGAAAATTCTTGAATAAGTGGCAGATCTAGAAGCCTTGAATAAATGTTGAATAAAGTCGCAAATCCTTGTATGAATGGTGACATAACTGAGATGACATTTGCAAGTGCTCGAGCTAGAGACTCGAATATATCTACTTTGATTTCAATAAAACTTTTGCCTAGGCGTATGAAGGCATCTGTAACCGTCGCTAGTGCGGGTTTTAGCGTTAGAATTATTTGACTCACTGCTCCAACGGATCTCTGTAACCCACCTTCTATTAAAACAATCAGATCTTGAATCGCATCTTTTGTATTGTTAACTACGGGCCCTAGTGTGTCCGCACCTTTAATACCGATTTCTTCATTCGTTACTAGCTTGGACCGAGAACGTACTGACTGACCGAGTGAGGCGAATCGTCCGACAAATTCGCCGGCCCCATCAGCGACTGAAAATATCTGTTCTCTTATCTTGAATAGTGTTTCAAATATGGCCGAGAGGCCATTTAGCATTGGATCTAGTAGTTTTGCTCCGAACCGTTGCCCAACTAGCTCACCCAGATCTCTAATGTTTGAGACCACACCGCTGAAACCTTGTGCAGCAATCTTCTGCCCGGCTACTGCCGCTGCTAGTCGGTCTTCGAGAAATTTGACAACACCACCGGCTTGTGATTTGGCTTTGGCTATATCTTCATTGGTGATTCCTAAGGACTTTGCTAGTAGTGAATCCATGGTGATATCACCACGGAGAATAGAGCCAATCTCCTGACGCGCTTGATAGAGAGGTATTCCGAATGTACCTAGAGCAGCCGAAAAGTTGATTGCTAGGTCTTCAGCTTCTTTTAAGCCACCACCAATCTGGCTGATTTGTGAAGCTACGATTCCAAATACTTCAATAACATCGTTTGATGTAACACCAGCAAGTGCAATAGATCGTTCTCGGATGCTGTCTATGTTTTTACGAACTGCACCGGTTAGCCCTATGATCTTCTCATAGGGGTCCGTAATCTCTTTACCGTTTTTGAATACCTTGGATGTAGAAGCTAGTGTTGTCTGTGTTTTTAGTATGGTTTCCCTAAGGCGGATTTCCCTACCGACTGTTTGGTCGAAAAAGCCTCCGAATGCTTGCTGAAGTACACCTACTATTTCTCTTATTCCAAATAAAGCAAACCCCAGTTTGGCTAATCGATTGATCAGGAACTCGATCTTTGAGCCTGCTACATCAAATGTGTTAGTAAGGATCTGCCCAGCCTTGATATTTTGTGAAGCTCCTACTGCGAGCTTCGCTGTTCCCTTTGCTGCGTTTTCATAGCGCTTAACCGTGTCTCCGATTCCTGGCAGATTTTTTGAGATCTTATAAAATGTTTGAATGTTATTGGCGGCATCTTTGATATTCTTCTCAATGCTATCGAATGACTTTGTTATGCTAGTAAGATTAGGTATGTCAAACCTTAATTTGCGTTCTTTCGCTGCTTCGTTTGCTTTCTTATCTAGCTGTTCTACATTCTTCTGCGCTTCTTGTGTTTCAGCGCTTACTTTTAACTTGAAATCGGCCACAACCGTCTGTCCGCTAGTAGGTCTATGTTACGGCTACTCCGGTGGCGGTGTTACCAGGCCTGTGAATATGTGCATAGGAATCTGACGCTTTTTCAGTAGTGCTATCAAGACTTGTTTTGTCTCGCTATCTACTTCCGTTTTCGCTTTTGATTCGGGCATCCAATCTGGAAAGGGTAGGAAATCACTTATGTTTGTTTTGGGCATCTTCTTTTTAGAGCCTGAGAAGCCGTGTGCTACTCGTAGAACTACGTCGATTAGTCTTGCATTTGTAACTGAGCTTATGTTGGCCTGAGCTTGCTCACTGTTATCGATTTCTTTGAGCACCTTTTCGATCAGGTGAATCGGAGTTCTTAGAAACGACTCACGTGAAAAGTCAGCACCGAGTGCAGACATCCGCACTCGGAGATACACGGAGTCCCAATCGCTCTCGGGGCTACGAAGGTGCGCCTCGCATTGCGCAAGGACTTCCTCAGGAGTTAGCTCTCCTGAGCCTCCTCGTTTCCCTCAACAGGACCATCCTGAGGCCAACCGTCACGTTCCCAGGTAATGAGCTTGAATACCTCCTCCATAACTTTAGTAGGCATCTTCTCGGTATCTTCAGTAGTCCAGTCTTCCGTCCGCTGCCATTCGCGCGATCTCGGGAGCTTAACCTCAGCTCGGTACTGCATGAATAGCGTCACAAATGCCACCTGCTGCTCGACTGCTCCGATTGTCTTGGACTGCAGCTCTTCGAGTTCGTCTACATAATCGTATAGAAGTTCTTGATTGTCTTCGGATGCACTGCTCAGTAGCTCCACGGCTTCCTTCGTGGAAATATCCTTATCTTTAGCAATTCGTTGAGCTAGTTTGATCGAGCTGAAGGTCGACTTTGATTGCGCTCTTGTAATCTTTTCAATCCCCTTTGATTCACCAGGAACTAGGTCTTCGTACACAGGGAAGCGAAATGGACCAATCTCGTAGTACTTTGAAGGGCCGAAGAGTAGTGATGCGTACTTACTCATTGTGATGCTCGTTGGAGAGTGACGTTCCAGGCTCGGGTGGAGGTCGTCTGATGGACGAGCTCGACGGGAAGCTCTACCGACACACTAGCGTCGCTATCCGATAAGCGTATAACGAAGTCTGAGATGCCGGGCTCGGCATATAGGGCGCCTACGTGAATGTAGTCCCGCTCAACTGTGCAGTTAACTGCGTAGATTCTTTTGCTGGAATCGGTGAGTAAATCTATCTGCATTAAGGCAGGGCGTAGACGCTGCTAGCGCGAGGCTTCACATCAGCGTTGTTGTAGCTCAGTGTGCCATCTGCTTCCACAGGACCGATTACCGTCGCTGTGCCGCCGTTAATGAAGTAGTGCTCGACGGTTGTTGATCCTACGTTTAACTTCATTACCGGGCCAAGCCGCACTCGGCCACCATCGACGTAGGTGTGAGCAATGGTGGAGGTTGCGACCGTGAATTTGATTGTGCTTGGAGTGACCTCCGTCACTAGGAACATTGAGTGCGAGGACTCTTGCGGAAACTCTTTTATCAGTGGCTGACCGCTGCTAGTGCAGCTAAAGCGCAGACCGCTCACACTCACCCAAGTGCCGAGCTCGATTGTGGCAGTGTTGCTAAGGGTCAGTGTCACTTCGCCAGTGGTGTGGACGTAAGTGGCATTTCTGACTTGGTACTCGCGCGTGTCACGGTCTTTAACTTCAAGGATCGTGAAATCTGTTGTTTCTCCAGGCTTCGGCAAGTAGCCACTGCTGTAATTACCAGCGCTGAAACGTCCGAAGGCCAGCCCATACAGACGGACTGTGCGTCCCTCTCCAAAATGACCGAGCCCGGACATCATCAACCAGATGTCGCCATTCGCGATGTTGTAGCGCGCGTTCTCCACACCAGCGCTCGGTGAGGTGCTGGCGACAATTGCAGTGAACTGCGGCCCGAAACGACAGATTGATTCTTTCGTGATGCTGTCGCGGAAGTCGCT
>Ga0315899_10003164_pt1 | contig 17930 bp, 16 predicted proteins | sample LakEriMetagenome_2_FD_203518 | JGI IMG/M metagenome (GOLD analysis project Ga0315899, IMG submission 203518) | Freshwater fungal communities from buoy surface, Lake Erie, Ohio, United States - Buoy 4 MA112 | ecosystem: Environmental > Aquatic > Freshwater > Lake | place: USA: Lake Erie, Ohio... | reverse complement strand
TGCTTCATGTAACAGGGGTTTCAGCGGACTCTTCGTTCTCCGCAAGAAATCATTCATCAGTCAGAGTGGTTTTTTGAGGTAAAACCATCATATTCCCCCCAATCTCAATTTTTACACCAAAGACTAGGACTACCTGTATTTTCGGCTCATGGAGACGGAACGGGTGTCTGCGGACCTGCTCGCGACGTCGGTGAGCAAGGCGGTGCTGGCGAAGGAGGTGCTGCGCCTGAAGCAGCTGCGTGACGAGCTCGTGACGTCGACGTCGCACAGCCCCTCGGCGCTCGCGGAGCGCTGCAAGCAGCTGCATCTGGACATCACGGAGGAAGAGCAGCGAGGCGCGCGCGAAATCGCGGAGCTCGCCGACAAGGTGCCGACATCCCCCTTCGCGCGCGCACGCTGCTGCTGCTGCTGCTGCTGCTGCTGCTGCTGCTAAACTACTGCCGCCGCCGCCGCCGTTGCCGCCGCCGCGCCTCCCATCACCGCGCCGCTGCGTGCGTGAGCAGCTAGCCCAAGCGCGGCAGGAGCTGCTGGACGCGCGGGAAGATGCGGAGGAAAGGGAATCAGGCCACGGCGGCTGGCGCCTGCACAGTGCCAGCCACCCCCGTCGCTTGGAGGAGAAACCAGCGGAGGGAGGCATCGGGCTCAAGGAGCGTGCGCGGTTCGACGCGGCCTTCATGCAGAAGGTGGTCGACGTGAAGCGGCGTCTGCAAGACACAAGTATCGAGTACGCGACGCCGCTCGAGCGGTCATCTGGTCACATTCGCGGGTTTCTCCGTTCAAGCAATTCCCGCATCCAAGTGGTGCTGGACCGCATTGGAACTATCCGCGCTCAGCGGGAGCTGCATGCGGAGGTGATTGAGCTTCTCCGGGACAATGCGGCCCTCCGTGTATCGGTCAACGACCACGCCGAGGGTCTGCTCGCGGACACGTTTGATTTGTTGGAAGAGGCGCCCAGCGCCTCTCGCATGCCTTTAAAGGTCTAGCGTGGGACCCTCCTGAAACAAGTCAGCCGACGGCACCAAATGCCCCGGTGTATACTTCTGTACAGGAGGGGCGATGTGCAGGAGGCATGTCTTCTGCGGTTGACGCCGCAACTTTCCGTTGCAACGTGCTCCGACTGCTTTGCAGTACCTTCTCGTGGGGGGGCGGGCTGGAGTCGTAGTGAGGATAGGGCTTTGATGGTGTAACCCCGATGACTTTGTTGTCAGAGTCTTCACAATCTCCATCGCCCGTCCCAGACGCCCGATGCGGGTGGCAAGCAGTCTTTATCTCGAGGCGACCGCGCCCGTGAGTTGCGCGGTGACATTAAAACACTCGGATACTGCCCGAAAGTTGGCATTGCTTTGTGCTCCACCAAGTACGGCGTACGTACACGACCCAGTTGGGCGAGTGGCGACTCGGACTGCTGTCGGGGTTGCCCTTGGGAGGCGAAAAGCTGATGGTCGCAGGCGCTCCGGCTCTCGCCCTCCACCCTCCACCACTTCCGTCGCTGGCTCAGGCTCAGGCCCAGGCTACAAGCGAATGTGCGAACGAACGAACAAACGAGATTTTTGACCAGCGTTGTACACACACACACACACACACACACACACACACACACACACACACACACACACACACACACACACACACACACACACACAATCACAAAGACACACACGACAGAGGACGCGAGATAAAGGGGGGGAGTGAAAGGATGTTGGTCAGTTTGTGCCTGCAGCCCGTTAGGGTTATGCAGGGATTAGGCAGGGATTAGGAACGGTTGTTGGCGAGTTTGTGCCCGCAGCCCGGCGGCGTCAGTCCTCTATCGGTTTGCCGTGCACCCACCACGCACACAGTTTAGTTAGGGTTTAGGCAGGGTTTAGTTACACGCAGTAGAGGACGGACGCGGAGTGCTTGCGCCACTATTGGGGCTGATCCGCGGGGTGGGGATCATCTAGGTGTGAGAGAGGGGTAGCTTCATCGCCGCCTCCCACCGAATCCGATGCGTCGCCGTGCAGCTGAGCATACTCCTCGCGCGCCTCTTGAGAGGCACCCAGATACACCCAGCACTTGGAAATGAGCTCCGCCATTTGCATTCCGAACCACGACGGCAGCAGCCCGGCATCGAACCCATGCTCCACTTCGTTGATGAAGACCACGGCGCCGTCGTCACCCTCGCCACGCGGATACTTGACGAAAAAGTCAACGCGCGTGATGCTCACGCGATCCGTCACGATGCGAATCGAGTCACGGATAATTTCCCATAGCCTCTTCCCGGAGGCGTCTCGGCACTCGACGAGCATGTGCGACGGCGAGCGCTCCAACGGCGCAGGCGCCGTCTTTGCTACCGTGTTGAGCTGGTACTTTTCGCGGCGCGAGTCGTGGGCGTTTGCCTGGAGGACAACCACCGGCTCTCTGGCTGCCACCACCACCACGGGATCGACCGGGCGATGGCTTCCTCTGGTCGCAACCTCTGCAAAACCACTCCGAACAAGACCACCTCCCTTAGACCCCATGACGATGATTTCTCCCCCCGCCAAACTTATGCATGTGACTTCGTTATCCCACTCGATCATCGGCTCGACCAATATGCCTGTCTTTATGTGTTGGTTTTGGATAACACAGCGCCGGAACCATTCGCTAAACATCATACGCTCCCCCTCCTTTGACTTGATCAGGCTGGGCTCCGAGGTGTGTCTTTGCACTGTTACACCAAAATCTTCGGAAGAGTCGGAGCCGACCTCTGCACAAACAAACTGGACGCCTTCAGCGCGGTTACCCTCAATCGGCTTCAGCACAAAGGAGCGGTGCGACAGGAGCAATCGCTCCAGTGCCACCTGACAGCTCGGGTCATGAGGGCGGTGTATTCTCGTTGGGTCGTCCCACGTAAGCGCCAGCTCCCCGCTCTCGTCCTCGAGAAACACCTCCGCGTCTTCTTTGTACACGCACTCGGTGCGCACGTACGAGTGATAGAGGGTCGGCACAAGGTACCGTGCATCCACACCCCGCGCCTGCCACTGGTGCTTGCGCTGCACCTTGTCATTCCACCACGGCTGAGATACAAACCCGTTGGGCGGCGTTGTCAGGGCGCACACGTCCCGCCACTGCGCGGGGAACGCCGACGAAGGTGTGCTCGTCGCCTTGCGAGGGTCCGCGCCGATATAGTCCGCACGCAACGGGACGTCGGCAAGTACCTCTACCAGGAAGCCGTCGAGCGAAAACTGCGCGCTGTGCACCACCCGCATTGTGCCCATAAACGTCTCTTTTGGAAAAGAGACGTAAAGCAACCTCCTTCTGTTTCCGAAATTTCTCGCATCGCAAATGAGCAAGGGCCGTAGGCAAAACTCCGCCGCCATGTCGCCGCCATATCCCAGCCGGCTTGTAAGCGGGCGAGCGTAGCAGGTGGTTCCATATAACGCGTCAAGGAAATCTCAGACAGCAAGGACCGACCACACAGCCGCGGATGTGGCCCACAACAATGCGGGGCCTGGACTCCTTGGTGCTATAGGCGCACAGCCGTTGACCGCCAGGCCGACCAGTGGCGCCGCCTTGCCGGGCGAGCGAGCCTGCACTCGCGCTAGAAGATGCCGGAACAAGTGAAGGTCGAGGACAAGGTTGCCATGCTGGACATGGGCAAGAAGCTGAAAGCACGCATTGAGATTGGCAGGAAAAGTGGCGAGTGCGAAATATGCAACTTCCCCATCAAAAAGCTTCCACTCGAGCTGTGGTCGCTGACCGAGTTGGAGCTGCTGTGGATCAATGGCAACAAGCTAGAGGCAATCGATGGGAGCATCGGTCTCCTCCATCACCTACAGGTGATCAAGGTCAATGCAAACAGGCTCTCACGACTGCCAGAGGAGATCGGCCACCTGCACAACCTGCAGCGTTTGTGGGCGCATGATAATCGCCTGGACGCCCTGCCACGCACCATTGGCCTGCTCACCAGGCTTGAGCACATGTCACTGGAGAAAAATAACCTGACCAGCTTCCCGTGGGAGTTTGGGAGGCTGACGTCGCTCACAGCCCTGAGCTATGACGAGGACAAGGTGCCTGGAGATGCATACCCCGACGTGCAGGCGGCTGTTGTCGGGCTGAAAAAAGACGAGCGCTGGCACGCTTTGCGTGAGTATTTGCGTCGGCTTGATGCTTCGCTGCTGTACAAGAAGTTGGAACTGCCCGTCGAGGTCGTGCGGGAGCCCTTTACAGACTACCCCAGCGCATGTAGCCTTGTCTGTGATCTCAGAAAGGTCGTCCTGAGAGGCCACAAGCTCGAAGAGTTTCCGCTTAACATGATGGCCAGCTTCTCTTCGCTAATACATCTGGACCTTAGTCACAACCGGATTGAAGTGATTCATCCCGAAATCGGCAACATGACCATGCTGAGAGCGATCATCTTATCTGGCAACCCTATCGAAATGTTGCCTATTGACATCGGCTATGCCACAAGTTTGACCAGCATCGACCTTGATTTTGATAAGCTCAAAATTCCCGCACCAGCAGTATGCGCGAATGGAGCAGATTCGGTCATGGCCTGGTTCAAAAGCCTGTGCGGCATGCGTGCGACTCGAGACGGGGACCTGAATGCACGTGACATCGATCATTTGCCAATCGAGGTGTGTTTTGTCACGTCGCTCACCAAATTGGACGTTTCCAACAATGACATATCGTACCTACACCCCGAAGTGAGTTCGCTCGTAAATCTGCAAATATTTCACGCCAACAACAACTGCATCAAATATCTGCCGGACTCCATCTACACGCTCTCGAATATGGTAGATATCAATCTGGATAACAACGACCTCGAAAGACTGCCCGATGAATTTGGCTGTCTTATCAGCTTGACCAATATTTCTATTCGCAACAACAAGCTCAAGACCTTGCCGCCAACCATAGGCAACTGTCGCGAAGCCATTACCTTTTTCGCGAATCAGAACCAGCTCACCGCGCTGCCCTTTTCATTTGGCAATATGTTCAAGTTGCAAGAGTTACGCTTACACTACAATCATCTGAGCTACCTGCCCTGGAGCATGAAACAGATGACTTGCGTGACGGTGCTGTTGATGAATCAGAACAATTTTTCGCTATTTCCTGAGCCTGCATGCTACATGTGCAGCGTCACTCACGCCAACTTCTCCCAGAACATGATCAAGCTCATTCCTTTTGAAGTCGGCAAGATGTCCAGCCTGTCATCTTTGGATCTATCCGATAATCCTGGTCTCGAGGAGCTCCCCCTATACCTCGGTGACATTACTCAGCTCAAGATTTTGACCATTGAGTGCGGAGCGCTCAAGATGCCCGCGCCTGAGGTGCTGTGCAAGGGCATTCCATGCGTGATGGAGCATCTGCGCACACTTTCATTAGCACTCGTAGAGCACAAGCTCGATATGAGCTTCTATGGGCTCAAAAAGTTGCCGTTGGAAGTGAGGGATTTGCCCGAACTTCGAGACCTCAATTTGGACTGGAATTACATATCAGATTTTTCTGAACAAGTTTGCCAGCAGTGCACAGGCATGACGCGGCTGTCACTGCGTGGCAACAGATTCACGGAAATTCCCACATTTTTCAATGGCCTGGCTTCACTCACTGCGCTCCATCTAGATGACAACCCGCTGCTGAAGCGTCTGCCCAAGACGCTTGTGGAGTTAGATTCGCTCGTTGAGATTACTGTCCATAATTGCCGGTTGACATCGCCGCCTCAGGATATTGCCGCGCGCAACATCCGAGAGATTAAGGCCTTTTTTGAAAAGCTTGTTGAAGCCGAATTTACGAATGAACTACTCATGGACGGCTACTCTCTTTACGATGTACCTCCGGATGTTCCAGAACTTGAGAAACTCACGAGTCTCAACATGTCTACAAATCATATCTCAGTGCTGCCAGCAGAAATTGGGGAATTGACGGCACTTAAAATCATGAAGCTGGACGAGAACAAATTGACTCGTCTGCCGGACAACATCAAGGACTGCATATCGCTCGAAACCCTCATCCTGAGCGCCAACAAGCTCAAAGAAATCACAGAGGCGCTCATACACTTGCCCAGGCTTACAACGCTGCTCCTGAATGACAACCGAATCACAGTCATCCCGGATTACATTTCGAAACTCACAGCCCTGACTTTGTTGAATCTGGATCAGAATTACATTAAGGTTGTGCCCGACGTACTAGGAGAACTTACAGGACTCGAAGTTCTGAATCTCAGCCGAAACCCGTTCAAACAGGCGTTTCCCCAAAAACTGTGCTACATGTTCAGTCTCAAAGAGCTCGTGTGCGTAGAATCTCGCTTCACTATCTTTCCGACGGAGTTCGGTCTGATGACGACACTGGAAAAGGTGGAGCTGGAACTGAGTGCAATCCGTGTGCCCCCGAAAGAGATTGCTTGTAACGGGCTTGAGGCGATTGTGTCATATTGCAAACTCGTCTATGACAGTATCGCGTCTCATTCTCTTGATCTCCGTGAATTTTCGTTCGAAGAGGTACCTGTGGACGTGTGCACAGTGCCTGGTTTAACGGAAATTCTCCTTGACAAGAACCAAATTTCACTGTTTCCACCGCAGCCCTTCCGTATGAGCAGACACGACTCAAAAGAAGAGGTCATTGATATCTTCGATATTGTGTCGGGGCAAACCTTTCAGGCTGTCCCGGATATGATGGATATGACGTCCCTTACAAAGATCTCAGCGACATACAACAAACTTGTCGCACTGCCAGACACAATATATAAGCTTACTAATCTATCGGAACTGTATCTTGATAATAATCAGCTCACGAGTCTGCCCGAGGAATTGGGTGAAGTGCAAACGCTCACTCTCTTGACACTGCTCAACAATGAACTGACTGTGCTGCCAGTGACTATTGGACAGCTCAATGAGCTTGAGGTGTTTGAGGCAGATTTTGATACGAAAATCATCGCACCGCCCCAAGAAATCACGAAAGTGCGGAAGACGAAGGGCCTAAGCTATGTCCTCGAGTACATGCTTGCCTTTACAGACGCAAGGCGTGAGCCTGAGATAGAACTCATAGAATTGGAGCTGATGACAGTTCCACGGGAGCTCATGGAAGACGAAGTTGGCAAGATCACATCCACTATCAAGTCTGTATCACTAGCCTCCAACAAGCTATCTAAGTTGCCGTCAGATATGTACTCACTCGCATCAATTGCTGCACTCGATCTTTCTGAAAACCACATTCAAGAACTTCCTGAAGGTTTTGTTGACATGATGACTCTGGAAGCGCTGGTGAGTTTCACTCCTTGTCCTGGCTTGCAATTTGTTGTTTATGTCGATCCTGCAGGGCAGGGGCGGGGCGGGCGTGGGACCTGTTGAATTTCTGATTTTCTGATTTGGTGATTTTTTTATTTTCGTTTCTTTGTGTCGTGGACAGTATCTGGATGACAATCGAGTTCGGGAGCTGCCAGTAGACTTTGGGAGGCTTCGAAAGTTACGCTATTTTTCGGTGCTATTTCGTTTATTTGACTGATATGTTCAATACCCAAGTTTGTTCGGCTGTTGTTGAACTTATGCGATTCCATGTTTTCTGTTTGTGCATTTCTTTTTATTGACTCGCCTCACGTTCGTCCTCGTTTATCAGGTAAATCGGAACCGTTTGACAACGTTTCCTCCTTCTATTCGCAAGTGTAAGCAGCTGCAGGTGCTGCGGGCGGACAGAAACAAATTCAATATTCTACCGCAACCCCTTTCGCTGTGCCATTCGCTCAAAGAAATGTCTTTTAGCGACAACACCATATCGACAGTCCCACAATTATTCAACAAGATGAAGGGTTTGCGTAAGCTTTTTTTGGAGCGCAACAAATTCGAATCCATCCCCCAGGTACCCGTGTGTCTGTTAAATTGTGCGCTGATGCCATAGAACGCAGAAAACGATATGCTATAGGAATGTTAACGGGATTATTCTCGATCGACACGCAGTAGGAATGTCTTCAGATCGCTTTGGGTGTGTTCTAATAAGAAATGGGCGGACAGGTTTTCATGGAGTGGACGTCCCTGACAGCCCTACACCTGAAGGGCAACGAGCTTGTAACGCTGCCACTAAATTTCACGGGGCTCTTGAAGATCAAGGTGGCTGAATTTGACTGGGAGCACCTTATTCTGCCACCGCCCGAAGTAGCCAAACAAGGCAACAAGGTGGTGCTGGATTACCTATATCAAATGACGATAGCGCTGAAACGCCTGAGACTCAACTTGAGCGACAAGGGTTTGTTAAATTTGCCGGTCCACTTGACAAACATTGAACGCCTTGACCTGTTGAATTTGAATGCAAACAAGTTTCGGCTGTTAGAACCGTATATTGAGTCGCTGTCAATGCTCAAAACTCTGTCGATGGATCGCAACCTGATGCCGAGTTTGCCGAAAGAATTTTGCCGGCTCACTTTCCTGACAGATCTCTCTATCGCTGAGAACAATCTTCAGATGCTGCCTCACGATTTCGGCAAGCTGTCTCATCTCACGTCGCTCAAGCTCCAGTCAAATGCGCTCATTGAATTGCCTGGCAATTTCACTGAACTTGTCAATCTTACACACCTGAGCCTGCGATATAACCGCCTCAAGGCTCTTCCGTACAACATTGGTGGGGCAGACTTCAGCCTTGGGCCATTTATTCCTATTTTCATGGGCGGCTTGAGACTGATGGAGTATTTGGATGCTTCTAACAACGACCTTGAAGTCGTCCCGAAATCAGTTTTGGGGATGACGAACTTGACCACACTATTTTTGGATCAAAATCCGCTCAAGGCCATCCCTGATAGACTGAAATTGCTGAAGAAGTGTGATACGTTTACCATTGCCATCGAAAAATTGACCGTGCTTGAGAAATTGGACATACAGAAGCTGGACGTCAAGATCATACCCCCGAAGGAGGTGGTCATGCGCGGGTAAGTGATTGTCAGATCATGCAAAAACTGTTGTATCGTCCTTCACTTCTGACTTCTGGGTTTGCATGTTTGGCAGCAATGATACCCTTGCTTCCTTCTATCAGAAAATTTTGAAAGTAGAGGCTACGAACAAGCTTGACCTCTCCGGGTTAGGTTTGCGCTTTTTCCCGATGGAGATCACGGTCATGACAAACCTGCTACATTTGAATCTGTCCAACAACAAGATCAAAGAAATTCCGTATGGAATAGTGCGGCTGATCGATCTCGAAACGTGCGACCTTAGCCGAAACCATTTGGAAATCCTGCCAGATATTCATGAGTTCGAAGGTCTGGCGGAGCTCTACCTGGAGTATAATAAGCTAGAATATTTGCATCCATCCATTGGAGTGCTGACGGACCTTGAGTTCCTGGTGAGGACACTAAAGTATGCTTTTCACGTTGATGTCAAATAATAATGACATGCTCTGATTTTTGTGTGTGTACAATCCCACAGCAATATCAAATGGGAAATCCAATGAAGGATCCACCGATGCAGGTCAGTTTGTGGGGATTGAAATTTACTCTGGAGCATCTGCGAAAACAATGGAACGTCAAATACACGTACGCACTTGACATGAAGGAGCTCTCTTTTGGACCTTCGAAGCTTGATTATTTCCCTGTTCCGTGGTGTAATCTTCCGGCCAAATATATGCTCTCTGTGGATTGCTCCGGAAACTTAATCAAAGAAATCCCTGACGAAATATCGAGGTTGACTGAGTTGCAGGTTTTTAATGCCAGCAATAACAAGCTTGTTACATTGCCGCCGAGCTTTGGAAAACTTCATAAACTTCAGGATCTCATTTTGAATAATAATCGTCTCCTGTTCCTCCCCAACGAAATGACATCGCTAAGAGAATTGCGGACGATGGATGTAGAAGACAACTATATTGGAGACGTTCCTCACTGTGGCAAAATGGTGGAGGTTCCAGGCAAAATTCAGTACCTGCTTGCGATTGTAGAAGGCAGGCAAACAGGAGTTGTAACAATGACAAATCTCGAGCTCTCAGCAGTTCCAGACGATGTTTTTGAGTGGCCAGGCAAGAAGATTTCGGCAAGCCCATCTCGACACAACAAACTCGTTGATACCGGAAGTGGTGTGCCCATTGAAGCTGCAGGCTTTACCAAAATTGTCGAACTTTGTCTGAATGACAATCTTATGTACGAGTTGGACGGTAAAGTCAGCCTACTCGAAGACCTCAGAATTATGACTATACGCCGGAATCACATCGTGCATCCGTGTCATGAATTGGAGAAAATGCCGGTGCTCGAAGAATTAGACCTGTCAGAGAATGATATTCGCGAATTCCCAGAAGACATGAAGTTCCCGCCTACTCTGAAGGTTCTGAAATTGTCATTCAATAAGATACGGGTCCTTCCCAAAGTCTTGATGTATCTTGAGCATCTGGAAATATTGCACGCCGATTCAAACTCACTTCAACTGATCCCGGAGGAGCTTAGCGCATGCACTGCGCTGACAGAAATGATTTTGGCAAAGAATTTCTTTGAGGAACTCCCGCGCGCTCTGGCGGCTCTACATAATATGCGCACTCTCGATATCAGCTGTAACCAGCTAATAACGATCCCCTCGCAAATTGGCGGCATGTCAAGCATGACCCGGTTAAATCTTCATGAAAACCAATTGATTTTTTTCCCTCCGTCAATTGGGTGGATGGTCAATCTCCAGGAGCTGACAATGGCTAACAACGGCATTCATGTGCTGCCGAGATCAGTGTGCAAACTTTATGACTTGCTCTCTCTTGACTTCAGCTACAATGCCATGACAAAGTTATTGCCTTACATTGGGAATTTTACGAGAATGAAGGAGTTGCGACTCTCGTTCAATGAAATAGTAGAACTGCCTGTTCAGGTCACATAATGCTTAGCGCCTCTCATCTTTCTTATCCTAAGTATATATGTTTTCATCCTCCAATTGCTGACTGAGATGTCAATCACAGGTGGGAAGATTGCACAGCCTGACTACTCTCAAGCTGGATCACAATCAAATCGTGTATGTCCATCCATCAATTGGGAGGCTAAGTAATCTCACGAAACTTTCCTTCTCACACAATTGCATTGATGAGTTGCCAGTAGAATTTTTCGATCTCACACTCTTAGAAGAGCTGCATTTGGATCACAATCGTTTCGCCGTATTGTCAGGGGCTATGAGCTCGTGCCTCAATCTTAAAGATGTTCGATTGTCTCACAACATCTTGAAAGTGTTCCCAGAATCAATTGGCACGATCCGAGGTCTGCAAAAGCTTTCCATCGGACACAATGCTTTCCGACGCATTCCCGATGTTCTTACTAGCATTGTATCCTTGGAGGAGCTATGGGTTTCGGAGATGAATTCATATGATGTGGACGGGGTTCTGCCTCAGTACATTGACATGCTTACAAACCTTCGGACATTGCATATTGAGGATGATGAGCGCCGAGATCTGCCCACTGTTGTAACAAATCGTGGGGTTGATTCCATTATCGGTATGAGGATCCGATTGTCTTGTTTCCAAATGGAAAATGAATGTGTATTTGTGCCATTGTTATGTAAACATGCGTCGTGGTTGCCGGCTCTAATTGTGAATGATGAGCAGACTGGGTACATAGGGTGAACGAATCGAAGAAAACCAAAGTGCTGAACTTATCGAATCTTTCTATTCGAGAATGCCCGTTTGCACCTTATAAGCCGCTGATTTTGCTGGATCTATCTCGCAATCGGATCGAAAGCATCAGCGAACATGTGTTGGTGAGTAACGCGAAAGAGCGAGATTTTGAACGAGTTCACAAATCGTGCTCTCTTATCATGGTTGTTTTCTCAGCGTCCCTGTGAGAAGTGCAAATAAAATTTGAAGCCGATGTTCTTTGCAATCTTTTGGATGACGTCTAACCATGTGAGGGGAATCTGTGTCGTGTCAAACAGGTGCTGGTGACGGTGACGGACGTAAATTTGTCAAGCAATCGCATTCTCAAGATTCCCGACGATATTTACCGTCTCATGAAGTGTACACACTTGAATCTCACGCAGAATAGGATCTCCACGATGCCAGAAAGTTTGGGAAGAATGTCGTCGCTCACAAAACTTAACATTAATGCTAATCGTATCGAAGAGATTCACCCGGGGCTCGCCATGTGCAGTACGCTGAAGGATCTTCGCCTCTCTGGCAATCGCATCCGAATGCTTCCTTTGGTTCGTGCTAGTACACGCCTCAGCGAAATTAGTCTGCTTCATATTTACGAAAAACCGTTAAATTGTCTTTATTGTGATGACGATTCTTGCGGTGTTTTCACAGGAAATACATGTCATGACTCAAATGGCCGTCTTGCATTTGAAAGACAACGATTTTGGAACCACCATGTTTGAGGTCCAAGCTTATGCGTCTGATCGCTTTTTTGTTTGTTATGAACTTTCAACTGATACCCGTAGGCTGAATGAAATGTGATGTCAGGTCATTGAGACATTTTCGATCTCGAATCTTCTAGACTTCTTAAAGCAATTAATGGAGTCGACAGTGAGTCAAGTGCTACAGCTGTCAGAACGTGGCCTTACAGATATTCCTGGCATTCTCCGACAGTGTGAAGGTGAGAATATTCATTTCTGAGATTGCCAGCCCGTTATCGCGCTCCAGCATGCGATAGTACACTTCTTAGTTGTTTAGGGCGGTGTGATGACATAAACATTGTGATTCGAATCATACGCATGGCAGGCTTGAAAAAGCTCGACTTCAGCAAGAATCGCTGCAAGCATATTTCTCCATTCATCGGCCTCATGAAGGACCTAACGGACTTGAACCTAAGAGGCAACCGCCTGAAAGACGTTCCAAATGAACTTGGCGCCATCGGTAATATGAAGCTGGTCGACTTGGGCGAAAACAGGTGACCCACTCGCATGTACAGGATGAATTTTGTATGTACAGAATGAATTCTGTATGTACAGAAGGAATCGATCTGGAAGGATCGGACGCAACCCAGTCAACGTGCACAATGATTTGTAATTTCTGTATGCTGTGACAGATTAAAGGAAGTTCCGGAGTGTTTGGCGACGCTGCATAATATGAGCATGCTCTGGCTCGACCACAATGAGATCAAACAGATACCGGTACGTCAGAATGACACAATGAGGAGTAACACACATGCTGCCTAGACCTGCAGCTGCAGCAGACAGAGACAGAGTTCTTGCCTACCTAGATGAAGATACGACTTGTTTTTATTGTGCGGGTGCGACGTGAATTGAACCTGACCCTTATCAGGAGTGGTTTGCTGACCTTGAATGCGCCCACTACATTAACTTGGACTTCAACCGCATCGAGGTGCTCGGCAAGGAATTTGGACAGTTTAAGCCCGTGCGACAGCTGCTCCTGCGATCCAACAAATTCTTGCAGTTTCCGGAAGCCGTGTGTGATCTGACGCGGCTTGAAGAGCTCAATCTCAACGACAACAACAAATTGTTCGTAATGCCTGGTGCCATTCTGCAGTTGCAGAGTCTTGTGACGCTGCAGATGGATGACTGCGGGCTACTGAGACTGCACGACTCCATTGGCTACTGCACTGCGCTGCGATTCCTTTCGCTCATGAGCAACAGCATTTCGATGATTCCTGTGACTTTTTCCAGCTTGCTCAAGCTCGAAATTCTGAATCTTTCCTCGAATCGGATGGTGTTTTTCCCGCCAGTATGCCACATGACGGGTCTCGTGCAGATGAACCTGGCCAACAATGAGATCACGACACTGAGCCTCGAAATAGGCGATCTGGTGGGCATGGAGGTAATACCTTATCCCCAAAACGTGATTGTTGTTACCAATACAGATGCGAAAGATCGAAGAGCAAGTATGATTAGGCTGTGGGTAAATTAATTTTGATGCAATTTGCACAGGAGTTGAACCTGGCCAACAACAAGATTGTCGACGTGCCCTTTACCATTGGTACTATGCGTTCGCTCACGGAACTCGATCTGCAAAGGTGTGGGAAAGAAATTCGTTTGACCTCGGGGTTCTGCTGATGTTGTATCGCATGCTTTATTGGCTTTAGAAGTGCCTTACTCAATTTGCCTCCGTCTGCTGTCTGCTTGTTCGTGTGCAGGAATCGAATCTCTTCGGTGCCTCACACCATAGGCATGCTGCACAAACTAGTGCAGCTGCGCCTACACTCGAATCTGCTTAAATCGCTGCCCACCTCGCTGACAAAGCTGACCAATCTCGAGCTTCTCACGTTGCGCGACAATGAAATCGGAGAAAAGAAGGCGCCCGAATTCCTCTCGTCGCTTCACAAGCTGAAGACCCTCACGCTGGGCAAAAACAAGATGAAGAAGCTGCCGGACCTGGAACTTCAGGGTGACAGCGCTTATGACACCAAGTGGATGGTCCGTGTCGCTGTTTCTCTCTCGAGTCTCATTTATCTTTTGTTGCCGGCAATAGATGCATGCTGCATGCAAGTTTTGAAATAGGATTGCTGTTTCTGACAACTCACCTCCCACTACTCCCTACCTTGTCGCCATCCATCGCGGAACATCCTGTCTCTCCAGATCACCCCGCGGGAGGTAACTCCACGGACAGACCTGTCGAAGTATCCTGAGTCACGAACTTACTACCACTCCAGCGACGAAGACAATGCACCGAAGTCGCCCGCTGCAAAAAAGGGCAAAAAACGCAGATGATCTGCGTGCTACACGCTGACTGTCTGACTACAATGTAATTAATAAAGCAGAGTCAGGTTAGGTCTGCGGTCTGCTGTGAACTGCTGTACCCGTTCCCTCGCCTCATCCCCCCACTGTATGCGTTCTTTTCGCGCGCACGTGCTCTCTTTGCTACGCACATGCACACACGCAGTTTGCACAGTTATCTTCACATCATCCGAATTTCTCTCTCTCTCTCTCTCTCTATCTCTCTACCTGATGATGATGTCTCTATTTGTTCTTGCAGAAACACAAATTAGCCCACCGCTATATACCCCGAGGGTACTTCCTACCATAAGAGAGGCGGTTTAGAGTTAAATTACTTGACCTCTGCACCTTCAATTTTTTTAGCCCTACGAAGGAGTCTTGTTTTGCAATGGGCTTCAAGACTTAGTTTAGTTTAGTCAGTACAGCTTTGTTTAGTCTAGTTAGTATGCGGAAGGACTCTTGTTTTGCTGTGGGCTTCAAGGCACTTCGAATCGAAGAGACCATGACACTTGAATGGTTACATGGCTGTGTATGTCTGTGTAGGGGGGCTCCAGGTCGGACCTATGTGGTCGCCAGGGAGCGGGTGAGAGGTCAAGGAGAAGGGGGATTCATTCAAAGGAGAAGAGGGATTCATTCAAAGCAAAAGCAGTGAACGAGGTCGACGCTGGCAGGAGGGGTCAGCCTAGTCCACACAAGCCTTGGCGTACCTCATAGCACATGTCCTCCACTATCCTCCTCCCCCACGCGCACAGCTTTGTATTAGGTACTGCAGTAATAAACAACAACAACAAGGAGGAGGCCCCGAAAAATTTGGTTGGATTTGAATTTTCTCGGGAGGTGTTCGTGGGCAATTTAGTATGGAGAATAAAAAAATAAAATCAATTGCAGGACTTCTTTTCCCAAATGATATTTTTGTATGGTCCACGGGCGGAGGCGAGAGCAATTAGAGGAAATTTGAAATAGCTTTCTGTGGGGTTCCCAGAACAAGTTCTGGGAACCCCACAGAAAGCTATTCAAGTAACTTGATTTTCAAGTGGATAAGCTCCGGCTCAGGCGCCCGAGCGACCTGTAATTGCTTTCTACTCAGCTGAAGGTTTTTGAGGCCTGCAACAACGCGCAATCAATTCGAAGACGAGCAAGACTAAGCGAGTGCAAACGCATGCCTAATAGGCCGTTGTCGATGTTGTCCCCGCATCCTCCCAGGACTCCCCTCCTCCTCCCCCCCCCCCTCAGGACTCGTCCTCCTCACTCGCCCAACGAGTCTTGTGACTTTGTGACTTTGTGACTTCGCTCGCGAGCCGAAGGCCCGGGAATTCGTCACGGTAGCTCCGAGTCTAGGGCATGCCTTACAGCCGGCATGGATTAGTAAACCACTTCTTGAAAAGAAGCGGTCAAGCAAGTGAGCCCCCCGGTTCTCCTATTCTGGGCCATGGTGACAGCAAGTGTGACTTCGAACGGGGTAAAGCGATTTCTGTGATGCACCTGTCATACTGGCGGCACCCGCACGGACTCCATATGCACATGACCATTTATATGCGTCGGCGAGTTGGCCCTGACACTAGCGCCCTTTCCGCTCCCGAAACAGTCGGTCCTGCCCCCCGAAAGCCCAGCCTGGTTCACGGATGCGGACTCACCGCCGCAGGCCAGGAGCTTCGGGCGCTCGTCCATAGCTGTGGTCGCAGCCGTCGCAGCCGTGCTGGTAGTCGTGGCACTTGTCGGAAACTTGCAGCCCGACTCGCGCCCGTCGTCTCAGGGCGTCAAGCACCTGTCCTCGCTCGAGCCGAGGCTGCTTCACAAGGCTGGGAGTGGCAAACGGGGGACTTCGCCCAAGCTCTCTTTCGAGTCCGTGCAGCCCGAGCCAGCTATCAAAGCCCCTCATGCCAGCGCTCGTCACTCACCCACCAGTGAGCTTGCCCTAGCCGAGGCTGCTGCTGGGCACGGTAGCAAAGTCGTGGTGCCGAAAATGAAGTGGTTTCGAGGGGAGATAACCCCACCCGCGTTCAGAACCCAGGGCTTGGCGCAAAAAGAAGACTTCTCTTCTAAACAAGAAAAAGACGTGAGGACTAACCTTGCCGGCTACAAGGTCAAGGTCAGGCTCTATATGGAAAGCCAATGCCCAGCCTGCAAAAAGTTCAGCACCACCTACCTGAAGCAGATGCTCGCCTCCAAGGCCATGCGTGAAATCGTCGACTTCAAGTTCGTGCCCTGGGGCAACGCTCTCATACAGGACGGCAATAAAGTGATGCTCAACACAACAGCGCTGCTTGAGCGGACGCTGCACCAGTTCGTCGAGCTCTCGGCACAGATCCAAGAAAAGAACCAGCTCAGTCCCTTACAAAAGATGCTCACTAGCCTTGAGACAGGGATTTCCTCCGCGTGGTCGAGTCTGAACAAGGAAATGAGCGCCCTCACCCAGCTCGACTCTATCGCCCATGCAGCCGAGGCAAAGGAATTCGCGCATGCGGCTGAGACTCAGGACCCCCATGCTCAGGAGAACCTGCCCAAGGAGGACCAGGGCAAGGAAGCAGAGCTCTCCATGCAGGACAGGTTCAAGGAAACAGAGCTCCTGCAGCTGAATTTTCCGATGACGTCTCTCCTGGAAAACGCCACTAGCAACGTGACGAAATTCTCGTCCGATTTTGAAAAGTGGTGGGCGGCGCAGCCTAAGTTTGATGTGAATGCCTGGCTCGAGAGTGTCGACACAAAGAACAGGAGCGAATCCCGTAGCAAGATGCAGGCCTCTCAGATGATCCTGAAAAGTCTTCTGTATAGTAAGCGGGTCCCTGCGTCTGCATAGTGAACATACTAGGGCTCTGACTTTTCAGAATTTGCGGCAGGCCTGGCTCGACGAGCAGCCGCAGTTTGACCTCTCCGCATGGCACCAATTTCCACAAGTCCTCTTGTATAAAGCCTTTCTCATAGTAAATATACTAGGGCACTGACATTTCAGAATGTGAGTCAGGCTTAAGGCACACCCCCCCACGAACCTCTCTGAGTGGCTGAAGTCGCAACCCAAATACGACATAAATGAATTGCTCAATCCCAACTCTTCCAACGCCACCCTCGGCGACACGTCCCCCGCGCAGTTGACGGTTGCGCGAAAATGTGAGATGTGTGTGTGTGTGTGTGTGTGTGTGTGTGTGTGTGTGTGTGTGTGTGTCATACATAACCTTACAATAAGTATATGTATATGTATATATTGCAAGGTTATGTATGATTATGATACATATACATATACATATATATATTCATATATATATATAAAACGCCTCTCTCGGCGTCGGGGGGGGGCGCCCCCCCCGCCGGGGGGGGGGGGGGGGGGTGGGGGGGGGGTGGTTGGGGGGGGGGAAGGGGTGGGGATGGTAGGAG
>Ga0315899_10003163_pt1 | contig 17931 bp, 12 predicted proteins | sample LakEriMetagenome_2_FD_203518 | JGI IMG/M metagenome (GOLD analysis project Ga0315899, IMG submission 203518) | Freshwater fungal communities from buoy surface, Lake Erie, Ohio, United States - Buoy 4 MA112 | ecosystem: Environmental > Aquatic > Freshwater > Lake | place: USA: Lake Erie, Ohio... | reverse complement strand
GATCGGGTTGTTTTTGAATGAGTTGTTTGATTGAGTCGCTCGATTGGGAATCGCGATTTACATAAGTCATCTCTTGGATGTTTATTTCTTTCCCGGCAGTAAAGGAGCTGGCAAGCTGATCAACTGTTGTTTTAACAGCGATGCCCCGGTTGCCGTATTGGTGCCACATAGCTGCGGATTCGATTACCGATTTGAACCAACACCATGCCACACGTCGACTCGCAAGAGAATCGGTGTATGCCTTTGCTATGACTTTTGAGGCGTAATTGGGGTCGCCATCCTTTCTCTGAATCTCCGTTTTAACATGTGCACTCAGTGATTCACGAAGCCATTTTTCGGTTTCATTCCAATCTACTTGGCGAGCTAGTTCACTACAGAGTTCGATATAGAAATCATCTCCGAGTCGCCCTTCTAACGGATCCATGGATTGGAGATTCGCAATCGAGGGAAGCCATGCTTTACCGTCGAGCAAAAGCAAAAAGGTGCTTAGTTTCATGTATCGCCAGATCGTATCGTCGGCCTGTAGCATAGGGTTAAAATTGAGATTGAAGTTTCGATGAGAGCGACTTGGACGAAGGTGACTGTAAAGAGGCGATGGAAGAGCTGTTTGATCTGCTGCTCGCTCGGCTGGCTCATTTGTCCGCTCCCTCCACGACGGCGATTTCCTCCGGCGTCAGGCCGTAGAGGGCGTAAACCTGTTGGTCAATCTCGCGCTCCAAGGCGCTCGTGTCGGGGGTGGGGTCTGCTTGCTTAGCGGAGAGGATGTGATCCACCGCAGCGACAAGGCTTGTTTCATGCGGCGCGAAGGAATGGGGCATCGGGAATATTGCCAGTTCGTTGATTTTGAATTGGGGGAAAATGCCGCGCTGCATTTTGCCGAACTTGTGAACGAACCAATAGGTCATCAGCCGTGAGTTTAGAACCGCCAACACCAACTGCGGCTTGATCGCAATGTTGATGATGTTCATCGAGTTGAGGTCGTTCAGCAGCGTCTCCGCTGTGAAGCACGCGTTGATGCAATACGGCGGAGGGGACGGAATCTGCCGAACTAAAATCCGAGGCGTTGAAAAGAGGCCGAAGTTGTTTCTCGGTTCAGCTAAATGCGGCCCGTAGTTCAAGTATTCGCCGCTCCACCCAAAGCGATAGCGGCAAACATCCCGTCCATCGAGATACTTAATGAATCCAACCGATGCGGCTCTTGAATGAAATATCCGGCCTTCTTTTTCCCTCTCCGTTTGAACTGGCTTTCCTTTCCCTTTTTGATAAGCCTTCAGACCGCATTTCACGCTGGCAATCGAACTCAAGTGACGGGACTTGGATTCAATTTTAGATACCAAGTCCACAGTTTCTCCCGACTTGAGGGATTCGATATTGATGATTGCGTCCGGCTGCGACAGGAACTGCGCCTTCGGCGCATCCACAATCAATTCGGGTTCCGTCGTCCATTCCAGAAGCCGGACGTTTTCGGCTTTGGATTTGGGGTGTCCCGTCTGGAACTGGACGATGGCAGCATCAACGTCCGCACTTGCGAAGACACGGGCGTAAAAGTTGAGAATCGAGACCTTGGACTGCGCCAATACAAACTGCCGGAGTTTGCGGTTGGTATTAATGGTGAGCCAATTGTTGGGAGTGATGAAACAGAGGACTCCCTGCTTGGTCAAAGCGCGGCTGCCAGCTTCGATGAAAATGGGGTAAAGGTTCACCTGATACTCGGCCAGCGAGTAGTTCGCGTAGTAGTAGTCTTTGGCGGCTTGGGTGATGCCTTTAGCTGCACTGTCCCGTGCGAAGACATACGGCGGGTTGCCAATCACGACGTCGAAGCCATCGGCGAGCGAACGACCGAACATCCAGTTGGGATCGAAGAAGTCGGCTGAGGCTTGGGGATCGAAGGCATCCCAATCGGCGAGGAGCTGCGCTTTTTTCGCAATATCAGAGTTTTTGTTTGCACCCAAGCCGTCGATCAATGTGTCCGAAAGCTTTTGCCGCAGTGTTTTGATGCGCTTTTGAAGGGCTATCTTCTGGTCACGGCGCTGGATGGTGAAATGACTGTGGTATCCTTGCTCGATCTCCTTTTCGATAGGTTCGATCAGATTTCTGATGAACAAGTCAGGCTCAGGAATCGGCAGGCCGATAAGCGTATTCGCTGCGACGAACTTCGTTTCCAGATTGGGTAGCGGCTTGATATTGAGATTTTTGGCCTTGTTCTGGTTGGTCTTCTGGTCGCAGACGAGGGAGATGAAAAAACGGAGTTTGGTGATCTGGATGGCGATGGGCTGGATGTCCACGCCGTAGAGGCAGTTTTCGATGAGGTAGAGCTTGCGGCCGTAGTCGTCGTTGTTGTCGGCAAAGGCGCGTTCGAGTTCCTCGCGCATGGGCGCGGAGTCGAGCTTGGCGAGCTGGGTCTGCCGCCAGCGGTCGTTGTCGGGGTCGAGCTTGCCGAGGATATAGACGAGCTTGTGGAGGACGCCCATGGGGAAGGCGCCGGAGCCGCAGGCGGGGTCGAGGATTTTCAGGGCGTCGATGGCGGCGATGAGGGTGGCGACTTCGGCGGGGGTGAAGGCGTGCTCTTTCTCGGTGTAGGCAAAGAGGAGGTCTAGGCCGGCGCGGGCGTCGGGTTCCTTCATGCCCGCCTTCTCCACGAGTGCGCGGGAGAGATGAGCCTTGAGCGACTCGTCCACCATGTAGTCCACGATCGGGCGCGGGGTGTAGAAAGAGCCGGTCTGCTTGCGGGCGGTGGTTTTGGTTTCCTCGTTGTAAGAGGCGAGGAGGTTTTCGAAGACCTTGCCGAGCAGCTCGGGATCGAGGGCGATTTCCTGATCGATGGGCGTGTTCTCGACGATAGTGAACTTGTAGCGGTTCAGGATGGAGATCAGGCCGGTGACCTTTTCCTCCTTCCGCTTCTTGTCGCCGTAGGCAGCGGAGAGGTCGGCGGTTTCGCCGGAGTCGAAGAACAGGCGGTCGGGCACATGCGGGCGCTTTTCCTTCCGGCGGGAGAAGCCGTCGAGATAGAGTTTTTTGTTGGTGCCGTCTTCGGTGCGGTCGAGGCACTCGAAGAGCCCGCCATTGAGGAAGGGAATGTCGGCAAAAAGCGCGATGGCCTCCTCCTGTGAAACGGCAAAGAGGTTTTCGTAGCGGTAGAGGTTGTTGATGTCGTAGGTCGCGCGGTTCTTCTGAAAGCCTTCGTCAGTGGCGAAATAGCGGTAGGGATTGCCCTTGCTGTCCTTGCCCATGCGCTGGTTGAGCGTGGCAAAGAAGAGGTTCTGAAGGATGGCTTGGTAATAGGTCGAGCTGGTCTCGCTCTCGGGATCGAAGCCATGGAGGATTTTCTCAAGTTCCTCCTTGTCGAAAAGTTTGCTCGGAATGAGGCCGTCCTTTTCCTTGAGGAACCAGCAGAAGATCAGCCGGGTGAGCATGCGGATGAGGCCCGTGGCCCGGCGTTTCTCGGCGTCCTTTTCGAGGTCGTCGGGGAAATCGACTTGATCGAGCGCCCAGAAATACCAGTTCGAGAGTTCCTTGTAGAAGCGGTTGTTGAGCAGCTCGATGTTGAAGATCTGCTCCCATGCGGCGTGGAGGGTATCGAAGTCCCGGATCGGGAGTTTCTTCGGGTGCTCCAGTTCGGAGAGAGCAAAGGACTGGAGGATGTCGACATGGCCACGGTGGGGAGTGGCAAGCACGATGTCACGAATGAGGGTGACTTTTTCGAGCACGTCCTTGTCCGCGTGAACCTTGTTCTGGCGGCGGTTGATGACTGCGATGGAGAGCTTTTCCGCGTGCTTCAGGAGAACCATCACCGGCATGGGGAAGACCCGATTGATCTGGCGGGCGATGGCGGAGAGCTTGCCTCGGGCGTAGTCGGAGCCTTTCAGTTCGATGGCTAAGAAGAGGTAAGAGCGGAGCAGGCCAGATTTGACATCGGCATCATTGAAGAAGTCGGATTGTTGAATACTAGAAATTTCCTGGTCCGTGAGTTGGAAGAGGATGTCGGCGGATTTCCAGTCAGAGAAGAGGGCTTTGGTTTCATCGAATTTCGCGGAACCAGATTGAGATTTAACAAGATCAAGAAAGGCTTTGGGTTTCGATCCTTCGAGAACTAGCGTCCGGTCACTTCTGTATCCGAGGGTGTCTAGCAATGCCAGTGCGGCCTTCCGTAAGGGCTGCGAATTGAAGGCTTGAAGAGCATTTTGAATTTGGTCGCGAAGGTCGGGCATGGGAGAAAAGATTGTAGGGTGAATTTTTATGACACTACTTCCCAGTGGCCGCCTTTTGCAGGGCCGATACGGCGGAGGCGTCCTTCCTCTTGAAGTTTTTTGATCGTGCGTTCAATGGAGCGCTCAGTGATTCCGATGGCGTCAGCGAGTTCTGGGATGGTGATCAGAGCGTTGGCAGTCATCAGAGCGACGATTTTCCCCGACGTTTTCCCCGACGTTTTCCCCGACGTTTTTTGATTTCCTCCTGTCAGAGTTTCGCCTTTGGATGTCGTGGCGATGGCCTTGAGGTATTCCGCCGAGAACGGGAATTCGATCCAGAGGTCGTTCGGCTTGTAGTCGATGATCGGGGTGGGAGTTCCAGCCTTTTGGCAGGTTTCAAAAATGCGTTGGATACCGCGTCCCCAGGTTTCGATTTCGCCGGCACGGAAGAATGCGTTCGCGATGTCGGGATTGAAAGGCGTGGAAGCATGATCCGCCAAGAGGCTTTCCGATGTCCAGCCTTCCGGCAGGACGGCAGGGTTCCAGATTCTCAAGCGGTCTTCATAAGCGCGGATCTGCACGGGTGCGCCGACGGCGTAGTCCCGATGCACGAGTGCGTTCAAGATGGCCTCGCGCAGTGCCACATCAGGCACCGGGTAGCGTTCGATGCGATGGATGCCTTCGTAGGTGATGGCGGCCTTGAGATATTTGGTTCTAACAAGGTCGATGGTTTTGGCGCTTTGTTCGAAGAGATTGCCATGCACCTCGTCGTGGTATGCGAACTCCGCAGCCGTATGGAAGTAACCGATCTTGACGAAAGCTCCGGTGACGAAGTGTTCCGGGTCGGAATGGAAGAGAAGAAGAGCGGCGCGTTTGAGGTAGGTTCCCTCGGTGAGTTTTAGTTTATCGATCAGAGCGGTGTCCGACACGCGGAGGTCAGCGGGATCGAGTCTTCCACTGCGTTCGGCGAGTTTGCGGAATTGCTTGATGGCGGCTCCGGATAAGTCAGTGGCCTTCACCTTCGGCACTGGGACGCTGTCCCATGTTCTCCCTTGCTTGCGCAATAGGAAGCGGTCAAGGGCTGCGCCCTTGAGTTCCTGCAAGGTGCTGCCGCTGCGGATGTAGTAGTGACCCCGGTAGCTAATGGGGTTCGGGTAGGCATCGACTTCTATGGCGATCCATGGTTTGCCCTTGGTGTGATGGAGATTGACCGCTACGAGGATTCCCAAGAGATCACGGATTTTGTTAGGCAGGTCTTCGAGTAACTTCGAGGCGTCCGCCAAGCCGACGATCTCGCCTTTGTCGTTGCGCCCGATTTCCAAGCGCCCCCCTTCCGCGTTGGCGAATCCCGAAACCCAACGGAGAAGGTCGTCGCGCCACGACTCCTTCCATTCGGTGTGCTGGGATTCAAATTGGCTCATTGGGTGTAAATCGTGTGGGGGTTGAATTCAGGATTGCGAACCCATGATCACAAGCCAAGTGACAAGTTCCATGTCGTCGGAGCTTGTGGGGGTTTCTGAGGTGGTTGGTAGCAAACCATCTCGTCCTGAGAGTAGAGAGGATGTCGCGCGACGCGCGAAGGTGCGCTTGATGGATTCCATGGCGGAATCGAGTAGGTGCGATTCGTGATTCATGTCGGTGCCATTCGAGGTGCGGTTATCAAACGCATCGCAGAGATCGGTAAAGGCGCTGACGTGACCTGCGGCGAGTGCGCGGAAGAGTTCCAAGCACTGTTTCGGCTGCATGAAGGTGAGGCGGACGTTTCCGTCATCCAGAACATAGACGAGGTAGAAGGGAGCGAGTGGGTTTACCTCCGTGGGTCGCTTGTTGTCCCGCTGGCGTAGGCAGAACAAAATTCCCGGCTGGGACACCGGTAATTGAGGATCGGGCGGCACGACTGCGAAAAGCCCGAGTTCGGCAGTTTCAAGAAGTTCGCGGTTGTTTTCGAGGAAGCGGAGCAGGTCGAGCCGGAAGTCTGTGAGCGAGAAGTCGGCAAGTGAGATTCCATCGGGGTCTTCCTCGTCAAAATCGACTACGCCCTTTTGCAAGTCCTGAAGTTGCTTGTTGCGGTAATGGAGATCCGCCTTGATCAAATCTTCGATTTGATCGGAGGCGAGGAGATTGTCCTCACCGGAGGCTGTTAGATCGACGAGAGCCATCCGGTCTTCCACCCGGTTTTTGACGTTGAGGTATGCGTCGAGGTCTTTCGTAGGCCAGAAGTTGACGAGTGAAACGGATTTGTTGCGTGAGCCGATCCGGTCAATCCGGCCAAAGCGCTGGATGATTCTAACAGGATTCCAGTGGATGTCGTAATTGATGAGCAGGTCGCAGTCCTGGAGGTTCTGGCCTTCCGAAATACAGTCGGTCGCAATGAGTAGGTCGATTTCCTCATTCTGGGGTAGTTCCGGCTGTCGATCGCGTTTTTTCGAGATCGGAGAGAAGTTGGTGAGGATGTGTTCGAGATCCACTTTACCGAGGGATGCCTTGTATTGGCCGCCGCCGCAGACAAGCGCTGAGTGTATGCCGAGCGATTCTTTTGCCCACCCGGCGAGGTTGTCATGGAGATAGCGGGCAGTATCGGCGAAGGCCGTGAAAAGCAGGACTTTCCGAACAGGTTTGCCATCAGTGTTCTCTGCCGGCTTTGTAACCTTGGCTGTGATGAGTTCCTTGACGCGTGCGAGCTTGGCATCGCGGGCTGCAACAACCGGGAAGGAATGATCCAGCAGGATCTGGAGCTGCTTCCTGTCTTCACGGACCGCGAGCAACCAATCCGGAAGATTCAGGTGAGCGAGGTTGATCTTGTGCTTGCCGCCAATTTCGAGGTCTTCGGGATCGAGATCCAAGTCGTCGAAGTCGTCTTCGGATAGATTGGCGAAATCCAGCGATGGGTTGTTATCCCGCTTCTCTTCGTAAGCTTGGATCTTGGCTTCGAGCTTGTCGATTTTCTCGATGGTCCGCTGGAGCGTGAGGCGGAATGAGTCAATGGAGCTTTCGAGGCGTTTGAGGAAATTGATCTTCATCATGCAGATGAGGATTTCTTCACGCTTGGGCTGATTGAAGTTGCCAATCTTTGCCGAGTATTTTGCAAGCACCTCCGGAGGGAGGTTTTGCTTTAGCTTGGTACTGGGATGATAGAGGCTGAGCTTGAGATCGCTGATCTTCTTATCAAGTTCCTCGAAGGAGATGAATGCGTCGAGAAGATCAATGCGCGGGTATTCGGCTGTGGGTTTCTCACGCTTCGGGAAGCCGCCGAGACGTTCCATTTCCTTCGCGTAGTAGCGTTTGATCTGAGATCGGGAGCGCGCGATGGAGAGACCGTCGAGCAGTTTAAAGAAATCGCTACCGAGCTCGTGAATGAGATCGCGGGCCTTACGTTCGCTGGCTGGTTTCTTCGTCCAGCTCGTGAACTTGGCCTGAGCCTTCCGGGTGGTTTCCTTGATGCTGGGGATACCGAGTTTCTCCCTGAATGCTCCGTCATACTCTCCGCTGCTGTCGCGTGCGACATCGCCGCCGGCAATGAAGGAGATCTGGTTTCGTAGGTCGGCGATCTGGTTGTTGACCGGAGTGGCCGATAGAAGAAGCACTTTTGTTTTTTGTCCTTTCTGGATGACCTCCTCCAGCAGGCGCTCGTAGCGTGTGCGTCGGGGCGTGCCATCCTCTCTTGCTTTGCCGACGGCGTTGTTGCGGAAGTTGTGAGATTCATCGATGACGATCAGGCTGTAGTTGTGCCAGTTGAAGTTCGCGAGGTCGATGTCACCGGTGAGGCCGCTTGTGCGGGAAAGGTCGGTGTGGGACACCACATCGAATCCGAAGCCGTCTTCCAACAGTGGATTGAGCTTGCTGTTAGATCGGAATACCGTCCAGTTCGGGCGGAGCTTCTTAGGGCAAATCACAAGAACTCGTTCGTTGCGGAGTTCGAAGTATTTGATGACGGCTAGAGCTTCAAAGGTCTTCCCTAAGCCGACACTATCGGCGAGGATACAACCGTTGAATTCGAGCAGTTTGTTGATTGCTCCTTTGGCTCCATCGCGCTGAAAGGAGTAAAGCATTTTCCAGACTTGGGATTCGAGAAGTGTGGTGCGCTTGAGTGCGTCGTCCACGTCTTTTGAGCCTTCGAGTTCATCCCGGAACAAATGGAAGAGCGTAAGGAAATAAATGAACTGCGGCGCGTTCGGTGATGCCAGACGCTTGAGGTAAGTTAGCACTTCCTCTTTCACATCCTTGGTGAGCGAGTCATCCCCCCAGACCTCGCTGAACCAGTTCTTGAGATCTTTGCGGTCGCGGTCGGAATCGACCACGAGGTTCAATTCGATATTGCTGTTCGTTCCGAGTCCTAACCCAGGCACCGTGAAGTTCGAGCTGCCAAGAATGGCACTGGAAGCATTGCCGTTCTCAATGTGGTAGGCTTTACCGTGGAGGAAATTCGATTGGCGGATGGAGCGGATCTCCACCATGCGTTCGATCCATTCGGCACAGGCTTTGGCCGCTGGGCGCTGGGTGAGGGTTTTGGCGATGGTGATGCCGTGCTCAGTGAGCTTGAAATTCGCTTTTGTTTTGCCGTCGCGATCCACCTCCGTGACGAAGGATGGCTCGCCGAAAAGAAACTGGAGCTTCGCGGCTGATTCTAGCTGCGATGCCAGAGCTTCGTAGGCATGAACGGTGAAATAAGCTGAGACGAATGAGAGCTGGGTGCCCGGTTTGATTTCTGTTTTTAGAAAATCCCCGACGGTTCCTCGGTGGGTGCGGTTGTCACGCAATGAGGAGTTTGATTGGGGATGGGCGGTCTGCATGAATGATGAATGAAAATTATTGCTTGGCTCTGTTACAGAACAAACAGAGCCAAGCGAAAATTTCACCATTTGGGAAGGTCAAACACTGTGAAGGAGTTGCACTTTCTCCGGTGGTATTCCTCCGCTATAGGCGGTGTGTCAAAAGCATCAGGCCGCAGTCCGCCGATCTGAGTCTTTGGGTCGCCCGCGCTTCGGGGTTTTTGCCCGTGCCTCAATCACGTCGACAATGTCCGCAAAGCGTGTCTGATGAATCCGAGGCTTACAGCAGGCCACCGCCGATGGGGTAATTCTCAAGCTCTTAGCGATGTCGATTTGCAGGGCGCAATAGCGCCCCGTTTTGGGGTCGATTACGGCTCCGGGAATTTTTGAAGGGTCAAGATTGGCGTGAGTGTTCATGGTTGATTTGGCTTTTGAATACCTAAGAAAATAGGCGATTTCACGAAGCCTGTCAAAGGATTTCATGTATTCGTTTCAAACAAATGTTTCTTCTGGTGGGAGGGGCGCATTCTACATCTGGGCGTAGCCAACATGCATTGGTTTATCGGCACGCCGATAAACAGGTCTAGCCCCCTCTCCTCTCTACCCTCTCTACCCTCTCTACCCTCTCTACCCTCTCTACCCTCTCTACCCTCTCTACCCTCTCTACCCTCTCTACCCTCTCTACCCTCTCTACCCTCTCTACCCTCTCTACCCTCTCTACCCTGCCTGCCTGCCCAGCAGCTTGATAACACCGCCGCTGAGGTGACTGAGCCGAAAGGTGGCGGAACGATGGCAGTGAGTTTGAAATACTTGAATAAATACCTTTTTACGGAATTTGGCTATGTTGGCCAATTCAGGTTAGATTCTCACCATGCACATCGATCAAGCAATATGGAAAAAATTCACCAAGCGCATCTCTCTGATTGAAGATGCCATCGAAAATCAGAACGATTGGAACCAAGGGGTCTATGCCTGCTTGCGCATGACCTCATGGCGCAACGGATCTTCTTGCGGCACTGATCCGATGAGCGTTCTCATGCTCGGCCCAGGTTCGCGTGCGCGTGTTCTTCCGGATGGGATTCCGAATGAGGATATTCCGGGGTTTTACAAAATGGCCTTGGGCTTGCTCAAGGGTGAAGAGGCATTGGAGTTCGCCCGCCGCCAATCCATCTTGTGGGAGTTGCGCCAGATGCGCGAGGAGCGTTTGGCACTCAAGGCGAAGCTTGCCCCTCCACCAAAAAGCCCGCCTAGTGGAGGTATGAGCGGCTTCTAACAAACAAAATTACGATGCCTCAAAATCTAACAGTTTCGGTAGCATGGCATGATGACGCCACGTCTGCCCTGCATGCCAAGCACAAGGCGGAAAAAGCCTTGCGGCTTCAGAACCACTATGAAGCTGTCCCAGCAATCGAGCGTGAGGCAGGCGGCGGAATAGTCGATGGGGTTTTTAAGTCACCTATCAAAGGTTTTTCATTCAAGCTTTCGGGAGGTTCTGCCCACAAAGTTTCTGACTCGGCTGCCTACACGCGCCAGGCTTTGGCAATGAGTAAATCCAGAGCGCAATTTGTGCGGGTTCGAATCCGAGATGGAAGTGTGCGACGCGAAGCAGGGCGATACAAATATGGGGCGGTTAGTCTCGTCACAACATTGCCTCCGTGGTGTGTCAAAACCGTATCCCGCATCGGTTCGTCAGAGCGTGAACACCTCTTACTGTTTCTTGCTGAGGCTCAGGCTCGTGAGATCAAGAAGGTTTCAGAAAGGGACTTGTTTGGTGGAGGAGCACATTTTAATAATGCGGTTCCACATTTCCACCTTCATGTGCCTAAGACATCAGCTGAGGGAAGTCTTCACCCTAAGTCGAAATTTCTAACAGCGGGTCCTTGGATTGTAGGGGCTCATCGTATCGAGACTAAATTCCCGGGGCTCTTGACCGAAAAAAAGCGGTCGCAACTTGCCCGTCATTTGGAGCGAAAAGATCAATCCCATCTGATCGATGTGCGCTGTGCAGCAGCCATAGATCGAGAGCTGGAAGTGTGGATTCGCGAGCGTGGTTTGTGGTCGGATTACCAAGCCGAATGCACAGAGTATTTCAGGCGGAAAAGCAAAGCCCAGAGTGAAGAGCCACTTCGCCAGCTCATTCAAGCGGCGGTGGGACATCACGCGCGCAGCGGTGTTTGGCCGATTGCATACAGCGCGATGAGCTTTGCTGCATGGCGCATGATTCCCCGTGAGCTTCGAGTTCCGATCATGATCTGTATTCGCGTGCATCAGGTCATTCGCAATCCTTCAAAAGTTTTCAAAATAGGTGCTCGGATGTTGGCCGAAATGGATCGGCAACCCGAAATGAAAGGGCCATCTAGATCATGATTTTCATAATCCCATAAACTCTCGGGCTACCCGCCCGATTTCCGAGCCTGAAGGCGGGTAGTATAATGTGAGATCCCCACGGGTTGCAACCCGTGGGGTCTCTATACTATAACGTCTTCGTTTTTTGTGAATGATTCAGCTATTAGATGTCAGTAGTCTATCAACTTGTCTCTGGTAACTTTACCGGGATGCGGCTCATTCACCTCCGGCGGGGTGTGAATGAATGCGAAACTTTCCGCTGCTTTTTCCGCATCCGCAGTCATGTGCAGGTAGTGTTTCTCCAAAGTTCGGATCCGATCACCCGTCCAAGCACTCAGCTGGGCAATCGTCACCTTTGGGTTGTTCGCATGGATCGAGGCGAACGTGTGACGCATCGTGTGGGGGGTAAGCTCTGGGCAGTTTTTCCTGGCGTATGCCTCGAATTTCTTCCGGAAATCGTAGCGGTATTTTGCCCGCCCTTTTTCTTTTTCCGGCCTAAGCACAAATTTTCTTTGCTTCCAGTCGGGGAAGGTTTCCTGCAACCACTCAGCGAATGCTGGCACGAGGGGGATGGATCTCTTCCTCCCTGATTTCGGCGTCCACCCGGTCAGCAAATCGGGGGAAGGGATCTTGATAAAACCGCGTTTGAAATCGAACCATGAAGGCCTAATCATCGTAATCTCCTGACGCCGCATTCCTGCGAGGAAACCGCATTGCAAGATAAACTGCAGCTCAACGTCCTCTGTTCCATTGATCAGGTCGGAAACCGTCTCGGGATCGATCACCACATCCCGGTAGGGTGACTCACCCATTTTCCTCGGAACGCTGACCTTGAAGCCTAGATCTGTGGCAAACCGCTTCACCCGCGATGTGTAGGTTTGGGCAGTCGCAATCGACTTGGTTTTCATTCCTGCTTCAGTTTCCTTTTTCGTCTTCTGCCTCTTGACCTCCAAGAAGTAGGCTTTCAAAGAATCGGTCGTGATTTTTGCCGGGTCGGTGATCCCCATGACCTCGGAGAAATTTGTCACCGCGTAGCCAACATTTTCAGCAAACTCCTTGGCGAGTTCCCCGCTGGCAATTTTCCCCGCCTTGTATTTCTCCAGCTCTATTTGGAGCAGTGTCCGACCGCCTTTGATCTTCCCAGTTTTCTTGCTCTCGACTGGCCTCCCCCGCAACTCTTCGGCCTTGGCTACAGCCGTGCCGTAGTCATCGGTATCGAGAGTCACTCGGATCTGTTCACCGGCCGCGGAATACCGGAGCCAATAGGTTTTTCCTCTAAGGAAAATTCCGGGTGCGTGACGGTTCTGCGAGGGTCTTGCCATACCCTGTGCTAAATCTCCTGTGCTAAACTTACTAGCACAAAAGAAAATTCCCTTGTCCCATAAGGAGGGATTTTCCTCGTCCCTTAAAGGGCTAGATAGCCAGAAATGGTGCGCGATACTGGGTTCGAACCAGTGACCCCCTCCGTGTCAGGGAGGTGCTCTACCACTGAGCTAACCGCGCTATCCGAGGCTGACCTGCGGGCGGGCAAACTAGGGGCAAAGTCACATTTTAGGCAACCCATTTTTCCCTCGAAACGAAAAAAACTCACATGGACCATCAGGATTACCGCTTGAGTTCTTTGAGAGCACGCCACAGGCTACCTCCACCGTATGAAACTTTTCTCCTTGCTGTTGCTCTTCGCTGTATCCGTTTCCGCCCAAGTTCCCGATATTTTCAAAGGTTTATTTGAAGAGGAAATTCCTGTTAAAGCAAGCATTGGCATGGTGGGCCCACCTCCTGAAATCGAAAAATACATCGCCAAAGTAGAAACCGCAGCTCGTAAAAACCCTGAATGGTTCAAGGAATATTCAGCGGCATCCGCTCCAGGTGTTCCTTTGCCATATCATGAAAACCTTGGCCTAACTAAAGAGGAATATGATGAATACGGTAAGCTATGGGCTAAACGTGAGTTCAAATCCAACGAAGAGGTTCTTCTCGTTCTGCGTAAAACCCTCGGTAATACCTGGACCTTAACAGCCTCTGGCGGCGCTGGTGTGATTTCCACTCTGCGTTACGATTCAGCCACCGATAGCTTCACTTCTCCGAGCGGAAAATTGGTGCGTATTGAAGACATTAAAACCGATGATAATCACATCCTCGGTGCATGGACTGCGAAAGAATGGAAGTTTCAAGAGTCTGGGCTTCTTGGCCTGACTAAACAAAACTTCGCCATAGGAAAATTTGATAAAAGCGAATACGGAATCATCGTTTATCGCTCACAAGAACTTTCGAAAGAAGGTCAAAAAATTTACGACCAGAGCATTGTTATGCGTTTCGCCTTGGGTAAAGCAGGACAGATCAAGCCTCAGACCGCACCTCCTAAGACAACAGCGCCGAAAAAGAAGTGACTTTATTTTAATCTGGAGAGATCTCCAAACGTGGCGGCTTTAGCAAGCGTATGGTTTCCTCGGTCTCAGTGAGATCAAAACTATCTAGCACATTAGTAGATCGATTCATCAAACCCGTCCCGGTATTTGTCGCAACCTCGCCAGGGATTTCAGTATGATAAGGATCTTCACCGTTCAAAACCACCTGTAAGGGACGAATTGGTATGGTGTCGATAGCAGGCAACTTGCTGAGTTCTTGAAATGAATCAATATGTATCGAATTTCCTCCGGAATGTATCGCACAAAAAGGTAAGCCTTGCGTGCCCTCTAACATATGCTCAGTCATCTCAGTACTGACACTTTTTGCCTTCCCAGTATTAACGTCTTCTTGGAGTTCCTGACAATATTCGGTCACACGTTGACCCGATACCGAGCAAATCTTAACATCAACAATACCGACTGGACGGAGAATCGATGGACTGGACAGTGACGCGGAAGCTTCATTCATCGCCGCTACCCAAATTGGCATAGCCAGATCCCGACTGAATGCACCGGGATAAATCGGTGTGCTATTACCCTGAAGAAATCCTGTCCAAACCCCACAACTAACCCTTCCGTTGTATCCTAAAAACCAAGCATCGGAAAAGTCATGCGTCGTTCCGCCCTTACCCCCTCCGTCGAAGGGTTTTGTCGTAAGTTGATTTTTCAGACCTCGTGCGCTTCCGCGCTCCATTCCAGCCGACATCATATCATGCATTTGCCATGCGACTTTTTCATCTAACAAGCGACCTGATGGATTTGTTAGAATTTTTTTCTCATATACCACATTACCCGCATCATTTTCAACACGCTTGATATAGGTATATACCGTTGCACCTTTCTTCCCACCCAGTGGAAATGTTGAAATGGCAGAGACGGCTTGTTTAAGCGAAGCTGCTTCCCAGCCAACCATCACACGAGGCAAGACTTCTGTATTCTGCAAAGGGAAACCGAATATTCTACCAGCCGTGATGATACGTTCGATGCCAATCTCGTAGCCCAAGCGCACGGTTGCGGCGATCTTGGCATGTTCGAACGCTTTCCGTAAGGTAATCCTGCCCTCGTATATCGGCGCATTCACTTCCATACCCCATTCACCCAAAATTCCTTCGCGGCCGCTCACCATCACCGCACGGTTATCCATCGGTTCATCCTCAAGAATCGATACGGGCGTATGTTTATCAGCAAGCCCAACGGAATACAAAAAAGGGTAAAATGCCGTACCCAAGGGTCGCTGTCCTTGTTCGATAAAATCATAAGGCACTTGCGCATAGTCCCGACCGCCAACATGAACCAGAACTTCACCTGTGTTATGATCTATCATGAACACCGCACCTTGGACATATTCCGGTGCGATCTCAGTTTGATTTTTACTGTATTCACTGCGCTTTTGAGCGGTATAATCTGGATGCTTTTCCGCTTTATTCAATGATTCACGCAGAGATTTTTCAGCAGCGCTTTGGGCTTCGGCTAGGATGGTGGTGTGAATCGTAAAACCTCCTGCCGAGAGCGCATCTCGCCCAAGTGCTGCTCCCACAGCATCAGCAATACGCTCATACAAATGCGATGTACCGCGCTGCAATGGCTTAGGATTCAACGCCAACGATTCCAACTGCGCTTGATCATAATCCTGTTGCGTTAACATCTTCTCTTCCCACATCCGTTTGAGAACCATGTTTCTAGCAACCTTGCTCGCTTGTAGATTATTCAGAGGAGAATTATTTGTCGGGTTTTTAATCAGCCCGACGATGGTTGCACATTCCACCAAATTCAGATCTTTGGGTTCTTTCCCAAAATATCCCAGTGATGCCGATCTCAAGCCATAAAACCCGCTACCGAAATAGATACGATTCAGATAAAACTCGAGAATCTCATCTTTCGTGTATCTCTTCTCAATCCGCATCGCCAAAAATGCCTCCACCATTTTCCGTTGGATACCGCTTTCACCCTTCGTCAACGCATCTTGTTTCAATGGATACGCATTGCGCGCCAACTGCTGGGTGATCGTACTTGCACCCTGAGTGGTTGTTCCCGCCTGGTAATTCAACTTCAAGGCTCGGACAATCCCGATGTAATCCACCCCATGATGCATTTCATATCTTGAGTCCTCACCTGCTTTCAAAGCATTACGGAAAAGTTCAGGAACATCTTTGATAGACATCACGCTGCGGTTTTGAACGAAGATCCGTCCTATCTCCTTTCCGTTCCTATCTAGGATCCTACTCGGGATTTCCAACTCATTGATTTTCTCCAAATCATAAGTCAACGCCCGCTCACGGTATGGTCTCGTATATTGTTCCGTATAAAGGTAAGCGACCAATCCCGCGCTCGCAAAGAACATGAAGAGCACAAGCCAAAATGTTTTACGCTTGTAGAATCGACATTTGCTGCTCTTTTTCGGAGCACCTTTGCTAACGCTTGTTTTAGCAACGCCTTTGCTTTTTTTGTGCTTCACCATGTCTGAGAACCATCCAAATACGCCGCAGAATGCCGACGCATGTTCTCTGGATTACTCGAATCCCGCCGCAGCCGCAACCTCTTCCTGCGCTCAGGTTTGTGAAAAAATCGATGAGGCCCTCGCAAAACAAGGTTCCATATCATTTCCAGCGTTTCTAGACATCTCACTCTATGATCCTGATCACGGCTATTATGCGAAAAACACTAACCAGGTCGGTCGCGAGGGCGATTTCTACACCAGTGTCAGTGTCGGCCCACTTTTCGGGCAATTGCTCGCCCGACGTTTCATTCGTTGGTGGTTGGATCAGGGGAAACCGAGTGCGTGGCGCATTTTGGAAATCGGCGCTCACGACGGCAAACTCGCTGCGGATATTTTACAGACGATCGCAAATCTAGCACCCGATGCTTGGCAATCTCTCGAATACGCCACAGTCGAGCCACTGCCTCTGCTCCGCGATGCCCAACAACAACGCCTCTCCCCCCTCGCCACAAAACTCCATCTCGCCGACGATTTTCAAACCCTTTCCAATCACCCTCTACCCGGCATCGCTTTCGGAAACGAAATTTTAGATGCCCTGCCGTTCCACCTGATCCGTCGTGTTGAAAACGAATGGCAGGAACTGCACGTCTCGGCGAATTGGGAACTCATCGCAAAACCCATAGCCCCCACATCCGCTCTGGGTCTAAAAACCACGCGCCTCGAAAATAATTTCCCCGAAAACTACCAAACCGAGATCCGCACCAACTACCGTGAGTTTCTAAATCAGATTTCTAACTGCATCAGCGATGGCTTGCTTTTATTCATCGATTACGGCTTCGCAGCACCCGAATACTACGACACCCACCGCACCCGCGGCACCTTGCGCACCTTTTCCAAACACCAAGCCGCTGAAGACCCGTTAGATTCACCAGGCACACGCGACATCACCGCCCATGTCGATTTCACCGATCTCGCACGCGAAGCCGAAACCCTCCATTGGCATCCCACCCATTTCTCCAACCAAGGCAGCTACCTCACCCACCTCTCCACCGAGATGATCCAAGACGGAGGAATGAACGACCCTAAAACCATCGCCCAATTTCGCTCCCTCACCCACCCCGCCCACCTCGGAGCAAGCTTTCACGTGATTGAGTTTGAGAAATCGAAAGATCCGACGCCACAGGTGATGCATAGGCTTGCGTTGGGGTAGGAGGTTCCTGGTTCTTAGTTCCTAGTTCTTGGTTGTGCTTTGCGCCTCTGCATATTCAAACCAAGAACTAGGAACTAAGAACCAAGAACCAAGAACAACAAACCAATATCCGCGCTTGCAGCCCCCACAAAAATCCTCCAACTTCCCTGTGTTGCCGAGGTGGCGGAATTGGTAGACGCGCCTGACTTAGGATCACGATTTCCAGCTTTGCAAACTGTTGCAAGTAGTTGTTTTTCAGTGAGTTATGACTTTCATTTTTTAGTGAAAACACCCTAAAAACACCCCAAAATGCATACTTTTTAAGGGTCAGGTATGCACCGAAGTATGCACGGATCACGCGCCTGATTTTCTCAAAGTTTGGCACAAAAAATGCCATTTTCGGGTCGGATGCATACCGTATGCATACCGCCGTGGCGGATTCGATAAACGAGCCTGATGTTGCATCATGTCAGCCAATAAAAGCCACCCATCCCCTCATCGATCTTGCAATCTCGCATCGGTCAATCTACCTCTCACCCGCCGCTTGCGGTGAGACCGCCCCCGAGGTCGAAAGCCCGGGGGGGACGTAAGCCTA
>Ga0315899_10003159_pt1 | contig 17935 bp, 3 predicted proteins | sample LakEriMetagenome_2_FD_203518 | JGI IMG/M metagenome (GOLD analysis project Ga0315899, IMG submission 203518) | Freshwater fungal communities from buoy surface, Lake Erie, Ohio, United States - Buoy 4 MA112 | ecosystem: Environmental > Aquatic > Freshwater > Lake | place: USA: Lake Erie, Ohio... | reverse complement strand
GGTCGGCGTCAATGACGGTGCATGGTGTGTCCTTTGGGTTGATGCAGCACACAAATATCCATCGGGTGGGTCACACGAGATGCGAGGCGACGGGATGGGGGTCGGACACGTCAGTGAGGTGTCAAATTGGGCAAGGAGCTCGAGGGACGCGGCGGGTGGTGATGACGGCGGGAGGAATATCCGACACATCATCCCATGCGGTTTCATATGACTCCGTTCAAGCCAGTCGTACATCTCGACAGAATTTTGGAGCAACTGGAAGTTTGGCACTGACAATTATGGGCATTGTGGCTCCCATGTTTATGAGTCAAAGGGTCCGAATTGCATCATCAAGCACGGAACTCAGCTCATGGGTATCCATCACATCTGTCAGATGCCTTGCTGCTGCTGGAGCTTCACGCACTCGGAGGCTTATGATAACAAGCGGCAGTCGAGCAGGCAGCATTTCCATGGTTCTGTCCTATGATATTCCAGCTGTTAGTGTCGTGGTGTCCAGTTCCAATGGTCCTGCAACGGGCAGCGTCTACCTGACCTTGACAGGCACGTCGTTGGCTCATCATCGTGGCTCGCTTGTTTCCCGAATAGGTGGAACGCGTTCTGAATCAAGCTTGTGGTTCTCTGACACATCGTTGGCTTGCCGTCGTAGTCGTGGACGTGCAGGCACAAGACAAGTGTCTATAACAATGAAACAAGTCTCGGGTTCGATGAGTCAGGCATCCTCTTATGACAGGCCAACTGTATCTAGCATGGGGATGAAGAATTGCCCTGCTGCTGGGTCGTGTATCTTGGAGGTCTTCGGTTCAGGATTTGGGTCTGTAGATTTTACACCAACTATTAGGATAGGAAGAACTTCATGTGCATCGACCCCATGGAAGTCCGAATCTAGCGTCAAATGCAGAGTACCCATGGGCACTGGTCGCAATGCAGGACTCTCAACCACTGTGTCCGGGCTTGTGGGATCTCTAACGTGGATATTCTCATACGATGCGCCAGTCATTTTTGGAAATTCTCTCCATATGTGGCCGCTGTCAACTGGAAATGGTCGATCAAACTCGCTTACTCTGAATTCTACGGTCGGGAATGTATCCGTCGCTTTTTATGGTAAAAACTTCGGTGTCTTCCCGCATGACTGGGTTCTGACATTCGGTCATACTCCGGATTTCGATGCCTACATATGCGATGTAAACACGCAACATTCCAATGATTCCTTTGTCCTGTGCCAAGTCCCTGACGGTATCGGCATCAGACACAGGTTCCGTATCATTGTTGACACCCAGATTGCAAGTGGCACCGACGTGCTGAACTATCCTCCGCCGGTGTTGTACGAGAGAGCTCTTCGTTTTGCGGGCTCTGGCCTGCCATTCTCGGCGATCTTGACAGGAAACACGACAGAAGGTGGTTTCAACTCAATTGAAATCTCGGGACGGAACTTTGGGCCATACGTTTCCGACATTTACGTCACTTACGGGCCGCGGCCGTCTGCATCCAGGTACAGATGCGCGATTACTGCAGCAACTCACACTTCGATCATTTGCACAGCGGATGCCGGCATTGGCCGAAATCTTGTTTTCAATGTTACCATTGGCAGACAAACTGTCCTCGGTACTTCTCTTTACCATTATCCGCCTCCTGTTCTCGATTCGGGGTCGCTTTTACTTGTTGGAAGGACAATACCTTCTGTATTTGTAGTAGGATCGACGACTATGGGAGGCATAGATGTCATTCAAATGACTGGCAGAAACTTTGGCCCAGTCGCCAAGGATGTGATCATCAAATATGGCAAATACCTGTCGTTCAATCACACGTGTGCTTCATTGGAAGATTTCGATCAATCTATTGTCCGTTGCGTGACTGCATCTGGCACTGGCATTGCGCACGCTTTCACCGTGGATATCAGTGGTCAGATTGTAGGTGGATCAGACAGCTTCGCTTACCCGGCACCAGTTTTCACCTCAGGTTCCCTTCGTATACTCGGGCAGAAGTGCGCGGGACCAACCAAGTGCTACAATGTGCAGAAAGATGGTCAGGGTAGAGTTAAGGCAATAGCCAGGTCAACTATTGAAGGAACTGTGGTCGAAATCGATGGTGCAAATTTCGGTCCGCGAGCAGATGCTGTGAAAATGACTTTTGGATCTTGCCGAGATCCTTGTCCGCCAGATGAGTACGTCCCGAAATACATTTGCAGAGTTGTTGTAGGTCCCGCAGTCGCGAATAATCATACCCGGGTGCAATGTGTTTTGACCAGCGGAATGGGCGTCGGACACGCGTTTGAGCTCACGGTTGATGGCCAGCGTGCGATTAGTGGTGATCGCATCACATTCCCCGATCCTTTGATTTACAGTGGGACGGTGAGAGTGGTCAACAACTTGACTTCAACCCTTCCCGAGTATCTTGCCAAGGCCATGAAACCGGTGTCTGTACATGGTCGTTCAACCGTGGGCATGGATTTGATCCAGTTGAAAGGTAGAAACTTCGGCCCCCTTGCAAATGATTTAACCATTTTCTACGGTCCTCCAGAAAACCGTTTCAAGTATCTATGTGCGGTGACTTATGTGCCCGGCCAGTGGAATCACACGACTTCGCATTGTGCTGTCGAAGCTGGTATTGGGGCAGATCATGTCTTCATCGTCAAATCTGGCCCCACATTATCTGTCGTTAGTGAGGACACATTCAGCTACCCGAAGCCTGAAGTGCAGAGTAAGACTCTTCGCTTTGCAGGATCTGCTCCGAACATTCCGAATGCGACAGGAATCGAGAGCCAAGCAAAATTTTCCATCGTAAACTCCACGAGCAGGGCTGGAACTGATGTTTTGGTGATGCAGGGCACGAATTTCGGTCCGAATCCGTCCGATGTCGCTGTCACATATTCGCGACCCTTTTCACCTTACACGTATCCTGCACATACGATACTTAATCGGACGAACCACACCACAATAGAGTTGCAAACAAGCCCGGGTTTCGGCCAATCCCTCTTCATGAGTGTAAGTGTTGGCGGACAGCATGCGACAGGAATCGATATGTTCAGCTATCCTCGCCCTGACATGATACCTATGCCCACTGGATTGCCTAATGCAAATAGTACATGCGCCTCTCAGTCTCTCATCTTTTCCTCTAGTATTTCGCTAGCTTCTGCAGGAGTCGCGCAGCACTTCGTGGTCAGAGCCCGCGATTCGGCCCGGAAAGACACGGCCAGGGGAGGCGATTTATTTGAGGTGCGTGCAATTGATGCTTTCACAAGATTGCCGAATACAACAGTTGTCGACAATTTCGACGGTACATATTCATGCTATGTTCATGCTACTATCACTGGTGTATACACTGTGAGTATCCGGCTGCAGCCTCTCTTGAAGGATCTTCACAAAAGCCCCTTCGCGATGCGGGTCCTTCCTTCTAACATAGTTGAGCCGCGTGAATGCACCGCTCTGGGTATCGGCGGCAATATCGAGACTGCTGGGGTGACTGCATCCTTCCAACTAGATGCAAGAGATAAATTTGGCAATCAGATTGTTGAAGGCGATGATTTGTTCTTCGCTGATGCGATCAGTGACGCTGGCCAGAACGTGACTTGCATTATTCAGGTCCCTTCATTTGACGAAGGCCAGCGCCAGCAGTCGGGTTATGTGCTGATCACAAGAAGCGCAGTATACAGATTGAGGCTATTTTACAATGGAGTTGGCTCAAAGGAAAATCCGTACGTTTTCACGGTGATTCCAAATGACGCAATTGCTAGCAGCTCGCTACTTCTCGGAGTCTCAAAGACGATTACAACATCCACGGATTATTTTGTCTCGTATCAGGTGCAGATGAGAGATGCTTACGCGAACTGGCGAACAAGGGGTGGCGATAATATTGTAGCTGCGATCACTAGAGGACCGATTTCGGACATGTCAGCCTTGAGGGTCACAGATAACAATAACGGCAGTTTCTTGGTTGAAAATAGGTTGACGAGATCCGGTGAATATACAGTGTCTTTGGGTCTGAGCAGCTTAGCAAATGCTCTTCCCTTCAGTCCTATCACCGTGACAGTCTTGGCAGGTTTGCCTGCTGCCGCTGTCAGTCGAACTTCTGGCGCATCGCTACAAATAGGAGCGGCCGGTACGCTTGAGACCTTCAGCATTTTGATGCTAGACAAATACGCCAATCCGTGCAGAGTTGCAGGTCTGAATCTTGTTTTGACCCTCTACTACGTCCAAGCTGGCTCGTACGTGCCGGTGCCGCACGCAGCAATCGTATTCTCTGATGGTACATACTCAGGAGAATATCGCAATACGCGCTCTGGTCAATATGTCTTGACCCTTTTGGTTGTAGATAAACCAATATATGGAAGTCCATATTCGATTTTCATCGACGCTGCTGAAGTAACATCAACAGCTTCAACTGCATTCCAGACGCGCAGTGAGTACTTTGACCCGGCTCTGGCACTGCCTGGTGCCGGGGCAGAACGTGATCACGTCTTGCAGTGGGTGCAAGAAGGTAGTGGGATGGTTGGAGGAGTTATTGACCAAAAATTTGATATAATGATTCGGGCCAGGGATCGTTTCGGCAATGCGGCGAACCGTGTGGGAATTGTCTTTGATGTCAGCACTGCACCAGACTACCACCGATGCCAGCCCAGCCCGCGATGCCAGCCCCCTACCTTGCCCCAGAATAAGGGGCAAGGGAACCTGCTAACTTCCTTTACTCCGACAAATACTGGCACGCTTACGATCAACATCAAGTATCAAGGCAACCACCTCCAAGGCAGTCCCTTCACTGTGCAAATCAATGCTCAACTTCAAACGACGTCTCCTGCTAATTGCTTCACCATTGGAGATGCCACATGCATTGGAACTGCGGGAGTGGTGGGGGTCTTCCTTCTCCAGGCCGCTGACCAGTACGAAAGATACAGGACGTCTGGAGGGGATCTTTTCCAGGTGACGATGAGCATGGATTCGACAAACGGCGCGACTGGCATCATTGACAGGAAGTCAGGATCCTATGGTGTGAACATAACGACGACAAAGAGTGGATTGTATGCCTTGACCATTACACTTGGTGGAAGGAATGTCCGAGGCAGCCCATACTCTCTTCAAATAATGCCAAATGCAATCAGTGCTGTGCATTGTACAGTGCATAGCCTTGCACTATCAACTGCGGGTGTGCCTGCGACGTTCGAAATTCGGGCACGGGATCAGTTTTCCAACACTTTGGTTTATAATGCGGTCGATGGACTCAATATGTTTACAGTGGAGATGACTGGCCCAGTCTTGTATGTGCCAAAAGTGAGTGATTTATTGAACAGCTCATATGTCGTCTCGTATGAGCTCACTGTCAGCGGCAAATACAGCATAGCAGTGAGCACGCGTTTGTCGACTGAGCTGGTGGGGGGAAGGCTCTTCACGTTCGATCTTGAGTCAAGTCTCGTGGACCCCAGATCTAGCACCGTGTCTGGAGCTGGCTTGCAGTCGGCCTTCGCCGGCAAGCAGGCAGAAATTTTCGCACAATTGCGCGATGTTTACGGAAATGTGGCGAATGGAGCTATGTCCGGCATGCGCGCATTCGCAAATGCAACCAGCCTGGAATTAATTGGTGACACCGTGTCAGGTGGTATCCTGTCCATCAAATATAGTCTGACAAAGAGCGGACTCTACTTTGTATCTGTGAAAGCATATGAGGTCACCGCCAATTCTTCCCTGCTGGATCTTGGTGGGTCACCCTTCACAGTCACGGTACATCCGGCAAACCCGGCAGCGCAGGCCTCGGTTGTGCTGCTGCCCGCTGGTGTCTCCACGGGGCAATTCGGTGAAGTGTTCAGCTTTGAAGTTATTACGTACGACAGATATGGAAATCGGGTGAGATCTGGCGGCGCTTTGATTTCTGGAGAGGCGTCTGCAGCGAAGTGGCCTTCGGCCGTGACCAAGGCCACGATCGTTGACCACGGAGACGGAGCATACACATGCTTGTTTTCAACCCTCGAAGTCGGAATGTATCGACTGGAGGTGCTTATGCAGGGAGTAATGATCGGCAACGCAAGTCAATGTGTGGATGCGGACAGCATCTGGGAATCAGCAACATTGTCGACAAGCACATGCGCTTCTCGAGACACCTGTGCTGAATTGCAACTGGTGATGTTTGATCCGTCATCATCCTGCTGTAAATGTGGAGGCGGAATGCTCAGACCACCCATCAGAAACATCAGTGTGATTCCGGGACCGATGAGCGTGAGCACAAGCTTTGTCGTGTCGCGTGCCGTCCTCGCCTGTGTAGCTGGAGCAACTACGACCCTGAAAATCGGTCGCCGTGATCAATATTACAATCCGACGTTCTATAATGCCATACCAGCGTTTGCTCGGTTGCAAGGCAGCTCAGAACAATATGTGCTGAGAGTAAGTGAAGTCGGAACAGAGCTACATATCTCTTGGAACGTAACTATGGCAGGGTTGTACAGTTTGTTTCTCACCATGGGTGAGGGGCATTTGGCGAGGGGCGTTTTGGATAGCCCTTTCAGTGTTGACGTTCGACCAGACTCCCTAGAACCGCTGTCGAGTAGATTCTCTGGGGCAGGATTGAGCGTTTCAACTGCTGGCGTTGTGTCGACCTTTACACTGATGACGAGCGATCAGTATGGAAACAGAGTGCGTCCAAATCCGACAGAAGGAAGTCCGCCTTTCGCATTTGAGATCCAGTCACAAACACGCTTGTTCCGCGCCAGCATCGTTGGAATGAATAACGGGTCTTTGCTCATCTCTTACGACATCACACAGAGTGGTCAGTACAGAATCAACGTTTACTTCGGGACCGGAAGGCAGTCTGTTTATGCATACACTCCACTGGCTGTCCACACAGATGCCATTGATCTTTCAAAGGTGATCCTCAATTCAATACCAGCATTGGTCGTTGCAGGAACAAGCGTGTCCTTTGTTGCTGTTACACAGGATCGATATCTCAACAAAATTTCAACAGGAGGCGCAAATTTCAGCGTCCTCGTCGTGACAAGCTTGAAAACTCAATCGTACGGTATGTACGATGAGCGTGATGGTACATATACTTACGAACTTGCATTCCGAGCTGCAGACAAACACAACATTCATGTCTTACTGGGGTCGAAGCGCGTCGCGGCAAACCCGTTTGAAATCGACGTATCTGCGCAAACTATGCCGAGTGCACTACAGTCGTTTGCGATAGGCTCTGGGTTGGCCGGGGGCAGCGTTGGTTCGTTCCTGAACATTAATATTTTCCTCCGAGATGCTTACGATAACCCAATACCGACGAACACAGCGCATATGCATCTGACACTCCGGGTGCAGTATGCGGCAGGCGGAGAGACTACGCCTTCCGTGGTGGCAGGCCAGCTCCCCTTGTACTGGTGTGCTTTTTTTGTGCATGCATGCGTTTTTTAAATTTTTTTATTTTTGTGCATGCATGCGTTTTTTAATTTTGTATTTAGTGTGTGATGGAGTGGTGTGCATGCGCCGGTTGTGTTCTTTTGAAACGCAAAAACGTGTTAGAGTTTGGCCCCATAAACCCTAAACCCTAAACCGCTGCGTGTTGACCATTTACAACCCTCTCTCGTATTTTGGGTACGTTTGCAGGAAGGACAATTGGAGGTGATTTGTTTTTTGGATAGATGTACAGCTATAAATATTTACGTGTATGGCTATTGTTCGCTGTCATTCAGTGCTCCAAAAGGTGGTCCTGCGCTCTTTCATTGTGTGCACCGCTCTTGTTCCTTGTGCAGATGAGGCCTTTACTGATGATTTGGTTTCTCAGGCAATACCAAGCGGAGAAAAGTGGCTCAGGAACTCTTACCATTACACTCAATGGGGCGGACATCAAGGGCAGCCCATTCGATTTGAGATTCGGCACTGCTCTGGAGCTCGGAAATACTCCCGGATACGGAGTGTTGTCGGCGGTGCGAAGCTACATCAAGGACCTGGGGCCAGATGCATCGGCCATCAAGGCTGGGACGACGTCTACTTTACTCATCCAGTCGGTGGATTCTGTGACGCCGAACGGATTCGACATGACCAGAGGTGGGCACAAGTGTGAGGTAGCGCTCGAGAAATCTGGACGGGCGCAACAATTTCAGTGTACGGATAATAACAACGGGCAGTATTCTGCTGTGATCTCCAACGTGACGGTTTCCGGAAGGTACACATTCGTGGTAAAATTGGGAGGGGCCAAAATTGCTGGCAAACCGCCGCGAATTCAGAATGCTTTTGAGATCGATGTTACAGCAAGTGAAGTAAGCAGGGAGCAAAGCCAGATTCATGTAACGAATTCAGGAACAGCTGGTCAGGATGGCACTTTCGTTCTAGAAGCCAAAGATGCATTCGGAAATCTGAAATTCGTAAAAGATGATGTTCTTGTCTCGCTGGCCGGCCCAGCAACAACCACGAACGTGCGTGTGCTAGACAATTTCAATGGTATTTACACGGTATTATACAGAGTGACGGCGAGTGGGGAATATTCCATTCGGTGTGACGTTTCATCAGTCCAGCTTCGACCCGCGTCCTTGACTGTTCTGCCAGGGACTGTGTCTTTGTTCACCTCCGTTGCTGAGGGTAGCGGCTTGAGTCAAGCACTAGCCGGCGAGCAAGCCGAGTTTAGGCTGTTGATTCGCGATGTCTTTGGCAATTCGCAGCAAGCTGCCGGTATCAACGTGTATACCAGACCCAGGAATACCACGTTCACGAGCAGTGTGCAGTCTGTTGTCGGTGCAAGCCAGCAGATCACCCTCAGCTACCTACCCACAGTGAGCGGAGAATACGAGTTGCACATCCTATTCGGCAGGCAGGCGATGACAGGCTCTCCATGGACAGTAAATGTGATGGCAGGATTCCTTACTGCAGCCAATTGTTTGATCGATGGAAAGGGAATGAGGGAGGCAACTGCAGGTGACCTCGCCACCTTTGTAATCTCCGCTCGTGACCAGTATTCAAATCCGCTTACGTATGGAGGATTTAGCTTCGTAGTAGTGACCCATGATGCGAAGACTCGTCGCCGCCAAAGTTGCACCGACATGGACACTGGCAAATTCGATTGCACGTACCGCACCACTTCGATTGGTGAATTGATGCTGTATGTGACGCATTCTTCTTTGCATGTAAAAGGGAGTCCGTTCACTGTGCCTGTCCTTCCGAACTCGTTCGACGCCCAGAGTAGCTTGGTACAAGGTTCCAGCATGAGCGTGGCAACTGCAGGCCTGCACAGCGTGCTGGTTATGATTGCCCGCGATCGGTTTGGCAACTATTTGGCCACAGGCTTTGAAAATTTCATCGTTTCAATTGCCGCCGAAAAAGAGTCGATGGCCGAGTATGATCTGACCGATTATCAAAACGGCACCTACACCATTCGTTATCGCACAACCAGGAGCGGGAACTACTTGATTCAAATCTTGTACCAAGACACCCCCGTTGCAGGCAGTCCATATGCGCTTTCGGTGGTGGCCTCCAAAGTTTCCGCCACCACGTCAAAGATCCTGTTTCCGACGGGCTACGCATGCGCTGGATCAACAGGGTATTGCGGCAGAGTGTCCCAAGCGTTCCCCGTGGTTCTCAATCTGCAGGATATATATGGCAACCTGCAGTACAAACCAACGCATGTCGTCGCGTCATTCGGCATGGAGCACAAGGGCGTCAAAACCGTCTTGTTTGAGGGCTTTGCTGCGAATGGCCAGGTGCCTCTCACTTTTGTCGGTACATTTGCAGCCGCTTACAAGTTGTCAGTAAGCGTTGAAGCACAGTCCATGCCCGATGAGTGGGTAAAGTTGTCCCCGCTTGTCTTTTCAGAGAATGGCTTCTTCGGTGCGAATGGCAACGGACTGTCGGTTGCCACAGCCGGAAAGGAGGCACAATTCACCATCAGCACGCGGGACGTCTTTGGGAACAAGGTGACAACACAGCTCATGCCCTCTTTCCAGGTGAACGCTCGGAATGAGTGGGAGCAGGAGGTGGCGCTACGGACGCGCATTTTGCCGCGTGTTGAAGGCAGCGAATGGGATGTGCATGTTCAAATGAATCAGAGCGCTACCGTTTTCTTGGAACTCGAGGCGATGAATACCCATGTCGCTGGAATGCCCTACCGCGTCATCGTGCGTTCGTCGACGCTGTTGGAAAGCATGTCGACTGCGGAAGGCCCAGGGATTAAGGCGGGATTGCATTCAAGGGAAACCTGGTTCTATGTCAAGCCTCGCGACAAGTACGGTAATCTTGCTGCGCAGAACTTGGATGCATCGTCCTTTGACCTTCTGGTTTTGCACCCCGATGGAAGTCCGCAATACCCGACAATCAATTGGGATGGAAGTGAATGGGTTGGCAAATATTCTCCCATCTCTGTTGGATCGTCTGACTTCAAACTTTATGTCAGGATTAATTTAATTCACATCATGGGAAGCCCCTTCTCTGTTGAGATGCGAAGCAACCCGAGCTCAACAGTGTCGGCGACTGCATCAATTGCTCGGGGCAAGGCGATTCAGCTGTCCACGGCAGGCTACACTTCGTTTTTTACCGTGCAAGCTGCTGATCAGTATGGTGTTTATCACACCACCAGCGTTGCAAGGTATAAATTCACGGGCGAAATTGTGATGGAAGATTACTTCGACCGTCTGGAGCCTCAGGATAAAGGCGATGGCACCTTCATTTTTCAGTATACTGTCACCAAGGCGGGGCGGTATGTATTGGCTGTGCTGTTGAGCGGAGATGACGGCACTCAAACACACATTTCGGGAAGTCCTTTTGACGTTCGCATCGTACCGGCTGCGAGTAGCGCACAGAGTTCCCGCCTAGAAGGCGGAGGACTAACTCGTGTGGTGGCCGGGCAAGAAGGCAGCTTCACAATAGAGGCGAGAGATAGGTATGGCAACCTCCAGGTTTACCGACCAAGTGCAAGTGTGCCGTTTGGTGTCGTTTTGACTGGACCTTCCAACCGCGTTTGCAGCATCCAGGACTTCCGAGATAGCTCGTTTGTGGCCATCTACAATGTCACAGTAAGTGGTACGTACGCGATAACCATCACAGGGCCCTCAGATACCGCATCCCACATGCTTCTCGTCAGTCCTGCAGAATACTGGGCGGGGACTTCGTATATTGACGCGAAACTGCTGACAATCACAGCTGGTGCGACGGCGCAGGTAAAAGTCAACATCCGCGATCTTTACAGTAATGTCGTTGCCGCTCCAGCGACTGAGTCGGAGATCACAAGTATTCTGTGCTCCGTGTCTCTAGTCGGCCCTGTGTCCGTCATTGCAAAGGATGGTAACTTCCTGCTTGTCATGAACCTGACAATATCTGGTCGATACCAAATGGATGTCTCTATTGGGTCCAGCGCGATATCATCATCGCCGCATTCCCTCGTAATCTCAGCAGGAACATTCTCCGCTGCGGCATCAGTCGTTTCAGGCGCGGGGCTTGTCGATCTCACAGCAGATCGTGCCTCGATTATAAGATTGTCTCCTCGAGATGCTCTTGGAAATGCTGTAGACGTGTTTGTCGGCGACGTATCCGTGTCTGTGACATCTCTGTCACCGCCGCCGTCCCTGCCTCCGTGCATGCTTCCCGTCAACGATACGGTAAAAGTCTCGATCACTAAGGATGGCAGCACTTTTACCATCAATTACACTGCATCCCAGCCATGCGAGGCGTGTAATCTAAGTATCCAGGTGCGTGGTCAGCACGTGAAGGGCAGTCCGCTTGTAGTGACTATCAATCCGGCCGAGCCGCCCCGTATGCTGACGGCCATGTTTGCGTCGCATCTTGCGGGTCTGCAAGTGACATTCGATCAGCCTACGGACGAAGGAGGCTGTCAGCGTCAGCTTGTGGGTTTCTTCGACTGTAAAGAGATTCTGGAGCCACAGACACTCCTTATGACTGGAAACAATAGCAAATGCAGTTGGTCTTCCTCAATCAACTTCACCGTCCTCTTTGGCCGAGGTGCGACATTGGCATTGAATTCCCGACTCGGTATCCGACAAGACACGGTCAGGTCTGCGAGAAGGAATTCAAGGTACGCGTCTGGAACAGTTACGGTGCTCCTTCCTTCGAATGCTATGAAGCCAGAGCCGATTATCGACGGACCGGGCAAGATTTCATCGTGCGACAATTTGACCATGGACGCATCGACATCCTACGGAGACGGCACTCGTGGCATGAGATTCGATTGGGGTTTGGAGCTTGGCCCCCGCAATCGTGAGGTTATAATCAATATTTTGACTGCCCTTCCCCGCTCTCAGAGCATAGTGACAATCCCCAGCTCTGTGCTGGTCTCGGATGTCGAGTACGTGTTCACACTCACAGTTACGAACTTTGTGGAGGAAAAGAAGACGTCTGTGTTCCGTGTTTATGTTGGTTCCACCGACACCCCTCGAGTGATGATTGTCGGTCAAGCCAAACGCTTAACGAAGAGAACCAATCCAGTCCAATTGCGAGGAGAAGCTGCCCTCTCGACGTGTGCATCTGCTGGTAGCAAAAACATTGATTTCTTATGGACGCAAATCTCCGGTCCCAAAATTGAGCCCTGGCCAGCTGAGAGCATCAGGACCACATCAAGCTTATATCTCCCGAGGAACATCCTTGTAGCTGGTGAAACGTACACCTTGCGCTTGGGAGCGGTGCTCGACAGTAATGCAAAGGGCTTCTCATTTGCCGATGTCACACTGGAAGTCATGGATACTCCTATCCTGGCTGTCCTCGACGGTGGCGACAGGACGCACGCGGCGAGCCTCGACCTGAGATTAGATGCGTCACAGTCTGTGGACCCCGATTCCCGTGTGCAGCCCTTTTCATTCCTCTGGAGTTGTTCGCCGGGTCCATGCTTCAATGACCTCAGGGGGCTTCTTGCTGGAAGTGATGCTGTGGTTGTGATACCGGGAGGCACGCTGGCCCCAGGCGACTACGTCTTCTCTGTTTTGGTTTCGAAAGATCCAGGCCCACGAACCAGTGAAGCCTCCGTCCGCATCACTGTAATGGGGAGCGCAGTTTCTGCGGTCGGTGTGTCGTTAAATGGCATCGCATCGCTCAAGGTCAAACCAGGCGAGCGGGTGGTCCTCACTGGCACAGTTCGATCTGGCACACCCAGCAGCAACACCCCGTGCACGCCATCGTACCGATGGACTCTTGTGGAAGGCAAAGCCGACTTGCAGGATCCCAGCGTGAGATCTACCGGCCTTGTGTCGCCGAACTTAGCGCTTACAGGTCAGGCACTCGTGCGTGGTCAAACGTATGTGCTGGAGCTCTCGGGGAAATGCGTCTCAGAGGAGACTGGATACTCTAGGGTGACGGTCCAAGTTGACCAGGGGCCCGTGGGAGGCTATTTCAAAGCAGCGCCGACTTCGGGGATTGCCTTGAAGACAGTGTTTTCTATGGAATGCAATCATTGGATTGACGAGCTTGAAAATCTGCCCTTGTCGTATGTTTATCAGGCGGCGCTATGGGACCAGACGCAGCCACTAAGCGCAAAGATAGCCAGCTACAAATTAGACATCATCTTGTCTCCAACAACCAAAGCAGGAGAAAACAATGAGACGGTGGGACTCAATGCAATTATTTGCAATGCTTTCGGATCATGCGTATCTTCTCAGGCAACAGAAATTCTGCTCAAGGAGGACCTCGCGCCCCCAGCAGTGACAGACCAGCTCCGCCTCGTTTCACTTGCGCAAGGAGTGGGTAATTATGAAATGATTGTCGGCGCGTCGCGAGCAATTCTGGACCAAGTGAATGTCAACCGACGGAGGAGAGCAGGGAGGCGACAAAATCCAGGGCAGGAGGTCGCGTTGAGGCAGACATTGATGCAGGCGCTGTCGCAGGTTACACGTACAGCAGTTACAGAAGACTCTGTTGCCTTCCTGACCAGTGCATTGGAACCAGCCATGGACACAGGCGCAATGCCGTTCCAAAACGTGCATGAGATGGGATTGAGTATGACCCGAAGTATGTTGCAGACATCTGTTCGAGTTCAGCGAGTGGGTGACGTGACAGCACAAAGTCTGGGCAAAGCACTCTCTGGCATCATCGAAGCGCGCTCCATGCAGACTCTCACGCGCTCTGCTGGAGCTGTCGATGTTTATGATGATGTGCATGGACTGATGACCACACTCGGAACTATACGGCTGCAAGGACGTGTGCCATACGAGGCATCGTTGACAATTCAATCAGAAAATTTCGAGCACAAGGTCGGAAGATTCTCCAAAGAGCAGCTGCATGAACGTACGACGTTGACATCATCTAAATGTGTTGCAGGAGCGTGCAACGCTGTCGTTTTGCCTCAGTCCTCGCCAACATTGGACGTCGTTGATGCGCAACTGCTCGTGTGGGGCACTGAGCGACGATCGACAGAGCGCGAACTGATTTTATCCAACGTCACCTCTGTCCAGCTTCTCGACGGTTCTAAAGTCTTGAAGAGTGCACTCGAGACCCCTCTGCAAGTGTCTATGCCCTTGCGTGCGTCGGCAACTGCCAACAAAGAAAGGGGTGATTATTTTATGCCGGTATGTCAGTATTGGGACGAGGTTGGCGGTTCATGGAAGAGTTCCGGATGCATTGCTGTAGGCAGCCGCGTCGACAGCATCCAATGTGAGTGCTTCCACACTACGGACTTTGCGGGCCTTTTCCGGTCCTCCCTGCGGGATCTGGGGCGAAGCGATTTGTTCCTGGCCAACGACGGCAAGTTGATAGGCAGGGAGCCGCATAGGATGTTCGTCATTGTGGGCGTCGGCTCATTTTGCTTGTTGTCGGTGGTGCTCATCTTTTGGGGCTATTACCACGATGTTGGAGTTTCGAAGTCGTATGCGCCCACCTTGCGATCATCGCTTTTCCAACGCGGATATCTACACGCCGCAACGAGGCGTCTCGAACAGCGCTTCCGGTCTTTGTTTCTGGACCTTTGGTCGCGGCGGACTGCACACCTCTTGCAAACGCGGCATGCCATTCTGGGCATATTCTTCCGGCAGCCCAAGGATCCATACGATCGAGCGGCAAGGATCGCGTGTGTCAGCATCCACATCGTGTCTTGCATGTGCGTCAACATCGTATTTCTGGGCGCCGTCGGCGTGCCGGACGCCTCGATGTTGCTCGTGGGCGTTTTTACTGGCCTGATCTTGATCCCAGTGCTGCCAATGTGCGGCATGATTTTCAAGGCTGTTGCACCGGCTCAACGCGATCGGCGGAAACGGAGTAAGAAGCGGATGGAAACGAGACCAAAGTCGCCCTCCAAAGTCGCCCCTCTCGCTCCTGACGACGTCATCCCTGTGAACATCCCTGCTCCACGCGCAGCGTCGCGTCGCCCCCGAGTCGAAGTGGCCGGGACGATAGAGGCTGTCGACAATAGAAGGCAGGGTCTGGATGAAGTGAGGCCAGGCCCAGCCCCTCCGCTTGAGCCCAGACCCTCTGCCGCGATGACCCCGAGCAGAGGAAACATTGATTACGACCAGCTGCAGGAAGCTGTCCCGCGACCCTTCTCGATGCGTGGTCCACACACTCCTGAGGTACTGTCTTTGTCCATGCGATCATTGTGGCGACTCCTTATTTGTGTTCACGTTAATGATGTGACGCACAGCAGTGTGCACGCTCCGTGCCTGCAGGCGTTTGCAGTGCTGCCCTTGCATGGTTGGCTCGGGATTCGAGTTGTGATTTGTTTGTTGTGTGTGAGCAGGAGTTGGGCAAGCGTCGGCCGCGGGCCACGGCCACGGCCCAGCTGTCGACAGCTGGCCAGCTCGTCTCAAGACCATCTGATCTACCTCCGATCAGATCGGCATTCATGAGTACTGCGAGTGATATGGGCCACGAGACTGCAGGCGTCGGCCTTGAGGTGCCCGGCGGCGGAATGCTACACGGAGCTCCGCGTAGGCAGACGACCTTGCGGGCTCTGCCGCGACCGTTCATCTTTATGGCCTACTTTTCGGTCTTCGTGTTGAGTTGCATGGCCATCACTTTGGCGGTCGTTTATGGCTCAACGTTCCAGTCTGCCACCTCGACAGCATGGGGGATATCTACTGCAACCTCGATAATTTTTGAGTATGTGCTGGTGGAACCGATTTGGCTCATGGTCACCGCATTCATACAAGTTCGCATGCACCTTCTCAGGACCGTCGAAAATGAGCTCGCGGGTAATCGCGTGCATCATCATGACGATGAACCGGATGCAGCGAGGGCAGAAGAGGCTGTACGTGATTCACAGCAAAACAGTGCTGCCGAACCGGGTTTCGATTCGTTGGCGACGGTGATGGAAGGGGATGCAATAGACAGTATTGAGCTCCACGCAATCGATCTCATCCCTGGTAAGCTCGAGGATATCCTTGCCGACAGAATCGGGTCTTTCGTCTACGGCCTCCGGACGCCCAATGCAAGTTCAATGTACAACTTTGTGCGTGACGTGGACGAGTCCGAGTTCCGAAGGGCATGTTCTTCCTGCGGTTTGGACACGAAGGATGAGCGGATTACCGATCTGTGGGGCAGTCTCGAGCTCGATGGTCGCAGCAGGGCGCAGGTGCGCGCAATCATCGACAAGCTGACGCTGAATAATCTTGACAAGCACATCGCGACCCTGTTCCTCAAAATGGACGTGGTCGATGAGCCATACACGGGTGTCAACGGGGAATACCGGCGGTCTGACAAAATGTGCAACGGGAGACCAGTGTACATCAAAGAGAGCAAGCAGAGCATCGCCATGTGGTGGGCGAACTCCGAGGGCAAGTTATCGTGGTGTGTTGGGCCCAAGGAATCGGTGGGCGGGCGTGGCATGTGGGCATATGTGGAGAGCGAGGGATTCGGGCCGGAGGAGGCAGGGCAGCGTGCGTGGAGCGTGTACTCGTATGACAGCAGGGCGTGGGAGGAGCAGGTAGGCGTGCGAGTGGAAAATCTTGATCCCCCAGAAGTTGAAGTGATTCAAAGTCGGGCAAAGCCAGTCCCGTCCCGTGTGCGCATCTCTGGAGTTGTGCTGCGTCATGGAGGTGCTGCGCGGGGCGAAGAAGTACAGCGCTTGCTGGGTGGGTTCATGGAGGATCGGCAAGTGGTGCAAATAGTGCCAGAAGGATCTGCACTCTTGACATTTGGCGAGCTGCGGTCGCGCTTCAACGCACTATTGGACGCCGAGGACTCTGCGAACATGGAAATTGAGGAGGACAGAGACGACATTCTTCGGATGCTCGAGACGCAGTTGTCCACTGTTCTCTCGAGAATGGATGCGCGCGGAGCTCGAAGACAGGTTCTGTTGCCAAAACAGCGCCCGTACGTGGTCTCGAACGTGGCAGACCTCGACGAAATTCAGCTCACTGGCCCAGCGGGAGGATCTGCGCCACGAGCTTATGAGCCGGATACGGGGCTAACGGGGCCAACGGCCCTAATTTCAAGGGATTGAATAAGGTCTCTTTTATCGCTACGAGAGTGAGGACGTGAGATCACTGGTCGCGCACCGCAGGCCGATAGTGGCCACCCCATACGTGATAAACGCTGATGTGCCCCGGTCGTGGGCCGGGGTTTTGTTTTCCTAAACAAATAACCAAAATCATGGTCCTATAGAGGCTCATGGGTCTAGGCAATGGCAATGCCTAAACCGCTACCTAACTCGTGACCGGCTCCATTACCGGCTTTCTCTTGAAGTTTTGATAAATTTATTTTGTAAGTGTGTAAAGTAGAAGGCTTTTAAATATGTAAATAATAAATGAAAGGATAATATACTCTCGGGTGAACCCGCCGTTTCCTCGCTGGGGAGCTACTGCACGAAGTAGAGAGCGACGTTTGAGAGCGAAAAAAGTACATGTCCGCAACCTCAGGCTTGTGCGCTGAGTCTGCGCTGTGTCTTTGTTGTCATACCCCCAAACACAATCATCCATATTCCGAAGGGTCTTCAATACATGTGGCCCAGCCGACTCTTCAGTGCCGTGCCACCACTAGGAACTTCACGACCCTTTTTTGAGAACCGGCATTAGACAAACCGCCAAGAGCAAACTCGCGCGAGCTGCGCT
>Ga0315899_10003156_pt1 | contig 17942 bp, 11 predicted proteins | sample LakEriMetagenome_2_FD_203518 | JGI IMG/M metagenome (GOLD analysis project Ga0315899, IMG submission 203518) | Freshwater fungal communities from buoy surface, Lake Erie, Ohio, United States - Buoy 4 MA112 | ecosystem: Environmental > Aquatic > Freshwater > Lake | place: USA: Lake Erie, Ohio... | reverse complement strand
GGGGATGACTTTGTGATTCAAGGCGGCGGGTTTGGCTTTAATTCCAATAACCAACTGGTCACGATCACCACCGATCCGCCGGTGCAAAGCGAGGCCGATCCCGCGAACTCGAACATTCGCGGCACCCTGGCGATGGCCTTGCCCGCCAACAACCCCAATGGCGGCACCAGCCAATGGTTCATTAATTTGAACGATAACTCGTTCCTCGACGATCAAGACTTCACGGTTTTTGGCCGGGTCATCGGCGAGGGCTTGGCCGTGGCCGATCAGATTCACGAGTTGCCCACCTTCAATCTGGTAGGTTTGACCTCGCTCTCGGCTCTGACCGACACTCCGCTGCGAAATTACAGCCAGTTTACCAAGACGATTCAGGGTACCGTTTCAGTTACCGCAGGCTCCAACCTCGTCGTGGGCCAAGGAACCAAATTCACCACGGACATTCCCGCCGACCAGCGGATTCGGATCGGAACCCAGTTGTTTACCGTGCTGAATGTCGTCTCCGACACGCAGTTGAATCTCGTGGCCAACTCGTCCCAAACCCAGTCCGCGGTTGCAGCCCAAGTGAACGCGGTGCCGGCTCGGGCCAACTATGTGGTCATGAACAGTATTGCCGAGCTGAATCTGCCCTAAGCCGGTAGCGGGGGAAAGTTGTCGGGGGAAAGTTGTCGCGTGCAGGTTTCAGACCAACAGCTAGCGGCTCCCGTCGCTTGGTTTTTTCAAACGCTTGAAGCGTGGATTTAGCTGGAAGGTAGGCATTTCCCCGCACTTTGCCCGAGCCTAGACTGCTCTTCCGCGGGCGCTTCCATCCAGCGGTGAATTCTCTTGACCCGAAGCGACGGAACCGCGAAAATAAACAGTGAGTGAACCGGCGAGAATCGGTTTGCGTAATGTTTTATCGCCGAACAGCCAATCATTCCCGAATTACTCTGGAGAAGTCATGAATAAAGTCGCTTCCTTTGCCGCCATCCTTGCGTTGCTTGCCTTGGGTGTCTATTTCTACTCTGCCCAGCCTCGAAATGCTGCTCAGCTCGACAACGCCACCCCCGCCGGCTTGAGCTCGGCAGACGGCGGTTCCTGCTGCTCGCAGTCGTCCGAGTCGATGGTCGCTGCGGCTGCCGGTTCCTGCTGCAGCAACGGCGGCTCCGAAATGGTTTCCACGGGTGGTGAGAGCTGCTGCGCGAACAAGACCGAAGTTGCAGCTTGCTGCAGCGAGAAGAGCGAAATGGTCACGACGGAAGCCGGAAGCTGCTGCAGCGAAAAGACCGAGACCGTCGCTACCGGCGAAGCCAAGTCCTGCCCTTGCCAGGCTGGTAAGACGGAAACTGTTGCCACCGGATCTGAAAAGGCCGACTGCCACGGTGACTGCGAAAACGGTTGCTGCCAGGAAAAGAAGGCCGAAGGCGAAGTGGCCAAGACCGAAGGTGGTGAAGGCAAGTAAGTTGCCCTCCCTGCTATCCAGTCTTAAAGCTATCCAGTCTCAAAACCTTGCATGACCCTGCCGTTCGCGGCAGGGTTTTTTTGTTTCAGCGTTCCAGCTCAAACCAGCAGTTGCCCGCGAAGTGTGGTCAGGGCCCGACCCAGCAGCAGCACGCGATCCCCCATTAACTGGACCTCAAGGACTCCACCGCGGCGCGAAGCCTGCCAGGCGCGAAAATGTTGTTTGCCCAATCGGTCGGCCCAAAAGGGTGCCAGGCTACAGTGCGCCGACCCGGTGACGGGGTCTTCATTGATTCCCAATTTTGGAACGAAAAAGCGGGAGACGAAATCGAAGCCTGTGGAGCCTCCCATTGCGGTGACAATCAGACCGCGAGCGGCAAGCTGACTGACCCGGGCAAAGTCCGGTTGGAGCTCCTGCACGAATCGTTCGTTTTCCAAGAGCACGACCCAGTCCTCGTCTGTCTCCCAAACGGCAGAAGGTCGGACCTGCAACGCAGCCGCCAGCTCGGCCAAAGGCGGATGATCGAGGGGAGCGATTGGGCGTCGTGGAAAGTCGAGCTGAATCTGTTCACCCCGTTTCTCGGCAACCAGCGGGCCGCTGAGAGTCTTAAACCGCGCTGGTTGCTCTTCCGGCAAGTGCCCTTCTGACCAAAGCACGTGAGCACTGGCCAAGGTCGCGTGGCCGCAGAGCTTGACTTCGGCAAGCGGCGTAAACCAGCGGAGGCGAAATTCATCCCCCTCGCGCAGCAGAAAGGCGGTTTCGGAAAGATTCATTTCCGCAGCCACCTGCTGCATCCACTGCGCCGGAGCAGGGTGAGTCAGGTAGCAAACCGCCGCCGGGTTTCCGGAAAAAGCTTGATCGGCAAAAGCGTCAACGACTTGGACGGGTAACGGCGTAGGCATCGGAGTCTTTTCAACAAACAGAAAGGTGTCCACTGTCCAACAACGCTAATGGCCGAAAGGCAAATCCGAAAGAGGGGAACGGCCAACCAACCCGGAGGAGAAAAGGCTTGGGAAGAAATGAATCCCCAAGGGACGTAGAGAAAGTCCCCAGGACTGTCGGCAAAGGCTGCGGCAGCCTCACCCAGCGGGTATAGTCAGACAGCATGGGTTTGGGGCTTGTCCGGGAAAGGGATTGAGATGAATCGCTTGATTGCCAGGTGGGTCGCGGTCTTGATTGTCCTCGCAGGGCTGGCTGGTCGCATGCTGATTGCCGACGAACTGCGGGCGGGTGCAGCCGTGATCGACGTCAGCCCGCGGATCTTGCCGGCGATCAAGAACGGTGGCTTCACCGAGGCGACCGCGGACCGAGTCCTTGACCCGCTTTACGCGCGTTGCCTCGCCTTGGCAGCGGGCGATCAGACGCTGGTTCTCGCGATTGTCGATTCCTGCATGATACCTCGCGAACTGTGCGACCAAATCAAACAACAGGTCAGTCAGCAGACCGGGGTTCCCGCCAACAATCTGCTGATCGCCGCCACGCACACCCACTCGGCCCCCAGCGTCATGGACTATTGCCTTGGTACCCGAGCCGACCCGAACTATCCGCCTTGGCTGGTCGATCAGGTCGCGGCCGGAATGGTCGCCGCCACCAAGCAGTTACAGCCAGCTCAAATCGGATGGACCGTGATTGAGGCTCCGCAGCATACCCATTGCCGGCGCTGGCTAAGGCACCCCGATCATTACGACCTCGATCCGTTTGGCCAGCGTTCGGTCCGGGCCATGATGCATCCGGGCTATCAGAATCCACAGTATCTCGGTCCGGCCGGACCGGTCGATACTCAGCTCAGCTTGCTGAGCGTTGAGACGCGGGATGGCCGGCCGATCGGTCTGCTTGCGAACTATTCGATGCACTACTTTGGAGCGGACCAATTTTCCGCTGACTACTTCGGCGACTTTGCCCGCGAGATCGAGCGGCAACGGCAGCCACCGAATCAGGCGCCTGATAAACCCCCGTTTGTGGCGATGATGTCACAGGGCACGAGCGGTGATCTGCACTGGATGGATTACAGCCAGCCGCAAAAGCCCGGCTATCCTCGGGAGCAATACGCTCGCGAGCTGGCTGAGTTGGCTTTGGCTGCGCTGCCGAAAATCGATTATCAACGCGACATCTCTTTGGCTGCGGCAGTCACGGAACTGAAGCTGCGTCGCCGCACTCCCGATGCAGCCCGACTGGCTTGGGCCCGGGAGCTGAATGCTGCCCGGGGAGAGAATCGCCCCCGCAATCTTCCCGAAGTCTATGCGGAACAAGCGGTCTGGCTGGATCAAAATCCCGAAGCAACACTGCTGCTCCAAGTGCTGCGGATTGGCGACTTGGCGATCGCGGCGATTCCCAACGAAGTCTATGGAATCACGGGGCTGAAGCTCAAAGGCCAGTCGCCGCTCCAGCCGCTGCTGAACATGGAACTGGCCAACGGCGCGGAAGGTTACATCCCTCCGCCGGAACAGCATTTGCTGGGCGGTTACACAACTTGGCCCGCGCGGACAGCGGGGCTGGAAGTCGAGGCAGAGCCCAAGATCGTCGAGGCGTTGCTGAAACTGCTGGAAGAGTTAGCCAGGAAATCGCGGCGGCCGCTGGAGGGGGATTTTTACGATGAGCAGCAACGGCGGGCGATTGAGGCGGCTGCTCGCGGCGGGTAGGGAGAGCGGGAAGAGGGGCTCTCACGGAGGCACGGGGGCACGGGGGGAAGAAGGGTGCGAGAGGCGAGAGGCGAGGGGCGAGAGGCGAGGGGGAGCAGAGGTGGGGTTGTGAGTTGATAGTTGATAGTTGATAGGAAGAGAAGCTGGCGGGTGGGCAGGCTGGTTGGCATCTGCATGGTGCTGGCTGGGGTTAGGGACTGTGCGCCGCCGCAATCGATGAGCAGCCAAACGCCAGTTCCAACAATGATTGCTTCCTCACTTCCTCACCCAATCAACTATCAACTCACAACTACTCTCCCTCTCCCCACCCTTCTTCCCCCCGTGCCTCCGTGCCTCCGTGAGAGACCTTCTTCCGACCTCCAAGCCGACGGTCTAGCTCAAGAGTTCATGCCGGACGTTTGCTGCTTCGACTCCGGTCAAACGACTGTCGAGGCCTTGGAATTTATAAGTGAAGCGGGCGTGATCGATCCCCAAGAGATGGAGCAGGGTGGCGTGGACATCGTGAACCGAGACCCGGTTTTCCACGGCATGGTAGCCGAGTTCATCCGTCGCGCCGTAACTGAATCCGGGTTTGAAGCCGCCACCGGCAAACCACATGGTAAAGCCCGCGAGGTGGTGGTCGCGGCCATCTCCCTGGGCCATCGGCGTTCGGCCGAATTCAGAGCCAAACACGACGATCGTGTCGTTCAGCATGTCCCGCTGCTTGAGATCCGTCAGCAGCGCGGCGACGCCCTGGTCGACTTCCGCCGCTGTACCGGCTGAGTGAGACTTGACTGCGCCATGGTGGTCCCAGTCGCGATGGTAAAGCTGGATGAACCGCACGCCCCGCTCAGCCAAGCGCCGGGCCAGCAAGCAGTTGGAAGCAAACGAACCATCTCCACCCTTGGTTCCGTAAAGGTCGAGCACGTGTTGCGGCTCATTGCGAATGTCCATCAAGTCCGGCACGCTGGTCTGCATCCGGAAAGCAAGTTCATACTGGCTGATTCGGGTCGTGATTTCCGGATCGTCGAGCCGGCGGTTGGCGAGCTCATTCAGGCGGCGGACGGCGCTGACCACGTCGCGTTGCTGCGATTGGCTGACACCGGCTGGATTGCCGGCGTAGAGAACCGGGTCGCCCGTGCTGCGGAACTCGACTCCCTGGAACTGGCCAGGAAGAAAGCCGGAGTGCCACTGCCGCGCGGCGATCGGTTGTTTTTGTCCAAACTTGCCTGTGGACACCATCACCACGAAGCCCGGCAAGCTGTCTGATTCCGACCCCAGCCCATACAGCAGCCACGAACCCATCGCCGGTCGACCGGCGTTCATCGTCCCGGTATTCATGAAGGTATGAGCCGGGTCGTGATTGATGGCATCTGTGTGCAGGGAGCGGACAATGCAGATGTCGTCGGCGCACTTTTCCGCCAACTGAGGCCAGATTTCAGCAATCTCCTGACCAGACTTTCCCCATTTGCGGAAGGGATGCTGAGGTGCAAAGCAATTGAGCTGTTGACCTTGGAGCTGCGCAATCTGTTGTCCGGCCGTGAACGACTCCGGCATCGGCTTGCCATGCAGCTCCTCCAGCTTGGGCTTGTAGTCGAAAGTGTCCAGATGGGTCATTCCACCTGCCATGTAGAGCCAGATCACTCGCTTGGCCCGGGGCGGGAAATGGAGCGGCTGAATCACGCCCTGCCAGCGGTCATCAGCAAATCGTGGTCGGGGAGCACCCAGAGCTGACGACTGATGCAGCAGAGAGGCGAGCGCCATCCCGCCGAGGTTGATCCCGGTTCGCTTGAGAAACGTGCGGCGTGCGATTTCAGGGGGGAGCGGATTCATCAGGGGACGCTTTCTCGGCAAAAATCGGAGACTCAATTGAACTGGGTCAGAACTCGCCGGTCAGGTTCAGTTTCGCGTGATCACTTCGTGCAGGTTCAGGAGCGTTCGGGTGAGAGCGGTCCAGGCAGCCAATTCCGGAGCTCCCAGTTCCGCTGGTGCAGGATGCGCGCCGACGTTGAGCAGCGCGAGGGCTTGCGCCGGATTGGATTCATACTCAGCCGTTTGCGTGGCGAAGAGCTCCTCAAGCACGGCCGCTTCCTCGTCGCTCGCCGGGCGGGAAAGGGCGCGTTGAAAGGCGAAGTCGAGTCGCTGGCGGAAATTCTGCCCTCCTTCGCGAAGTACCTTTTCGGCAAATGCCCGGGCGGCTTCCACATAGGTCGGGTCATTCAAGAGCACCAACGATTGCAGCGGAGTGTTGCTGCGCGGCCGGTCGGCGGTACACTCCTCCCGGCTGGGCGCATCGAACGCCAACAGGCTGGGGTGCAGATACTGTCGTTGCCAGTGAGTGTACAGGCCGCGGCGGTAGAGGTTCTCGCCGCTCCCGTTCTGCCACTCCCGCGTGGGAAAGTTGAGATAGGCCCAGTACCCGGGGGGCTGGTAGGGAAAGACGCTCCGGCCGCCGATCGTCGGAACCAGCAGGCCACTGACTGCCAAGGCGTTGTCTCGCACCAGCTCGGCGTCGAGACGGAATCGGCCTTGCCGGGCGAGCCAGCGATTGTAGGGGTCGACTTCCCGGTCCGTTGCGGAGGCAAGCGAGGTCTGTTGATAAGTTTCGCTCATCACAATGGACTTGATCAGGCGCTTTAAATCCCAGCCCCGGTCCCGGAAATCGACCGCCAGCCAATCGAGCAACTCGGGATGGCTGGGCCACTCGCCTTGGGCGCCCACGTCATCGAGTTTGCGCGACAGGCCCGCACCGAAAAACAGTTTCCAGACCCGGTTCACGGTCACCCGAGCGGTCAGGGGATTTTGAGGCGAGATGATCCATTCTGCCAGGTCCAGTCGATTGAGCGGTCGATTGGGCAGTTCGCGGGGCGCGAGGATTTCGGGAAAACCGGCCGTGACCAGTTCGCCTTTTTCATCCATCCAATTCCCGCGACTGAGCACACGGACAGGCCGCGGCATGACGCTCTCGGTGATCAGCGTCGACCGGATTTGGGCGTCGAGCTGCTTGCGTTTTTCTGCGAGTTGGGCGAGCCGTTCGCGCGCGGGCTGCAACAGCGGAGCGGCGCTGCGGTAGTGCTTGGCGAGATCGGCCAGCTGGGTTGCGGTCCGATCCGCCGCAGGAATCGACAGCAGTGTGAGCACCTCTGCCGGCAAGGCTGAGTTGGCTGCGTGGGGCCGCGCTGCTGTTGTGACGGCCAAGCGAAAACACCCGATCGTATGTTGGGGATTATCGAGATTTTGATCGAGATAAATCGCTACTTTTGAGCCTGCGGGCAGCGTGAGATCCGCGGCGGTCTCAAAAACAACGGCTTGGGTTCGACCGACTTGTTCCATGATCGCCCAGCCCCACGTTTTTCCTTTGGCATCTCCATCGAGAGCGGCCGCAACCGCCCATTTGCCGTAGGGATTGCCACCGGCGGCCCCGGTTTGCTCGTAGGTGGCGGTGGGATTTTGGAATTGGAGAGCGGTTCGGGTTCCATCGGCCGCGATGACCTCACCGCGGAATTCGCTCAAGACAAAGTTGCCATTTCCCGCCCGGCCTGGTCCCCGTTGGGGGAGCGAGTCATCCGGGAGAACTTCGAGGCGGAAAGCCGTCACTCCCGCGGGAAGATCAGCAATACTCAAGGTGTAAGTGTCGATCGGCGGATTGGTTCCACTCGCGAGAATCGAGCCGTCCTCCCGCAACGTCAGCGTCACGCCCTGAGCCGACTCGAGCGTTTGGGGCCGAAGTGGCTGCCAGGCAATCTGGGCGGCTTCCCATTCGCGCTGCGCTGCTTCGAGTTCCGGCGTGGAGGTTTCGAGCGTCTGGCGGACAGCCGCAAGTTGTGTGTCCAGTTGAGCCAGTTCCGCAGCCTGAGTCGCAGTCGGGACCTTGAGGAACGGACCCCAGTTTCCGTCGTCGTTGGCGCCGGCGTAGAGCCCCCGTTCCTTGATGTCTGCGAAGAAGGCTTCGAAGCGATAAAAATCCCGAGTGGAAAAGGGATCGAATTTATGGTCGTGGCACTCTGCACAGCCGAGCGTGATCCCCAGCCAAGTCCCGGTCGCGTTGCGAACTCTTTCGGCGATGTACTTGGCAAGATACTCCTTGTCCTGAACGCCTCCTTCGGCGCTCATCATGCCGAGGCGATTGTAACCCGAAGCGATGAGTTGTTCGGGAGTAGGATTGGGAAGCAAGTCGCCAGCCAGCTGTTCCTTCGTGAATTGATCAAACGGCTTGTTGGCATTGAACGAAGCAATCACATAATCCCGGAACGGCGAAACACTCATTTGCTGGTCGCCGTGATAGCCAACCGTGTCCGCATACCGAACCAGATCCAACCACCAGATCGCGAATCGCTCGCCGAAGTGAGGCGAGGCAAGCAAACGATCGACCTGGCGTTCGAAGGCCTCCGGGGAGCGGTCCTGAAGAAACGCCGCCACTTCGGCTGGAGTCGGCGGGAGGCCGATCAAATCGAGCGAAATCCGCCGCAGCAGAGCGACCCGGTCAGCTTGGGGTGACGGTGCGAGGCCTTGGCGTTGTAATTCCTCGCGGACAAAGCGGTCGATGGTCTGGCTGGCATCGGCCGCGGAACCAGGAGTTGTCCGGAGTGGCTCAAAGGCCCAATGGCCCTCGTAAGGCGCTCCCTCGCGGACCCATTTTTCCAGAAGATGGACCTGCTCGGCAGTCAGCGCCTTGTGCGACTCCGGAGGCGGCATCACTTCGTCGGCATCCGTCGAGCGAATCCGTCGAATCAGTTCGCTCTCTTCGGGCTTTCCCGGAACGATGGTTCCGCTCTGGTCGGCGGTTCCGAACAGCCCTTCGCGGGTATCGAGCCGCAAGTCGGCCTCGCGTTTGTTGCGATCGGGCCCGTGACAGAAGAAACAGTTGTCCGAAAGGATGGGGCGGATATCGCGGTTAAACGTGACCGCAGCCTCGGAAGTTTGGGCGTGGACCTCGGCGGGGCTCGAGCCAAGCAAAAGCATGAGCGTCAAGCTGGCGAGGCTGTGGAGCCAATTCGGCGAGGAAAACATCAGTGAGCCTTTCCAAGACAACGAGGAGGGCAGTCAGTGGTCGACTGCCTGCGGTCTCCCTGTATTGTAGTCGGCTCGCGCGGCGCGTGGGTGCCGCTGCCGGTTGACACCCTGTTTTCGAGGGAGGTCTGCACACGCTGCAGGTGTGACTTCCCGTTCAGCTCAAAGGCCGGTGCGCGAGTTCCGCTTGTTGGACCGCTTCCCGAATCATCAGGAACTCACCGAGGTTTTCTGCAGTCAGCAAACCGATCGGCTTGTCATGGTCGATCACGATCAGGGCTTGGTGCGGCGACTCCTGCAGGCGGGGAAAGACTGCCTCCAGGAGTTCATCCGGAGAAACGGTCCCGCAGCCCGCTTGCACAAGTTCTCCCACTCTGGCCGCTTCGCCTTTTTCGGCTAAGCCCGTAATCAGTCGGCTCCGCGTCAGAATGCCCACCAGTCGCTCTCCCTCGAGCACCGGAAAGTCCTGCTGAAAACCAGCGAGGACGTGACTGGCGGCAACCGAAAGCGAGTCATCGGGAGCCAGCGTGCGAAAGTCGGTGATCATCGCCTGAGCCACGGGAATACCGCTGATTGCCGAGCGGATTTGTACGAGACTGGCTTCCTGAGCTGCTCCCAGCCAGACAAAGAAAGCAACGAAGACGAGAAAGGGGTTGGAGAACAAGCCGATAAAGCCAAACACCATCGCGATCGCCTGTCCGATGGAGGCTGCGATTTGAGTTGCCCGCGCGTAATCCAGCCGCATCGCCAAGAGTGCGCGGAGCACCCGCCCGCCGTCCATTGGAAAGGCGGGGAGCAGGTTGAACAGCGCGAGGCTGACATTCACCCAAAGAAGCTGGTCCAGGAAACGCCCGCCGACCTGCACCGCTTCGGCCGTCGGCTGCAGTCCTCGTCCCAACTGCAACCAGAGAAAAAGCAGAAGGGCCAGGACGATATTCACCGCCGGCCCGGCCAGCGCCACGACCAATTCCTGAGTTGGCTTTTCAGGCATTTTCTCCAAGCGAGCCACGCCGCCGATCGGCAGCAGCGTGATGTCGCGCGTGCCGATGCCAAACCTTCTGGCCGCCAGCGCATGACCAAGTTCATGCAACACGACGATCCCAAACAGGGTCAGAATGAACGCCAGCCCTTTGGCGGCGGCCGCAATCGACCCCGAGCTGGTGTAATGGGAAAGTGCGACCCACCCGAGGAGGAGCAAAAACGTAAAGTGCACGTAGACATCAATGCCGGCAATCTTCCCGAGGCGCCAAGACCAGTTCATAAATCCTTCCCCGCAAACCAGATGTCGAGTATTGATGGGCACGGGGTGGACTCAAGCGGACCGCCAGCCCTCGGCTTCGACTCGAATTCGCATGCCTGAGCTTTGAAGTCCAAGGATGACCGAGCGTTATAATGCAGGCTGAGACGGAATCCACTTGCCGTGAGCAGGCAATTTTCTCCTGATGAGCACCCAATGTCCAACCCTGGTCTGCCCCAGCCGAACTTCCGAGGTGACTCGCGGCGAAATCTGCAAACAGTGAATCTGGCAGTTGAGGGAATGCACTGCGCGGGCTGCGTCGGTGCCGTGGAGGCGGCGTTGCGCGACGCAACGGGAGTGGAACGGGCTACCGTTGATCTCACCAGCGGAACGGCTCGGGTCGAAGGGAGCGGGCTCGACTCCGACCAACTCGCGCGGCTGGTTTCGGCTCAGGGATATGCGGCTCGGCCAATTTCGCCTGAGCGGACTCTCGCCGAACAGCGCAGCGAGCTGGAGGAAAAGCAGCGGCGGAATGTTCGCTCCTGGCGGCAACGGGCCCTGCTCGGTCTTCTGCTTTGGCTGCCGCTGATGCTGTTGCACATGCCAATGGATCTGCGGCTGGTGGAGTATTCGCCCGGTTTTCATCACGCGTTGATGTGGTTTTCGGCTCTTTTGGCAACACTGGCTCAGGTCCTGGTCGGCTGGGGATTCTACAAGTCGGCCGGCAAGGCTGCGCGCAACTTCACGACCAACATGGATACCCTGATTGCCCTCGGATCAACCGTTGCCTGGTGCTTTTCTGCGATGGTTTTCGGCTCGGAGCTGGCCGGTTGGAAAACGGGCCAGCCGATGTACTGGGAAGCAGCGGCCGGACTGCTCGCGCTGGTCAGTCTCGGACATTGGCTGGAGGCGCGTTCGATGGTTTCTGCGAGTTCGGCTCTACGGCACTTGCTCGCGCTCCAACCGGAGCAGGTCTCCCGACTCCGTACGCTCCAAGACGAACGCGGCGAATTGATTGCGACCGCCGACGTCCTGCCTGGCGATCTGCTCGTCTTCCAGCCGGGTGATCGAATCGCCGTCGATGGGAAAGTTGCCGCTGGGGCCAGCGCGGTCGATGAGTCAGTCGTTACGGGTGAGCCTCTGCCGGTCGAGAAATGGGCAGGTGCCATGGTGGCTGCCGGGTCGTTGAATACCACCGGCAAGCTGATCGTCTCCGCCACCACGAGTGGCCGCGAAACGACGATTGCCCGCATCGCGGAAATGGTGCAGCAGGCTCAGTCCAGTAAAGCAGCCATCGCGAGACTGGCAGACAAAGTCTGCGCGGTTTTTGTTCCTGCCGTGATCGGGATCGCCGGGTTGACCTTTGCGGGCTGGCTGGCGCATGGTCTCGCGACCTCTGGTAACAACTGGTCGACATGGGCGCAAGCCTTGGTGACTGCGACTTCGGTTCTTGTGATTTCCTGTCCTTGTGCGCTCGGTCTGGCGACGCCGACCGCAATCATGGTGGGAGCAGGAGCCGCGAGCGAGCGGGGGATTCTCGTCAAAAGCGCGGCTGCCCTGGAACGAACCGCTCGGACGGAGGTGGTGCTGCTGGACAAAACCGGGACACTCACCGTTGGCAAGCCGGAAGTCAACGAGGTGCTTGCGAGCGACCGCGCGCCGCAAGACATCCTCGGATTGGCCGCGAGCCTCGCCGCTCAGTCCCGGCATCCCCTATCCCAAGCGGTCGTGCGCGCCGCTCGCGAACAGCATCTGGAAATCGCACCTGTGACGGAACTGCACGAGCAGGCAGGTCGTGGCTTGAGCGGCTTGGTTGGGGGAGCACGGGTCGAACTGGTTTCCCTCAGCCAGGCACTCCGCGAAGGCTTGGATTTACCTCCAGCCTGGCAGGTGGCCGACGGTACCCAAAGCGTCGTGCTGGTGAATTCCGCACCGGTTGGGTCGATTCGTTTCGAAGATCAGCTCCGGCCTGATGCGGCCGCCGTGATCAGCCAGTTGAAAGCGCTCGGTTTGCAGGTGCTGCTCGCGACCGGCGACCGCAACGCGGCTGGGCAGAAGGTCGCCGCCGGAATCGGGATCACTCCCTCCCAGACACACTGTGAAATGACCCCGGCAGGAAAACGACAGCTGGTCCAGCAACTTTCGGAAGGTGGGCGCCCGGTGGCCATGATTGGAGATGGGATCAACGACGCCGCTGCCTTGGCTGAGGCCGGAGCCCGGGGCGGTGTTGGGATCGCGATCGGCACCGGTACGAACATTGCGATTGAGTCGGCTGATATTGTGATTCCAGCCCAGCGGCTCGCGGCCATTCCCGAGACGATTGAACTCAGTCGAGCCACGCTCCGCACGATCAAGCAGAATCTGTTTCTTTCATTCGTTTACAACGTGGTCGCCATTCCGGCCGCAGCCTTGGGACTGCTCGGGACTTACGGGCCGATGTATGCGGCCGCGGCGATGGCACTGTCCGATGTCTCCGTGATCGGCAACGCCCTCTGGCTGAAGTCACACTTGAAACGCAATGCCTCGAGTTGAAGGAAGACGTTGCAAAACAAGCTGACGTTCGAAGGTTCACTTACCCCAGTTGTGAGTGGTGATCCAAAGTTGCAGCCAGGTCGCGATTGAGACCCAGACAAAGTAGGGTATCTGTGCCAAGGCAACCCATTTCAGGTGCGGCCAGATGGCCACCACGCACCAGATGATTGTTCCCCAAACAATCAGGATATCGAGCGCCGCCAACGGCAAGTTGCGCATTCTGAATTGAATCGTTGTGAAGAGCAGATTGGCAACGAGGTTGATGGCGAATGGGAGCGCGACCATTCCCGGGATTTTGCCCCGCATCCATTGCAAGAGCACGGCTCCAAAGCTGACCAGAATGATCGGGTAAATGATCTGCCAGATCGTACCGATCGTCTGAGGCGCCGGAGTCCAAGCAGGCTTGGCGAGGCTGTTGTACCAATCGATCCAGGTCATGAGCAGCTCGGTGAAAGTTGGAACGCGAAATGTCGAACGGAGAGCAAAGGGTTCTGCTGGAGGAGAGGATAAGAGCAATCAGAAGTTCCGGCAAGTTGGAGCGTCTGGAGGGAACGGCAGGGGAGGTCCAAGCCGCATCAGGTGGAGAGTTCCTGGACGAGCTCGGTGGCGGCCTCCCGGCCGGAAAGCAGAGCCCCGTTGATCGAGGCGGTACCAAGATAATCGCCACAGCGAAACAGTCCTGCGCCGAGGCGGTACTGGCGGTCGGCAGGATGGAACTCGCCCGGCATTTGCTGCGGAATGGCCTCGGCGACCCAGGTTTGTGCCAAAGGTCGCCAGTTATCAACCTGTCTGCCAAACCACTCGCGCAGGGCTGTGCGAACTGGTCCGCGAAGTGATTCTGCGTCCAGGCTGCTGCCGGTCATGGCGGTGACGCTGATCAAAGCCTGACCGGAAGGAGCATAGCTGGGAGCGATGTTGCTTGGGATACTGAGATGCGCAATCGGACCAGAGAGCTCACCATTGAGAACCAGCAGTTTCGTGCGGAGTGGCGCCTGGTCGGCGGCATAGGTGAAATTGACCGTGCTCTGAAACCGCACTGGACGCAAGTTGGTCGCATTCATGTCCGGCAAATTGGCGTTGACCAGCAGACGGGCTGCGGTACCTCCCTCGGTGGCCAGCACGATGTACTTGCCGGCAACTCGGTCCCCGGAGGCAAGCAGAATCCCCTCCCGCTCGACCGCTTGAACTCGCGCCTGGATTCGAAGTGAGTGGGGGGGAAGTTTGTCGGCCAGTTGCTGGGGAATGGCTTCCATTCCCGCGCTGGGCAGGGCGGCTGTTCCGGCAGCGAGCATTTTGAAAACAAATTGGAAAAAACGCGCGGAGGTGTCCAGGCGACTCTCGAGGAACACGCCGCTGAACCAGGGGCGAAAGAACCGGTCGACCAGGTCCCTCGAGAAGCCCCAAGTGTGGAGCAGAAATTCTTCGGTGCTCTGGTCGGGCGAGGTGTAAATCGTCTCCAAAGGGAGTCTGCGCAGTTGGCTTCGCAGACGTGCCAAACGCCATCGGTCACCCAGCGTACCGATGCCATTGAAGAGCGTTTGGATCGCTCCTCCGGGACGCCGCCAAGGGTCGCTCATTTCGACAAACCGTCCTCTCGCCCTTACCAGGGCACCGGGGAGAAAGGAGCTGAGTCGCAGCGCGGCGTAGTCGAGTTGGCGTTGAGCTTCCGGGTAAGCCGTTTGCAGGACTTGAAAGCCGCGGTCGATGCGAAATCCCTCGTGTAGTTCCGTGCGCAAACGCCCGCCCAAGCGATCGCTCGCCTCAAACAGCGTGAATGGGACGTGGTTCCGCTGCAGTTCGAGGGCTGCTGCCAGTCCGGCCAATCCCCCACCAACAATCAAGACTCGGCTCGCACGATTCAACGCGGCAACTCCGCGGGTGATGGGGAGGGGGTGGCAGGTTGTTCTCTGGATTGATCGGCCCCACCCCGCCGTCGATTGTTGACTGCCGTGCGGGCAATGTTCCGCAACATGCCGGAGAAGATAAAGTAGTGCAGGGGGGAAATTCCATACCAGTAGACGAGGCCAAACAAGCCGAGAGGATCAAAGATTGCGGTCTGACGGATTTGGCTGCCGCCGTCCACAGGAGTGACCTCAAATTCCAGCCAAGCCCTGCCGGGCAGCTTCATTTCAGCAGCAAGGCGCAGTCTGCGGTTGGGCTCCACCTCTTCCACGCGCCAGCAGTCAATCGTGTCGCCGACGATGACAGAATCCGGATCGCGACGACCGCGACGGATCCCGACGCCTCCAATCAGCAAGTCCAGAAAGCCGCGAATCGACCAGAGCCAATCGCCGTAATACCATCCGGTTTGTCCTCCGATTCGGCGGATGGGAGCAAACGCCTCGGCTTGGTTTACAGGCACAAACGCGGTCCGCGAATCCACGAGTCGAGAGCCAAATCGTGTGCCGCCCCAGGCTGTGGGTTGGCTGCCGGCCGAAAGGGCATCGGACCACCGGGTCGCAGCGAACTCGCGGTCTTCGTTGACCAGAGCCCGCGCAATCGCCGCTTCAATTCCCCGGGGCTTGAGTTTGGGAAAGGTCAGGGCGGCCAGGTTGTTTGACACGAGTGTCGGGTTTTTCAGACTGTCGATCAACTTTCGGCCGACGCGCGCATACAGGGGCGTAACCAAGCCCAGCCACAGGCTGGAGAGGTAGGGAGTCAGCAGCGGAACCGGAATCATCAGCCGGCGCAGGCCGCGTTGCCGGGCGTATTCTTGCATGATCTCGCCGTAGGAAACCTGGTCTGGTCCGCCGATTTCCAGAACCTGCGAAGCTTGATGCGGAAGATTCAAACTCGCCTCAAGATAATCGAGCAGGTCTTCAATCGCGATCGGTTGGGCTTTGACTTTGACCCACTTGGGGCAAATCATCACCGGTAGACGTTCGACCAGAGCCCGAATCATTTCAAACGAAAGACTTCCCGAGCCGATCACGATCGAAGCACGAAGTTCGATGATCTGCGGGTGATGAGCGCGGAGCACATCGCCCGTTTCCTGGCGACTGCGCAAGTGGGGAGACAGTTTCTGGTCGGCGTTGGGATCACCATTGCCCAAGCCACCGAGGTAAATGATGCGGCGGACCCCGGCCGCTTGCGCTGCGGAGGAAAAGTTTTTGGCCGCCCGCCGGTCTTCTTCGGCGAAGTCCCCCGAACTACCCATCGAGTGGACCAGATAGTAGGCCGTATCGACTCCCTGCATGGCGGGCAGCAGCGACTCGGCGTCGAGTGCGTCTCCCTTCATCACTTCCGTCTTCCCGCCAACCCGCTGGGAAAGCGCCTCGGGACGCCGAGTGAGACAACGGACCGATTGACCCGACCGCTCAAAGCGCTCGAGGAGTCGGCCGCCCACATAGCCAGTGGCTCCCGTCAACAAAATCAGGGGCTGGGAACCGGGTTCAGCAGGTGAGGTCATGGGAGCCGAACTTGTTAGGGGCGAAGTTGCGATTGGCGGGGTGACGGTTGCCGGACGCACGATTCAAGAAAGACTGGAAAACCAACAAATTTCCGCGCTCCGAGCGAAGTGCGTTAACCGCAGGCTGGCCAGACGGGTAACTGCCAGCCGGTTTCGCCGAAGCGGTTGCCAAAAAGCGAACGTTTGCCCGAAGAATCGGCCGCTTTACGGGCGGGACCCCGGTCACTATCCTGACCTCAGGCGCATTTCGTTTTCACCGGTCCGGTTCGGTGGACGAGTTCCGGTCGGTGCCGACCGGCTGAAAACCCTGCCGACTGGCTGAAAACCAGTCGCGCTCGATGGAATTCAAGGCGACTTGGCTGAAATGGCTGTGCCAGCCCGCAATTTGACGGCTTTGGTCAGACCCGGCGCAGTCTTGAGCGGAGACCTTGGCTCTCCGTCTCGATCCCGATTCAGGCTGTGTAATTCGTTAAAGGAACGAGTGATGGAAGTTCAAACTCCAGAGCAATTGGCCCAACAAAAGTGCAAGCCGTGTGAAGGTGGCGTTGACCCCTGCCCGCTCGATTTCTCGCACCGCCAATTGAGCAACCTCCCCGGCTGGTTTCTGACCCACAACAACACTCGAATCCGCAAGGATTGGAAGGTCAAGAATTTCCTGCAGGGGCTCGCCTTTTTCCAAGAGGTCGCGGTCGTCGCCGAGGAAGATGGACACCACCCCGACCTCCATCTCGAGGGATACCGTTTCGTCTCGATCGAACTCTGGACGCACGCAATCGGCGGATTGAGTGAAAACGACTTTATCCTGGCCGCCAAGATCGACGAGTTGGCCAAAAAGTTCGCAGTCTAGTCTTCGGGAATTGACCCGAAGAACGGCGGCGCTCTAAAGCTGGTGAAGTGAGAACACCGGTCTCGTTCGACTACCAGCCAAGCCGGAGGTCTGCAGGGCAGCAATTGATCGACCGCTGTCGGAAGCTGAGCCGGGCCGGCCTGCGCGGGCAGGTTGGATACCCGTTGGGGGGCACGCGGCATGAAGACATCCATCCGCGATTTCAGGCGGGTTCGGCAGAGTCCTTCCATCCGCTACGATCGGATTTGCGTTCATAATCGCCAAATCCATGCCTTTGCCCGGGGCGGAGTGCGGGTTGTAGGGTTTGCAGGGTAACGGACTTGCCGGATCTGTGGGTCAATCATGGAATGCGGTGAATGCCTAAGCTGCCGGTCAAACCTGATGTGTGAGGCGTAGCCTGCGGACCGGGGATTTCGTTTGTAGCTGTCGATACCGAAATCAGGGTCGTCTTGATGACAACGAACCCACGGAATCTGGCAGTTGCAAGGATCCCTCTCAATGAAACGCCAACACGTACTTGCTTCACTGGTTATGGCTTCGCTGCTTCTCTCCATGGCAGCGGTCGGTTGCCGCGGGGGTTATGGTCTGGGCCTCGTCGCCAGCTCCTCGGCGATCGTCGGCTCGCTCGCTGCACGAGTACGCCACGTCGGAATCGTCCGTGACAAATTGCTGCCCTTCAGCATCGCTGGCACCCGGCGCTTTCAGGCGGAGCCGGTTTCCGATCCCTTGCGGCGAGACAACGCGCCGCTGGAAACGGTGCTCGGAGCGGAGAGTGAACTGGCCCGGGCGATCGCCAGCAGTGCCCCCTCGGTCCTCGAATCGAGTGGTTCGAAGGTCCAGACGACCGAGCC
>Ga0315899_10003154_pt1 | contig 17944 bp, 17 predicted proteins | sample LakEriMetagenome_2_FD_203518 | JGI IMG/M metagenome (GOLD analysis project Ga0315899, IMG submission 203518) | Freshwater fungal communities from buoy surface, Lake Erie, Ohio, United States - Buoy 4 MA112 | ecosystem: Environmental > Aquatic > Freshwater > Lake | place: USA: Lake Erie, Ohio... | reverse complement strand
GAACCCGGCAAAGTGCCATGCGCTGGTTGAGGGGCGCTTGGCGCTTGACGCACATTGCCGTGTTGATTGGGCGGGGCAACTGGCGCATCCGCCATCAATTCCGCCATATGAGCCCAGCGCAACGCGCTCAGGCCGTGGAGCAGTGGTCGCGCGACATGCTCCAGGCCTTGGGGGTGACGTTGCACACCCAGGGCAAAGCGCCTACCCGTGGCCCGGTGTTGATTGTTTGCAACCATGTGACATGGCTCGACATCTTGGTTTTGCATGCCTGTGCGCACGCGCGCTTTGTGGCGAAGTCCGAGGTGCACCATTGGCCCTTGATTGGCCCCATGGCTGCCGCTGCCGGCACTTTGTTCATTGAGCGCGCTTCGCGGCGCGACGCCATGCGGGTGGTGCACCAAATGGTTGAGGTGTTGCAGGCTGACGAGGTGTTGGCGGTGTTTCCAGAGGGCACCACCAGCGACGGTTTGCAGCTGCTGCCCTTCCATGCCAATTTGATCCAGGCGGCGCTCAGCGCCGGCGCGCCGGTGCTGCCAGCCGCGCTGCGCTATGTCGATGCCCGCACCGGACAAACCAGCCAGGCGGTGAGCTTTGTAGGCGACGAGAGTTTGGTGGCTTCCTTGTGGCGCACGGCTTGCGCCAGTGGCTTGCAAGTGCGCTTGGCCTGGGGCCAGCCCGAGCAGGACGCGGGGAGGGATCGGCGCGCCTGGGCCAAAGACTTGCAGCAACAGGTGCAAACGCTGTGGCTGGGTTTGGGCGCGAGCCAGCCCAACGCGCCAGCGCCGGCCGCGTTCAAGCCCGAGGCTTGAGGCAAAATCACCTTGGCCTTTCGCCTTTCTCCCGACCCGCTGCAGCCCATGCCTTCTTTACACGCCGATCCCACCACAGCCCCCATTGCGCCCAAATCGCCATCGGATGAGCTGGCGTGGTCGCCGTCTGACCAGGTGTTTCACGATGCGGCCAAAACCTTTCGCGTCATGGCCGCGCCCTTGCGCTTGAAAATCATCAGCGCCTTGTGCCAAGGCGAAAAAAACGTGGGTGAGTTGCTGCAAAGCATTGACACCACCCAACCCAATATGTCGCAGCATTTGCACACCTTGCACCGGGCGGGCATTTTGGGTCGGCGCCGCGATGGGGTACAAATTTATTACCGCATCGTCAACGAAAGCGTGGTGGGCATGTGCCGCGCCATGTGCGTCCAATTGGCCATTGAATCCGATGATGTTTAAAGGGGGGCATGGGCGCAAAGGGTTTCTACCTTGTCTGCCGTGTCAGCGCTGCGGCTACCATTTGCCAATGGGAACGACCTTTCTTGGTTCGCGCCAGCAGCCCAACTGTCTGAAATTTTGAAGGAGCAAAGATGAAGCAAACCATGATCGCTTGCATGGCCGTGGGGCTGATGGCCGCCAGCCTCGGCGTTGCGGCCCAAACCGCACCAGAACATGTGCGCAGCTGGGCAGCAGGCTGCGCCAACTGCCACGGCACCAATGGTCAGGCCCAGCCCGGCATGGCCGCCTTGGCGGGGGTCCCTGCCGCTGCCACGGTGGCCAAAATGCAGGCCTATAAATCAGGCGCATTGCCCGCCACCTTGATGCACCAAATTGCCAAGGGCTATTCGGACGAGCAAATCCAAGCCATTGCAGCGTATTTCGCTGCCCAGAAAAACTGATCGGGAGTCGCTATGAAACGTCGTCAATGGATACAAACCGCCTCTGCTGGATCGGTGTTGGGTTCTTTGGGCCTGTTGTCAGGTTGTGCCACCCTAGGCGGGGCTGGCCCCAAGGTGGTGGTGGTCGGGGGCGGCTACGGGGGTGCTACCGCAGCCAAATATGTGCGCATGTGGTCTGACTACGGCATCGACGTGACCTTGGTCGAACCCAGCGCCGCTTTTGTCTCGTGCCCCATCTCCAACTTGGTGGTGGGCGGCAGCAAAACCATGGCCGACATCACAGTCTCTTACGACAACTTGGTGCGCCGACACGGTGTCAAGTGGGTGCAAGACCGTGTCACCCAGGTCGACCCCGACAAGCGCATCGTCACCTTGGCTTCTGGCGCGACCTTGCCTTACGACCGCTTGATCATGTCGCCGGGTGTGGATTTCATGCCCAATAGCGCCCCGGGCTTGGCCAAATCTGGCGCAGCCGAGAAGGTCTTGCATGCTTGGAAAGGGGGGCCGCAAACCTTGGCCCTGCGCCAACAACTGGAAGCCATGCCCGATGGCGGCGTGTTTGCCATGAATGTGCCCCTGGCCCCGTACCGCTGCCCTCCCGGCCCCTACGAGCGGGCTTGCCAGGTGGCGCATTACTTCAGCCAGGCCAAGCCCAAAAGCAAGGTGCTGATCCTGGACGAAAACGAAGACGTCACCTCCAAAGGCCCCTTGTTCAAAAAAGCCTGGGCCGATCGCTACAAGGGCATGATTGAATACCGTCCCCGCCACAAGGTGATCGATGTCGATGCCGCCACCAACACCTTCAAGTTTGACTTCAACGACGATGTCAAAGCTTCGGTGGCCAATTACATCCCGCCCATGCGCGCAGGCGACATTGCGGTCAAAACCGGCTTGGCCACGGCCAACCAGCGCTGGTGCGAAGTGGACTTTTTGACCTTCGAGTCGGTGGCGGTCAAAAACATCCACGTGCTGGGCGACTCGATTCAAGTCGCGCCCGCCATGCCCAAGTCGGGCCACATGGCCAATCAGCATGGCAAAACCTGTGCCGCAGCGGTGGTGGCTTTGCTCACGGGCAAACAAGTCAACCCCCTGCCGATATACAACAACACATGCTACAGCTTTGTCAGCGACCAAGATGTGATCCACGTGGCCAGCGTGCACCGCTACGACGCCGACAAAAAAACCATGCTCACCGTGCCTGGCTCGGGTGGCGTCTCGGCGGCGGCCAATGCCTTGGAAGGCCAGTACGCATTGGCCTGGGCGCGCAACATTTGGGCCGACAGCTTGGCCTGAAACCATGTGGTGTCCTAGGGCCAACAGTGGCCATGTATGGGCGGGGTGCGAGCGGCGCAGCAGCGCCGCCATACACATGCCGTCCGGTTGCTGGACACACGGGCGCAGCGCTGGCCCTGCTTGGCTTGGGGTCTGGTTGCTGCTGTGGGCGCTGTGGTGCCCCATCCCAGCGCACAGCCAAAACCGCGTGGTCTTGCCCACTGCCACCGATTTGCCCCAGGCTTTGGCGCAAGCCCTGGCCCTGGGCCAACCCCTGGTGGTGATGGTCAGCTTGGACAACTGCCCCTACTGCCGCCAGGTGCGGCAAAGCCATCTGGGCCCCCTGTGGCGTGGTGGCCAAGTGGTGGTGCAAATCGACATGCAACACAAAGAAACCTTGACCGATTGGGATGGCCAAACCCGCAGCCATGGCGACTGGGTGAAAAACCGCCGCATCTCGGTGGCCCCCACGGTGCTGTTTTTTGGCCCCGATGGGCGCGAAGTGGCCGATCGCTTGGAGGGCGCCTCTTTGCCCGACTTTTACGGGGCCTATTTGGATCAGCGCTTGGCTCAGGCGCGCCAGCGTTTGCTGCCGCGTGCGGGAGCAAACTCAGGGTTTGGAACTGGGGTCGGTCTCGTTGAGGACAGCGGCATGGGTGTGGTCACAGCCCTGCACATGGGGCTTGCCCAGCACCAGACCCCTGCGCGCGGGCCAACCCTTAAAGCCTTGGGTATTGAGGGTAAACACTGACGATCAACCGCCGAATCCCCGGTGGCGTCGTTGTATATTAGAGATGACTGATATAAACATGAAAGATTGCAAGATGCGTGGATGGATGGGCTTGGCGCTTTGGGGCGCATTGGCGGCGGCACCGGCTGGTGCCAGTACGGATTTGGCGCAAAAAAACGCCTGCATGTCGTGCCATGCCGTGGCCAAGAAACTGGTCGGGCCTTCGTATAACGATGTGGCCAAAAAATATGCGGGTCAAAAAGATGCAGCGGCCACCTTGGCCAAAAGCATCAAGTCCGGTGGAGCCGGCAAATGGGGCCCTGTGCCCATGCCTTCACAACCGGGCCTGAGCGAGGCCGACGCACTGGCATTGGCCAATTGGGTGCTCGCGGGTGCCAAATAACAAATTCTTGTTCCTCTGGGCACTGGTCGCAATTTGCGGCCTGCCCGCGGTCATGGCCTGGGCGCAAAGTGACTTTTTTGCGGGCGCTGACCTGGCCTTGGGTCGCCAGTTGATGTCCGAGCACAAATGCGAGGCCTGCCATGCCCGCCACGTGGGCGGCGACGGCACCGATGTCTACAACCCCGCTGGCCGCCTGAAAACGCCGGGCTTGTTGCGCGGCATGGTCGAGGCCTGCAACACCCAGCTCAATTTGGGCCTGTTCCCCGCAGAGGTCAATGCTGTGGCGGCCGTGCTCAACCATGACCACTACCGTTTTAAGTGAGGCTTTTTTTTGCCCCAAACATCAGTCTTTATTGATATAAAAATGAACCCACCCACCTCCCATGGCCGCTTGCGCAAAGCGCCAGAAAACTTCTTGGATACCCAAGGTTTACAAACCGCCCGCAGCGAACTGCGCCAAGGCCGGCGCGGTTTCATCGAGAAAGCATTTGCCGCCGCCGTGGCGGCCACGGGCGGTGCTGCATGGGCCCAAACCAACCCAGTGGCCAGCGATGGCGGCGACCCCAACATCTTGATCCTGCCTGAGCACGCCAAGGGCCTGGGCCTGGGTGTGGCCACCGATGGCTATGGCAAACCTTCGCGGTTCGAGACCAATGTGCAGCGCCGCCAAAGCCCGGGCCTGACACAAACCACCCAAGCCTCGGTGTCATTCGCGCCTTTGCAGTCTTTGTTTGGCATCGTCACCCCCAGTGGCTTGCATTTCGAGCGGCATCACCAAGGCTGGTGGGACATCGACCCGTCCAAGCACCGCTTCATGGTCAATGGCTTGGTGAAAAAACCCATGGTGTTCACGGTGGATGAAATCATGCGCCTGCCCTCGGTGTCGCGTTTTCACTTCATCGAGTGCGGCGCCAACACGGCGGTGGAATGGGCCCAGGTGGCCGTGCCCACGGTGCAGTACACCCACGGCATGATCTCTTGCAGCGAATTCACCGGCGTGCCCCTGATCACCTTGCTCGAAATGGCCGGGGCCGATTTGAAGTCAGGCCGCTTTGTGTTGGCCGAAGGCGGCGAAGGTTCGTCGATGACGCGCACCATCCCGATGTCGCTCATCACCTCGGGCGAGGTGCTGGTGGTCTACGGCCAAAACGGCGAAATGCTGCGCCCAGAAAACGGCTACCCCTTGCGCTTGGTGGTGCCGGGTGTGCAAGGCGTGAGCTGGATCAAATACCTGCGCCGGGTGGAGGTGGGCGACCAGCCCTATGCCACCAAGGACGAGGCCATTCACTACATGGACCTGATGCCCAACGGCATGCACCGCCAATACACCAGCATCCAAGAATGCAAGAGCGTGGTCACCACGCCCTCTGGCGGGCAGGTTTTGCTGGACAAAGGCTTCTACAACATCTCCGGTTTGGCGTGGTCGGGACGGGGCAAAGTCAAGCGGGTGGATGTGTCGGTGGACGGCGGTCGCAACTGGCGCACCGCGCGGCTGCAAACCCCGGTGCTGTCCAAAGCCTTGACCCGCTTCAACATCGATTGGGTCTGGAGTGGCCAGCCCGCCATCATCCAAAGCCGTGCAATGGACGAGACCGGATTTGTCCAGCCCACCTATGCCCAGCTCAGAAAAGTGCGCGGCAGCCGATCCATCTATCACAACAACGCCATCCAATCGTGGTTGGTGCAAGAAAGTGGCGAGGTGAAAAATGTCCAAGTGGCTTAAAGCATCGGCCGCTGCGCTGTTTTGTGCGCTGTACTTGTCTGTGAACGCCTGGGCGCAAAGCGCTGCGACCTACCCCGGCTTGGGCCGCACGGCCACGGCGCGCGAAATCGCCGCGTGGGACATTGATGTGCGCGCCGATTTCAAAGGCTTGCCCAAAGGTTCGGGTTCGGTGGCCCAAGGTCAGGACGTGTGGGAGGCCAAGTGCGCCTCGTGCCATGGGGTGTTTGGCGAGTCCAACGAGGTGTTCAACCCGGTGATTGGCGGCGTCACCGCGAAAGATGTGGCGCGGGGTCGGGTGGCCAATTTGGCCCGCGACGACTACCCCAGCCGCACCACCATGATGAAGCTGTCCACCTTGTCCACGCTGTGGGACTACATCAACCGTGCCATGCCCTGGAACACGCCCAAGTCGCTCCAAGCCAACGAGGTGTATGCGGTGGTGGCCTTCATGCTCAACCTGTCCGAGGTGGTGCCCGACAACTTCGTGCTGTCGGACCAAAACATCGCTCAGGTGCAACAGCGCATGCCCAACCGCTTGGGCATGCAAACCGACCATGCCCTGTGGCCTGGGCGGGAGTGGGGCGCTAAAACCACCCGACCCGACACCGCCAACACCGCTTGCATGACCAACTGCGCCACCGACCCGCAGGTGGCCTCTTTGTTGCCCGACTTTGCGCGCAATGCCCACGGCAATTTGCGCGACCAAAACCGTTTGGTTGGGCCCCAGCGGGGTGCCAACACCTTGGTGGCCGATGCCAGCCCGGCGACCAGCTCCGCCGGCACGGTCGCGGGTGCAGTAGCGGGTGCCAGCACCGGCGCCATGGGCAATACCAAGGCCGTGCTGGCCTTGTTGGGCAAACACAATTGCACCGCATGCCACGGTGTCGAGCGCAAGATCGTGGGGCCAGGCTTGACCGATGTGGCCAAAAAATACCCCGATCAAGCCGACATCTTGGCGCAAAAAATCAAAAACGGCGGCTCGGGCGTTTGGGGGCCCATCCCCATGCCCGCGCAAAACCTGCCGCTGGCCGACGCCCAAGCCATTGCCGCCTGGCTGGCGCTGGGCGCACCGCGTTGAAACCCCCTACTCTCTGGGGCAGACCTTTTGAGGTTCTAATAGAGGGCAAACATGTTTAGGAGATTCCCCATGCAAAATCGTCGCCAAGCGATCCAACATTCGGCGGTCGTGGCCAGCTTGCTGAGCGCCGCCGGCTGGCTGCCCACTGCAGCCCAAGCCGCACCCAACAAGGCTGCGTTTGAAGCCAAAACCGTTCAAGAGGCCGTCAAGGCTTCGGGCGGTGCCAACATCAGCGAGAGCAAAGATGTCACCCTGACCGCACCTGACATTGCCGAAAACGGCGCTGTCGTGCCCCTGGGTGTGAGCACCGGCATGAGCGGGGTCAAGCACCTGCTCATCTTGGTCGAGAAGAACCCCTCGGTGCTGGTGGCCGTGTTCAACGTCACCGATGCGGTTGACGCCAACTTCGCCACCCGCTCCAAAATGGGCCAATCCTCAGACGTCTATGCGGTGGCCATCATGAACGACGGCCGCGCTTTGTTCGCCAAGAAAGAAGTCAAGGTCACCCTGGGCGGCTGCGGCGGCTAAGCCCCGCCACTGAGACCGTCACCACACATATATAGGAGAGAAATCATGGCAGATCCCATGCGCATTCGCGCCCAAGCCAGCGGCGACAAAGCCACTGTTCGCGTCCTCATGAGCCACGAAATGGAGTCAGGTCAGCGCAAAGACGCGGCTGGCAAAATCGTTCCCGCTTGGTTCATCCAGGAAATCACCGCCAGCCACAACGGCAAGGTCGTCATGACCGCTGAATGGGGCCCGGCTGTGTCCAAAAACCCTTACCTGCAGTTCAGCGTCAAGGGCGCCAAGGCCGGCGAAAAGGTGTCCATCAAATGGGTGGACAACCGGGGTGCCACCCGCACCGACGAAGCCACCATCAGCTGATCTTCCACACTTAGAGGTGCGCATGCGACAAGCAATGATTCCCGTGGCCTTGGCCATGGCTTTGGGGGCAGCCCCGGTGCTGGCCCAAAAAACCGCCAGCCAAGGCATCGACGAATACCGGGCCATGTTGCAAGACGGCAACCCTGCCGAATTGTTCGAGGCCAAGGGCGAAGACCTGTGGAAGCAAAAACGCGGGCCCAAAAAAGTCAGCCTCGAGGCTTGCGATTTGGGCCAAGGCCCCGGCGTCATCAAGGGTGTGTTTGTCAGCTTGCCCAAGTACTTTGCCGACACCGGCAAGGTGCAAGACCTGGAGTCGCGCCTGCTCACCTGCATGCAGACCTTGCAAGGCTTTGACGCCCAGGCCATTGCCAAGACCAATTTCGGCAGCGGCGAGATGGCCAACGTCACCGCCATGGCCACTTGGGTCGCGGCAGAGTCCAAAGGTTTGAAGTTCAACCTCTCGCAGTCTCACGCCCAGGAGCGGGTGATGTACGAGGTGGGCAAGCGGCTGTTTTTCATGCGCGGTGGCACGCACGATTTTTCTTGTGCCTCTTGCCATGGCGAGGAGGGCAAACGCATTCGCTTGCAAGACCTGCCCCTGTTGACCAAAAACCCCGGTGACGGTATCGGGTTTGCCGCTTGGCCAGCCTATCGCGTCTCCAACGGCCAAATGTGGGGCATGCAGCAGCGTTTGAACGATTGCTACCGCCAGCAGCGCTTTCCCTTTCCGGGCTTTGCCAGCGACGCCACCGTCGCACTGAGCGTGTACCTGGGCGTGAACGCCCAAGGCGCCGCTTCCATTGCCCCTGCCATCAAGCGCTAAAACAGAGAAACACCATGAACAACAAAACCCGCTTGACCGGCCTGGCCGCGGCTGCCCTGGCCCTGGTCGGTTGCGCCAATTTGCCCAGCGTCGCCGAGCTCAACCAAATCACCGATCAAATTGTCAAAGCCTCTTTTCGCACGCAATCCCATGTCAACGTCGAGCGTTTGACCCAAACCGACGACACCAACCGTTTGTGCAGTGAAGCCGATGCCAGCGGCCAGCAGTTGGACGAAAAGGTGGCCAAAGTGATTGAAGAGACCAACCTCAAAACCATCCGCTGGCCCAGCAATGGGCAGTTCATTGGCGACTGGAAGCGTGGCGAGGCGATTGCCCAAAGTGGGCGCGGACTGACTTGGACCGACGACCCCAAGATGGCCAACGGTGGCAATTGCTACAACTGCCATCAGATGGACAAAACCGAAATCTCCTACGGCACGATTGGCCCCAGCCTGTACAACTACGGCAAGATCCGTGGCGTGAGCGACCCCAGCAGTGCGGCATCCAAGCCCATCGTTGAATACACCTGGGGCAAGATTTGGAACGCCAAGGCCTACAACGCCTGCTCCAACATGCCCCGCGCCGGTCACATGGGCATCTTGACCGAAGCGCAGGTGCGCGACATCGTCGGCTTGCTGCTCGACCCCAAGTCCCCCGTCAACCAGTGACGGCCACCACCGGGCTGCGGCCCGGTTTTTTTAACTCTATATATCAGTGAAGGCTTAACCATGAACCTCCACAAACGTGAATTCATGCAGGTTCTGGGGGCAGGTGCGGTGGCTGGCATGGCCATGGGCCGCTATGCCGAGGCCGACGCCGCCACCGCCAGCGAGGGCTTGTACGACGCACCGCGTTTTGGTCAAGTGTCTTTTTTGCACATGACCGATTGCCATGCGCAGTTGTTACCCATTCACTTTCGCGAGCCCAGCATCAACCTGGGCGTGGGCAGCATGCGGGGGCAGTTGCCGCATTTGGTAGGTGAGCACCTGCTCAAGGCGGCGGGCTTGCGCCCAGGTACCGCACAGGCCCATGCCCTGACCTATTTGGACTTTGACAAGGCTGCCCGTCGCTATGGCAAGGTGGGTGGCTTTGCCCACTTGGCCACCTTGGTCAAGCGCCTCAAGGCCAGCCGACCGGGGGCCTTGCTGCTGGACGGCGGTGACACCTGGCAGGGCTCGGGCACGGCGCTGTGGACGCGCGGCCAAGACATGGTGGACGCGTGCAAATTGCTGGGGGTGGACGTGATGACCGGCCACTGGGAGTTCACCCTGGGCATGGAGCGGGTGAAAGAAATTGTCGACAAAGACTTTGCCGGGCAAATCGAGTTTGTGGCGCAAAACATCCAAACCCAAGACTTTGGCGACCCGGTGTTCAAGCCCTATGTGATGCGCGAGATCAATGGCGTGCCCTGCGCCATCATTGGCCAAGCCTTTCCCTACACCCCGATTGCCAACCCGCGCTACATGGTGGCCGACTGGGCCTTTGGCATCCAAGACACGCGCATGCAAAGCATGGTTGACGAGGTGCGAGCCAAGGGCGCGCAAGTGGTGCTGGTGCTCAGCCACAACGGCATGGACGTGGACTTGAAGATGGCCTCGCGCGTGCGCGGCATCGACGCCATCATGGGCGGGCACACCCACGACGGCATGCCGGTGGCCACCTTGGTGCCCAACCCGGGGGGCAAGACCATCGTCACCAACGCCGGATCGAACGGCAAGTTTTTGGCGGTGCTGGACTTGGACATTCGCCAACAGCGCGTGGCCGACTTTCGCTACAAATTGATGCCGGTGTTTGCCAATATGCTGCCCGCCGACAAGCCCATGCAAGCCTTGATCGACCGGGTGCGCGCACCCTACGCCCAGCAGTTGAGCGAGACTTTGGCGGTGACCGAAGGCAGCTTGTACCGGCGTGGCAACTTCAACGGCAGCGGTGACCAATTGTTGGTGGATGCCTTGATGGACGTGCAAGGCGCGGAGATCGCTTTCTCCCCTGGCTTTCGCTGGGGCACCAGCTTGCTGCCTGGCCAGGCCATCACCCGCGAATGGTTGATGGACATGACGGCGACCACCTATTCGTTCGCCACTGTGAGCCAGTTGAGCGGCGCGACCATCAAAACCATTTTGGAAGACGTGGCCGACAACTTGTTCAACCCCGACCCCTACTACCAGCAAGGCGGCGACATGGTGCGCGTGGGCGGCATGCAGTTCAGCCTGGACCCGCTGGCCAAAATGGGCGCGCGCATCGGCGACATGCGCCTCAAAGGCCAACCCATCCAGGCCGACAAAAACTACAAAGTGGCCGGTTGGGCCCCGGTGGCCGAAGAGGCGCGCAGCCAAGGCAACCCCCAGGTGTGGACGGTGGTCGAGCAGTGGCTCAAAGCCCAAGGCGGACGCGTCAAGCCACGCCAGATCAACACGCCCACCATCACCAGCGGCTTGCCCAACCCCGGTCACGCCTGAACCCCAAGCACGGATCAAGCACCGCCACAGCGCCAATTTCGGGGCATCACCATGGCCAACAAAAGTCACTTCCCCCAACGGATGTCGCGCCGACAGTGGCTGGGTGCCGCCGCCTTGGCGCTGCCCGTGGCAGGCCTGTGGCCCGATGTGCATGTGCTGGCGCAACAAGCGCAAGACTTCATCACCGGCGCTGCGGTGCCCGACATCGCGCCCCAACGCATTTCGCCCCGGGTGTGGATGATTTATGCGCCCGATGGTTTCCCCACCCCTGAAAACCGCGGCATGATGTCCAACGTCTGCTTTGTCGTCACCTCGGCCGGGGTGGTGATCTTGGACTCGGGCAGCTCTTTGCAAATTGGCCAAATGGCTTTGCGCGTGATCCGCAGCGTCACCCCCTTGCCGGTGGTGGCGGTGTTCAACAGCCACTTTCATGGCGACCATTGGCTGGGCAACCATGCGTTTGCCCTGGCCCAGGGGCCTGACTTGCCCATCTACGCCTTGCCCAAAACCATCGAGGCCATCCGAGGTGTTGAGGGCAATGCCTGGCGCGCTTTGATGGAGCGCTGGACCAACCAGTCCACCGCGGGCACCCAAATCGTGCCGCCCAACCGCAGCGTCACGCCGGGGCAAACCATCGCCATTGGCGATGTGCATTTCAAAATGCACCACCACGGCCCTGCCCACACCCCGGCCGATTTGTCGGTGCAGGTCATGGAGGAGGGTGTCACCGCCGTGGGCGATGTGGTGATGGGCAACCGCATTGCCAACATGGACGACGGCACCTATATGGGCAGCTTTGCGTACTGCAAAGCCTTGGCCGAACAGGCGGGCGATCAGCTTTGGCTGCCCGGCCACGGCCAACCGGGGCGAGACCTGTTGGCGCGCTACACCCGTTTTTTGGCGGGCATTTGGGAGCCGTGTTTGCAAGCCGTCAAAGACAACCAAACCGAGGCCCAAGCCCGCGCGCGCGTGCTGGCCGACCCGCGCGTGGCCGAGCGTGCCGCCACCATGCAAGGCTTTGCCAACAACATTGGCAAGTACATCAGCTTGGCTTATTTGGAGGCCGAAAAAGAGGCGTTTTAGCCCCCAGCCCAACCCATGCCCTGAACTTGGGCTGGGCCGATCAAGTTTGCCCGGCTCAGGCCGATCATGAAGCTAACCCCTTGTGCGCTGAGCAGGCGCGCAGGGTTTGACAACGCGCTTTTCAACACCGGACTCCAGCCCGCATGTGGACCTTTATGACCAACCCTCAGCGCCGCTTGTGCAGGCCTTGGCTGCAAGCCTTGCTGGTCCTGTGCCTGACCGCTTGCGGGGGAGGGGGTGGGGGTGGCAGCCCGCCCGCACCAGGCTTCACCACCAGCAGCGCCAATGTGGCTACAGCTGGCGCGATCAAGCAAGGCCGCTTCATTGACAGCGCAGTGATCGGGGTTTATTACGAAACCGCGACCCAAAAAGGCTTCACCGGCATGAGTGGTGAGTTCTCCTACGTTGAGGGCGAAAGTGTCACCTTCAGCATTGGCAAGGTGGTGTTTCCCACCGTGCCCGCATCGGCGCTGGTGACCCCGTTGACCTTGGCCGGAGCTGATCTCACCGACCCCAAAGTGGCCAACATGGCGTACTTTTTGCAATCCTTGGACGTGGACGGCAACACCGCCAATGGTTTGCTGATCGACAAACGCTTGCTGGGCAAGCAATATGACCCCATCGAGCAAAAGTGGATCGACGTCATACCTGCTGACGTGGTCTACACCGACGCCAATGGCGTGGAACAAGTCATTCAATTGAGCGACGCCACCATCAATTTCAACCAAGAAACGGGTGACTTTGTGCTCGACCCGATGGTCAAGAAGTTTCTGTTGGCCAACCAAAAGCTCACCGGTGTGGAGGTGGCCATCACCCCAGAGGCCGCGGTCGAAGACCTGGCCAAAAACCTGTTGGCCGAGGTGGACAAAACGGTTACCAAGCTGGGTTCATTTGACTCGGATACCAAGCCGTCCACCACTTGCGCGTCCCAAACCGCCACCATGACGGGATCGCGGACTTCGCTGCCCGGCAACTTGTGGGCCGATGTGTACGCCAAGCCCAATAACAAATTCGGTTGGTTTTACGACAGCACTTTTGCCAACCGGGGCGGCTACCCCTTGGGCGACTTTGCCTTGTCCAAAACCTCGCCTGGAAAGCCCGAATACATCGCCGCCAGTTTGAGCGAGTATTGGGACAACAGTTACTCACCCAAAGCCGACCTTTGGTTGCGGCACCGACAGCACGAAGGTGTCATGCTGCGCATCGCCGCGCGCAAGTCACCCGCCGAGAGCAAAGCCATGCCTGGGTATGTGGGCAACGCCATGTACTTGCACTACGTGGGGGTGCCGGGTTCTTATTTGGAACTGGTGTTTGGCCCGCAACAAGCGCCCACCGTGTTTTTCAGCTTCATTGGCAACGAAGCCAGCTTGCAATACACCGGCACTGCCGGGCGCGACGGCGTCATGAACACCGGCGACGATGGTTACTACCCCAAGGTGCCAGGTGAGGGTTGGCACAACCACCAGCCGGGCGACAAAAACTTCCCTTCCAGCTTGCGCATGGGTGGCACCAGCCCCAATGGCCGCCAATTACCCATTGGCACCTGCTGGATCAAATCGGGCGGCTCGGTGTTGTTATGGACGCGGCCCTCCAACCGGGTGGACTTGTTTTTCAGCCCGATCAGCGAGGTCAACAAATGGGGCTGGATGGCGCCGTATTACGACGACGCATTGGGCTTTGAGGGGTCGGTGGGTATCCGCGAAGGCACCAACCGGCTCAACATCATCACGGGCGTCATCGGCGGGCAGTGAGGGCGCTGGGCAGGGCGTGCGCCCTTAAGATGGGGGCAACCATCCCCAAAGCCTCAAACCATGCCCTTTTTCATTGACGAATCCGAAGTCACCGTCACCGCGGTGCGGGCCCAAGGTGCGGGCGGACAAAACGTCAACAAGGTGTCGAGCGCCATCCATTTGCGCTTTGACATTGCCGCCTCCTCATTGCCTGACGATGTGAAGCAACGCATGCTGGCCTTGGCCGACGCGCGCATCACCCGCGCCGGGGTGGTGGTCATCAAGGCGCAAAACCACCGCAGCCAAGACATGAACCGCATGGAGGCTTTCAGCCGCTTGCATGAGCTTTTGGAACAAGCCAGCCACGTGCCCAAAGCGCGCCGCGCCACCCGACCCACCCGCAGCTCGCAGCGGCAAAGGCTTGACACCAAACGCCTGCGCGGCAACGTCAAGGCCTTGCGCAGCGGCAAAGCCAGCGCCGACGACTGACCCCTCCAAACCTGCCCCACCGCAAAGGAACCACCCCATGCAAGCCTTGGACCAACTTCAAAGCCTCGACGCATTGCGCAGCGCGCTCAAAGACCGCCACATGGTGCCTGGCTGGGAGAAGCAATCGCGCCCGCTGTTCACCCCAGAGATGCGCTCCGAGTACGAGCCCGGTCACTGGCGCTATGCCCAAGTGCACGCGGCCATGCTGTCGGCGGGGCGCTTGATCGACACCGAGTTGGCCGAGCGGCGCAACACCATCATGGTCAACCCCCGTGCGGGCCATGATGTGGAAACCCTGAACACCTTGATCTGTGCGTATCAGTCCATCCTGCCCGGCGAAAAGGCCCGCTCGCACCGCCACGCCACCCACGCCATGCGCGTCATCTTGGATGCGCGTGGCGCGTATTCGGTGGTCAATGGCCACAAGCACCCGATGGAAACCGGCGACATCGTGCTCACCCCCGGCGGCAGTTGGCACGGCCACGGCCACGAGGGTGACGCGCAAGGCTTTTGGTTTGACTGCCTGGACCTGCCTTTGACGCGCAGGCTGGAAACCGTGTTTTTTGAAGAGCACCCGCTCGGGTTTGAGCCCATCACCCAGACCACGCCCGAGTCTCCCTACCGCTACAGCTGGGCCAGCACGCAAAGCAAACTGCGAGACGCCACGGACCACCCGCATTGGGGCCCCCACATTGCGCTCGAGGCCGTTGGCATGCCCACCATCACCATCCAGGTGCATCGCTGGGCAAGGGGTTGGGTTGGGCGTCCCTATCGGCACACCGCCAACACCTTGCATGTGGTGCTGCAAGGCCATGGGCAAACCCAAGTGGGCGAACACAACTTTGCTTGGGAGTTTGGCGACACCATCGCCATGCCCGCTTGGCAGCGCATTGCGCACCAAGCCTCGGCCGATGCGGTGGTGGTCTCGCTCAGCGACGCCAACTTGCAACGCTGGACCCACCTCTACCGCCACCAAGCCCTGGACTGAAACCGTCCAGGCCCGGCAAAGCCTGGCGCCCCCGACAGGAATCGAACCTGTATCTGAGACTTAGGAGGTCCCCGTTCTATCCATTGAACTACGGCGGCGTAGGTGTGGATTCTAGGGACTGGGTGGGGTTGGGGGGTGATGGGCTGAATGGCGGGGTTGAGGTGGCTGGGAGTGCTGAGCTGTACTGCTGGAAACTGACGATGCTGCTTGGGTGCTGAACCGTGGATGGTGGTGGTGTTGCTTGGTGTTGTGCTCGGTGGTGCAAACAGGCTTGGCAGGTGGCTGGCCTAGGTGGTTTTGATGGTTTTGATAGAAGTCAACACTTAGACGGGTAATGGGAGTACGATTGATAATAGTTTGAATTAAGTTTGATTTAAATGATTAGCGAAAAAAATTATGGCGATACCGCAAGTTACCGTTGCCCTTTTAAACTCGACAGTACTCGAGTCTAGTGGGAAAAGTCTTGTCTTTACGTTCACTAGAACAGGTGATACATCAGAGCCACTCACAGTCAATTTTGAGGTCTCAGGAACCGCAACTAATTCTTTGGACTTCCAAAGCAATTTAAATTTATCTTCTGCCCCAGCAAAAGCTTGGACTAAATTGTTAGGCTCGAATGGAAATGAAGAAGCTCTTTCCATGACCATAGGACTTGATGGCTCTATTTATATTGGTGGGTATACGCAAGGTTCTATTGATGGTCAATTGTTCAATGGAGGTTGGAGTGATGCCTTTATAACCAAATACAGACCTGATGGAACAAAAGTTTGGACAAAGTTACTGGGAACTGCTGATACCGATAAAGCTTATTCACTGACCACTGGAATAGATGGGTCAATTTACATAAGTGGATACACAGAGGGTAACTTAGATAGTCAATCTAATAGCGGCAATGGCGATGCTTTCATAACAAAATACCAATCTGATGGTACCAAAGCTTGGACTAAATTATTTTCATCAAACAATTTCGAAAATGCCAATGCAATTACGACAGGCCTTGATGGTTTCATATATGTAAGTGGAGAGTCAAGCGGCATTTCATCAGATATTTATATATCGAAGTATCGGGATGATGGCAGCGCTGTCTGGACTAAGTGGTTAGGTTTGTCGGAGGGAGCAAGTAGGCCTCGTGAAATGGCGACCGGTTTAGATGGATCCATATATTTGACCGGAATAGCAAACAACGATGCATTTATAACGAAATACCAACCCGACGGAACAAAGGTTTGGAGTAAATTATTTGGAACTAGTGGTTTTGATATCGGTACAGGATTAAAAATTGGTCAAGATGGATCCATATATGTTAGTGGTTACACCTCGGGCGCTTTAAATGGCCAGAAATATGCGGGTCTTGGCGATGCATTTGTTACCAAGTATCGAGCCGATGGAACAAATGTTTGGACAAAATTATTCGGAACGAGTTATGCCGAATCGGCTACATGCCTGTCAATAGGTTTAGATGGCTCCATCTATCTTGGAGGATACACATTAGGCTCACTAGATAGTCAAACTAATAGTGGCCTCAATGACATTTTCTACGCAAAATATCAACAAGATGGTAATAATGTTTGGATAAAATTGGCAGGAACCATTAGTAACGATTATGTTACTGCGATGGGTACGGGTTTAGATGGATCTATTTACTTCTCTGGCCAGACACTTGGGAATTTAGATGGCCAAATTATAAACGGGACCTCTGATGTATATCTAACTAGGTTAAATTTTTACCCTCAAGTTGTTTTTAGTGCCGGATCGTCTACTGTTTCACAAATATTTATTCCAATTTCTGATTTTGATGTCGAATCAAATGAGACGATCACTTTGAGCCTCGCTCCAGGTGCTGATTATAATTTTGGTACAATATCGTTGGCTACAGGTGTAATTATTGACAACAGAGTTCCAACGGCTAGCTCTATATCAATAAGTATCAATGAGGATGTGCAGAATACTGGAACCTTAATAGGATCGGATCTAGATGGGGATTCGTTAAATTATCTTAAAGTTACTAATCCCCTACATGGCAGTATAGCGATAAGCGCAACAGGGAATTACCTCTACATTCCAGAAACCAATTATAGCGGTTTAGATAATTTCATTTATAAAGTTAATGACGGCAAAGTCGACTCTGGTACAGCCACGGTAGTTATCACAATTAATTCGGTTAACGACACCCCCACCGGCAGCGTCACTATCAGCGGCACCGCCACCCAGGGGCAGGTCCTTACCGCAGGCAACAACCTCGCAGACGTCGATGGTCTTGGCTCCATAAACTACCAGTGGCTGGCCGATGGTGTCAACATCAGTGGTGCCACCAATGCAACGCTCACCCTGACTCAGGCCCAAGTGGGCAAGGCTATAACAGTCAAGGCCAGCTACACCGATTTGGGTGGTACCTATGAAACAGTTACTAGCGAGTGGACCACAAATGTTGCAAACATCAATGACGCTCCAGTTACAAATGCGGCATCAATAACAACCAATGAGGACACAGCTAAAACAGGCACATTGACTGCAACTGACGTCGATTCGACTTCGTTGACATTTACGAAAGTTGCCAGTCCCTCCAACGGAACTGTCACTGTTAATTCAAACGGCACTTATTCTTATACACC
>Ga0315899_10003151_pt1 | contig 17953 bp, 16 predicted proteins | sample LakEriMetagenome_2_FD_203518 | JGI IMG/M metagenome (GOLD analysis project Ga0315899, IMG submission 203518) | Freshwater fungal communities from buoy surface, Lake Erie, Ohio, United States - Buoy 4 MA112 | ecosystem: Environmental > Aquatic > Freshwater > Lake | place: USA: Lake Erie, Ohio... | reverse complement strand
TGCAGGATTGATGAAATCAGATGTTGACCTCATCAAGCAACTGCAGGCAGAGAATAGACTCAAAATGCGTCTATACGTGATGCTCGCCGACGACTCATTGAACTATGCGCATTACCTCAAAGCGGGCATTGACACATCGGATCGATTGAGCGTGCGTGCGTTCAAGTTCTACGCCGACGGCGCTTTGGGATCTCGCGGTGCGTGTTTACTTGCGCCGTATGATGATGTGCTTCCCTACAGCTATGGTCTCATGCTGCGGGAGCCGTTGCATTTCCGCAAAAAGGCGTACGATCTTAAACAGGCGGGATTCCAGATGTGCACCCATGCCATTGGCGATAGCGCCAATCGTGTGATGCTCGACATCTACGGAGAAGTTGTTGGTGATTCGGCCGATCATCGTTGGCGAATAGAGCACGCGCAGGTCGTGCATCAAAACGACATGAGTAAGTTCGCGCAATACCATGTTATACCGAGTGTTCAGCCCACCCACGCCACGAGCGATATGCCATGGGCGCCGCAGCGACTCGGTCGCAACCGTGTGATGCGCGCCTACACCTACCGTGAGTTGAAGGAGCAACTTGGCATGGTTGCACTTGGGACGGACTTTCCGGTAGAGGGTATTTCACCGATTAACACCTTCTATGCTGCCGTTGCGCGAAAGGATTTGAAAGGACAACCGGCAGAAGGTTTTCAAGCTGAGAATGCGCTTAACCGGGAAGATGCGCTTCGCGGGATGACGATCTGGCCGGCCATCGCTAATTTCGAAGAGTATAAAAAAGGAACGCTCGAGGTTGGGAAACTGGCGGATGTTGTTGTGGTGAATCGGGATTTGATGCGTTGTAGCGAACAACAAATTCCGACCTCTGAAGTCGCCATGACAATTCTTCAGGGGGAAATTGTTTTTAAAAAGTAAGCATTCCGACCAATGGAAAAACCCCAACCGTTGTTGGGGTTTTCCACTTAACATTAACCAAAAACAAAAACACTGCGTTCAGAATAAACACAGTTCCTATAAATGCGTTATCGACGGCTCGATTCCCTTTAATCGTAATTCATGTTTTCTTCGCACCGTTTCCCCAATACCGGTTGGCGTTCCATCATCATCAATTCTGACAAACCGCATGTCGGTGCTGCACACCACTGTCTCCTCACCACTATACAAATTGTACTTGGTTGCTTCCAGTTTTAAGCTGATAGAGGTATTACCCAGTTCGATGACCTCCGCATAAATCCGCACGTGCTGTCCAGCCTTCAACGGCTTTTTGAAAATCAATTCTCCCACACGAACAGTAACCATATTGGGGGTGTAACAATACTCAGTAGCATAGGCTGCCGCGGCCTCGTCCAACCAAGCCATAAGTGTTCCACCAAAAAGATTCCCATGAATGCCAATGTCCTTAGCCATCACGATTTTTTTGGTAACCAATTGCTTAAAACAAGTTGTCATAAATATCATTATTAGAATTCTCATTAAAAAAAAAGCCCCCGTATCACATCGATCGGGGGCATTGGCATCATTCGGTATATCTATCACCTAACGAACTCCCCCTTCAGGACATGACATACAGCAGCAAGGAAACATCGTTCCATGCTGTGTCGCAAAATTCCAATTCAAGGATTGTGTGATTATCAAATTCATTTTAGCATTATAAAAAAAAGGCTTCCCAAATCGGAAAGCCTTCAATTGTCTTATTTCTGCTTTCCTGTTATCTACGAACAATTCAGGCAACATGTGCCCATGATTGTTTGCGTATTATGGAAAGTAGTGTTCATCTTTTCGAGATGCAAATATAAATTGAATGATCAATTGATGTCAATAGATAATTGAAAATAACATTCAAATCACATTACAAAAAAAACACCGGCACGTTAACTTGCACCTCGTATAGCTATGAGCAACACGAAAGTCATCTGGGTTAATACCGCCGGTCAAGTAAAAGACATGATTGCTTGTTTGTCCGATGCCCCAAGTCTCACCATCGACACCGAATACGATAGTTTCAAACGCAGTTATGGGTTTAAAGCGTTGCTGATTCAGGTATTCGATGGCGAAACTGTTTTCATCATAGACCCGCTGAGTGGTGTTGACCTAAAGCCACTTTGGAGCGTTTTCGAGAACGAGAACATTCAAAAGATGCTCTACTCGGGCAGCGAAGACATTGCCTTGTTGAAATCTATGGGGTGTTCCATTCGCAACGTGTTCGATGTGCAGATTGCGGCAACGCTGTCCAATCACCCGGCGCGCAATCTGGGTGGACTCATCGAAGCCGAGACCGGAGAAGCTCTCGATAAAAGTCAGCAACAATCCGATTGGAGTAAACGTCCATTGACGCCAGCGCAATTGAGTTATGCGGCGAATGATGTCACCTTTCTTTCGAACATTGCAGACCGCCTCGTGCAACAGGTTGCAGCACGTCGCCTGTTGCATGTGCTCGAAATCGAAAACAAGGCGCTGGAAAGCATTGAAGAACGTTCGCACATTCCCAAGCTAAAACCCTATCATCATCGCCTGCACAGTGATGCGTTCTGTCATTCCCTGCTGGAATTACTCCATTGGCGCGACCGCACAGCCAAAGACTTCGATCTTCCTCCAGTGCACATCGTCGATATGGAGCCGCTGGAAAAGGCGCTTCAATTTCAAAACGATTTCTTGCGCTCGGGTGAATTCGCCGGCTTTCACTACAAGGTAAAAAAAGATGCCGACCTGCGGAGGGAAGTGGAAGCTATCGTCAGGGCCTATGATCCGACCAACCTCGAGCGCAAGCGTGAGCGCAGGCCGCGCGCAATCATCTACACAAAAGAAGAAGTGGATCAGATTGTTCAGTCGAAATGCGTCCCTTTTAAGGAGCAAGCCGTAGAGCGCTATGGCGAACTCACCGCGGAATATCTGTTACGTGGATTGAAAAAACTCGTGACAACACCAGAACCGGATGTGAGCGAATTGAAACCGTATCAACTCCATCTATTTGAAAGCATGCGAGACGGCAAAGCATTGCCCTGGTAGCTTCTAACTTATGCTATCCCTATATTTACTTCCTATATCTAATAACTCGACTAAGAAATCCATTGACAAACCACAGAACGGTGTCAACAGCAAAGCATGAGGGATTACACAATACCTGAGCCAACCCGAGAGGAAATTTGGCAAGCCTACAAACTCAAAGTTGAGCAGAACCAAATAACAGTGGCAATTGCCGCTTCAATTTTACAGTCATTCTGGTATGTGTGCGATTACATATTATTCCCGGAAGCGCGTCTGCAGTTTTTCTTTTGGCGAATCGCCGTATTGGTCATTCCAATCATTGTTTGTTTACTGCGCCACAAGCTAAAAATCTCCGCATCGGCATGCCTGTTTTTTTCAGGTTTGACAACAGCCCTCATGATTTCGATTGTGCTGTGTAGTTCTCCGGAATCCATTTTTCAAACCTACGTTTTTGGTTATGCTATTTTGTTTGTTGCTGCCGGTGCCTTGGCCAACCTCGATAAAATCCACTCTGTCCTCTTCCCGATAATTTCATTCATCTTCAATGCATTTTTATTTTATTATCTGAGTCCAATTGATTCAGGGACTTTCCTTACCAATGCAATTGTCCCCATCTACTCGTGTGCATTTATTGGCTACCTCATGATAGAAAGTAGAAAAAAAATGCAACTCAAAGAGATTAAAACGCGAATGGAAATTGAACGCTCCAGAAAAGTAATCGAATCCCAAAAAGACAAACTCAATGAAGAACTGGACAACTTCGTTTATAGCGTTTCGCATGATTTGAGGAGCCCTTTGTTGTCGGTGAAAGGAATACTCACCTTGCTGTATGAAAGCGGCAAAATTGACCCAAGCGGAGAGAAATACCTGCGAATGGCAGAAAGTAGTATCGATCGCCTTGACAATACAATTCAGGACATCTTGGAGTATTCGCGTAATTCGCGTCTGGATGTAAAACGGGAGTGGTTCGACATGTCGGAAGTTGTAAAGCAAATTTTCGATGATATTCAATTTATATCCGAAACACCCATTCAATTTGAAATTAACATTGATGGTGAATCCAATGTTTACAGCGACAAGACTCGTGTTACGACGATCATCAAGAATCTGGTCTCCAATGCCGCCAAATATCGTAAGCTAGACACCCAAATTTGCTACGTTAAGTTTCATTTGTGGCGCAGTGAAAATGAGTTTCATTTCGAAGTGAGTGATAACGGAATCGGCATTCCGAAAGCCCAGATTGCCCACGTATTCACTATGTTTTACCGCGTGTCAACGGAGCGCGTGGGTACGGGATTAGGATTGTTTATTGTTCAAGAAATCACGGATAAATTGGGAGGTCGTATTCACCTCGAATCGGAAGTTGATCGAGGCACCACGGTGAGAATCTCCATCGCAGAAGCAGACCAAGGGTTGAAAAACATCGATACAGAATAAGGTGATGTTTCGAGGCTGCCTGATAAATCGCGATTCATAATAATCAATCATGAACAACGTGCGATTATAACCGCTATCCTCGCAGCATGAAACAATCCCTTGTGCATGTGGCCGTCGTAGTAGATGATTACGACCGTGCCATCGACCATTACACCCGTCAATTAGGATTTCATCTGACCGAAGATACACGCCTATCAGAAACCAAACGCTGGGTGCTGGTCACCCCGCCGGGAAGCGCCTGTTCGCTACTACTAGCACAAGCCTCAACGGAAGAACAACGCCTGCACATCGGTAACCAAACCGGCGGCCGAGTATTCCTATTTCTCCATACCGACAGTTTCGATGATGACTATGAACGCTTGCAGAAGCAGCAGGTTGAAATTGTGCGTGAAGCATCCCTCGAACCACATGGAAAAGTTGCCGTCTTTAAAGACTTATATGGCAATCTCTGGGACCTCATTCAGCCCGGCTATTAATCATAAAACATCAATCGTCCAACGCTTCTTCACGTGTATTTAATTTGCACTTCTATGAGCTCTATTCGATACAACCCACAAGTCGACGATTTCTTTGCACGCGGCTGCGGTCGGTGCGCACTGTTTGAGACGCCGCAGTGCCGCGTGCATCAGTGGCAGGAACATATGCAGACCCTGCGGGATATAGTGCTCGATGCCGGGCTGACGGAAGAACGCAAATGGGGAAATCCATGTTACACCCATAATGGCAAAAACATCGTTATGATGGGAGCCTTGAAAGAATACTGTTCACTCGGATTCTTCAAAGGTTCATTGCTCAAAGATCCTAAAAACTTGCTGGTAGCAGCCGGAGAAAACTCCCAAGCCTCACGCCAGCTTCGGTTTACGTCGGTTCAAGAAATCATCAAGCAGAAAAAGCACATAGAAGCCATCATCCTGGATGCAATTCGCACCGAAGAGGCGGGAAAGAAGGTGGAATTCAAAGCGGTCAGCGAGTTCCCTATTCCCGATGAACTATTGCAGACATTTGAGGACGATCCTGAGTTGAAAAAAGCCTTTTATGCACTCACTCCGGGCCGACAGCGTGGGTATCTGCTCCATTTTGCTCAAGCCAAACAAGCGTCAACGCGTTTATCGCGTATCGAGAAATGCACGCCACAGATTCTTCGCGGTGAAGGCCTGAATGACGGCTACAAAAAGGCGTAATTAAAGTCAGCCCCTTCGGGGCAGGGCTGGCATCGCCCCTGCAGTTACCGATGTGGACGTTTGCGCCTCACATCGGCACATCCGCCTCTAGTGAAACCCACAACCTTCGCCGTCACTCGTCATTCGCCACTAGTCATTCGTCACTTGTCACTTGTCATTCGTCATTTTTTGTAACAACTCCCTCCTACCTTCGTCCTACTGTCAACTTCGCATGACAACCAAAGAATACAATAGCACCGTAGACCAGTTCGCCAACCGCGTCTTTGCCTTTGTGTATAAGCAATTGAAAGACCGTGAGCAGGCCCAGGACATCGTGCAAAGTGTGTTCGCAAAGATGTGGGAGAAGGTGGAGACGATTGATGCCGCAAAAGCAAAGTCTTACCTCTTCACTGCTGCCTATAACGCCATCGTCGATTGGTCGCGCCGACAGAAGTCGAAGCAAAAGGCCATGATGCATGTTGAAGGCGGCATTGAGATTCAAGACCATAGCGACGAACTGCGACTGTTGCTGAATCGCGCTGTGGATACGCTTCCTGAAGTTCAAAAGCAACTCATCCTTCTGCGCGACTACGAAGACTATGACTATGCGCAGATAGCTGAAATCACCGGCCTCAGCGACACACAAGTGCGCGTGTACATCTTCCGCGCACGTCAAACCTTGAAATCATTCATCACTCAACACTGGCCCTCATGAACATCGGACCCGGAAATATCGAAGCCATGCTCCTCGACGCGCTCGAAGGAAGGCTCTCCGCTGCCGATGCTGAGTTGGTGTGGGCTGCACTGGAGGCCCATCCCGAATGGGGCGTGAGCTGGGATTTTGAGGACCGCGATTTGCCGCGACTGCAAGCCGAGGATGTGCCTGTGATCGATTGGTCAGCTTTGAAAAAAGAAGTAGTGACCGACCAACAGATTCGCCAGGCGCTTCGACAAGACCGCGATCTTCACACCCTCGATGCGGGCGTAATGCAATCGCTGTATCGGAGAGAGGAGCGCGTGCTCTGGCGCTACTGGGCGGCTGCCGCGAGTGTGGCTGTGTTGGTTTGGATGGTTTGGCCTGCAAGCGACCGCGGCGATGTGCCTTTGATTGCAGGAAACTTAACGGTTTCGACAGATACGAGCTCAATCATACCTACTGCTCCTATCGCCCCTATTCAGCAGTTGGCCGATGACCATCCCTCGACTTCGCTCGGGAACCACCCCTCGGCTGCGCTCGGGGACCTCCCCACGGCTGCGCTCAGTGACCATCCTTCGAAAACGCTTGAAGAACGTATCATCATCGAGCATTGTCATGGCACACCGGAGCAAATCCAAGAGGAAGTACTTCCCAAAATTCTTCCGCTTTCGGAGGAAGATTGGAACGTAGCTCAGGGCAATGACACGACTTCACTCGAAGCGCCGCTCGAATTGCCGTTTGAATTGACCCCAACATTCAACACGGCTCTCATCGAAGACGCCCCTCGACTCCGCTCGGGGACCGAAACACGAACATATACCCCACGCGAATGGCTAAAAATGAAGGCCGGCCAAATCGCAGCGCGCAAAGAAGCAGACGGTACCCTGCCTACTGTGCGCCGCGACAAACAGTCCTTCTCCATGCAATGGGGTTCCCTTTCTATCAATGCTCACTAATTAAATTAAAGACATGAAAAAGACAGCATATCTCCTTACGGCAATGACCCTTCTGCTTTCGAGCCTGAGCGCATTTGCACAAAACAATCAGCAATCATCCCCCAACGCCAGCGATGCCGATAAAGCGACGACCGAAGAAAGTAAAATTGACACGGTAAACATCTCATTTGGCGAAACAACCATCCTCATCATTTCCAACGAGAACGGTAGCGATACTGTCAACGTATTGGACATTGACATTGATGACGATAAGCACGCACAAGACCATGCATGGGCAGGCATCGACGGCTTTCAATTTGGCGCCATCGGATTGTTTACCAAAACCGGTAACCGCGCCTTTGCTGACCGTCCCGATCTGGCGCTCAACACGACTCGATGCTCGATGCTCGGGTTTACGCCGTTCGGTAAAGAGGCCGAAATCATCAAGGATCGTTTGCGCTTAGCTGCAGGACTGGGTTTCCAATTCGAATCGTATGCCTTTGACAAAAACGTTCGACTCACCGATGAGCCTTACCTGCAAGGCGTGGAAGACACCGTTCGCGACTATCGCAAAAACACCCTCAATGCCAATTACGTGACGCTTCCCGTTGTCTTGCAATTCAACACGAAGCGTAACCTCGAGAAATCCTTTCACATCGCTGTAGGTGCCATAGCCGGTTATCGCATTAGCTCCAACATGACCTACAAATGGTCGGAGGAAGGCCGCCGCCAGCGCGAACGCATGCGCAACGACTACGCACTCGAACCCTACCGCCTCAGTGCCATTGCACAAGTTGGAATTGGCGACGCGATGATCTGGGCCCAATATGATTTAACCATGAAGTTCACCGCCACTGAATCGGCCATTGCTGTGGTCGGGACGAAAGGCACTCCCGAAGTATACGCCTGGTCAGCAGGCATCAACATTCCTTTCTAAAAAGCAAGAATGGACAAAACAAAGGTGGCACATTGGGCCACCTTTGTTCCGTAAAATTAACATAACAAGCAGCAAGAGTTGTCGACTTTTGCCCAAACAAAAAACAATGAAAAAAATTCTCTTCACCCTGCTCCTGGCCTTCGCCGTGAGCTTCACTCAAGCACAATCAGCAACTGAAATCATCAGCGCCTGCAAAGAAGCCATGGGTGGCGCCGCATGGGATAAGATTGACGGTCTCCGTTACATCGCCACAGTTGAGCAAATGGGGATGAAGATTCCACTGGATATCGTGACTATGCGCGATGGACGCATGTATACCAAGATTTCATTCCAGGGAATGGAAATCACGCAAGGTGCCTACGACGGTACAACCGTGTGGAGCACCAACTTCATGACACAGAAGGCGGAAAAGGCGGACGATGAAACGTCGGAGAACACCAAGCGTACATGCAAGGAATTCCCATCAGCACTGTTCCATTGTGCAGACCTGGGCTATACTGCCACGCTTGTAGGTGAAGAAACGGTCGACGGCGTTCTTTGTCATAAGATCAAACTCGATAAGAAAACAGCCTTGGCCGAAGGAAAAGAGGTTCCGAATATCGAGTATGTCTTCATCGACAAAGACACAAAGGCTATCATCATGGCTGAAACTGAACTCACTTCCGGTGAAGCTAAAGGAAAAATCGCACAAACGAAGTATAGCGACTATCAGGAGGTTAACGGTGTTTACGTGGCTTTCTCCCAAACTATGGGCGTTAAAGACGGTGAATCACAGGCCATAACCTTCGAGAAGATTGAGGCGAATCCGACAGTCAGTGCAGAGAACTTCAAATTTCCCGGCGAATAAACTTACCCCTTCAGACGTATGAAACAAATCCTTTTAAGCGGTGCGCTGGTAGCATCGTCATTGATGAGCTTTGCGCAAGCTCCCGTGCTTGCAGCCGGCGAATACTTCGGTGATCTTAAGGCACGTCACATCGGCCCCGCCCTCATGAGCGGTCGTGTGGGCGACATCGAAGGCCATCCCACCAATTCCGATGTTATCTACATCGGCGCTGCCGGCGGTGGCGTGTGGAAGTCGCAAGATGCCGGGGTTACTTTCAATCCCATCTTCGACGACTATTGCCAATCCATTGGTGCAATCGCAGTATCACCATCAGATCCTGATAACACGCTTTGGGTTGGAACCGGCGAAACATGGACGCGTAACAGCGTAACGATTGGCGATGGTATCTACACATCTTCCGACGCGGGTAAGAGCTGGAAGAAAATGGGACTCGAAAAAAGCGAACGCATCAGTGCCATTGAAATCCATCCAAAAAACAATGACGTGGTATACGCAGGAGTTCTGGGAGCTCTCTGGAGCAACAGCGCCGAGCGTGGCGTATTCAAAACCACCGATGGGGGTAAGACCTGGAATAAGATTCTGTTCGTGAATGAAACCACCGGATGCTCCGAACTCATCATGGATCCTTCCAATCCGGAGGTACTCTATGCAGCCTTTTGGGAGTTTCGTCGCACCGCGTATTCGTTTAACTCCGGTGGTTTGAGCAGCGCACTCTACAAGACAACCGACGGCGGAAAGACCTGGAATAAGATTCACACCGGATTCCCGGCAGGAAAGCTCGGCCGTATTGCCGTGGCCGTGGCTCCATCCAACAACAACATTCTCTACGCAGTAGTTGAAGCCGAGAAGGACAAAGGCCTGTATCGTTCCGACGACGGCGGTGCGAGCTGGAAATTCCTCAACGGCGATTTCGGACTAGTGGTACGTCCGTTCTATTTCTCGCGCATCACCATCGACCCGAAAAATCCGGATATCGTTTATAAGGCCGGTCTCTCTGGCTCCATTAGCCGCGACGGCGGAAAGACTTTCAAAGGATTGGGAGCGATGCACTCCGACATTCACGACATGTGGGTTGATCCTAACTATTCTGAGCGCGTATTGGTTGCCACCGATGGCGGCGTATACCGCAGTATGAATTACGCCACCACGCTGCAGCGCATCGAAGACTTGCCGCTGAGCCAGTTCTACCATGTGAGCATCGACAACCGCGAACCGTATTTTGTGTATGGTGGTTTGCAAGACAATAACTCCTGGTTTGGCCCAAGCGACAGCCCCGGCGGCATTGAAGCCCGCGACTGGGAAGTAGTGGGTGTTGGCGACGGTTTCCGTGTATATCCCCACCCTACCGAACCTCATGTGGTGTATTCTGAAATGCAAGGCGCAGAGCAGGTTTGGCGCTATGATACGAAGAGCCAACAGGTGAAGAACATCAAGCCGTATGCAGGTCAGGGCGATCCCAAACTGCGCTTCAACTGGAATACCCCGATTACCACCAGCGTGCACAACGCGAATCGCTTGTTCATCGGCAGCCAGTTCCTGCACCTTTCCAACGACCGAGGTGATACGTGGAAAAAGATTTCCCTCGATTTGACGACTAACAATCCCGCAAAGCAGATGCAGGAAGCATCGGGCGGATTGTCGGCCGACAATTCCGGCGCCGAAAATCACTGCACGATATTCACCATTGCCGAATCACCGAAAAATGAGAAAGTGATTTGGGTTGGAACGGATGACGGACAGATTCAAGTTACACGCGATGGAGGCACAACCTGGACTAATGTAACAGTCAACGTTGTGGGATTGCCTGCCAACACGTGGTGCTACCATATCGAAGCCAGCGTGTTTGGAGAAGGCTCTGCATATGCCGTTTTCGAAGGGCATACTACCGGCGATTTCATGCCTTATCTCTACAAAACAACCGACTATGGTACAACGTGGAAATCGATTACAACGAATGAGATCACGACCTTCATCCGCAGCGTGCAGGAAGATTTCTCGAACCAAAACCTGTTGTATGTAGGCGCTGAAAATGGATTGTACATCACACTGGATGGCGGCGCACATTGGTCGAAGTTCACCAACAACATGCCTTCCGTTTCAGTTCACTACCTGGAACTCGACGCGAAGAGCAAGAGTCTGGTGATGGCCACTCACGGACGCGGCATTATTATACTCGATCATACGGAGTTGTTGAGCGAGCTGACACCCAAAGTACTCGAAGCAAACGTTTACTTCTTCCCTACCCGTCCTTTTGTGATGAGTGAAAAATCTTCCTTTGGCGGCACAGGCACAGAGCATCAGTTTGTTGGCAACAATCCGTCTGAGAATGCACAAATCAGTTATCTGCTTCCCAAGCGTCACACCTTTGGAAAAATGTCGATGGAGGTGGTGGATGAAACCGGTAAGCGCGTAGCCAAGCTCGAGCCCGGCAAGCAAAAAGGAATTAACACGGTTGAATGGGGCTTCAGAAGTCCGGCACCGAAATCGGCCAAAGGGAAAACCCTCGCAGGCGGCGCCCTGTTTGCTCCGCGCGTGAAAGCCGGAACCTACACGGTGAAGCTTACCAAAGGCACTGAAACCTTTGAGACAAAGATCACGACCATCTACGACCCACAATCGCCTTTCACACTGAAGGAGCGCGAAACACAGCAGCAAGTGACCCTCGACCTCTTCAACCTCACAGAAGATCTCGCCTACCTCGTGTATCAGATTGACACGTGGGATGCGGCGGTTGAAGAGCACACCAAAGGGCAATCGAAGCCCGCGAAGAATCTCGTGTCACTCAACACTAGTTTGGACGCTATTCGCGAAGTATGCGTAGTGACCAAAGGAGATAACTACGTAGGTGCCGGAGAACCACAACTACGCGAGAAGCTGGGCGACATCTACAGCACGATTGGCGGCTATTACGGCGCACCATCGTCATCGCAGCTTGAGAACATCGCGACGTTGAAAACAGAGTACACTAAGCAGCTAGCAGCCTTTGAAAAGTTGAAGGCAGGCGACTTGAAAAAGTTTGAAGCGGAACTGGCAAAGGCAGGCAAAACAGCGATTGTCATCAAATCGAAGGAGGAGTTTTTGAAGGAAGATTGAGATTGATATTATTTAACCGCAAAGGCGCAGAGAAAAAACTCCGGTTATTTCTTTGCGCCTTTGCGGTTTATAATACTAATCATGGACTAGGAAGCTCATTCTATCGCCGGCTTAGACCTCCGAAAACAAGTCGCAAGCCCATTGCTATGTAATTTCGCCTTACCTTGAATATTGTTAACCTAGAGCGAAACAAAAATGGATATTGTGACGGATACATACAAGTTATAGGTAATTGCCGCATTGGACCGAATAATTAAAAGGAAAAGACTTCTAAAATGAATGTTTACAATTTAAAAATAATAGGTGCTTTACTTTTAGTGTCGGTTGTTGCCACGATTTCCTGTTGTCATTCAAAGACAAACATGAAGAGTAACAAGTTCGAACAACAAAGTCAAACAAAAGCTCCTCAGATTGACGAATATGTTGTTGAGGTATTTGAAGATTCTAAAAAAAACTTGTGGTTTGGGACGATAAATAGTGGCGCGGCAAAATATGACGGAAAAGTACTGACCTATCTTAGAACAGAAAACGGACTCATCGGCAATACCGTGACAAGTTTTGCCGAAGATAAAGAAGGAAATATTTGGTTAGGCACGCATTCAGGTCTTTCGAAATATGACGGAAAAACATTTGTTAATTTCACAGATAAAAACGGGCTCGTTAACAACACAGTTTCAGAGTTGTTAATAGATAAAAAAGGTATTCTGTGGGTTGGAACCTGGAATGGAGTTTCCAAATTTAATGGGACAACTTTTTCAACCTTCACACTTCCAAATCCTGACGTTGAATTAATGCCTTATCAATCAACAATGCATTGGGTTTCTGAAATCATTGAAGACAAGCAGGGTAATATTTGGTTTAGCCGAGATGGCTATGGAGTTTGTAAATATAATGGACAATCCTTTACCCTATATACCCAGAAAGATGGTCTTATTTCCAATAACATTCAGGAGATCGAGGAAGACAAGAAAGGGAATATTTGGTTTGGCTCCAGAGTGGTGGAAAGAGACAATCCTGATAAAACGGGAAAAATAGGAGAAGGTGGGCTAAGCAAATTTGACGGAACAACATTTACTCACTTTCCAGAAATTAAGGGCCTCAGTAAAAACGAGGTCTATGCCATTCATGAAGACAAGAAAGGAAATATATGGATTGGCGCAAATGGTTTAGGACTGTATCGTTATGACGGAAAAAATTTCACCTTATTCAGTAAAACAGACCGAGCAGACTTGATGACTTATGGTTATGGCATACAAAGTATTCTCGTAGACGAAAAAGAAAACCTATGGTTAGGACTATCAGGAGGACTATTTCGACTTCAAGGGGATTCAATCATCAATGTTTCACGAAATGGACCTTGGAATTAAATCTACCTGTGTGGCGGCAACTAACCAATAACAACGACTAAAACATATTGGCTGCATTCTGCTTCTAATGAAAATTTATTTTACATCTGAAGTATGGTTTTCAAAAGAAAATTTGTGCTTCAAAAGCGCCAACATCTTTTAGCCGCAAAACGTTATGCTCAATGTTATGACGACACAACAGCTACAAAACTGACAACTTAAAAATGAAAAGACAATGAAGAAACCACTTTTTATTTTAACTGTCACTGTCTTGACAGCAGTAATAGTGGCAACAGCTTGTAATTCCGGGACAACGAATCCGCAATCCCAAGAAATAACTCGAACGGCAGAAACAGTGAAGGCCAATCAAGTCCATTCTGTTATTGAAACCATTTTTTATAACCTTCCTCTCGAAAAATCCCGTTTAGCACTGCGCGAAGTAATTCTAAAAGACAAGAGATTTATTTTAACCGACAGTACTTTTAATAACTTCCCGGCCGCTACTTTTTTCAAAGGCATTACATCAGACAAAGGTCTTATTAGATCTAACCCTGACTCAATACAAGTTCTATTGGCCTATGGAAATGCTGCCTTAATCACTGAAGAAGGGGGACAAGAAGACACTACTAAACATCCCATGTTTTTGGAGCTTAAATATTTCTTTACTTGCAAAGACAGTGTTGATATGGAGTATAGAAGATTATTAAATTTGGTTCATCCAATTTACACTGAAACAAGTTCAATAAGAGATGATAAATGGGAAGCGCAATTCTCAAAAAGCAAAGAAAAATGTATTGGAAAAATCTTCGATCACTTTGACCCATACTATAGGTTGGCTATATCATACATATCTGTTATACCCGTTGATCGATCAAATCCTGTTTTTGTGCTTGACATAGTATTTAGCAAAGAAGACAAATAAGATGAAAGCACTCGGCATTAAAGCGTGCAAGCGCCATAACTCAACCACAGCCGCATCGCAGCGTTAAGAGCGTCTGCACGCCAACCGTTATGCGGAATTTTAAAAGGACATCACGAATATGAATGACTTCTATAAACATCCAAAAATAGTTCAATGGATTGTAGCCATTCTCTTGCTGATAGTTGGCTTTTTACCTGCCCTATACATTATTGAGAAAGGTTATTCCCAACCCATCTTTTACTGGCTATTCATCCTGTATGTTCCTATTGGACAATTTGCCTTTACTCCTTTTTTTAGACTTGTCGGTGTATATAAGTATTACTCCCCAATGCTACTGGGTTATATGGCAAACGGCAGGCAAATAGACTTACATAGTGGAGCTAGTTTTGACTACTTATTTGTAATGCGAAAAAATAAGCCCGGAGTGGAAATGAGAAATCGACTGCTGATGTATCATGCAGAAGGCTTAATAAAACTAAACCAATTAATCGAGAATAAAAGCATACCTGAAACAGTAAATATTGTAGGGACATCCTATTTCTTCAATAATCGAACATTACATAAAATGGGATTTGAGATTGTCAATCCATCCTTGTTTTATAGACTCAATCTATTTGTAAACTTTATAGACCTAATCTGGATGTACTCTCTTTCACAAGGAAAGTTGTCGATCCCTAAGTTGTGGAATGTAAAAAAAGCGAGTATATCAGGAGCTAAACTCATTGAAAGCAAGCAGGACATCGAAGACCTTTATGACAAACTGAAAAGAAGATCGACACGAAAGTAGCGAACACGAGCAAAAAGTTTAATGGAACGTAGCGAACAACGACCGCATAACAGTTATTTATGAAAAGTGGCGGCTCAGTGCACCGCTAATACATTTGTCGTTAATCAACGTTTGATTCTCCTCAACAATATGAGTGGTGAAAATCGCCACCTTCGCCAAGCCGGAAACATTTCGCAATAATTACACAACCCACATGATGACAACTATTGAAAGCAGGAAATCAAACATAAGAAGAGAACTAATACTACTGATTCTGACTTTTCAAATAGCATCCTGTATAGGACAAGTGAAAGAAAAAACAGATAAGGATGCAAGAGGAAATGAAATAAACACTCAACCCATCAATTCAAATCAAAGCACCACCTTTCCGCAAATTCACACCAACTTAAATGGAATGGTTAGAGAGTTTGTAAGGGCAATGTATCAAGACAAAAAAGGGAATTATTGGTTTGGAACAAATGGAAATGGGATTATCCGTTACGATGGTGATACGCTGGCAAGAGTTATCGTTCAGCAAAGCCCACAATGGTTGGCGATTAGAAAAATCATTGAAGACAAAGAGGGCAATATTTGGTTTGGCACGTCTTCGGGGCTTGTAAAATATGATGGAAAAAACTATATTACCTATTCTACAGAAGTAGGTTTGCAGGATGAAGAAATTTGGGGATTGGCTATTGATTCCAAGGGACAGATCTGGGTTGGTTCAGTTGGAGGAGTGAGTCATTTTGATGGTCAAAAGTTTACTCCCTTTGAGTTGCCAAACACAGTGGTAGAAAATGCAAACCCAATGCTTTCAATAAAAGGTGCCGGCGGTTTTGTAGAGGATAATGATGGAAACATGTGGATAAACAATGACGGTAACGGAATTTTCAAATACAAGGATGGCGCGTTTATCCATTTGACAAAGGGAAATGGGCTTACCGATAATAATGCCGGTGTGGGGTTAAAGGCCAGCGATGGGGATATTTGGATTGGCTCATTTAATGGGGGCGTGAGTAAATTCGATGGAAACACTTTCATAAATTTCACGCAGGATGGAATTATAGAAGGACTAGAAACCGGCGGTTTTTGTGAAGATCGCCAAGGGAATATATGGTTTACAGCCGAAGGCCTGGGTGTTTATAAATATGATGGGGTAAAGTTCACTTTGTACACTACTGAAGACGGTCTAACTTCAAATGTTGTCCTAAGTATATTCGAGGATAACAAAGGGCAACTTTGGTTTGGGACTTGGCAAGGCTTATGCATTTTCGACGGTGAGAAATTTGTCAATGCTCGAGACAAAGAACCCTGGACAAATTAAAACTAACTGCAGTTCAGATGTTGTTTACCTCCTTTTCCTATCAACAAAGTCTTACATCAATTACGAATTCAGATTACTTTGAAGATAGTGATATCCGACATAGCGGAATGAGTTTAACCATAGGTGTGAAATGTGCACTGACGAAAGAATCACTTTCTACAACAACACCTGCGAAAAACTAAAGTATAAAACAATAGAACGCACGCTGAAATCCTCTCATAGCTTCGTGCCTTCATAATAAAACCAACTCACCTCGAGTTTATTCAATCGCAAGTGAAATCATTACCATACATAGTTTTCATAGCCCTGCTATTGTGTGTGCTGTCCCAAAGTCACGCTTGCAGCGGCTATAAGATTACCATGGGCGATAAGACCTTTCTCGGCAGCAACGAGGACGCCTGGAGAACGACGCCTCATATTTGGTTTGAAGAAGCGAAATTGGCAGGCAGCTATGGTGCGGCATTCACGGGATCACGCTACGCCGGAGAAAACGGTTATGCACCGCAATCCGGAATGAACGAAATGGGGCTTGCCTTTGAGAGGCTCGCATCCTACCATCCCCAACAAGACGCGTTTGTGAACCGTGAAAAAATTACCAACCCCACAAATTATTTAAAGGACATTCTGCACTCGTGCGCATCGGTTGAGGAGGTCAAGGCGTATATCAGTCGGTTCGACCACAGTTATTTTATCGAGGACGTCTTTATCTACGTTGACAAATCCGGAAAGTACCTCATTGTAGAGCCTTACACGCTAACAATAGGGAACGATCCTTCTTATGTGATCTCCAACTTTTGCCCGTCCATCACTTCAGCTGAAAAGGCAACTCAATTGGAACGGTATCGAAACGGCGTAGAATTTCTGAATAACGGAATCGACACAACACTCGCATTCTGCACAGACTTATCCGATGCCATGCACGTTTGCCGCAAGAAAATTGGCGATGGCACATTGCTTTCTTCCGTTTGGGACTTGCGGGACGGAACCGTGAATTTGTTTTTTTACCACAACTACGATACAACTGTACAATTCAATTTAAGAGATGAGTTGAAAAAGGGCGATCATAGTATCGCTATCGAAAAGCTATTTCCGCCAAATCCTGAATTTGAGCAACTCCGATATTTTCAAACCACCAAAAACAACAATTGGATTGCCTTTTTTATACTAGGCTCAGCCGCAATCTTTTTGTTCTCCTCTATTTTCTTCCTCGTTCAGTATTTTCGAGCGAAGAAGATTCAGAATTACGCGCTGCTGAAGCTGATGCTATTCCCGTTTGGGCTCATCCTATTCTACTACATGTACGTTTTGAGCAGCAACGTTGCTGTTTTCTATTTTCCGGCACCCTATCAATCTCCCACAAACGCATTGGTTAGTCTAGCATCCTATATTCCATTGTTGTTGCTTGTACTTATACTCCCTCTGCTCATCCTGAATTACCGCATACACAAGGACCGTTGCTGGAGTGCATTCGCCAGCGGACTCTTCATAGTCAACAATCTTATATAC
>Ga0315899_10003149_pt1 | contig 17966 bp, 13 predicted proteins | sample LakEriMetagenome_2_FD_203518 | JGI IMG/M metagenome (GOLD analysis project Ga0315899, IMG submission 203518) | Freshwater fungal communities from buoy surface, Lake Erie, Ohio, United States - Buoy 4 MA112 | ecosystem: Environmental > Aquatic > Freshwater > Lake | place: USA: Lake Erie, Ohio... | reverse complement strand
GTATTATAAAGAAAATAAACTACTAAAAAAAATGATCTTGTCAGGTTTTGCACAATTAGTTCACAATCTGCATCAGCGATCGAAATGCGATGAACTGATCGCCCCATTGTGCAAAGGATTTGTTACGCAAACCATCGGCATGGAGACTGATATAGCGATTGTAATCAGACTTGGTTGCTGCTTTGTACTGTATACTGTAAGTGGGTCCTTCGCTGTCATCAACCTCGAGCAATCTGCAAATTCGCGCATCTACAAAACAACCTGTTTCAAGTACTTCCGGAATGTGAACTTGCTCCAGCCATAGCAACCATTCATCTTGAATGCCGCTGTGAACTTTGATGGTAACGTTGTAAAGGAACATAGATTAAAGGTTTAAAAAGTTCAATAGGTTCAATGTGTTTGTGAGGTTTATTGGGTTTAGTAGGTTTGGGGCGTTTAAATAAGTTCCGAAATTACAAATCACCATTCACAAATTAACCTCAAACCTTCAACTTAATAAAGACCGGACAATGGTCGCTGTGTTTGATTTCGGGATAGATTTCTGCATCTAGAAGTGCGATTCTCAAAGCCTCGGTGACGCAGATATAATCAATGCGCCAGCCTTTATTGTTCAATCGTACGCTGGGGAAACGCTGACTCCACCAGCTGTAGCGATGTGGCTCGGGATGAAACACTCTGAAGCTGTCGATCCAGCCGCTTTTTAAAAATGCTGTCATCCATGCACGCTCTTCCGGTAAAAAGCCTGTTGTGTTTTTATTTCCTTTGGGATCGTGAATATCAATCTCTTCATGCGCGATGTTGTAATCGCCGCAGAGAATCATCTTCGGATGTTGCTTCACTTCTTTTTTCAGATAAGCGGCAAATTTATCGAGCCATTTGTATTTGAAAGTCTGGCGCTCTTCGCCCGAAGTGCCCGAAGGAAAATAGGCGTTGATGAGTTTGATGTCTCCAAACATTAACTCGATTACTCTTCCTTCAAAATCGCTTTCCGGATGGCCATTGCCTTTTTTCACCGCATCAGGTTTGATCTTTGAAAAAACGGCCACGCCCGAATATCCTTTTTTGTTGGCGCTGAACCAGTGATGTTCGAAACCCAGTTCCTCGAGGGCTTTTACATCAACATCGGTTTCATGGGCCTTGGTTTCCTGTATGCAGATGATATCGGCAGGATTGGTTTTGAGCCAGTCGATGAAGCCTTTTTTGATGGCGGCACGGATGCCATTGACGTTGTAGGAGATGATTTTCATGAATCAAATGTTGGAGAAGCAAATTACGTTCTTTGCATAGCTTTATCAAAATACAGGATAACAATTATCTTTCAATGTATCTGTTGTTAGTCGTTGTTGGTGAAAACACCAACAACAGCGGTATCGCCATTTATCTGTCAATTAGGAATGCCGTAGTTGGTGTTTACACCAACTAATGTTTGCCTCAACAACCTCCGCATCACATTTATCTGTCAATTAGGAATGCCGTAGTTGGTGTTTACACCAACTTATGTTTGCGTCAACAACCTCCGCATCACATTTATCTATCAATTAGGAATGCCGTAGTTGGTGTTTGCACCAACTAATGTTTGCGTCAACTAGCTCCGCATCACATTTATCTGTCAATTAGGAATTATCTTTACCCCTTAATTTTCAAACCATGATATCAATACGTTCAGTATTTTCCTTTTTGACAGGCTGCTTTTTGTTGTTCACTTCTGCTTCTGCACAACAAACATATACCGCCACCTCTATCAACGGACAATTGAAATTGACATTTATCGTCTCCAAAGATGGGACCATCGGTTATGCCGTCACCTTCAAAGGAAAGGAAGTCATAAAACCTTCGATGGGACTGGGTTTCAAATTGAAACAACCTGATATTACACTGAACAGATTTGATGTGCTGGTGGCTGACTCCACCTATCACGACGATACCTGGGAACCAGTATGGGGAGAATCCAAAACTATCAGAAACCGCTACAAAGAGTTGTTCGTAAAAATGATAGGTGTCAAAGGACAGACGTTTTCTTTGAACATCACTTTCCGTGTTTTTGATGAGGGCATCGGATTTAGGTATGATTTTCCGACACAACCCAATTTGAATCATTTTGTCGTTGCGGAGGAGCTTTCTTCTTTTGTCATGGCGGGCAATCACAAAGCATTCTGGATTCCGGGAGATTATGATACCAACGAATACGGATACTCGGAAACGACACTTGCAGACATCGACGCCTCCGCTGCACAGCAGGTACAAGAGATTTATGCGAAATCCACCATTGGAAAAAACGCGGTTCAAACGCCGCTGATGATGAAATCCGACGATGGCATCTATCTTAACATACATGAGGCTGCGCTTGTCAACTATCCCGCGATGAACTTACAGCTCGATAAGCCATCGCTCACATTTTCATCTCATCTGGTACCGGACGCATTGGGCAACAAAGCTTATTTGCAAACGCCTGCAAAAACACCATGGAGAACTTTGCTGATCAGTGATAAAGCTACAGACATCCTGAATTCCAGAATGATACTGAATTTGAATGAGCCTTCTGCTATCAAAGATCCTTCCTGGATCAAGCCTCAAAAATTCGTTGGTGTGTGGTGGGAAATGCATGTGGGTACCGCCACATGGGATCTGGCCGGCAGTCAGACAGCATCAGCAGGCAATCGTAAGCGCCATCATGGGGCCAATACTGCCAATGTGAAAAAGTATATCGATTTTGCAGCAGCCAACAATATTCCTTCAGTACTCGTGGAAGGCTGGAATGTAGGATGGGAAGATTGGTTCGGTCAATACAAAGAAGAGGTGTTTGATTTTGTGACACCCTATCCCGATTTCAATCTTATCGAACTTACTACCTATGCACGCGCAAAAGGAGTGAAGCTAATCATGCACCATGAGACCTCGGCATCAGTGACCAATTACGAAAGACAAATGGATACCGCTTACCGTTTCATGAAAAAATACGGATATGATGCGGTGAAGACAGGTTATGTGGGATTCATCATTCCACGGGGCGAGCATCACGACGGACAATGGATGGTGAAACATTACGAACGTGTGGCGAAGAAAACAGCGGAGTACCAGATTTGTGTTGACATGCACGAACCAGTTCGTCCCACAGGATTACATCGCACCTATCCCAACTGGCTGGCCTGTGAAGCCGCGAGGGGCAATGAGTTCAACGCCTGGAGCAAGGGCAACAATCCGGATCATGAAACCATTTTACCATTTACCCGATTGATTGGCGGACCGATGGATTATACACCGGGTATCTTTCAGATCAAAATGAATGTTTACGACAGTACCAAGAAAGAACAGGTGCATACCACGCTAGCCAAACAACTCGCACTGTATGTGACCATGTACAGCCCGCTGCAAATGGCCGCAGATTTACCTGAGAATTATGAAGCACACATGGATGCGTTTCAATTCATCAAAGATGTGGCGGTGGATTGGGATGCTTCGATAGCTTTGGATGCCGAGCCGGGAGATTTTATCATTGAAGCCAGAAAAGCAAAAGGCAGCGACGACTGGTTCATGGGAGCCATTACCGACGACAATCCTTTACACAAAACCGTCTCTTTGAATTTCCTAGATGCGGATAAAAAATATGTGGCCACCATTTACCGCGATGCACCCAATGCGCACTGGAAGTTGAATCCGATGGCGTATGTAATTGAAAGGGTTATTGTGGATGCCAAGACAAAACTCAAGTTCGATTTGGCGAATGGCGGCGGTACTGCAGTCAGCATCATGCCGGTGAATGCTACCAATGCAAAGGGCGTGAAGCGTTATAAGTAAAACACAGATTCATCATTCCAATATCGGCCTCAGCCACTTGGTCATTTCTTCAGTGCTCATGCCCTTTCTTTGTGCATAATCTTCGAGTTGGTCCTTGTCAATTTTACCAACGCCAAAGTATTTACTTTCCGGATGTGCGAAATACCAGCCGCACACAGAAGAGGCCGGATACATGGCGAGTGATTCGGTGAGTGTGATATGGGTTTGAGCAGCACCACCCAGCAAATCAAATAACTTGTATTTTTCAGTGTGGTCCGGACAGGCAGGATAACCTGGAGCAGGCCTGATGCCTGTGTAGGCTTCCTGTATCAATTCTTCATTGTTTAATTCTTCATCTTTCGCATAACCCCACCAGTTAGTTCTGGTTTGATGATGCAACAATTCTGCGAAAGCCTCTGCAAGTCTGTCGGCCAGTGCCTGCAAGATGATTTTGTTGTAATCGTCGTGCTGGGATTCCAGTCTTTGGATATGTGTTTCGATGCCTTCAATCGTCACGGAAAACGCACCGAGATGATCTTCATGTGAGTCCGAAATGAAATCAGCAAGTGAAAGATTGGGTTGACCTTCCGCTTTTTTGATTTGTTGTCTGAGGAATTCTAATTGGATGTCTTGTTGCCCGTTCTTAATGAGCACCGAGTCTGCAGCGGTTTTTTTTGCTGGCCAGAAGCCGATGACACCATGTGCGCTCAACCATTTTTCGTCAATGATTTGTTGTAATAGTTGTTGCGCATCTTCAAATAATTTCGTGGCTTCTTTGCCGATCACTTCATCACTTAGTATCGCCGGGAATTTGCCATGCATTTCCCATGCGATGAAGAAGGGCTGCCAGTCGATGTATTTCGCAATCGTTGCAAGATCGTATTGTTCAAAAACCTTGGTGCCGGTGAAAGAAGGTTTCACATTGTATGATGTATTGTTCAGCTGAAAAACATTTTGACTGGCTTCGCGGTATGGAATCAGATTTTTGGCGGAGCGCTTGTTACCGAAATCGCTTCTCAGCTTATCATATTCCTCGGTGAGCTGATGCAAAAATCCATTTTTCTGGTCTTTACTCAACAGGCTACCCGCCACCGTTACACTTCGGGAGGCATCGAGCACATGAACCACTCCCAGATCGTATTCTGGAGCGATTTTTACTGCAGTATGCATTCTGCTGGTAGTAGCACCGCCAATCAACAATGGAATGTTCATGTTGAGACGTTTCATCTCATGCGCGATATGTACCATTTCGTCGAGCGAAGGCGTGATCAAACCGCTAAGTCCGATGATATCTACATTGTGCTTTTGTGCTTCTGTGAGAATTTTGTCTGCAGGCACCATGACGCCAAGGTCGATGATTTCGTAACCATTGCACCCCAGCACCACGCCTACAATATTTTTTCCGATATCATGCACATCGCCTTTCACCGTAGCGAGCAGAATCTTGGCAGGACCTTTTTCTGCGCTTAGTGATGCGTTGTTTAATTTTTCTTCTTCGATGTAAGGGGTCAATACGGCTACCGCTTTCTTCATCACTCTCGCACTTTTCACTACCTGTGGCAAAAACATTTTTCCTGCGCCGAAAAGATCGCCAACCACATTCATGCCGGCCATCAGCGGTCCTTCGATCACATCAAGCGGACGTGGATATTTCAATCTTGCTTCTTCGGTGTCTGTTTCAATATATTCTGTAATACCATTGATCAATGCATGCTCCATCCTTTTCTCCACAGTTTCTAGTCTCCATGATTCATCTTTGATGATTTCTTTTCCTTTGGCCTTTACCGTTTCTGCGAAGACAATCAATTTTTCTGTGGCCTGGTTATCATCGTTGTTTTGATTGAGGATCACATCTTCGCAAAGTTGTTTTAAAGTAGGTTCGATCTCGTCATAAATCACGAGCTGACCCGCGTTCACAATGCCCATATCCATACCTGCTTTGATGGCATGATACAGAAATACGCTGTGTATGGCTTCACGAACGTGATCGTTGCCCCGGAAAGAGAAAGAAACATTGCTTACGCCGCCGCTTACTTTTGTGAGTGGCATCAATTTTTTGATTTCACGGGTGGCTTCAATGAAATCAACCGCGTAATTATTATGCTCTTCAATGCCGGTGGCGATGGCGAAAATATTGGGATCGAAGATGATGTCTTCAGGTGCGAAACCTACGATTTCGGTGAGAATTTTATAGGCACGATGACAGATGGCTACTTTCCTTTCCTTATTGTCGGCCTGTCCGATTTCGTCGAAAGCCATGACGATGACAGAGGCGCCGAAGTTTTTGCAAATGGTGGCCTGCTCTATGAATTTGGCCTCACCTTCTTTGAGTGATATCGAGTTGACGATGCATTTTCCCTGTACACATTTGAGTCCGGCGAGGATGATCTCGAACTTACTGCTGTCGATCATAATGGGAATTCTGGCAATGTCTGGTTCCGATTGCAGCAGGTTCAAAAATTTGGTCATGGCGCTCACGCCGTCAAGCAAAGCATCGTCCATGTTCACGTCAAGAACCTGTGCGCCGTTTTCCACCTGTTGGCGTGCAACAGAGAGCGCCTCTTCAAATTGTTCCTCGCGAATGAGTCTGGCAAACTTTTTACTTCCTGTTACGTTGGTACGTTCTCCTACGTTGATGAAGTTGGTTTCGGGCCTTACGACCAATGGTTCGAGTCCGCTGAGTCTTAAATATGGTTTGATGATGTTCATTAAATTAGTCCTTCGTTTATCTGTTAGTGCATTTTATGCTATTCAACAACAGGCAGTTTTCTGGGTTGGAATGATTTTACTTCTTCTGCAATATGCCTGATATGATCGGGTGTCGTGCCACAGCATCCGCCCACAATATTGACAAATCCTTCCTTGGCCCACTCTTCGATGATATGTGCGGTTTCGTGGGGTTGTTCATCGTATTCGCCGAATGCGTTGGGCAGTCCAGCATTAGGATATGCGGATGTGTAACATTTTGCAATAGTTGACAACTCCTCAATGTGCGGACGCATTTCTCTGGCACCCAGCGCGCAATTCAGACCCACGCTCAATGGATTGGCGTGCATCACAGAAATATAAAAGGCTTCCAGCGTTTGTCCGCTCAGTGTTCTGCCACTGGCATCGGTGATGGTACCGCTGATCATGATGGGCAGTTCGGGCTTGTTCTTTTTTCTGAAAAATTCTTTGGTGGCAAAAATGGCTGCTTTTGCGTTGAGTGTATCGAAAATGGTTTCGATGAGGAGCAGGTCTACTCCAACTTCCACCAGGCCGGCGATTTGTTCTTCGTAGGCAGTCACTACTTCGTCGAAGGTGACAGCACGAAAGCCAGGGTTGTTGACATCGGGAGAGAGCGATAATGTTTTATTCAAAGGTCCAATGGCGCCTGCTACAAATCTGGGTTTGGATGGATCTTTGGCGGTGTATGCATCTGCCGCTTTCCGTGCGCATTGGGCGGAGGCTACGTTCATTTCGTAAGCTAGCGATTGCATGTCGTAATCTGCCTGTGCGATAGTAGTACTGCTGAACGTATTCGTTTCGATGATATCCGCGCCGGCATCCAAGTATTGCTTGTGAATACCGATGATGATGTCGGGCTGTGTGATGCTAAGCAGGTCGTTGTTGCCCTTCACATCTTTGTGCCAGTCGGCGAAACGTGAACCTCTGTAGTCGGCTTCGTTTAATTTGTGGCGTTGTATCATCGTACCCATCGCGCCATCGATGATCATGATTCTTTGCTGCAGTATTTCTTTAATGTTGTACATCTTGTTTGATTCAAATGAATACATCATAGTGCCGAGATCATCGGCTTTTATTTAATCCACTTGAATAAACTGCTTGCAAATCGAATCCTGAGGGAGGCGCTGAAGGTCGTTTATTAGTTCAAGTGGAGAACTGTGCAGGGCTTGAACAATAAACAAATCCGCCCGTGCACGCGGGTGCAAAGATAAGCATTAGTACCGAGAGGTCAAAGCTTGTTGATGGATTAATTGATTGCGTTGATGTAATTTTCTACAGGGATGCGGTTGCTGATACTTTTGGCCAGCGTCATTTCATCCGCATATTCCAATTCGCCGCCAAACGAGATGCCTCGGGCGATGGTTGTGATTTTTACAGAGATGTCTTTGAGTTTTCTGCTGATATAATATACCGTAGTGTCCCCCTGTATATTGGGATTGAGCGCAAATATGATTTCCTGAATGTTGTCTTGTTTCACCCTTTGAATCAATGATTCAATTTTTAGTTGTTCCGGTCCCACCCCATCCAGCGGAGAGATAACCCCTCCAAGCACGTGGAAGGTTCCATTGAATTGCTGTGTGTTTTCAATAGCGATCACATCACGAATGCTTTCCACAACACAGACCATATCTTGTCTTCTTGAAGTATTGCTGCAAATGTTGCAGATCCGATGATCGGAGATGTTCTGGCATTTTTCGCAGAACTTGATTTCCTTGCGCATTTTGGCGATTGTCTCGCTGAAATGCAGCGCGTTTTTTTCGTCCTGCTGGATCAGGTGCAGTACCAGCCGCAGGGCTGTTTTTTTCCCGATACCGGGTAATTTGGCGAACTCGTTGACGGCATTTTCCAATAAGGCCGATGGAAATATCATGGCGTAAAATTACGAGTTCATGACAAGATTGGGAGACCAAAATTTACAGATCGATGTTGATTTCATTTTCCCAGTCGGCTTTTACAGTAATCTTCATGGCAATATTTACGCTTCTTTCGGGTTGAAGCTTCTGTTCGTAATTGCCGGGATCCCAGCTGCCGTTTTGGTTTCGGTCGTATAGGACGCGTATCGTATAATCGCCGGGAAGCATCTGTGCAATTTTCCATTTTCCGGATGCCGGGATAGGATAAGACGCTTTAACCAAATCATTTTCTATGAATTGTAAAACAGGGTGTTGAGAGATTTCAAGGCTTTTGAATTCGAGCTGGAGCGAACCGTATTCTGCATTGGCTTTTACCTGAAAACGTAGCGTATCGTTTTTCGCGAGTGTGATGCCTGAAGAATCTTTGAGCCCTCCTTTATACATCAGCAGTGTGTAAAACCCTTCCGGATTCCATTTGTTGTTGATGCTGATTTTATTTCGTGTGCTGTCAAGGGATAATGTAGCGGCATTGATTTTCTTGTATGAGGTGTCGCAGAGCATCAATGAGTCTGATGTCATGGTTGTTAGCGTGGCATTAAATGTCAATTCGAGAGGTTTTAGCAGGTCTTGTTTGCCTGCAATCAGATTCGTGGCATATTTGAGACGTTTGTCTTTGTCTGCAGTGGTGACTGCTGAAGGTGCTGCTGCGTTTTTTTTCACGGCAAAAGCAAACAGTTCAATTTTTCCGGGGTTTCCGCTGTTGACGGGTTCTTCGTAAAAAGCGAAGGCTTCTGAATTGCTGTTGTAAAATTTATTACCATCACCATCCTTGAGCGCATAGATATTGAAACGGTCGTTGGGCAAATTGGTGAAGATGAATGTGCCATCGCCTTTCACTTTAGTGATATAATCCGGCTTTCTTGAGGTTACAGCGGAGTCCGGTGCGTTTCTGTATAAATACACCAACATGGTGCTGTCGGTCTTTCCGGTTTCGGCTATATTGACTTTACCTGAGATGGACAGCGAATCGATGTATGTGCCCGTTGAAAAGGTGTAAGAAAAATCGCGGAGTACATTGCCTTCGTTGATGTCTTTGATGGCATTGCCAAAGTCAATGCGGTAGGTCGTGTTGGGTTGGAGGCTGTCTTTCAACTTGATGCTAACCGTTCTGAGATTGGAGTTGACAACAGGGTTGTTTTTCGGTGCCGGCGAGAACAACAGATTGGATTGAATATCTTGTAGTTCTATATATTCATCAAATGAAAGTGTGATTTTGTTGCTGTTGAATGAAATCGAATTGAGTGATGGAGTGGCTTTGACAAGACGCGGAGGAATGGTGTCTTTCACGCCGCCGGTAGGCATACCAATCTGTGCGCAGCCACTAATGAGCAACGTGAGTGCATGCAAAACAATCAAACAAAAAGCAAAAGTGAACAGGATTTTTTTCATGACTATTGATGATCTCTAAGTTTAAAACTCCTCCTCCGCATCAGCATCATGATAGGCGATGGCAAGGTCGTTTGTTTTGACGAAGTTACACCAGTGACAATCTATTTTTCCGCAACCGGTATAAAAATCCCTGTTTTGAATTTTTTCCCAGGTGGTTTTAATCTGGTCTTTCACCATGTCCACATCTTCAGGTGCAATGACAACTTTCTTCTTGTGGTATTTTTTCTTGTTGTCTGGCTCTACAAAATCAAACTCCACGGTATTCACTGCCCAGTCTTTACCGGGCTTGTGCTCTACAAGTAATTTGTAAAACACTGCCTGGCGCCAATAATCACCACCGTTGGGAACTTTGTCTGAAGGCGCTTTTAGTTTCTTATCTGCATTTTCGGGATTTCCGGATTTATAATCTACCACATTCACACGCTTACCATCAAATTCCAATTTGTCAAGTTTCCCTTTGATAGGAACATGATCAATGTTGACTCCTTTGATGGTGATTTCGTTCAGCACGATTTTATTGAACTGGTGAATATTAGTGTCATAATAATTGGAAAGAATTTCCGCGCCGTATTCCATTCGTCTTGAAAACTGTTCTTTCGTGAAGCTCTCCCGGTTTCTGTTCATGTACCATTCAAACAAGCCTATAAAATTATCTTTGGAAGGGAAATGCTTATTTGCATCATCCAGCATTTTTTTGAATAGCTGTTCCAATGCGAAGTGTACAGCAGATCCAAAGGTAGCGGCTTCGTTTTTGGCAGAGGGAATGCGCACCAGATTGGTATAATAAAATTGCAGCGGACAATTCAGGTAGCTGTTCAAAGCGGTCACATTCATCACGAATTTATCGAGGATCGGATCGATCAGCGAAGCTTCTGCCTGACTGATTTCAGGGGCTTTTTCTTCCGTGAAATCTAGCGCAATAAATTCATTGATTGTTTCCTGGTCCAAACTGATTTTATTGACCGGCAGTTGATAAGCGCTGGTAATTTCTGCAATAAAAACCGCTGGTTCTGCAGGCTTGCCATTTTTATTCATTCTGGAATAAGAGATGTGTAAATGTTTTTCAGCCCTTGTAATGGCTACATAAAACAACCTCCGCATTTCCTGCCAGTCTTTTGTATTGGAAGCCACCGTGAACACAGTTGGTGGAATTTTGTATCCTTTATTGCTTGCAGTTTTTTTCTCCCACACACTTGCATTGTTGCCAACAAAAAAGACGTGTTCAAATTCAAGGCCTTTTGATCCGTGTGCGGTCATGATATTCACGCCTTTTTCATTACCCATGACCTGGAGTATGGGGATGCCTATTTTTTCCTGCTCCATGAGTTCGATCAGAGACACCAATTCTTTCAGCGAGAGCCCCGGTTTGCGGTGTGTTTCTTCTTTGATAAAATCAAAAAGCGAAGAAAGAATCTGAAGTTGCCAGTGTTTGTCGGGGCTTTGCATGATGTATTTGATGACACCCGCCTCACGAATAACCGTTTCAAAAAGGGATTGCAATGTATTGTTAGGAACTGCCGCGATGAGTTTTTCAATGGAAAGAACAGCACGACGCATTTCGTCTGAAACATTCCTGTCGAACAACATACCCGGCTGTGGCGCGATTTTGTTATTCAGCCATTCGCGCAAGTTGGTTTTTTCAGGTGTGTAGCGTTTTTCGGCGACTTCGCTGGTCATTTTGGCAATTTCATGTGGAGTGATGCCGAACCAATTGAAGTGGAGTATTTCAAAGAGCATTTCATCGCCGCTGTAGGGAATGTAGTGCTCGGAGGAGAGGTATTGCAGCACCAAAATGATTTTTTTTGTGAGCGGCAGATTCATCGCATTCTCATTTCGTTTACTGAACACCGGTATTTTCAACAACGAGAAATATTTTTGTATCGTATCTCCATAAATATTTTCTCTGTAAATGATGCCAATGTTTTCTGGTTGTACACCTTCTTCAAGTAAGGTTTTTGTTTTCATCACCACACCAATCATTTCGTGATGTTGTGTATCATATTCATGAACCTCCGGCAATTGTTTCAGATGTTTGATTGTATCATTTGATGCAATCAAATCTTTGGACAATCCTGGCATTTGATGCACCAGCCTTTCTGTATTGTTTTCGATCAATGCTTTTGCAGCATCAAGAATCGGTTGTGTGGAACGATAATTGTTTGTCAGCACCACCTTTAATATTTCATCCTGGTATTGATTGGCGAAATGTAGCATATTCTCCACATTGGCGCCTTGAAAGCGGAAGATACTCTGATCGTCGTCGCCTACCACAAATACGTTGGGATGCTCCCAATAATTGATGAGCAATTGCACAAGATTGTTCTGAGAGCCGCTGGTATCCTGATATTCATCCACCAGTAGATACTGAAATCTTTCCTGATATTTGGCAAGCAGATTCGCGTTTGTGGCAAAAGCTTTGTTGACCCAGTTAATCATATCGTCGAAATCATAACGGTTCATTTGCTGCATAAGCTCCTGATAATTTTCAAACTCATTCACAGCAGCTTTGAGTTTTTCCATTCTGTCGATTTCTTCGTAAAAGCTGGCTTTCAAATCTCCTTTGTTATAGACGCCTGCTTTTGATTTTTTATAGATAAAATTTTCATCGTCTTTTAATCCCGACGTGTAAAGACTGATTTTGTCCAATAAGAATTCCGGAGTCCAGCTCTCTCTTTTCATGGTGCTGAAAAGGCCCTGCAGGTTTTTTATTTCATGGTAAATCTGTCCGCGATATTTTTTGAGTGGATGATTTTTTGGAAGTTTATCGATAAGGTCTTTCAGTAGTTGAATACGCTCCAGGTCTGAAATAGGATCCATGCCTGTTTTCTGAAAATCATGAAGATTTTCCTGAATCACTTCATTACAAAATGCATGATAAGTATGAATATTAACTTTATAGGCATCCGGACCGATGAACTCCAGTAGCCGCTTTCTCATGGCTACAACGCCTGCCTCTGTAAACGTGAGGCAGAGAATATTATCAGGGTGTGTATCAGTCTCAAGCAAAATTTTACCAATGCGACAGGCAAGAATCTGTGTTTTGCCGGTGCCTGGCCCTGCAATAACCATAACCGGGCCGTCGATTTGATTGACTGCAGTTTGCTGAGATGTGTTGAGGCTGTTGTACGCAGCTTCAAATTTTTTCTGGAGTTGATTGTTGTATACGGACATGAAACAAAGGTAAATATTTGGCAGGAGTGAATTGGTTGTATCGGAGCAGAAAACGCGTCGAAATTTCATTAAAAACGCGGGGTGTCCGTAAAAGACCCCGACATATTTTAAAATGGCCGTGAAGTTTATTTAGTAAAAAAAATGCGGGGTGTCCGTAAAAGACCCCGACAGGAACAGAGCTAAATGGTTGATTAACAATTAATACCATAAATCTCACCCTCCCCTCAACTTTTTTTCTCCTCAAGCATTTTTGATCTTTCCCTCATCAAATCCTGTGTGATTTTTTATTATCCCTTACCCGCCAACAAACATTTCCCACATTCCCGTGTTTAAAATCACATGAGCAAAGTCTACAACATCAAAACTGAACAATTACTTCGTACCGACATGAAACAAGCTTGGGCTTTTTTTAGCGACCCTGCGAATTTGAGTAAAATAACCCCCGAGCATTTAGGTTTTCAAATCATTTCAAAACATCATGGAGAAAAAATGTACCCCGGACAAATCATCGAGTATAAAGTAAAACCGATGCTGGGAATACCCTTGTACTGGATGACGGAAATTACACATGTGGAGCATCAAAAATATTTCGTGGATGAGCAACGATTCGGACCCTATGCTTTATGGCATCACCAGCATCATTTCATAGAAACAGAAGGTGGCGTAATGATGACAGACATTGTCCACTATAAAATACCTTTTAGCGTGTTGGGAGACCTGGCACAGGTGATGTTTGTAAAAAAGCAGCTGCGACAGATTTTCGACTTTCGGTTTGAGGCTGCTGAGAAAGTTTTCAACCAGAAATAATACGATAAACTAACCCGGCATGCGGGTGATGTATTTTTCGATTTGTTTGATTTGGTCTACGATCTGCGGCGTGACAGGTTTGTAGGATTTGGCTTTTCTGAAAAACTCTTTTGCCGCACGGAATTCCCTTTTATTCATCATGATGGAGCAGAGCTGCAGATAAGCAGCCGCATAATTCTCATCATCCGGCAACCCAGCCCTGATGGCTTGTCTGATATAAGATTCACCTTGACGCAGATCTCCTTTCTGAATGGCAAGCATGCCTAATTGAAGTTTGCTTGGGCCTTCGGCTTGTTGGGTAAAGCTTGACCCGAGAGACAAACCTTTTTTCATTAATTTCTCTGCTCCTTCGTAATCTTGATTGACCATGGCAAGATTTCCCTGAATCGTGTAATAAACCGAGCGGATCGGTTTGATCAATAATCGGGGAAACAGGATGGAGTCCAAGACCTTTTTAGCTTCAACCATATCACCCGCTTCCATTGCGCCCTGAATGAGTCGAAGCGGGCCGAGAAGAAAATGGCCTAATATGGAAATTACTGCCAGTAAATAAAGGATAAATGCGGTCCAAAAGCCCGTTTCAAGCTGTGTCCAAACAGCCAAACCCGCAAGTACCAATCCAATCCAGAGGCGATATTTGATATAAAAGAGGTAAAATTTCATTGCTGTCCCATTTTGGCTGCAAAGATACTGCCTGAATCCATGTATTTGCTTAAAATCCAAATGACAATATGGAAATTTTTAATTGACAATCAAACCGTTGCAACATAGCTGATGAAAAATGCACGATCCGTTGAATAAGGCGCTCAACAATGGCCCTAACTTTGAATGTTGAGGCAACATTATCTTAATGCAGGGCCTCTATTCAACAATTATATAAACCATTGATTGCTTTAAAACAATTTTTATGAATAAATTTTACGCAATTTTTACTGTTTTCTTGCTTGCTATTAGTGGTGTGGGCAAAGCCCAGTGCAATGCTCAATTTACCACACAAATATCAGGAAACACGGTACAATTTGTGGGCATCATGCCATCAAACACCGGTACGAACGTTTGGTATTTTGGTGATGGCACAACTTCCACCCAGTCAAATCCCGTGCATACATATTCCAATTGCGGCGTATATACAGTAGGACATTTGGTCGAGGTTGTCAATCCCAATGGGGTTTTGGTTTGCAGAGACAGCGCGATTCAGACAATCAATATTATTTGCAATACGCCTTGTAGTGCTGTGGCTTCATTCACTTCAAACATGGTCAACAATCAACCCAACGTTTATGTATTTACCAACACATCAACCGTTTCGCCTGCTACTGGACCAGTAGTTTGCAGCTGGAATTTTGGTGATGGTACTACAGCAAGCTCCGGAGCTTTATCCAATCAAGCACATACGTATGCATCATCCGGGTTATTCAATGTCTGTTTGATTGTTACTTCGGGCCAGCTGGGCAGTACAAATATTTGCAGAGATACATTTTGTATGAATGTTCAGGTTCAGGTAACCAATCCGCAGCCTTGTAATGTAGTTGCGACTTTTACTTCTACACCCACATCATCGCCCAATGCCATACAGTTTACCAATACCAGTACTAATGTTAGTGCAAGCGATTCAGTAATATGGAATTTTGGCGACGGAACTTATGGTTATGGTTTTAATCCTGCTCATGTATACTCCGCTGCCGGAACTTACAATGTGTGTTTGCGAATAGTAAGAAACATCACAGGAGCACCACCATGTGTAAGCGAAATCTGTAATACGGTTACCATACAGTCTGTGCCGTGTAATATTGTTCCTGTGTTTAATTTCACGCAGACGGCGAGTACAGGAGCGCCTTATGTGGTCACCTTTACCAATCAAAGTATCCCAGCAAATATTCAGGCTGCTGTAACCTGGACTTTTGGCGATGGAACTAACGGCACCGGATATGTTGCCACTCACACGTATGCACAAGCGGGCACATATACCGTTTGTATGACCATCACATCAGGAACATGTGTTCGAGACACTTGTCAAACCGTCGTCATTGCCGGCACACCGGCACCATGTAATCTTCAGGCTTCATATACTTTTACCAACAATGGTAATACTTACACCTTTGCCAATACAACAACCGGATACACTCAAGGAGATACCATCCGTTGGATATTCAGCAATGGCACCATCACAAATGTTCAAAACCCAACTGTTACTTTCCCCGGACCCGGAAGATATGCTGTCTGTTTGCGGGTTAAAAAACCTACTGTTCCCGGTGCTGCTCCATGTGTCAGCGAAATTTGTGATTCTGTCACAGTCACAAGCACACCGACGCCATGTAATCTCCAGGCTTCGTTCAGTGCCACGCCTGTCGCCAACCAGCCCAATGTCTTTGTATTTACCAATACCAGTATCACTGCCAATGCGCCACAAGTCACCTGGAGTTTCGGAGATTCCACTACAGGCGCCGGTCAGGTGGTAACACATACATTCAATAGTCCGGGTACTTATACCGTATGTATGTTTGTGGCCATCAGTAATACCTGTAGCGCAGATACTTGCATAACAGTTACGGTTAATGGCACCAATCCCAACCCATGTAATTTGCAGGCCAATTTCAGCTGGCAACAAACGCCAGCATCACCCAATGTGATTTACTTTCAGAATACCTCTGTCGGATATAGTGTCGGGGATTCTGTTCGCTGGACATTCGGCGACGGTACATCTTCATTGAACAATAATCCTGTACATACTTATACTGCTCCTGGAGTGTATAATATTTGTCTGAGAGTGAAAAAGCTTACACCGGCCAGCAGTACACCATGTGTAAGCGAGATTTGCAGAACCATCACTATCGCTCCACCGGTATCCATCAATTGCGATAGTGTTGTGGTGAGCTTTAATCATTATCAGGACCAGATGATGCCTAATAAGATCAGGTTTATATCGGTTTCCAATTATCCTGTGAATCAGCAAAGCTGGACTATTACCGACTTAAGTGCCACATCGGGAACCCCTGTACTGTTGAACCAATACAATCCGGTTTATGTGTTTCCCCATACCGGAGATTACAGGGTTTGTCTGAGGGCAGTAACTGCTGGCAATTGTATCAAGGAGTATTGCGATACCATCAATATCAGCAGCGTTGCCACACAATGCATGCTGATGGCTTATCCGAACCCGGCGCATAACCAGGTGAGTGTGAATGCTGTACTTTCTGCTCCAACAACATTGTACGCTTTTGTATTCAACGCACAAAATGTGCTGGTGAATCAAAGAATCGTCAGCGGCAATTCCGGCAGTAATGTAATTACATTTAATACTTCCAATCTGGTGGCAGGCTATTACACCATCAGGTTATATTACAACGGCCAGTTCTGCGTAGCAAGATTCCAGAAATTGTAATTCAGCAATGATTCAATATGTAAGGTCGCTTCACAAGAGCGACCTTTTCTTTTATCGGTTTGACATGCATAATCGTGCTGAATGATGTATTTTTGCGCCAGCAAAACAGTTGCGTAAACCTCAACTGTTTTCGGTCCCGTAGTTCAATGGATAGAATAGAAGTTTCCTAAACTTTTGATACAGGTTCGATTCCTGTCGGGACTACAACCCCAATCTTCTTTTCTCTTTTTTACCCCAACTTCTTAGTGATTTTGGGGTATTTTATTTGCCTCATGTTGTTATTCTTGTGAATTTCCCCCAATCATTTAGGAACGGTTTTAGGAACTATTTTTTATTTGAAAAAGAACACTAAAAACCACTATTCACAACTATTTATTAATAAAGAAGAAAAGTTATGATTAAGATTAATTTCATCCACCACACCGCAAGAACAGTGATAAAAGGGAACGGTATTCTTTACATGCGAATATCAGGACTTGATAAAGAATTGAATATCTCTACCAATATCAACGTACCTAAAAATGATTGGGATTCTAAAAAAGAAATAATCAAATCAAGAAATGAACAAGCCTATCAATTCAATAAATGTGTTTCAGATTTAAAGAATAAGATTTATTCGTTTGTTGAAAGCAAATCAAAAAACAATGAATTGATTTCAGCCCTACTGTAAGTATACCTAAAAAGCAGACAGTTTAAAATTAGAGTTAAACACTTAAATTTAAACTGCAAATGAAAAAAACACGATTCACGGAGGCCCAGATTGTCTCCACGCTAAAAAAGCAAGAAGCTGGCATTCCTACTAA
>Ga0315899_10003148_pt1 | contig 17968 bp, 20 predicted proteins | sample LakEriMetagenome_2_FD_203518 | JGI IMG/M metagenome (GOLD analysis project Ga0315899, IMG submission 203518) | Freshwater fungal communities from buoy surface, Lake Erie, Ohio, United States - Buoy 4 MA112 | ecosystem: Environmental > Aquatic > Freshwater > Lake | place: USA: Lake Erie, Ohio... | reverse complement strand
ACATTGCCTGTTTGCAACGGGTAACTTCAACGAGTATAAACATGGTATCCGGTTCTTTTTCCTTTGAAGCTCTCCAAGCGTACGAAGCTCTCATCGCCGAGACGCACCCTCTGAACTTCTCCGAGGGGGAAACGTACGACTTTACACGTTGTGTGAGGAAGGACGGTACTATCTACGGTAGCCGAGGAAAGTGTAAGCAGGGTACAGAAATTGGGGCGAAAGAGGAGAGTCAAGTAAAAGGCAAGCGTGGCCCTAAGGCAGGGGGAATGAGACTCACGGAAAAAATAAAAGGGTTGGGAGCTGAAGACCTTAAGAAGGTTCTCCAGGACCCTCGCGTAACCCCAAAGCAAAGGGCAGTTATAGAAGGTTTGCTCAAGAGCAAAGGGGAGTGAAAGCTCCTGAAGGTCAGCTAGTGAAGCAGGGGACTAGGGAAGACAGGAAAACCAGCAGGGAAGAGCTGAGGAAAGCAGTCTCAGAAAACAACCCCAAGGTGCAGGATGAATACGATTGGGTTGGGTCAGGTCCCAAAGCAGTGGCGGAAATAAAAAGAAGTTACAGGATGATGCAAACCCTGGTCAAGTCGCCGGAGTTGGACACGGTTGCAAATAAAGCCCGATTGATTAATCTTCGACTGTTGATTTATCAGAAGGAAAAGGAGCTGAGAGAGAGGAGGCTGCCGGGTAGAGACCCGAAGACGTACGAAGCGGCACTGAGAGAGTCTCCTAAGTATGACAAGACTCCGGGAAGTAGCTCCCCAATTCCTAAACGAGTCCCGAAAGATTCCGGTGAAACAGAATTACCGTGGTCGCCAAGTTTAAAGTCCCTTTACGAGAAGCAGGGATTCAATGCCAAGCCCGAACTGGTCGCAACGGTTGACGATTTACGAAAACGAAAGGACATTGTAACAAACTCTGACGGATCTCCCCGAATCTTCTATCGTGGTGTTACGATCGGGGAATTTGCGGATCAGTTTAAAGGGTTGGGAAGCGAGGGGGGTAGTCACTACCCCGGCAAGGGAATGTTCGGCAATGGGTCCTACGCCGCAGCACCTTCCTACAATGACCCTGAGGCGACTGCAGGTAACGTCATTGGGATAGCAAAAGCGTATGCAGGGGAGAGGAATAATCTTTCTTCAAAAGTTACGGCTTTTGCACTTAGAAAAGACGCAAATGTGGTGGAGTTTAACGGTAAAACAACGGAAGAGAGGATGGAGCAACACATGTGGTGGGGGGAAGAGACCGTTAGGGATGCGGAGAAAAAGACTGGGTACCGCTTCACTGACTTGGGCGAAGCTGCAGCGGCACTCGGGATTCACGCCTTCACAGTTCCCCAGAGGGACGGAGACTACCTAGTCCTCCTTAACCGTGGAGCAATCATCGCAGCCATGGACTCACAAATCCCCGACGAAAACGAATGAACATCAACGACCCCACAATCAGCCGCATTCTCGCTGTTCTTATTCAACCGGTCCTTTTCGAGGATAGGAGCAAGTTCATCGGGGATGCCGAGAAAGCAACCAACATGGACTCTTTCATCAGGGGCATTAACAGGTACAAGACGGATACTGCTGAGAAATAGGCCGGGGGGGAACCTTTCCTTGTGCTCTTAGGGACTCCTCTCACGGGGCCGAGGGTAAGACCGTATGCCCCTTAAAGGCTCAAAACAAATCACACTTACTCAACTAAAGAATGACTCTCTTACTTGGCGATTGCCTGGATGTGATGCGCACCATGCCCGATAGTAGTGTGGATTCAGTGGCGACTGATCCGCCCTACGGCCTAAACATGGGAAAGAAGTGGGATTACGACGTGCCCAGCGTGGCGATCTGGGCAGAATGCCTGCGGGTGCTGAAGCCTGGCGGGCACCTGCTGGCGTTCGCTGGCACTAGGACACAGCACCGGATGGCGGTACGGATCGAGGATGCGGGCTTTGAGATCCGGGACATGATCGCCTGGGTCTACGGGTCGGGGTTTCCGAAGTCGCTGGACGTGAGCAAGGCGATTTACAAGGCGGCGGGGGCTGAGCGGGAGGTTGTGGGGAGCCGGAAGCTCACGGGTACCGCTCGGATCAAGGGCCAAGGCGCCTTTGGTGCCACCAGCGGGCGCAGTGAGGAGGCTTACCGGGACGGCAGTGAGATCAGAGACACCTTGCAGATCACCGCACCAGCGACCCCCGATGCCCAGCAGTGGTCCGGCTGGGGCACAGCTTTAAAGCCCGCCCTGGAGCCGATCACCGTTGCCCGCAAACCACTGGCCGGCACCGTGGCCGCAAACGTGCTGGAGCACGGCACCGGGGCGCTGAATGTGGATGGGTGCAGGATCGCAGCGGGCGATGGCTATACAGAAAACGCTGTCACGCAAGGAGTAAACACGGCTCAAACGTCCTACGCTCCCGCCTCGGTTCGTAGGACGTTTGAGCCGTCTCAGAGTGGTCGCTGGCCCGCCAACCTGATCCACGACGGCAGCGACGAGGTGGTGGGGTTGTTTCCGTCAGGCGGTGCCCATGGCGGCAAAGGTGGGGCAGGCGCAATCTGGGGCAGTGGGGCTGCTGGCGGCAACGACCACGCCGATGGCAGCACCGGCAGCGCCGCTCGATTCTTTTACTGTCCCAAAGCAAGTAAACGCGAAAGGGGAGAGGGTAACATCCACCCCACAGTGAAACCGGTAGATCTGATGCGCTACCTGTGCCGCCTTGTCACCCCACCCAGCGGCATCGTACTTGATCCGTTCATGGGATCAGGCTCTACGGGTATGGCGTGTGAGCTAGAGGGTTTTGACTTCATCGGAATTGAACGAGAGCCTGAGTACCTGGAAATTGCAACACAACGGATCCGCAGGGCACAGTCTCAGTGAAACAGTTATTAGGGGGCCAGGGTAAAACCCTAGTGACCAAGGTACGAGTAGAGCAATGCCACAATTCACACCAGAAAAATTCCTAGACTTCGTTCACAACCGCAGAAGCGACAACCCCAATCAAGAAGCTGCTTTCCTTGATTTCGCCAAGCAAGTTTTTGCGAAGCAACCCGAGCTACTCACAGACGAAGCAACGTGGGTGCGAAAATACCGCACACCTTACACTCCGCCTACTCAACCTGTGGCCCCCCCACCTAAGCAGTATGTTTCCAAGGAAACTCTAGCATACGTGTGGCAATGCTCCCCTACCCTAATCACTGACTCCGAAGTTTCCGAGCTGAACAAGTGCCTCGGGGAGTTCGGTATAACAACACCGTCCCGACTGCGCCATTTTCTCAGTCAGACTGCGCATGAGTCCGGCGGTGGCCGCTGGAAGAAAGAGCTTGCTTCGGGGTGGGACTATGAAGGTAGGAGAGACCTGGGAAATACACAACCGGGCGATGGCCCCCGTTTCAAGGGTGCGGGCTACATCCAGCTCACGGGGAGAGCAAACTATCAGGATTTTGCTAATTTTATTAAAGACCCTCAAGTAATGCAAGGTGTAAACTACGTTGCAGACAACTACCCGTTCTCTTCGGCAGGATTCTGGTGGTTTAACAACGGAATGAATGCCCTTTGTGATAAGAACCCCTCTGTGGAGCAGGTTACAAGGAGAGTTAACGGCGGTTACAATGGACTAGAGGACCGCAAAATGTACTACAATCGCACACTCCAGGTTGTTTGATTGTGCTTGCGGTAGAAGAACTAGGCTCTTTGCGCTCCCACTCCTTATTTGTGTACGAATTCTGGCAAATGACGGGCTATTTGTGACTGTTCGGAGCCCAAAACCGAGGGTCGCACCCTTGGAAATTTGCTGCTTCACAAAGCGGATTCCCACTCTGAGTACGTAGTTAACACGGCAATGGAAAACTTTGACGAGACAAAAAGAACATACAACACGAAAGTCAGGGAACCGTGGAACCCTGTTATCAAAACATGCCTAGATGCAATAGACCGACACATGTCCTTGTACCTTGTCTCAGGATGTATTCGGCACTTGCAACAAGCCAAGCTGCTAAGGGAGTACGTTGCGGGGTTGAAGGAGTGGGTGCGGTCCGAGGAGATTGAGGGTGGTTGCTGGGGGACTCAAAGTGAGGAGGTAAACCGCCCCTAAACCTTCGGTTTACCCCCTTTACGCCTGCGAAGCAAGCAGGGTAAAATAAGGCATACACGGTAAATCGTATGCAAGGCTCCTTCACCCCTGACTCCGCCGAAAAGTTTCTCGCTCTGATGCGTGAAGCAGGCTACGAAACGTCAGACCTTGCGGACACAGGGAAGTTTCAAAACTTTTCCGAGGGAGTTAGGAGTCGCGGAGAGCAGCAATTTGTTGCAAAATCCGGTGAGGCTCGCGGAGAATACATCGAGAACTATGACTACACTCGCTGCGTAAAACCGGACGGGGGTGTGTATGGAACGGCAGGGCAGTGCCGCAAGGGGGTTCAGGAAGACAAGGAAGAGAACGATGCAATGGGCCAACTTGCGAGGATGCTTCCGAAAGGGTCAAAGATTGTAGGGAGTTCTGGACGAACTCAAACAGTGGGTGCAAAAGGCAAAGTCAAAGCGGGGTTAACCGACGAGCACTGGGTTGTAATCAACGAGAAATGGAAAGAAGTGGGAGAGAAACTAAGTCGCCAGAAGGGACTGCTGAGACGCATGTCAGACTCACCGAAGTTCGACAACTTGAGGAAAACTACTCAGGAAAAGATTGAGAAACTAGACAAAGCTCTCACAAAGCTTTATAACACGAAGATGAAGATTCGGGATTCTCTTGAAAAAGATAGAACTGAAACAGGAAGGATGAGACCACTTGTAGCCTCAAATCTGACCCCGAAAGGTGTTGAGAAATTCCCCCGTAAGTCTCGAGTTCCTCAGTCTGCGGAACCCACTCCAAGCGAGGGAAGAGCGTCGGAAAAGAAGAAGAAGAGGGGGGCGAAGCCGGGTGGAATGCGGGTTACGGAGAAGATTAAGGCCCTGGGTGCTGAGGACCTTAGGAAGGTTCTGAATGACCCGAGGTTGAACGACAGGCAAAGGGGGCAGCTGAATAAACTGCTGTCGGAGAAATCCCAAGGGGCTTCGAGTCGGAAATCTCCGTCGGAGCCCGTAAGTGCCACGGCAAGGAAAGCCGCTGAAGCCGCGCCGAAGAGAGAACTGAGAGGGCAGGAACTGGGTAACGCAATGGTTCTTAACGCGAACATTACCGAGCGTGTAAGGGCGAATTACGGAGGCACCCTGGCGACGAAAAAAGCCAGAGCTGAGCTGCAAGCGGCACTCGACAAAGAAGGAGCGCTCAACCGTGATGAAATTTCAAGGATGTTAGAGGCAGATAGGGCGGAGAGACGCTGAGCAATAACGTCCCTAAAAAAAGGGGCACGACTTCGTTTGCTGCACAAGCCGTTGAATAAGAACCGGTGAAAGGCGGTTAACCGCCCCCAAACCACCGGTTTAGACCCTTGTTTCTGCTCGTCAGAAACGGTATAATTAGTTCATGAAAGCCAAGTTCGAGGGAACCCACTCATGAAAACCACTCTCTCCCTGTCTCCCCAGCAGCAAGCCGCCAAAGGGTGGGTCCGAACCGGGTCTGGTAACCTCCTCGTAAAGTCCGTGGCAGGGTCTGGAAAGACCACTTTGCTGGTGGAAATGCTTCCCGAGACGGAAGGAGAAGTGGCATTCTGCGCATACAACAAGGCAATTTCCGTGGAGATCGCTCATCGAGTTGAACCCCTCGGACTGCAGAGCCGAGTGCGAACCGGGACGTGCCACTCGTTCGGCTTCGCTGCGCTGCGAGCCGCGTACAAAAATATCAAGGTTGATGGAAGGAAGTTGCAGAATATTGCGGAGGATACGATAGAAAACTGGGGGATTCGCCGATTTTGCATCGCCGCAGCGGCAATGGCCAAGCAACTCGGCTACCTAGTTGATCCGAACTTCAGCTGGGATGCGATGGTTAGCCACTTTTCTCTCGGAGACTTGCTCCCTGAAGACGCCTCTTACGACGATGCCATTCGTGAAACGGTGAAACTGGTGCGCAAAAGCAACTCCATGCTGAGCAAAGTCGTGGACTTTGACGACATGATTTATGGACCTCTGGTAAAGAACCTTCCATTTCGTCAGTACGACTGGTGCTTTCTAGACGAGGCGCAAGACGCGAACTTCGTCCGTCGAGCAATGATGAAGAAGATGCTGAAGCCGACTGGGCGTTTTGTTGCCGTGGGTGACGAACACCAGGCGATCTACGGATTCACCGGGGCTGACCATGCCTCCCTAGAGAACATTGCAACGGAGTTTCAAGCCACAGAGCTTCCTCTCACGGTAACCTACCGCTGCCCCAAGAAGATTGTTGCAAAGGCGCAGGAGTGGGTCAGCCACATTGAGGCACACGAAAGTGCTCCAGAGGGCATTGTGGATAGCGCCACGGTTAAGAAAGCCATGGGCAAAGGGGAATTTGGTGCGTCGGACGCCATACTGTGCCGCACCACAAAGCCCCTTATTGAACTCGCCTACAAACTGCTGCGTGAGGGCACAGCGTGCAGAGTTGAAGGGCGGGCCATCGGGGAGGGCCTGATCAAGCTGGCAAAGCGATGGAAAAAGGTAACTACCGTGGCACAACTCGAAGAGAGACTGGAGCAGTACGAAGGTGCCGAAATGACCAAGGCCCAGGCAAAGGGCAACAACGACCGGTGCTCCACGGTAGAAGACCAGGTGGGGACGCTTCGTGTTCTGATTGAAAACTGCGACCCTAGCGACTCCATTGAGGTTCTTGTGAGCAACATTCGAGAGCTTTTCTCGGACAGCGAAGGAAACCAGAGGAGGGTCCTCACACTGTCTACCATTCACCGAGCCAAGGGGCGAGAGTGGGACCGCGTGTTTGCACTAGATATGGACCGCCTGAGCCCGAGCCGCTGGGCGAAGAAGCCGTGGGAGCTTGCTCAGGAAAGCAATCTGTGCTATGTACAGGTTACTCGGGCGAAGAAGCATCTAACACTGCTTTCATCCGTCTGAGGTCGTAGGGTAAAAGTTGGTACTTGACTCTGCACAGATGGGCGGTTACTTCTCAGACATGGCACTGGATTCGTACCGGAGTCTTGTGAGTGAATTGCAAGGCGCGGATTTTGCTGAGGGTGCCTATGACTTTACACGCTGCGTAAAACCGTCCGGTGAAGCGTACGGAACGGCGGGGCAGTGTCGCAAAGGTGTGCAGGAAGATAAGTCAGAAGGGGCGAAGAAAAGGGCGAAAACCGGTGGAATGAGAATAACGAAAAAAATAAAAACGTTAGGGGTTGAGGACCTTAAAAGAGTTCTAAGTGACCCGCGCATAAACGACAAGCAAAAGGAGATGGTTAAAAATCTTTTGGTTGAAAGGGGGGACACCACCGCTGCAAAGGTCACTCGTCCGGCTAAGTCGGAGGTCACTGTTAAGGTAGATAAGGCGATGACCGCGAAGGTCAAGGTTCACCACACGCCTGAGCGAGAGGCTGCGCAAGACACCGTGTTGGTGAAAAGAGATCGGGGAGTCACAGAGGGAAAGCTTAAAGCCGTGTTTGACCGGGCTGTAGGCAATCTGGAAAAAACCGAGCGTGAAGGGGATACACTAAGGGGGCAAGGGGTCTTGGGGGGCGACCCCCGGTGGGACGAGTTTATTGAGAAACGAGAGAAAGCTTTCCGAACAGTGACCTTGCTTCGTGCGGCCTACCATGCGGTGCGCCGTAACGAGTTTCTTCAGGCTGCAGGCGAAGAGAAAAAGTTGTTAGACAAGTCAGATGCACTGTTCAAACAGGCCCATCGAGAGCTAAAGAAAAGCGGGCTAGACGTGTACACCTTACCCGAAAATCACCAAATTAAGGGAATGTTTGAACAGTCGAGAAAAATCAGGGACTTGGCGGGTTTCCCTAGAGAAAGAATGGTGGCCGCCTATTTCGGGGAGCCTGCTAAGATATCAAAGATAGAGTATGACGGCGGGGGAAAGGTGGATGCAGTTGTTCCCTCGCGAGTTCCAAAAGGGGGAGCAAGTCTCGAACTTAAAGAGTTTCTAGAGGGGGCAGAAATTGTTATGGCATTTAAGCCGACAGGTTTTTCCAAATTTGTAAAGGAGGGGGTAGCAAAAAATGGATTTGAAGCTGGTACAGGGGGTGTAAAGGTTGGTCAAAGGGGGTACCTGAAGGCCAGAAAGAATGGTGAAATGGCCACCCTGGGCATTCCCCTGGACGCAGACCCCGCAGGTAGGCCGAAATACGCTGCTTTGGAGAACCCTAATCGATCCAGATCTTTGCAAGGGGGGGATAGTTTAATGTCAAACTATGGGGGCATTCAGGTAGTATTTAATAGTTCCGTGAAGGACCGTTCCACTTTCACCATTGGGGACTCACTCAATGACGCTGCCGTGCTTAGAGTTATGGCAAGTCCGGTTAGAGACCCGTCGAACCCTGTGAGGCAAGCGAGTGGGGCTCAAGACAAAAGTGTGAAGGTGGATTTCTCGGGAGGTCCACATTCGGGGGGTATACGAGTAAGCACCGCCTATGGTCCTGCTAAGACTTCTTATGTTGAAGCACAAATTCACGGTGCACTAAAAACTTCTGACATTAAAGAGGTGAGATACTATAAAGGGCATGAAGTCCCTGCGGGGACTCGGAAATTACTTGAGAAGCAAGGGGTTGAAATAGTCGAGTTACCACCTAAGATGGAGAACCTCAAGGTCTACAGAGATAACCCTAACTTCAAAGACATTACCGCAATCAATCCTACCTAATAATGAACAATCTAGTTTACCTTTACGAACCAGTATATATCCCTGGATCACGGTTCGCTATTGTCGCTATGAGTAAAAGCGGATCCCCCTATGCGATGAACAAACGCGGATTTACTGGTTCAGAGTCTTATGACTTACCGCAGTCTTTCCCGCTGATGCCCTATTTAATCCGCATGGTTGAAGCAGAGGAAGATGTGCCGGATTACGATGATGTTATGGTAGCGATTAAAACTGCTGAAGACCGAGTGAAAGAGGTTATAAGAGGCTCAGTAGGGTAACGTAGTTGCTTCAGCGTGATCCGACTGTGGGTCGGACCAGTGGGAGTCTAACACGCCGAAAATCGCGCCGTTTCGGCGTGACTCAACCGGTTCAGGGTCACCGGAAGGCTAACACGCCGAAAATCGCGCCGTTTTGGTGTAATGGGGCAGGGTAAAAGTTGGTACTTGACTCTGTATAGACGGGTGGTTACTTCTCAGACATGGCACTAGACTCCTACCGGAGTCTTGTGATTGAACTGCAAGGTGCGGATTTCGCTGAGGGGGAAACCTATGACTTTACACGCTGTGTGAAACCGGACGGTACTGTGTATGGGACGGCGGGGCAGTGTAGGAAGGGTACGGAAGAGGCCAAGGTTGAAGCCCCCCCCGCAGGTTCGAGGAATGCGCGTAGGGAAGACGGTTAAGAGCCTTTCCGTCGGGGACCTGGAAAAGCTTCTAGGTGATCCGAGAGTAAAGCCTCACCAGGCCGCCAAGATTCAAAAGCTAATTGACGATAAGAAAGGTTCAGAGATATCTCCCAAGCCAAAAGCCGAAGCCAAGCCCAAGGTGGCGGAGAAGCCAAAGGCTGAGGTCAAGAAGTCAAGTGACCCATTGAAAGATGCAGACCGGGAGCAGTACAATGTCCTTTTAGAAAAGTCAAGAAAGGCAGCCGACATTTCGTCAAGGATTAAGAGTGACATTGAAAAGGAGACCGGGAAGGCAGTTTCCCCTACAAGTCCCAACTGGAAGGAGTACACAACTCGGCTCAAGGCAGAGAAGTTGACTCCGAAGAAAGTATCTGACCTTAGTATCGCTGTCCGAAACTTCAGAAAAGCGGAGGGAAGGGGTTGGCTAGACAAGGAACTTCAGGCTTCGGATGTTGCAAAGAATAACGCTGCTTGGAAGTCTATACCCCGAGACGAAAGGAAGGCAGCTATTCAAGCTCGGGTCGAGAGAAGTGCGAAAATGGAGAAGTCCCTGTTTGAGTTGTCAATCGAGATCAAAGATTGGGGGAGGTTTATCAAGTCTACACCTGAACTTAACACACCCGAAAACAGAACGGCAATGATAGCCATGAGGGCTCTTCGGGCCAAACTTTTCATGGGTGAAAAGTCCGAAAGAGAGGCGAAAGCAAAAGCCTACCAAAAGTTCGTTGAGGGGTCTCCGAAATACAAAGAAGTACCGGGGAGTACAAAGCCGATTCGGAAAATGAGTTCCGAGGAAATTGTGAAAGAACTCCGAAAGGCGGAAAATGAGTATTTGGCCAAAGCTCAGGACTTTGACAAAAAGGGAAAGACCTTTGAAGCAAGTCTAGAGAGAGAGAATGCAAGTGTTATGTCCAACTTCGTAAACAGGATCGAGCGTGGCCTTCTCATAAACCCCCCTTTACATCTTATTTATAGAATACAGGGTTACAATTCACGCCCCGAAGCCGTGTCCAGCCGAAAAGACCTAGAGAACCGAGACGACTTAGTGAAAGGGAGAGATGGTAAAGCTCTCGTTCTCTGGAGAGGCGTCACTTCGGTGGAATTTGCAGATCAGTTTAAGGGTGCAGGTCCGAGGGGCGATGTTCACTACCCCGGACGCGGAATATACGGGAACGGGACCTACGCAGCATCTGAGACCCCCGGACCTTCCGATAAGCGCTCCGCCTTAAAAGAAGCTCTGGCCTACACCGGATGGAGGGAGGAGCAAAACAAAGACCGCAGAATGATAGCTTTTGGTGTACGAAAAGACGCCAACATCGTTCAGTTTGAAGACAAGGACCAGAGGGAAAGGTGGAAAAAGTTTAATAAATGGAAAAAAGAAACAATAAAGAAAGCGGAAGATGAAACGGGCAGGGTGTTTAACGACATCGGGGAGGCATCGGCGGCCCTCGGTATACACGCCTACAGAGTCCCCCAAGGCAGTCAAGACGACTTCTGGGTCATCCTTAATCGAGGTGCTCTCGTAGTCGCTGCCGATCCACAAATGGAAGATTACTAAAATGAACATCAAAGACCCAATGAATTGCCGAGTCCTTTCTATCCTAATCCAGGATGTTTCTGGAGAGGACAGAGACCAGTTTATTGAAGACGCGAAAAGTGCCACAGACATGAAAAGCTTTATGCACGGAATGCCAAAGTACAGGAGGATTTCTTCTCAAGTCTCTCCTTAACTCTGCAGTAAAGTTTTGCGCCAGCAAAGTTTTGAAACCAACGTTTACCGTTCTTTACGTATCCTATAATACCTGTGTCGCGGTTGATTCTTTCAACCGCCTTGCCGCTACCGGGACTAGGCAAGTCAATCCGTCTCTCATCCTGCCTCACCTTAGGGTAGTGAGGGTTTTGTAACAGATCTTTCCCTAAGATCACTTACTTAATCGCTTTAAATGGCAACATCTGTTCTACAGCGTCCCCAAGAAACTTCGTGGGATCGCTTTTGTTCGTGGGTCACCTCCACCAACAACCGCCTTTATGTGGGCTGGTTCGGTGTGCTGATGATCCCAACGCTGCTGGCCGCGACCATCTGCTTCATCGTTGCCTTCATCGCCGCTCCCCCCGTCGACATCGACGGCATCCGTGAGCCCGTTGCCGGCTCCCTGATGTACGGAAACAACATCATCTCCGGTGCTGTTGTCCCCTCCAGTAACGCCATCGGCCTGCACTTCTATCCCATCTGGGAAGCAGCCAGCCTTGATGAATGGCTTTACAACGGTGGCCCTTATCAGCTGGTGGTTTTCCACTTCCTGATTGGTGTTTTCTGCTACATGGGCCGCGAGTGGGAACTTTCCTACCGTCAACCCTAGGCGGCTCTTGGAGAAAACTTCAAGATAAACATTGGGTGAATTGCTGGAAACATGGACATCTACGACGCCTTTATTGAATACCTTAAAACTCTGGAACCCTGTATTCCAGGTTACTACGAAAAACACCGTGTCATACCTGGACACGAAAGTGGTGAGTATTCAGAAAGTAATGTAGTCAAATGTTCTTTCGAGAACCACAAACTTGCTCACTACTATCGCTGGTTAGCGAAAGGAACCGAGAAAGACCGTTACGCCTGGCGTAAAATGTGTGGTTGGAAGGATGAAGACGCCCGTCGTGATGTGGCTATATATGCTGGGACACTAGGCGGTCGTAAGACTGCTGAAATTCACAAAGAAAGAGGAACTAACTTTCACGACCCTGAGTGGCAAAGGGAACAATCCCTAAAGCGCCCTTCAGAACAAAAACGTGAGTGGATGTTAGAGTTGAACCAAACTCTTACCGCAGAACAAAGATCTGTGGCAGGTCGCATCGGTGGGGTTATATGCACCACTATGCAAAAGGATGCCAAAACTGGCTTTTTTGATCCTAGGGCTAAAGTTCAACGTAAAGGAAACTTAAAAAGGTGGGGCATCAAAATAGATGGTGTCCGAATACCCTATTCCCGACTTTCTTCTGATTTCATTGACTACCAAGTTAGTTTAGGAACCGCTGTAGAGTATTTTAATCCGTGCAATCAGCAGCCAAGCCGTCCTAGCGAGGACGGAAGGTTCAGAGACTAGTCGGTGTGAGACGCTTCTCACGTAATACGACATTAGCGCCCAACACCTAACTCCTTCGGGACACGGTGAAGATATAGTCCACCACTGCTACTTAAGTAGCGGTGCTAGGTATGCGCCCTTGGATTATGGTTGCTTACTCGGCTCCTGTAGCCGCTGCGACTGCTGTATTCCTTGTGTACCCTTTCGGTCAGGGCTCCTTCTCGGACGCCATGCCTCTGGGTATTAGTGGGACCTTTAATTATATGTTGGTATTCCAGGCAGAACATAACATCTTGATGCACCCCTTCCACATGCTGGGAGTTGCTGGTGTGTTTGGTGGTTCGTTGTTCTCTGCAATGCATAGGGAACTGTGCCCTTGCTGAGCAATCAGTAAGTGAAAATCGGGTGAACTGCTGGAACCCTAACGTTTGCAAAGCAAACCACGGCAATCAGCATCCAAGTCTCAGATACATCTGAGAAAGGTTCAGAGACTACCTGAGAGATTCAGCTCTCTTAATAACAGGCTAGAGCTCCCGACAAATTGCAAAGCAATTTGATGATATAGTCCACTCCTTATGAAAGTAAGGTATAATAGGGGTTCCCTCGTAACCTCGTCACTGGTCCGTGAGACCACTGAGACCGAGTCCCAGAATTATGGGTACAAATTCGGTCAAGAAGAAGAAACATACAACATCGTGGCTTAACCTGTATAGGCCACGTTAAACCGGATGAACTGACTGGGAAGCCTGAGTTTTGCTTTGCAAAACAGGTAATCAGCAGCGAAGCCCCTTACGAACTTAAGGGGAACGTTCAACGACTACTGGGTGGGGCAAGCTCGTGACCCCGTAATACCAGACTTTTCTCCAAAAAGTGAGGAAAGAAGCGTCCGGCTCCCTGAAATGGGATGGTGATATAGTCTGGCCCCCTTGGAAACAAGTGGGAACAACCGGCACACGGTTACTTCGGAAGACTCATCTTCCAGTATGCATCGTTTAACAACAGTCGCAGTCTACACTTTTTCCTCGCAGCTTGGCCTGTAGTGGGAATCTGGTTCACTGCTCTTGGTGTTAGCACTATGGCATTTAACCTCAACGGCTTCAACTTCAACCAATCCATTCAAGATAATCAAGGCCATGTAATCAATACTTGGGCAGATATCTTGACAAGAGCCGGGTTGGGTATGGAAGTGATTTCACAACGTGTAGTCACCTAAGAGCGGTAACGTTCTTTGACAAACTGGGTTAAACGGGGAAAACCTGCGAGTAAGCAGACAATCCCGTACCAATCCGAAGAGGACATAGGTTCTTCGGTCGGTCGAACGACTAGATGGTGAGTTCCAACAATAATCCATCCACGAAATCCCAGCCCTTTGCTTAGCAAAGGTGAAGATATAGTCTGTACTTTACAGCGATGTAAAGAAGTAAGGGATAAAGAGCCCTTACGGTAACAAAAAAGGCACGAAAGAAATGCTTGCGTAATTGTGGGCTCCCTAGCTTGAAAAGGTTAGGTAAACATTGGGTGAATTGCTGGAAACCCTAACGGGCAATCAGCAGCGAAGCCCCTTACGAACTTAAGGGGAACGTTCAGAGACTACTGGGTATGACAAGCGTGTCATGTAATACCAGAGCCTTTCAAAGAAAGGTGAGAAATAAGCGCCCAACACCTTAACTCCGAGAGAAAGGTGAAGATATAGTCCAACTCTAACGGGAACGAGAACACAATTTTCCCTTAGATCTTGCTGCCGCCACCGCCACCCCCGTGGCGCTGACCGCACCAAGTGTAGGCTAATTTTAGCAATCTTTACTACACTGTCCTCTGCGCTATAACAAGCGTGGAGGATTTTCTATGGACAAGTACACTTCTTATATACTACATCTCAAGAAAAAAAGAGAAAGCACTTCTAGGTCGTGGTATATCATCTCAAACTCATCGCATTTTACCGGGTCACGCTGGAGGCGAATACAAAGAGGACAACATAGTCGAGTGCTTAATCAAAGACCACATAAAAGCGCATAGGATTCGTTGGGAAGTTTACGGAGAGACTAAAGATTTAGCCTCAGTGAATATGATGACAGGTAGAGTTAAAGCAGGAGGGGACTCTGTTATTCCTGTGTTGGGCGCCTATGCAACCCACGAAGTTTGTAAGAGAAATAAAACCGGTTTTTGGAGTTCAGATCGGCAAAGACTAAACGCCTTAAAGGGAAACACTGAAGAGTGCAGGAGGAAGAAGGGGGTAGGGGGAGCTAGAGGTAATCAAGTCATCAAAGAAAGAGGAGTAGGAATTTATGCTCCAGGGCAAGCAGCGAAAAGTGGGAGATCCAGTGGACTCAAACGTAGAGGTTTTCACATAGAGGGCCTTGGTAAAATTAAGTATTCCCCCGAAGACAGACTAAGTCTTAGCGACACTTTCTTTGACTACTACGTCTTTTTTGGAAAACCTGGTGTTAAATAGTCACCGGGAGATAGTTCAGTGTAGAAACCACCACACCACCCTCGGTGAATGCTTCGACCTTGAACAGTCCCTACTCAAATGGGCTCGCTCCCATGGCTATCGCTATTCCTCGCCAACCACAACCGAGCTGCTCCACCCTGCAGCATAGACCACATTCTCAGCAAATTGCGAAGCAATTTCGGGTAAGTTACTTAGAGGACGGCATGTATATGCAAGGCAACTTCTCAAACACAGCTCTTGAACACTACCAAGAAGTGGCGAAAGAAAAACTTGTAGATTCCCTTTACGGGTCAAGCTATGATTTCACTCGCTGTGTTCGCCCCAACGGTACGGCCTACGGAACAGCGGGAACTTGCCGCTCGGGTGTAGAAGCTGCTCTCGAAGTCGACCCCGCACCCAAAATTACCAAGAAGCCGAGATCCAAACCCTCAAGTAAAGCACTCCTAAAGAGCTTGCCTGCGGAGTTGAGGAACAGGGCCGAGAAGTTGGTTGCTGCGTACGAAGAACTCGCCGAGCTAAAAGGGCAGAATTTACCTTCGGCTGAAAACTGGCGCATAGATGAAGCGAATAAGAAAGTTGGTCACGCACTCAAAGAAGCCTTCGAACTGGCGGACACCCTGGGACTCAGGCCCAAGATGGATGCCATCGAATGGGCAGGATTTGCCAGCTCACGCTCACAAACTGAGCTGAGGGAGACAATCAATAGGAATTCTTACGACATGAGGACACTCAGGGAGTATAGCCCTGAGAAAAAAGACGAGCTGAAGGAGCTCGAACGGAAAACACTTACACTTATCGATAACGTAAAAGATCCGGCGGCCAAAGCCCAGCTTCTCTACGAAACGAGTAAAGCCTCCGGAAAGCTAAGGGTGAGCAAAGCAGGGAGCCTAACGGACACACTCAGGAAAGGAAACGCTTTCCTTGAGGAGTACGACGAAGGGCTACGGTCAACTGTAAGCATCCTTCGCAAAGCAAACGCTCTTGAGGAGCAACTACGTGTGCTGAGTAAGAAACTTGAGGCAGACCGAGAGCTAGGTTGGATAAAGAAAAAGCTGAGGGTATCTGGAGCCATTATGAAAGCCGCACGACACAGGGGAAACGCAGAGGCACGTTTACAGGCCAAAATGCAGGGTATCCGTGAACAGTTGCTGAAGACTTCCTTGTCTGAGGAGAAGGTTCAACTGCTTGTCAGCAGAGTGGCCTTAATGCCTCCCAAGGGCTCGATCACGCTCGACCAGGAAACTGTGGCGCAAACACGTAAGCACCTTGAGGAATTTACGCGTATGTTCAATGGCAGGGGGATGCTTGAGGTTCTCGAAAAGAAAGAGGAGAGAAAGCAGCTTTCACAACTTGTGATAGATCCCGCTCAGCGTGCTTTCGCCATGGTCAATAACACCGGCTTTGTGACCTCAGATGGTGGAAAACAAACTCTATTTCACGAAATTGGCCATATAGTAGAGGTGCAAAGAGACTGGCTCCTTAAATATTCCAATCGGTGGAGGGACTCTCGAGCCTTTTCCGTGCAAAAAGCGTACGACCATCCTGAAACCCAAAAGCTGGTCGGTAACGGAAAGACTACGAAAGTTCCCTATACTTTAGAGACACTCAGTACCACAAAGCAGACGGTGCCCGTTGTGAAGTTTAACGAGATGCTCTCGCTGAAAGGTATGAATTACAAACCAGAAGAAGTTGCTGTTTTAGACACTTTCTTGAGCCCTTACCTTGGAAAGCGGTACAAGGACAATGCTTTAACAGAAATTGTGTCCTCCACGCTAGAGCACTTTGCCGAGCCCCACTTAATGGCTCACTTATACAAGAAGCATCCTGACCTGTTCACCCTGGGAGTTGGTCTCGCCACAGACTAAGATGCTGCTCCGTCGGGGATTGGGTTCATGCCCTCCTGAAATTTTTCTCGTTCCAACTGTTTCCTGCCGTCTAAGTCTATAGCTAATCTTTCCCTGCCAACTAGCACTGATAGCGCAATTACTAAGTCCGTAAACAAGCAGTCTTTCAGGTTAAGGGTGTGACCGTATTTGCCGTAGAGACCCCTGGAAACTAGGTAGCTCCACTCCACTTTTTCTTCCGGAGTTGTTAGCGAGGGAGTCACCTTTTGTTTGTCCCATTTTACGGTTACACCACCGTTGACTAGCCTGCTACGTACAGTAATTGTTGCCACGCGGAACTCTTTGAGTATTTCCCTAGTAAAATAGCTGCCCGAAAAGGCCGTAAACTCTGGAAAATAAGGGTAAAAGTAGGAAGCTCCCGAGTCAAAGTAAATGTCGCAGGTCAAGGTCGTTGCCGAAAACGTCGAGCTCTCAGAGATCGACCCGAGACGACTCACCTCGGACTGTCACACTGTAACACGAGAAGACGGTGTTGTAGACGTGGTTAAATCTACGAAAAGGGTGAGTATATTTGACATTTACCATGATCTTGGGATTCGCATTCGAAAGATTGAGCTGAGTGGTGGAGTTCTAAATCCTAAGAACCATAAGTTGGGAGACAACCTGTAAGCGAAATGATAGAGAATTTCCCCTTAAATCCAACTCCGGGTCAGATTTTCCTTTGGCAGGGTAATAGTTACCGCTGGACGGGTAGACAGTGGATTAGTCTGAGCGACCCAGGTACGCAGATTTCCTACGCAAATGCGTTCGTATCCTCTTCTCCGCCACCGAGTCCAGCGAGCGGAGCTCTTTGGTACAATCCTACGGATTTCACCTTGAAGATATGGGTGATTACCCTTGAGGGAGGCCAATGGGATGAAGTGGCGGGTGAGCCACCCTGTTCTTCGAATAACTCTCCCGTAACAGTATCCGCTTCACCCCCTCCAGACCCAATTGAGGGTGACTTGTGGTTTGACACCCTTTCATCTTACTTGTCGATATGGTACGTTGACTTAGACGGTGGGCAATGGATTTCAAGTTTCCGTGGGGACGCAGGTCCTGCAGGAGCTTCTGGTCCAAGTGGCGCGACTGGCGCGACTGGACCTGCAGGTTCTCCGGGCGGGGCCACTGGAGCAACCGGAATTGGAGTAGCTGGGGCCACGGGAGCAACGGG
>Ga0315899_10003145_pt1 | contig 17975 bp, 27 predicted proteins | sample LakEriMetagenome_2_FD_203518 | JGI IMG/M metagenome (GOLD analysis project Ga0315899, IMG submission 203518) | Freshwater fungal communities from buoy surface, Lake Erie, Ohio, United States - Buoy 4 MA112 | ecosystem: Environmental > Aquatic > Freshwater > Lake | place: USA: Lake Erie, Ohio... | reverse complement strand
ACCCCAACCGCCGCATGGCTGCTTGCCTGCGCGACGGCGAGATCGTTCTCCGCTACATCTCCTACGCCCTGCTGGCTGGCGATGCATCCGTGCTGGATGACCGCTGCCTGAACGGCCTCAAGGAGACTTACGTGGCTCTGGGTGTGCCCCTTCAGTCTGCAGCTCGCGCTGTGGCCATCATGAAGGCCTCCTCAACCGCTCACATCAACGAGACCAACACCACCGGCACCAACCCCGTGGAAACTCGTTTCCGCAAGATGGAAACCGTCCAGGGCGACTGCTCTGCACTGGTTGCCGAAGCTGCCTCCTACTTCGATCGCGTGATCAGCGCCCTCAGCTGAATCAACGAGAGATAGCTCTCTCTTTTCAACGCAAACCTCCATCTAAGGATCTCAAGGATGAAATCCGTTGCAACCACCGTTGTGACCGCCGCTGACGCAGCCGGTCGCTTCCCTTCCCAGAACGACCTCGAAGCCGTTCAGGGCAACATCCAGCGCGCCGCTGCTCGCCTGGAAGCCGCTGAAAAGCTGGCTGCCGGTCTGGACAAGGTAACCAAGGAAGCTGGCGACGCATGCTTCAACAAGTACCCCTACCTCAAGCAGCCCGGTGAGGCTGGTGAGAACCAGACCAAGGTGGACAAGTGCTACCGCGATCTGGGCCACTACCTGCGCCTGATTAACTACTGCCTGGTTGTGGGCGGCACCGGCCCTCTGGACGAGTGGGGCATCGCCGGCGCTCGTGAGGTGTACCGCACCCTGCGTCTGCCTACCGCTGCTTACGTCGAAGCTCTGACCTTCACCCGCGACCGGGCTTGCTCCCCTCGCGATATGAGCCCCCAGGCTCTGAACGAGTTCAAGGCTTACCTCGACTACGCCATCAACGCCCTCTCCTGATCTCTTCATCGAAATCAGATTGAGTGCAGGAGGCCTTCGGGCCTCCTTTTTTGCGTTCTTGCACATCAAGAGCGAAGAAAGCGGGGCCGATGAATCAAGGATTAAGATGGACCCCAACGAAGGAGGGAACCGGGGATCAGCGTGAGCAACCAGGAACTCGACAAATTATTTGAAGACCTAGATCATCCGAATCCCTATATCCAGACCCAAGCCTTCACCGCCATGGCGGAGCACTGGCAAGAGGAGGCAACCCCCAGGCTGATTGCCCTACTCAGTCAACCCAACGTCGGCCTGAGACGGGCCTCAGTGCGGGCCCTGGGCTCTTTCGGCAAGGCCGCCATGCAACCGATCGCTGATTGCTTTTGGACAACAGACGACGCCACGGTTCGCGCAAGCTGTGTGAAGGCCTACGCACAACTCGCCTCGAACTACCCGGGACTCCCGTTCAGCGAGGGGGCGATGGCGGTGCTGAGAGACGGCCTCGGCGATGACTCCCCCGTCGTTGCCGTGGCGTCTGTGATGGCCCTCGGCCAGGTGGGGGCGCAGGCAGTCGCCTTGCTGCTTGAGGTCAGCCGCGGTGACAACCCAGCCCAAGGGGTCGCAGCCATCAATGCCCTCGCCGAGATCAATGATCCCTCCGTTGAAGCGGGATTCAACGCACTCCTCCATGAAGAGAGCTTGGATAGCTACGTCAAGGAGACCTTGACCTCAGCGGTGATGCGACTCAAGGACCTGAAGGCGCGTCAGGCGTCTTGATGACTCAGCTGATTGATCGCTAGAGACAGAACAGCTTGCACGTCCGACTGGGTTTCTCCCTCGAACCGTGTTTGCAGAGCGGGAATCGATCCCGATGCCCTCAGTTTCATCAGGGAGAGCGCTGCGTTTTTACGAACTTGGCCCACCGCATCGTGGAGCAGCGGCTCCAGCTGAGGCGCCGCCCAGTCGGGGTCGTGGAGCTTGCCAAGCAAGGTTGCGGCCTCAGCACGCACATCAGCGTCGACATCCGACAGCGCGCCAACCACGAGATCTTTGGCGACGTCATCCGCCAAGCTCTGGATCTGATCGCCGAGGGCGGCGACGGCGGCGCAGCGGATTTCGGCATGCTCCGACACGGCCGCATCCCGAAGCGCTTCAGGAGCACGCGCACCAACAAAAGCGAGTGCCCAACTCGCCAGGCCCAACTGCATCGCGGTGCTCTCGGGCTGGATCAACACGTCAAGGAGCAGAGGAATGGCCTCAGCACCAACGGCAGCCATCGCGCCAACGGCTGAGCCCTGAACGACAGGATCAGGATCAGCGCGCAGGGCTTCCAAAAGCACTGGCAATGCACGGGGGTCTTCGATCAAGGTCAAGGTCTTGGCGGCCGCCCGACGAACCGTGACGCTCTCATGGCTGGAGAGCGCTCGACAAAGGGTCGGGACCGCTGCTTTGCCAACAACCCCCAAGCTCTCCGCAAAGGTGAGGCGCATCAGCCCCCTTGGGTCACCAAGGCCGGCCACCATTTTTTCAATGGCGTCAGCGTCACTCGGGGGAAGATTTCCGTTGCGGAGTTGTTGCTTGAGCTCTTCTGCGAGCTGACTGGCTTCCTGCTCATTGAGCTGCTGGGGCTGCCCATTAACGCTTAAGGAATGGGCCTCAGACACAAGCAGGGGGAAGAGCAAGCTGAATTATGGGGCTCCGGCAGTGACCTGGGCAAGTTGAGCGGGATGGCCGCGGATCAGCTCCGCCAGAGGTTGGTTGCGAGGGTTCAGCGACTCAACGGGCTGTCCCGCTGGCTATGTTGACCGAATGGAACACGCTGAACTCAACAACTGGCGCAAGCTTGCCGCAGAACTTGAAGCCTCTGGGGAGACCAAGAGCAAATTCTATGAGCGCGCCAGAATGATTGCCTTGGGATATCCCGATCCACTGAAGTTGGAGGATTCCGCCGACACGACATCGGACGAAACAAAAAATTCAGCCAACTAGCTCAAGACATCCAAAATACTGCCCCGATGAAACGTCGCTTTCTGATATCCGCCTCCAACTTCGTCCCGCAGGAGGTGGAATGCGAGGGATGCAGTGGCGACGCCCTAATTATAGCACTTCAGGACGCAGAGATTCGACATTGGAAAGTCAATCGCAGATGCCCTAGCAGCCAAGACTGGTTCTTTGACGTCGCATTTTCCGAAGATAACAAGGAGTTCCGAGTTCAGACCTTATACTGAAAACCGCACCAAGTGAGCCAAGGGTTTGTCGTTGAGTTAAGATGCTTCTATTAGCTCATTTCAGATCAAGCCAGACGGTTGTTTTCATCGCTACCCCGTGCAGAACAACCCAACATGGACGGAGAAAGGAATACGAACCCCCGGCGCTTGATCTTGGAATTGGAAACCGTCGTGTTCACCACCCGTGCCCCGCTGGGAGCTCCGCACCAAATCACAGGGTGCAGACCCCTTGGCTCGCACATGATGTCGGGTAGCCGCCTTCGGCTGAGGCGCATGTCGTCGACCAAATTGAATGACCCTTCCAAATCGTGGGGCCAATCAAATTCAACGCCCCGACTGATGTCCTCGAGGTGCGTCCACGCTGGCATGTGATCGCCGTCGCGTGAGTTATGTCGGCCAGCGGCTTGTTGCGCAAGTGAAACCATGACTCGCCCAGCCCCATCAATCCCTCCCAAGCGCAGGCCACAGACAATTCGGTTGGGGTCCTGCAAACCAGGAAGCTGCTGCTCCGAACCAATCAAGAGGCTGTTAATCGGATGGCTCCGATCAAGTGGCGATCACTCGCCCACCTCTTGTCCCCCTTGATCTCCAAAGACGCCAACAACGCCGATGTAAGTGATGAGCAGCGACCTGTGGCCGGGGCAGATCTTTAAGGCCTGAACAAGATTGTTCATTCTCGTGGAAAAGTCCACGTAGCTTGCTTCCTGTCGCATGGGCGCCACGCTGATCAGCAGACCATCGAACTCCTCAAGGAAGCTGAATGTCGCTTGATCGGAGGCAAGATCTAAGAGCCCGGGTGTGCGCCCAGCGCCTCGACGCGTGGGCATCACGCTTCATCGCGAGTCGTCGCCAACACGTCGTGACCAGCGAGGCGGAGTCGCCTGCAAACCACAGAACCGACGCAGCCGCAGCCGCAGCCGCAGCCGCAGCCGCAGCCGATAGGGCCTAAGCGCTTAAGCACAAAGAAGGCATGTCTTAACAAGGCTTTACACATTGAGCGCTGTTGGCGCGGGTCACGTCCGCGCCTTCGGGGACCCGCGCCCTCAAAAGCTCGAGGAGAGGCCCTGGCCCACGAGGGTTTCGGGTGTTTGGAGCTTGTAATGGATTCCATCCCGCGCGAGAACTGGCTCAAAGTCGCCGCCAGCCTGGGTCGCTCTGATTCCGCGGGGAGATGGTCTTACGCCCGCGCGAAAGCGATTGCCGAGGGGCGACCGGATCCCTTGGCCGAGCAGAGTGAACTCCCGACCTAAGCCGCGCGCTAGAGATCGGCGCGGATCTCTCCGTTCTCGTTGAGGTATTCCGCGATCAGCGGGGAGGGCTCTTCTCGCTTGAGGGCTTCGAGCTCCCGTTCGATGCTGGCCTGCATTTCTTTGTTCCCACTGGCCATCGCGATAGCCAGCACCTTTTCAAGCCGGACTTGCTCACTCTCTTTCCAGGCTTGATCCACTGCGGCAAGGCTTCGGCAGTCCATTCTTGCGCCTGCCAGAGCCGCCTCACAGACCAAGCAATAAGCCAGTCTTATCGCCCCTTTTGGCGTCCTTAATCTCGCTTGATGACCCGCCGGGTTTTCTTTAGATTCTCATCAAGAGAAATGCGTCGAGCCCCTTTTGGGGCTCTTTTTTTGCCCGTCAGCAGGGCTTCTTGACCTCACCGCGCAAATGCCGAATGACCGAGCGGAAGGCGGAAGGCTCCTGCCCGTGGCCCCTGGTATGGCCGCTGGCGCCGACTTGCGATTGAGCACTTGCAGCTCTATGAAGAGCACGGGGCCACGCATTGCGCTGAACTGCCCACAGCGGTTGAGGGTGAGGGGCAGTCGCCCGAACCGGGTCCTTGAGACCAAGAGCCAACCAAAAGAAAGGTGGTGAGCATTTCGCTGCGCTCGGGGCAATGAAGTGCCGCTGCAGCCCGAGCTGGAAGACAGCCATGGCTGCCGCCCCTTGCACCTCGCGCAAGCTTGGAAAGCCTTGATTTCATGGGTGACGACACGGGCACAGACGCGCAAGTCTCATTTTTTTTCACGATGCTTTCTGAGGCTGGTGGCCAATGAGATGCTCAAAGGCGACCTGCCTTGCGCCCTCGACGATGGATGAGCAATTGGCTCAGATTGCGGCTCAATTCAACGAGGCTGCAGCGTTTGTCACCCCAGAGGTCATTCGCGCCGGACGCAAGCGTGCGGCCTGTGCTGAGTCCTTGGCCATCATTGAGTACGCCATCAACACGATTGGCAAGGCACTGGTTTTGACAGATCTGAGCATCGATCCGGAGCAAGATGCCGAGGTCCTGCGGGAATTCAGAAAGGGCTAGCCATCACCGATCCCTGGATGAGTTGACGATCTGAGCCGTATCGCCGGGTGATGGACGCTGAGTCCCAACGCCAGGTGGTTGATTGCTCTTCAGGGGCATGGGAAATCGTGAGCCCCAAGCCAAGGGGGAGGCCCTCGCCCATGACTGAAAAGGTCGAGGTGGCGTCGCCCCTGGATTCCTCAAGGCAGAGGGATCCTTCCCTCCCAGGAAAGAGAGGGGGACACGCATACCCGGCTCTCCATTCCACGATCACAACCAACGACTCCAGCCAGTCACGGCGTTGACGGACCACCGCCCTACGGCGCTCGTGGGGCCCACAAAGGCAGAACTCAGTGGTCCAAAACTCTTGCGTGAGGAACTGGGGGCCGAGAGACCAATGCCCAGCGGCCTGAATCTGCATTGAGTCGGGTATGTCGCGAAAGGCGGAGCGCGCGACCTTTCCCGACGACAGATAAGTCAGTTGAGCTTCGATCAAGCCGCTTTTTTCGATCACACTGAGTTGACATGGAAAGCGTTCAATCTCGATGCGACTGGAGCCAATGCGAACAAAAATGCTCTCCCAATCGCCACAGTTAGCCTTGATGAGGAGAGCTTTCTGCCGTTCACGCAGGTCGATCTGCTGTCGACTATCTAGCATTTGTTTCTCCTCCATTAAATGATTCACGAGCTCTTCGTTACGGAAAGTGTAGCGAGCCTGATTGGTTGAAGTTGTTGTGAAATATGCTGTCCTGTGCCCTCCCGAAGAGCCTTGAGCGTCCCGTCGCTGCGTCGAGTGCTGCTGGTCCTCCTGGTCCTGGCAGGGTTTGTTGGCCTGACCCTGCTGGCTCAAGCCCATGTCATGCCTCCGATCCGTCAAGCCGTTGGCGCCATGGGTGTTTGGGCACCCCTCGGGATCATGCTGCTGCGCGGAGTCAGCATTGTTCTGCCGGCCTTGCCGAGCACCGCTTACTCCCTCTTAGCGGGGGCTCTGCTTGGCTTTAAGACCGGCTTTTTGACGATCGCCGTCACGGATGTCGTCGCTTGTTCCTTTGCTTTTGCATTGGCTCGCGACTGGGGAAGAGAGCCTGTGCGCCGACTGGTTGGGAACAAAGCCATGTCTGTGGTGGAGCGTTTCAGCAGCTCCAGGCTTGAGTCAAATTTTCTATTGATGACCGGTCTCTTGATGACCGGGTTTTTCGATTTCGTGAGTTACGGCCTCGGGCTCGCTGGAACCTCGCCGCAGCGTTTCATCCCTGCATTAGTCCTAAGTGTCGTCGTGAGTGACCTGCCGATTGTGGCCCTTGGCGCTGGTGTCTTCGACAGCGGGAAAGCCACCTTGATCGCAGCGGTTGTGGGCGTGTTTCTTCTAGCGTTTATCCAGAGCACTGTTCACCGCCGTTTTGCCGCACTGAAACAGACCAAGGACTAACCATCTTTATCCATGGCCTCGATGGACCCGATCAAGCACACACTGGAATCCTCTTTCGAAAGTGAGAAGCTCATTCGCCTAATCAATGACTGCACGGACCTTGAAGAGCTCCGGGAGATGGCTCTACTGCTTGTCCAACAGCTGGCCCAGCAAAAAGCGGCACGGGCTTGGATGGCCACCCGTGCCTCTGAATCAGAAAATTCCAAATTGGAGATGCTTGCCGAGCTGATTCGCCGCTCTCAAGGCGAGGCTTCTCAGCCTGAAGAGCCCTGAGGATCGAGATCCTGGAGCACCAAGCCAGATCACCGTCTCAACCACGTGCCACAAGCTATAAAGTCTTCGTTGCCCTCGAGCTGCCATGACCTGCTTCGTTCTCTCCCACAACCTGCAGGTTCAATCAGAAGCCGTACCAAGCTTGCCCCCAGCAGTCCTGGCGGAAACGCTGAAAGCAAGCAGCCCGCACATCAGCGCAGCTGAAGCACTCGAGCACCCCCACTGGCTCGTGCGGATTGATTCAGAGCTCGAAGCCACTGCCCTAGCTGTGGAACTGCCTCGCGCCTGGCGTGCCATGCGACAGACGTTGGGGCATAGCGCAGACCATGAGCTTCTGGCCTTGGGCGGTCGCAAGGACAATCCGGGGATGCCGGGATCACCGCTCCAAGAGGGGAGTTGGGGGGTCGACGTCGTGGAGACGCCGAACGGAGACGCGTTCCTCAAGACCATCAATTGGAACGGGCTCAAAGCGAGCCGTCCCGCTGATGGTGTGTTTGAAGCGAGGGGATAACCCTACCGCTTACGGTTCCGCCGAAGGGGCTTGGCTTCGGACTGGGCAACCGCTTCGCTGGGTTGCTCTGGCTCGTGGGAGGCGCAGCTCGCCAGTTGGAGCTGGGAATGGCGTTGCACCCCAATGACGGCGGATCCGTTCTGCCGCAAGGCGTCCATCGCCTGGGACAGTGCCGCGAACGGCACGCGGACCCGACAGGGAGTGGCCAGTGACATGCGGGAGCCCATGGCCGTTGTCACAGTCAGAGCATTGGTGAGTGATGGCCCCATGGGCTCCTTCTGTGAACTGGTCTGAGGATGCCGCAGTCCCATCTCCAAAGCCAGCCCGTAGACAGTTCTTAACGAGGGCGCGGCCAGGGCTCTTGAGGCACCAGAGTCGAACTTGTGTTCAACGGCTGCGCGCGTCGCAGGTTGCATCGGTGAGTCGCTTCAACAACATCCACCTGGGCTTGTCGCACGAAGAGGCTCTGCGCATCCTCACGCTTCCTGAGGCAGAGCTTGACGCCGCGAGCGACTACTACATGGCGGCTTCTCACCTGATCAATTTCCCAGGAGAGACCTCCGAGGCAGCGCTGATCGCCCTGCTCAAGAAACCCAGCGACGAGCAATCCACCAGGCTCGCGCAACGCAAAGCGGTGGAAGTCCTGGGCCATCTCAAGGCTGAGCAAGCCATACCCGTCATCGGCGATTGCTTGAACAGCGATGACATCTACCTGGTGGAGAACAGCGCCTGGGCACTGCAACAGCTCAACTGCCAAGATCAGGCACTGCATCAGCGCCTGATCGCCCTACTCCAGGATGAAACACAGAACAGGCGGGTCGTGATCCAAAGCCTGGCTGGCCTCGGGGTCAAAGAGGCCGCCGCCAGCATCAGACCCTTGATCGAAGACCCGCAACCAGGTGTCCGCGGCGCCGCACGAGCGGCCATGGCTCAATTGATTGACGAGCGAGTCCATCTCGAGGCCATCGAGGATCACCTGGTGCTGCCAAACCAGATGGACCGCCAGGCAGCCATCCAAGATCTCATCGACGCCCATTCGCTCGAGCTACTGCCGAGTGTGCTGAAAGCACCGGTCTCTCCAGCCTTTCGCTCAAGAGCCCTCAAAGCCCTTTGGCCGGAAGGAGCAAAAGAGTGCATGGGTCTATCACTGACCACAGCAATCGACACACTGTTGCAGGACGAGCCTGAAGATCTAGTCCTGGTGCATCGGTATGACCAAGCTCCAGACCAAACCTTCCTGATACAGGAATTTTTTGGCACGGACTTCAGCCGTTGTTATCTCGCTCTTCAAACCCTGAAGGGCCAATCTGCAAAGACCCTCTGGCCATTAATCCAGCAGCGCTGGGAGGAAGAAGCGCATAACGACTATGGAGCCCACTATTTCTTTATCCACCTGTTTCGAGAACTGGTGGATTGGCCCGAGGCTGCCCTAAGCGTGATTGAGCTCTGGTTGCTGGATGCCGCCGACACGCTCCGTCCGCAGTTCATGAAATCAAAGCCCGCCGCAATTTTAACTCTGGCAACAGTTCTGCCCGAACGATACCATGAAGAGCTCGGGCGATGGAGTGATCCTGAACGGACGCCGTTTTGGGAAAGCCGCTATGCGGCACTGATGGCGATGGATCAGCTTGGACTGCAACCGATCCACAGGAACGATCCGAACCCGTTTGTCACGGCAAGGATCGAGTCATTTAACGACTGATTTCGCTGTAACGGGTCTGGCTTGAACCGCGGGAAGCCCAATACAGCACAAGCTTCTCGCCGCCTGGCCGGGGCACGCTGGCCGTGGCCCGGAGGATTTTGAAGGCGCGTTTCGGCCCCATCGGCCAGTTCCCAACCGCCTCAACCGTGCGGATTGAACCGCCGATGGCCTCTAAACAGCGCTCAAAACGCTCCAGTTGAGCCTGATCAACCGTTTCAAAAATAAAATCCGTTCCCAAGCAAATCAAATGCTGGGAGCGGATCCATACACGCAACTGGTTCTCAGATGGAGAGACCGGCATGAGACAACCCCCGACGACTAGTCACGCAGGCCAACGAGCCAGTCATCTTGAAGATGGTCCGCAAGAAAAGCCAAGCGCTCAAATGTGAGCAGTCCATGCTCTGAACCCCAAACCAACTGATCGGTGTCGGGATCAAACCCACGATCCCGACTCGACCAGGAGGTCTGATCGACGAAGACCTCGCTGACGAGATAGGTGGGCTTGCCATCGCGGGGGACGAAGCAGCCTTTCCCTGGCTCAACCGAGCCCTGATAACCCTGCTGAGCGTCACCCTTGAAATGCATGGAACAACCGCAGCGCGGTTGCAGGCGATCACTCTTGATTTCGTTGAGAAGTGAACGGTGTTGCGGCGCACCCGCAACGCGCTCGGGGTTGCTCAGGCCAAAGTTCTCAACAACGTGGACTCCAGCTTCGCCTTCCCGCAAGCGGTGAACGCCCTGGCGGTACGGGCGCCAAGGATCGTGGTCATAACTTTGCTCGGAATAGAAGCCTGGGCCCTGAAACACCTCCCAGGGAAGCGGTAAAAAGAAAATATTGATGTGAGCAAACTTGCTGGGGTCAGCCTGAGCCTGATCACGGTTGCTGTAATGACCGCAGAGTGTGCGGGCGAAAAGAAGCGACTCGTGCATCAGAGCGACAGCCGCCTGACTTCAGAAGCAAAGGATGTTTGCAGGACAGCCGAGCCCTCTGACGTACGCAGAACAGAGGAGCGACAGCGTACATGTTCAGAAACGAACCAGATGCGCTCTTCAGCGATGGACTGGCCGTACTTTGTGCTCAATACAAAGGTGCCGTCCGAGAGAAAGCGGTAGGTAGAGATCGCCTGCTCGGCCTCGGCATAGCCAACACTGCGTAGCAGGCTGCCGCTGTTTGGATCGGCAGGGACCGGCACCAAGACACATGAACCACTGGAGACCTCAGAGCGATCATCCGGCTCCCAGTCACTCTCCGCACTCCATTCCATTTGGAACGGAGACTGAATCAACCCAGGATCCTGGGAGGTGGACTCAAGAAGCTCAACAACCTGCGGATCGGCGGGGGAAAGGCGCTCGATCTTGATCTGGCTGAGAACCTCTTCAAACTGCTGAAAAGCCAGGGAATGACTACTACGCATTGAACGCCAAGACCCTTCGCTTCGCTCAACGAACGTCGCTAAATCCATTCAATTTCGGTGCTCAGATGCGCTCATCAAAGCTGGTGGCCGAACCGGAGCGAGCGCCCTGCACCATGTGAACCATCGACTCAATCATCATCGAGATCGCCGATGCATCCTGGGATCCAGAGGCAGGGGCCTTGGCTTGAAGACTGGATCGCTGGTCACGATGTCGCTGAGAGTTCGAGGGCATCAGAGTTGGATGGTGGAACGTCGTTCGGCCAAAAAACCCGGAAGGCAACCTTCCGGGCTCAATTATGGTCCATAACTCAGCTGGACTGAGGCTGAAAGCCTCAAGAGTTAAGTGTTCGCAATAGAGAGAATGCGGCCACCACGGCGGTGAATGCCTTGGATGGCCGTGCTCAAGGAGCTGTAGGGAGCTGTGCTGGTCTGCACCGAACGACGGCGGACACCAACCGGAGCGGCGGTGGTCCACTTGATCGTGAAGCGTTTGCTGTCCCGGCCACCAGGACCAGGCAGCTTGGGTCCAGCTGCAGGTGCGGAGGCGGTGCCAATGCTCATCGTCAAACGGCATTGGCGGGAGCCATCGAAACCGGCAAAGCCTGAATCCATCGCAACCGAACGGGTGTAGCTAAGATTGCTCTGGCCGACCTGGGTGGATGCGCCACGCATCGAAGGCACATGATCGAGACCAAAGGCCGCGATGTATTGGTTGCCGAAGGTGTAGCTGTTGATCTCAGCCTCATAGCCTTCATTGGCAAGACGCTGAACGTGCTCGCTCACTTCGGCCTGGCTGTGGGGCGCACGGCCAAGCAGGTGCTTGAAGTTGAGTTCAACGAAACGGTAGGGCCCGTTTTTCTCGAAGAACAAGCGCCGGTAGGTGTCTGACTGGGCAAAGGCCGTAACCAGACCCTGCACCGTGAGGTCGCCATTGACGTAGAGGCTTTCCGCTGAAACGCAGCGATCCTCGTCCATCAGGTGAGCATTGCCGAACACCTGGCGATAGGCAGCTCGAATTACGGCGGTGGAATCAGTCATTCGAAGAAGAGGGTGGAGTTTGCAATCTTGTTTGAAGTGATCAGAAATCGATCACATCACCTCAGTGATCGAGACAATCCGTCCGCCACGGCGATGGATATAGCCCAGCTGAGAGGTCATGTCCTTGCCCGACACCAGGTAGCTGGCGTTCGGGGTGCGCTGGCGACCACCTGCCGGCTGAGCGTGAACGACGATCCGATAGCGCTTGCCGGTGGGTTCGGTGCTGCCTGAGAAGGCAGCGACGCGGTTGATGCGCTGGGTCGTGGAGTTCCAATTGCTGGGGACACCGTTCGTGGCCACCGATGCGACCAGGCTGGAGGCGGACTGAACCGTGTCGCTGGCGGCGTAGCCCTGGGACAGCGCGAGATGACGGTTGAAGGCCACCTGGGAGCGACCGGCTTCCGTTGCAATGCGTTGGTAAGGAATCGTGTCCTCACCAAAGGTCTGCTGGTATTCGGTGGAGTCGAGGTAGCTGTTGATCTCGGCCTCGTAGCCCTCGTTGGCGAGGCGCTGAATGTGCTCGCTGACCTCGGATTGGGAGGTGGGGGCACGACCCAGCAGATGCTTGAAGTTCAACTCGACAAAGCGATAAGGAGCATTGCTTTCGAAGAAACGACGGCTGTACTCCGCAGAGAGAGCAATGGCTCGAACGAATTCCCGGGTGCTGGAGACGCCCTCAGCGAACTTGCTTTCCGCCGTGAGGTTGCGCTCACTTTCCATCAGGTGGGGGTTACCCATGACCTGGCGGTAGGAGGCGCGAATCAACGCCTGAATCTGCTCGGCGGAATCACCGGAGGTGCGTGCAAAGACCTCCTGTTCCCGCTGACCGAGGCCAAAGCCCACATACAGATCCCCGCGCATCGGAGCGCTGTCGCCGCCGTCGGAGAGGGCACGCTTCACCGCAGCAAAGGCGGTGCGTGCTGAGCCGGTGCCCGAGAAGCCGCCAGCACTGCCAGCACTCCGGTAAACCTGGGCCGGGACCTTGATGGGGAGCCGGTTGCCCTGGGCGAGGTTCCCGAGCAGCTGGCTGCTGGCTCCAATCGCAGTATCGCTACCGGCGAAGTTTTGCTCGAGGACAGCAATCCTGTTGAAGCTGGCCTGGGGCATCCCGGCGGCCGAACCCCAGCTGCGGGCGTAGGGAACCGTGTCCTCGCCGAAGGCGGCGAAGTACTCGTCGGAATCCAGCAGTTGATCGATCGCGGCGTCGAAACCACCGGTCGCCATCTGGGCCACTTGAGCGGTGATCTCCGCCTCGGTGGAGGGTCCGCGGCCCAGCAGATGCTTGAAGCTCAGCTCCACAGAGCGATGGGGGCCGACCGCCTCGAAATAGCGGGAGCGATAAAACTCGGATTTGGCCAGCTGACGAACAAACTCACGCACCGTGATTTCGCCATGGCGCAGACGGGACTCCGCGCTGATGCAGCGCTCGCTCTCCATCGGCTGGACATTGCCGAACACTTGGCGGTAGGCCGCACGAATCACCAGGTCGAGGGCAGTCTCGTCGTCCGGAGCGAGCTCTTCACGGGCGAGCGAGAGGTTTTGATTACGGAAGGAGCCGTTGGTCAGCGCCCCGTCACCGGCTGGCGTGCGCGTGCGGCTGTAAGAGACCGGACCCTCGATCAGCTGGGTGGCACCAAAGCTGAGGGAATTCGAACGATTGGCGGGCATGGCAAGATGGGGGGGGGAGACCCTTGTTCAGAAGGCAGGTGTCGCTCTATGCGATGAACGGGGAGTTGGCGCTGCTCAGTCATCCAGCTTTTGGTGGCCCTCGCCCTGACGCGAGGGCCTGAAGATCAGCTCACAGGAGTGATGCTGGCGATTTTTCCACCCTCACTGTGAATACGCTTGAACTGCTCGGAGAGCTTGTCGAAGGGCACGTAATACACGCGGTTGGCCCGGCTGTAACGGGACACGCGGCGCACATTGTTGGCGCTGTAGGCCGTAACCTCAACGCGGAAGGTTTTGCCTTGGTCGGACGCACCCACGCCAAGCCGGGTTGCGGCGTCGGCGAGGTTCTTCGAGGGTCGGAAACTGAAGCCCTGGGAATCGAGAGAAGAAGGAGGAATAACCGCCATAGGGCGGTTCTGGTAGGCGGCGCCGCCCAACTTGCTGGAGATGCCGGCCAGGTCACCCTTCAGGCTGCTGCTGCTGTTACCGCGCAGAAGCTGGAAGCTCCAGGTGAATTCCTGCATGGTCCCGCAGCTCTCGGTCTTCCAACCGCGCTGGTAGGGGACGGTCCACTCACCGAAGGTGCTCTGGTAGTCGTCTGAATCGAGGAAGCTATCGATGTCAGCGTCGTAGCCCTTGGAATCCAAGCGCTCGGCGTGATTTCGCATTTCCTGGAAATCAACCGGAGCGCGGCCCAGCAGGTGACGGAATGCCAGCTCGATGTAGCGGTAGCGAGGGCAAGCGTCGAAGAAACGAGCTTTGTAGAGCTCGCTCTTGGCAATGCTGCGGACGAATTCTCGCACGCTGAGTTCGCCGAGCTTGAACTGGGATTCGGCGACGAGCTGACGCTCACTCTCCATCACGTAGGCATTGCCAAGGACCTGCTTGTAAACAGCCGTGATGATCTGTTCTTTCTTGGCATCGTCATCACCGGGGATGAGCTCGATGGGAGCCTCACTCTCTTGAGCAAAGCGCTCAACCCCAAGGAGAGAGGCAGGACCGAAGGGCATGGGCCGCGGACAGAATCAGCTGGCTCATCCTCTAGGAAAAGAAAACCTGGGGCCGCCCACCTTCACAAAGCTCAACCAATTGTTTCCTAATGTTTCGCAACTCAACGAATCCCTAGGGCTCGAGGCTGGCGCGCGTCGTCTCACGGGTCCAGGGGTTCCAGGTGTCCAACTCCTTGTAAGGCCTCGACAGAAGTGCAGAGCGCTCGGCGTCGAGACCCAAGCAACCCGAAAAATCAGCTCCGGCGAGTGTCTCAGCGCCATCAAGGCGGGCGGAGCTCAAATCAGCAGCTCTGAAATCGGCAAAGTCCAGCTGACTGCCCAAGAAGCTGGCGCCCACACAGGACGCCCCTCGCAAAACAGCGAAACGCAGCTCAGCACCGACCAAGCGAACGCCATCCAGCAGCGAACCACTGAGGTCTGCTCCGCTCAGATATGCCCCCATCAAGTTGCAGCCACGCAGATCCAAGCCGCGCAGGTCCGCACTGTTCAGAAAAGCGCCGTTCAGCTTGGCGCCAGGACCAACGGCTCCAGACGAGCGGTGGTCAAAGCCTTCAGGGAAGCGCGTGAACACGTCAAAACGCGCCAAACGCAGGTCAGCACCATCGAGGTCACAGGCGCTGAGATCAGCGCCACGCAAATCGACCCGGCAGAGTGCCGCTCCTCGAAGATCAATTCCAGTGAGGTCCAGCCCACTCCAATCGGCACCTCGACCATCCAGGGGCGCCCCAGAGGCAACCGTTGGCAGCAGGTCTTCAGGAGGCTGCCACTGCAGAAGGTCTAGCACTGCGTTCAGTCAGATGGAGGCGGAACGTTAAGAACTCCGAAGAGATCAGGAGTGGCGCAGGGCAGCCAAAGCGACAGTCAGCAATACACGGGTGATCTCGACACCGCCAACAATGGCCAGGGCAAGCCACACCTTCAGGGCCCAGGCCGGAGGCTGACCGTTGACCCAAGCCTCTGAAACCTGACCGGAAGGCACAAAGGTCTGGTTTGGCGACGGGGCTCGCTTGGCCATGACATCGCGCCAGTCCGCGCCATAGCGGGGGAATTGCTGATAGATGGGCAGCTCGCCAGTAGACCGACCAGGCAAGAGCCTTGACCGCTGGTAGGGGACCAGATCTAGGCCGAAGTTCGACAGGTATTCGTCGCTATCCAGCAGCTGATCAACAAAAGCCGGGAAGCCCTGATCAGCAATCACAATCGACCAGCGCAGCCGCTCTGCATTGGAGTAAACCTGCCGGCCAAGGACTCGACCAATGACCTGGTCGACCATCCGGTAATTAGAACTACACTGATAGTAGTCACCCAAAAAGCGATCAGAAAGAAGCAAGCCACGAATAAAGTCTTTTGCAGTAATCGAGCCGTTGAGATATTGCGACTCCAAATAGGGCTCTCGATCAACTTTCAGAGCATGGAAGAAGATCTGCTTATACGACTTTTCAATGACAGTCCTACGCTCTTCCTGATCAAAGGAGGCACCACTGCCCTGCAAGGAAGCCTTGAGGGGGACCCGAGAGTTCTGGGTGGAGCAGGGGGCCTCTAGGAGGGGGAGAGCCATTAACCATGAATGTGCTGCGGCCATTGTGCAATCGGCCCCAGTCGACCCCAGAAAACCTTCTCAGCTCTTTACAGAGGCCCCAAAAAGCAGTTCACGCAAATTATCAAAAGAGTCTTGAAGCAAGGCTGCGACTGGGGAGTGGTCATACAGCGCTTCAAAGGATGCACTTGAGATCGCACTCAACTGGCTCAATGCAAAAGCGAGTCCTTCCGTCGGGACGCCCATGAGGCCGTAGAGCTCGTTCAGGGCATCGATAGACTGCTGATCACTGAAGCGAGGGCGCGCTGCGGCAACGGCATAAATCACCACTCGAAAAAAGTTCTCACAATCACGCCAACAAGCCTCGGCTCGCGCTGGGGTCGCCAAGGCCCCACCGGCAACGAACAACTCCGGATGCTGTGAGGCCAACGCAGCACGGGCCTCGCGGACACACGGTTCAACCAAACGCCTGAGCGCCAACAACTGCTCAGAAGGGAACATGAAATAAGCAGAGAATTGGGTCAGTTCAGCATCATTGAAATGACGTTTACTGCTATTCGCCTCAACGAGAGCTTGATGAAGGTCAGCCGGGAGGTCGATGAAAAGGTCGGGATCAAAGACCTTGGCCCGAAGGATCAGAGATTGCAGATCGGAGTTGCCGTTAACCATCCGTGCCTCTCGAAATACAGGGCCCAGGCAATCGTGCGAATCAAACCTGGGCAATGTTCAAGAGTCAAGGAAGCAAGGTTCCGGGAAACTCCAAGTTTCAAAAGGATTTCAACGAACTCCTCTTTAGTTTGAACAGACTCAGGACGAATGGCCGAGCCGACAACCCAAGTCAACTTTGTTGCCTGAAGGTTGCCGCCAGAATTTTCGCAGGCCAGGAAAAGATTGGAGGCGCTACCCTTAACAGTGGCCTCATCTTGCCACATTTGTATATAATCTTCACGCAAATCAATCCGGAGGACTTCGCCGTCCCGGTCAAACCGCAGCTCACGCTCGCCGCCAGACAGGAGACGGAGCCGATCGATCTCGGAATCAAACAGGCGCTTCACGGCTCAACCGAGAGTCTTATTTATTAGGTTAATTCCAACTAGCCGGCACCTCTTGGCTCCAGTCACAAAGCTTTTCAAAACGGAATGGACCAGCAATTGAGCCCCAAAGGCGCTCATGGGTCACCGGGTCATAGCCGCGGTCAATGGTTTGCATCGTTTGAGGGGTCAACTCAAACTCGCTCAGCAGATAAGAATCACGACCTTTGCGGAATACCTTGCAATTACAACCAGGTTCCACCTTTCCAATGAATCCCTCACTGGACTGATCCACCCAATAGGTGCAGCCAGACAGCAGCCTTAAATCAGCCTCAGCAAGCTCGGCGAGCCTTGCTGGCTCCTCAACAGCAGCATAAAAACGCTCAGGCGACTCGATAGCAAAGTTCAAAATAGAAAGCGTGCCATCTTCGAGATAAGCGGGACGCAGAACCCTGACCCGATAAGGCTCACTTGGAGCAATCGCATAAGCCTGTTCAAGCAGAAAACTATAGGCCCGAAGATGAGGAACCGGACGGATCCGAATGAGAATATTTCCGTACAGCGGTGGGTTTTCAAATGCTTGAGCCTGATTACTAAAACTGCCCGACAGCATTCGCGTTAGCGCACCAGCAAGGCTTGTTACTTGACTGCAACCAATAAAATCAGGAAAACACTCTGTTGATTCAGCCAAGCCCCAAGGCGAAACAATGCAATGTCGATGCGCTGTATTTTGGGCCTCCCGAGAAAGGCCAGATTCACTGCAGCGCAACGGATATGAGCAGCTAAACCAGTTAAAATATACGGGATCGACCTCGGTTGTGCCCAAAAGCCGCTCATAGGCCTGGCAGCTTGGGCCAGCATCGGTACCATCCGGCCAGATCCTTTTCGGCCCAAGGCATGTCAGCGAGCGCATCCCCCAGCCATGGAGCGTTGCAACTGCGCCTCAGCGAACAGATGCAGGCCCTCAGCCTGGTGAGC
>Ga0315899_10003142_pt1 | contig 17992 bp, 17 predicted proteins | sample LakEriMetagenome_2_FD_203518 | JGI IMG/M metagenome (GOLD analysis project Ga0315899, IMG submission 203518) | Freshwater fungal communities from buoy surface, Lake Erie, Ohio, United States - Buoy 4 MA112 | ecosystem: Environmental > Aquatic > Freshwater > Lake | place: USA: Lake Erie, Ohio... | reverse complement strand
GCTGGCATCGGGCTGGTCGGGCATCGCCATGGTCCAGTCCATGATGTAGCGGCGGCTGGAAATGCGCCACTCTGCCCCAGAGTCAGTGGCGCGCTTCTCGTAGGTATCGAGATAGCGCCCGCCATACATGTTGCCCTTGTAAGGCTCGGCGTCGTCCTCGCGCCGGAAGCCCAGCGCGATGCCGTAAGCCTCGCCTTCCGCCGTGGTGGCAGAGGTCAGCTTGACGGCCAGCGATGACAGAAGATGCCAGCGCCGCCCGGTCGAGCGCTCCACCGCCATCACCACCGGCACAAATTCTGCCGCGGTGCCCTTGAAGAAGCCGTAGTCGATCGCGGCATCGGGCCAGTAGCAGCCCGCCTGCCCGTCATCGTCGAGCCAGTCGAGCGTGCGCGAATAGCGCGCGATAAGATCGTTGATCGCCTGCCGGTCGAGCAGCTCCTGCACCTGCTGTTCGAGGCTCATGCGCGCGCACTCCACCAGGCCGGGATCGACAGCGGGAAGCGTTCCTGTGCGATTTTCATGTTCTCGCTCGCGTCTGCAGGCAGCGCCGGATCACTGGTCGGCGGCAGGTCCCCGCCCGCGCCCTTTACGGGGTCAATATACTCAAGCGTGATCCCCGCCAGCACATCGGCGAAGTCGTGGCCCTCGTGGTGGTCGGACATCTGGTGATGATAGAAGGCCCACTTGTCTTTGAAACTGAGCAGGCAGTAGTAGCTCAGCGGCTCCTGCCCCTTCCAGTATTCGTAGCGCAGCACGCCATCCTCGGTGCCGAAGGTGTGGTGGACCATGTCGTGCATGATCGCCTCCCACTTGGTCTCCTTGCCGGGCTGGATTTTGATGTGGGCGAGCAATGTGGCCATCGAAGCGTCTCCGTTCAGTCGGGTGTGAGGTTGAGCAGCAGGCGGTGGACGCCGAGCATGATCCCGCCCTGATGGCGGAAGTCGTTGCCCGGCGCGTATGCGAGGTCGGCGAAGGCATCGCACAGGCGCTCCCACGCGATCATCTGTTCGAGCCGCGAGATGTTGGATCCCGGGCATGAGCGCGGCCCCTGACTGAAGGCCAGGTGGCGGGTGGCGGCCTTGCGGGTCAGCTTGAGATCGAGCGGATCATCGAATTCCTCTTCGTCGATATTGGCCGCCGCCCAGCGCAGGTGGAGCATCGATCCGGCAGGCACTTCGACACCCTGAAACACCTCGTCATGGGCGCAGATGCGGGTCGAAAGCCCCTGTGTCGGCGAGCGCAGCCGCATCCCTTCCTCGATGAAGGTGCGGATCGCGCTGCGGTCACCGCGCAGTTGTGTGAAGATCCCGGGGCGGTCGCACAGCAGTTGCGCCTGTTCGGCGATGGCATATTGGGTCGTCTCAAGCCCGCCGATCACCATCGCATAGACCACGCCGTTGATCTCGTCGTCGGTGAGCTTGCGGCCCAGTGCCTGATACTCGACCTGCGTCAGGAAGCTGACCATGTCGTCTTTGGGGCTCGCACGCTTTTCCCGTGTCTGCTGGGCCACATATTCCTTCATCCCCGCCAGCAGCCGGAACTTCTCCGCTGTCTGTTCGGGCGTGAGGATATTCTTGTGCGTCGTACCGATCACATAGGACATGACCTGCGCATTGCCCCATTGCTCCAGCCGCGGAATGTCCTCGAGCGGGAAGCCCAGCACGCTCGCCATCACCCGCTGCGGTAGGGGGCGGGCGAACTCGGCGACCAGGTCCACCACCTCGCCCGCGCGCGCTTTCTCCAGCATCCCGGCGATCAGATCATCGACGTGGCGCGTGATCATGCCGGCATGGCGCGTGCACCCCGGCCCGACCCAGGGATCGGTCAATTCCTTGCGATGCGCGCGCCACAGCTCGGGATCGGGTCGCAAAGTCACGATCGAGGCGATCATCGCGTCCAAATCGGGGATATGCGACGGCATCTCGCCCGATTGCTGGATATGCGCCACCAGCAAGGACAACGTCGGCGGGAAGCGATCCCAGTCCATCACCACGCGGCGGACATCGTCGTATTTGGTGAGGACGAAAGCGTCGGTTCCGGGGGTCAGCCCCTCGCCCGGCAGCCGCTGCACCGGCGCCTCGGCATGGAGGATCGCGTAGGCCTGATACCAGTGTTCCTGCGCCCCGGGGGCGAACAGATCGACCTCGGCTAGACTCTGCGGCGCGCCCTCTGATCCCAACTGCAAAACCGCCTCTCCCTTGCGGGGCGGACACGCGGCTTAGCGAATCCGCCAATTGCTTGTGCCACCCTTGTCCCGCAGCCTCTCGCTCACGGAAACGGGCTAATTTGCCAGTGCCGATTTTGGGGAGAGAACGCCGTGAGCCGAATAGCCAAACTGGCGCCGGAACAATGGGATGAACGGCTGGTCAAGGCGATCCAACCCGACAATCTGACCGATCTCGAACAGGGCCTCACCCGCTACTTCGCGCATTGCCCGGAGCAAGCGCTGGGATTGATGGCGTTTGGCGGGGCGCTGAAAATGAATCGCTCGCTGCCCAACCGGCTGGTGGAGCTCGTGCGGCTCAGGGTCGCCTTCTTCAACCAGTGCCGCTCCTGCATGGCGATCCGCTATTCGGATGCCGTGGCCGACGGGGTGACCGAGGGGCTGGTGTGCTCGCTCGAACGCCCGCAGGAGGCGGAAAACCTCTCGGCGGCCGAAAAGGTCGCGATCCGTTACGGCGAGCTGATGGCCACCGATCACTTGGCCATCGACGATGCGATCTACGCCGATTTGCGCGCCCATTTCTCCGAGGCGCAGATCGTCGAACTGGGCATGACGGTCGCCTTTTTCGTCGGTTTCGGACGCTTGGCAGCCACATGGCACATGGTCGAGGAGCTGCCCGAAGCCTTCCAGAAGGCCGAAACAATCGCCCCATGGGGCGCTGAAAAGATTCAGGTGCGCTGATGGCCACGCAAACCGGAACCCCCGCCACCCCGCAGATCAACCTGTTCGATCCGCAGCTCCAGCAATGCCCCTACGACGCCTACAAGCAGCTCCGCGACGAGGCGCCGGTCTACAACATTCCTGGCACGCAGATCTATGTCGTCAGCCGCTATGACCATGTGCGCGAGGTGCTGATGGACCCCGCGCGTTTTCCTTCGACCGCCAGCAATGAATTGCTGCGCGCCAGTCCCACCGATGCCGAGCGCGGGCGCAAGGTGGCCGAGCGGTTCCGCGAGAAAGGCTGGCTCCCCGCGCCGACGCTCGCAGGCCGCGACGATCCCAATCACAAGCAGATGCGCGCGATGTTCAACGAGGCGTTCAAGCCCAGCCGCATCAAGGACATCGACCCGCGGGTCGAAACCCTCGCCTATGAACTGATCGACGAATTTGTCGATGAAGGCCGATGCGACTGGGTGCGCCAGTTCTGCGTGCCGCTGCCGCTGTTCATCATCGGCGAACAGATGGGCGCCGCTCGCGAGGACATGTGGCGGATCAAGGGTTGGACCGATGCCTTCTTCCACCGCATCTCCTTGATGCTGCCCGAGGACAAGCACCTCGAAATGGTCGACCGCGAGATCGAGGCGCAGCATTACTTCCAGCCGATCTTCGAACGCCTGCGCGAACACCCCGATGGCAGCCTGATTTCGGTGCTGGTCAACACCGTGATCGAAGGCTGGGGCCGCCCGCTCAACAACGAGGAACTCCACGCCGAGATGATGGCCGATACTTTCGTCGGCGGCTCGGAAACCACCACCAATGCGCTCGCCGCAGGGATGAAGCTGCTGATCGAGAACAAGGACGTCTGGGCCAAACTCAAGGCCGATCCCGACAAATATATGCGCAACTTCGTCGAGGAGGTGCTGCGGCTGGAAAGCCCGGTGCAGAGCCTGATGCGCTTCACCCACAAGGACGTCGAACTCGGCGGGGTGACGATCCCGGCAGGCTCGGTCGTCAATGTGCGCTACGGCGCGGCGAACCGCGATGAACGCTTCTTCGAATGCCCCGAGAAACTCGATCTCGAACGGCCCAAGGCGGGCGCGCATATGGCCTTCGGTTCGGGCACGCACCACTGCCTCGGCGCCCCGCTCGCCCGGCGCGAACTCACCTGGGGCTTCCAGGCGGTGGTCGATCGGTTCGAGGACATGGAATTTGCCGAAGGGGAGAACGACTTCAGCTACCACCCGCACTTCCTGCTGCGGAGCCTGAAGCAGCTCAACATCACCTTCGAAGCGAAGAAGCGCTAGACATGGCAACGCTGCTCAAGCCCGCCCCGGCGCGGATCGACGTAACCCCGCAGCCGATGCCGCGCCTGTCCGATCGGCCGATCGAGGGCAGCCGCTACTGGAGCCATGACTTCATGGACCGCGAGTGGGACGGGATCTGGACCAAGGCGTGGCTGATCGGCGGCCTTGCTGCCCAGGTCGCCAAGCCGGGCGATTTCTTCACCTATGATATCGGGCGAGAGAGCGTCCTTGTCACCCACGGCGAGGACGGCCGCATCCGGGCGTTCTACAATGTCTGCCCGCACCGCGGAAAACGGCTGGTGATGGAGGAGCAGGGCCACTCCAAGCGGATCGCCTGCTCCTACCACGGCTGGCGCTTCACCCACGAAGGCGAGCTCAATTTCGTGCCCTGCCCGGAGGATTTCGCGGGCGGCAATCCGTGCGGCAAGGTCACGCTTGAGGCAGTGAAGTGCGAGGTCTTCGCCAGCTTTGTCTGGGTCAATCTTGATCCCGCCGCCACGCCGCTCGCCGATCATCTCGGCCCCGTCGCGCACCAGATCGCGGGCTACCGGATGGAGCAGATGCACCGCACCCACTGGGTCACGCTCGAGGGCGACTGGAACTGGAAGTGCGTGCAGGACAATTTCAACGAGTCCTACCACCTGCCCTTCGTCCACCCGCAGACCCGCTTTGTGATGGAGCAGAGCTACAAGGACTGCCAGTTCGATCTCTATGCGCCGCAGGGCCATGCGCGGATGTTCATGCCGGGATCACGCCCGGCGCGGTCCTTGCGCGGTCACACCGACACAGTGCTCGAAATGATGGCCAAGGAGCTCACCTATTGGGGCCTTGATCCGGAGGATTTTCGCGAGGATCCGCTGCGCACCCGCGAGGCGCTCCAGCAGGCCAAGCGCGAGCGGGGCGCGGAGAAGGGCTATGATTTCAGTCACTTTCATGACGCGCAGTTGACCGATCACTTCCACTACACGATCTTCCCCAACATCAGCTTCAGCCTCAAGCCCGATGGCTGCATCTGGCTGCGCGCCGATCCGCACCCGACCGACCCCGAGCGATGCTATTTCGACATGTGGTATTTCACCTGGTTCCCCGAAGGTCTTGATCGCTACTACGCCTATTCGATGGGGCAGGAGGTCGATCGCACCACGCCCGTCCCGCACCAGCGCGGCGTGGTGGGCGAGCTATCCTGCGGCCCCGGTATCGATCAGGATGTGAGCATCTGGAGCGAGCAGCAGAAGGGCCTGCGCTCGCGCGGCTACAAGGGCGGGCATCTGGCAGGCCAAGAGGCGCGGGTACGGTTCTTCCACGATACGATTGATCGCTGGGTGGGGGCGTAGCTCAGGCGTTGGCAAGCGCCGCCGTCCGCCCCGCAATATAGCCATAGGTCAGCGCCGGGCCGAGCGTCCCGCCCGCCCCTGCATAGATGCCTCCGGTCGGGCAGGCGATGGCATTGCCTGCACCCAGAAGGCCCGGGATCGGCGCCCCGTCATGCCCGAGGATGCGCGCCTGCCCGTCCGTCCTCGGCCCGCCATTGGTGCCGAGCAGGCCCGAGGCGATCTCGACCGCATAGAACGGCGCTTCGCGGATCGCGCCGAGCGTCACCGCCGTGCCTTCGCGGCTGCGGTCGCCGTAGAAGTGATCGTAAGTGGATGTGCCGCGCCCGAAGTCCGGGTCATGCCCTTCGTCGGCATGGACATTGAAGCGCGCCACGGTTTCAGTCAGCGCCGCGCCGTCGATGCCGATTTGGGCGGCCAGCGCTTCGAGCGTGTCGGCGTGCATCACCCAGTCGGGGATCGGCTGACCCGGCTGGCGAGTGCCAAGCGGATAGCGCGCCGCATATTGCGCATCGAACACCAGCCAAGCGGGGAGGTTGCGATAGTCGTAGCTCGCCGGATCGAACTGGTGGAACACGCCCCCCAGGGCCGAGTAATTCGCCGCCTCGTTGCAGAACCGCTGTGCTTGCCGGTTGATCATGATGCCATGCGGCACGGTGCGTTCGATCAGGATGATCTGCGCGCGTTGCTCGCCGCTGGCCCACGGCGCATCGGGCGTCACGAGCGTCGGCGCCCACCAGGCGCTGGTCATGTTGCCGAGCTTGGCGCCCGCCGCCATTGCCAGCTTCAACCCCTCGCCCTTGCCGGTTGGCGGGCTGGCGGGCGCGGTGACGGGGCCGCGCAGGAAGGTCTGGCGCAGGTCCTCGTCCCATTCGAAGCCGCCGGTGGTGAGGATCACGCCGCGCCTTGCGGCGAGGGTGAAGGGCGCGCCCTCGCGGGTGCCTTCGATGCCGGTGATGCGCGCGCCGTCCCTGACCAGCCGCTTGGTTTCGACACCCAGCACCGGCTCGATCCCGCGCGCAAGGCACGCCTTGAGCAATCGCGCCACCATCGCCTGTCCGAAGCCGCATTGCCGCAGCCCCATGCGCTGGCCCAACACCTCCATCGGCGGCATCGATGTCGCCCCGCCGAGCGGGGTTTCGCGCAGCATCAGCGGCTTGGGTTCCTCGATGGCGTAGATCCGCTCGGCCCATTCGCCCAGCTCGCCAAGGCCGAACAGATCATGGTCGAGCGCGCGCGACCCTTGCGGCTTGGCGCCCGGGCGGTCGAGATAGTAATCGGGATAGCCCGGCAGCACTGCGACCTTCAGCGCATCAATGCTTTCGAGGAAAGCCAGCGCCTCGGGCCCCTTGTCGACGAAGGCCTCGAGCGTTTCTTCCACCAGGTCGCCGTGATCGAGGCTGCGGAAATAGGCGAGCGCATCCTCGCGGCTGTCAGCCATCCCTTCCGCGCACATCCGCGGGTTGTCGGCCACCCAGATCACCCCGCCCGAGATCGCCGAGGTGCCGCCGATACGGTGCTGGCGTTCAACCAGCGCGACGCTCGCGCCTGCTTCGTGGGCGGCGAGCGCGGCGGCCATACCGGCTGCCCCGGTGCCAAGGATGATGACGTCGACTTCGCTCATGCCGCATTAGACGCGCTGCGGGGCATCGGCGGCAACCCGTCATTTTGGCAAGGTGCACGTGGGCGCGCGGCCCGCTACCCAGCCCAAGCAAAGGAGAGAGCTATGAAACTGGAAGGCAAAGTCGCCGCGATCACCGGCGGCACGGCGGGCATGGGGCGCGGGATCGCCGAGGCGTTTCTGGCCGAAGGCGGCAAGGTCGCGCTGTTCGCCCGCAATGCCGACAAGGGCGCGAAAGTGCTGGAGGAACTCGGAGCTGGCGACCGGGCCATCTTCATCGCGGGCGACGTGATGGAGCAGGCCGACCTCGAAGGCTTCATCGACGCGGTGGTCGCGCATTTCGGCACGCTCGACATCCTCGTGAACAATGCGGGCGGCGCGGGCGATCTGCAGCCGCTGGTGAACCTCTCCGATCACGCATTTGACGAGGCGATGAAGTGGAACGTCTATTCGACCTTCTGGGCCACCCGCCGCGCGCTCCCCACCATGCTGGCCAAGGGCAATGGGCGGGTGATCAACATCTCCTCGATGGAGGGCAAGCACGGCAAGCCGGTGCTCACCGCCTACTCGGCGGCCAAGCACGCGGTGAACGGCATGACCAAAAGCGTCGCGCGTGAAGTCGGCGCGCAGGGGGTGACGGTCAACGCCATCTGCCCCGGCATCGTGATCACCGACATCATCAAGAACAACGGCCCGGCCACAGCCAAGGCGATGGGCATGGAGCTGGAGGAGATGATCGCGCTGTTCGCGTCGGAGTCGGCAATCAAGCGGCCGAACACGGTCGAGGAAGTGGCCGCCGTGGCGGTGCTGCTCGCCAGCAAGGCCGGGGCCGGTATCACCGGCCAGCAGATCAGCGTCGACGGGGGGACAGCGCAGTATTGAGGTCAAGCATCATCCTGGACTCGATCCGGGATCGCTCGAGACTTGGCGCCCTGCCGCGAGCGATCCCGGCTTTCGCCGGGATGACGGTTTTCTCACCCCTGCAGCTTTGCCATCGCCGCGCCAACCGCCGCCGCGACATCGCCCGCCTGCGGATTGCCGCGCATGATCAGCCCGCCATTGGGCTGGATATTCGCGCCCGTGACATAGGCGGTATCAGTGCTCAGCCAAAGGCAGGCATAGGCGACATCGTCGACCGTATTGAGCCGCCCCATCGGGTAGCGCGGCAGGAAGGCATCGGTCAGGCCCGGCACCTGGAAGCTGGCATGCGTCATCGGGCTGTCGGTGAAGGCGGGCGAGACGGTGTTGGCCTTGATCCCCAGATGCCCGTAATCATTGGCGACGCACTCGATCAGCGCCTCCGAGCCGCGCTTGGTGCCGATATAGGCCGCATGGTTGGTGATGATCGCCTTGGTGGTGGCCGAGGACAGGCTGATCAGCGAGCCGCCGGTGGGCGCCTGCGCGCTCATCACCCGCACGAAGGCCTGCAAGAAGTGGTGCACGCCCTTGAACTGCAGGTCGACGATCTGGTCGAGCTGTTCCTCGGTGATCTCCTCCAAGCTGGCGAGCAGGCCCCAGCCGGTGGTGTTGATCGCGATGTCGACCCGACCGAAGGTCGCCGCGGCCTTGTCGGCCATGGCATTGACCTGCGCGCGGTCGGCGATGTCGCACAGCGCATATTCGCCACCGATCTCCTTGGCGAGCGCAGCAAGCGGGGCTTCCTTGCGGCCCGCCACCATCACCTTGGCTCCTTCCTTGGCGAACAGGCGGGCGATCGTCTGGCCCATGTTACCTTCCGACGCTGCCCCCAGCACCACTGCGGTCTTGCCTTGCAATTGTCCCATCACGTATCTCCTCTTCCACCATGCCGAGTAACACGGGCAGCCCCGCACTCACCCTTCCCAAAAGTGTCCATTGTTTGCCGGGACCCCCGGCCTGATAGCGACGCGGCAATCGAGGGAGAGCGCGCAATGTTTATCGGACCGCTGGAGGATCGCGTCGCGATCACCGAACTCAATGGCATCTATGCCGATGGCGTGGTGCGGATCGATGCGGCCACCTGGGCCACCGTCTGGGCCGATGATGCCGACTGGGATCTGATGGGCCACAAGACCAAGGGCAAGGAGGCGATCGTGGCGTTCTGGAACGGCGCGATGGGCGGGTTGGAGGCGGTCAGCTTCCACTGCGTGCCGTGCATGATCGAAGTCACCGGCGACACCGCCAAGGCCCGCGTGCAGACGCAGGAAATCCTCAAGCCCAAGGACGGCAAGGCACGCCATGTCGGCGGGCTCTATGAAGACACGTTGGCGAAGATCGATGGCCAGTGGTTCTTCACCAGCCGCACGTTCAAGATCATCGCCGAATTCGGTGTGGAGGGCTGATTACCATGGCAAAGATCCTGATTTCCGCCCAGATCGACCTCGATCCCGCCCAGCGCGAGGAAGCGCTTCGCACCGCGCGCCCGCATATCGAAGCCGCGCTCGCCGAAAAGGGCTGCATCCACTATGACTGGAGCGCCTGTTCGATGAACCCGGCGCGGGTCAACGTGTTTGAGGAATGGGAGAGCGAGGAAGCCCTCGCCGCCCATTTCAAGGACCCCGCCTATACCGGGATGCGCGATCATATCGGCCAGTTCGGCATTACCGGCGCGGTCAGCGCCAAATACCGGGTCGACGCGGAAGGCCCGGTCTACAACGCCGAAGGCAATGCCACGGAGGCATTTGACTGACATTGCTCAGGTGATTCTGGGCGCGATCCTCGCCGGCGGACAGGCGCGGCGGTTCGGCAGCGACAAGGCGCAGGCGCTTTACGAGGGCGCGCGCCTTATCGACCGGGTCGCCGACGCGATGGCAGCACAATGCGATGCGGTGGTGGTTTGCGGGCGCGAGGAACCGGGCTTCCCCTGCATCCCCGATTGGCCCGAAGCCGGGCTCGGCCCGCTGGGCGGGCTGGCGGCGGCACTGCGCCATGCTGAGGCAGGTGGGTTTGCCCACGTGCTTTCCGCCGGGGTCGATGCCCCCGACCTGCCGCATGATCTGGCCTCCACGCTGACAGGCGAGGGCGCCGCGATTGTCGAGAGCCAGCCGGTCGTCGGACTGTGGCCCGCCGCAGCCCTGCCCGCGCTCGAAGACTTCCTGCATGGCGGCGGGCGCTCGCTCTACCGCTTTGCCGATGCCTTCTCCGCGCGCCGGATCGACCTTCCGGCGGCGCTGATGAACGTCAACCGGCCGGAGGACTTGCCCCCGGCCTGAGAGGTTACAGCTTCAACAACTGCTTGCCGCGGTTCTGCCCGCTAAACAGGCGCTGCAAGGTTGTCGGCGCATTCTCGAAGCCGTGCTGGATGTCTTCCTGATATTTCAGGCTGCCATCCTTGACGAAGCCTTCGAGCCGCTTGCGGATGCCGGGGAATTCACTGGCCCAGTCGAGCACGATGAAGCCCGCCATGGTGCCGCGCCGGAACACGAGGTTGAAGTAATTCTCGGGGCCAGCGGGAAGCGAGCCAGTCTCGTAACGGCTGATCCCGCCGCAGATCACCACGCGGGCATTGGTGGCGATGCAGGCGAGCATGTCGTTCAAAATCTTGCCGCCGACATTATCGTAGATGACGTCGACGCCGAGCGGGGCGTGTTCCCTGATCTGCGCCTTCACATTGTCGGCCTTGTAGTCGATCGCGGCGTCATAGCCGGCCTCGCGCACGAGCCAGTCGCACTTGTCCTGCCCGCCGGCGATGCCGATCACGCGGCATCCGGCGATTTTCGCCAGCTGGCCGACGATGCTTCCGGTCGCGCCCGCCGCGCCCGAGACCAGCACGGTATCGCCCGCCACAGGCTTGCCGACCTTGAACAGCCCGCAATAGGCAGTCAGGCCCGTCGTCCCCAGCACCGAGAGCACGGCGGTGGGCGACAGATCGGTTTCGACCTTGGTCAACTCCTTGCCGTCGGTGACGAGATATTCGGTCCAGCCGGTGGTGCCGAACAGCATATCGCCGACCGCGAACCGGCCGCCGTTCGATGCGACCACTTCGGCAATCCCGCTGCCGCGCATCACATCGCCGATCGCCATAGGGGCGACGTAATCGGCGATATTCTCCATCCAGCCCTTCTGCGCCGGATCAAAGCCGAGGAAATGCGTCTTTAGCAGCATCTCGCCGGGCGCGGGATCGGGCAGATCGACCGTCGCCAGCTTGAAGTCGTTGTCGATCTCGATGCCGCGACCGCGCGGGTGTCCGTTCAAGAGCCATTGGCGGGTGGTGGTGGGCATGGGAGCGTCTCCTGTTTTCGGCTCCTCTATTGCGAGGCCCGCGCCTGCGCCTCCACGGACAAAAGTGTCAGTCGAGCGGTTTGCCCCCTGTGGTAGTCTCCCATCCAAAGGGAGAGCATCATGGGCATCCAGACTCACAAGACCTTCTGCCGTTTCTGCCACGCCAACTGCGCGATGGAGGTGGACGTCGAGGACGGTAAAGTCATCGAGGTCCGCGGCGATCCCGACGATCCGGCCTATGGCGGCTACACCTGCATGAAAGGCCGCGAGCTGCCGGATTCGCACAATTCCGAAAACCGGCTGCACCACAGTCTGGTGCGCAATGATGCGGGCGAATTCGTATCCACCCCGATGGACCAGACGCTGGCCCATGTCGCGAGCGAGCTGCGCCGCATCATCGATACCTATGGCCCCGATTCGGTGGCGGTGTTCATGGGCTCGGGGGGTTTCCAGAACAGCGCCGCGATGGCCGCCTCGCTGAGCTTTGCCAATGCCGTCGGCAGCCGCAATTTCTACACCTCGGTGACGCTCGATCAGCCCGCCAAGGTGTTCACCACCGCCCGCTACGGCAAGTGGATGGCGGGGCCGAACACCTTCAGCGAAAGCGATGTTGCGCTGTTCATCGGCAATAACCCGATCGTCTCGCACTATTCGCCTGTGGGCGGCGTGCCGCCGTTCAGCCCCTCGCGCCGCATCCGCGACCAGAAGGCCAAGGGCTTGAAGCTGATCGTCGCTGATCCGCGCGAAAGCGACGTGGCGCGGCTCGCCGACATCTACCTGCCGGTCAAACCGGGCGAGGACCCGGCGATGCTGGCAGGCATGCTCAACGTGATCATTTCCGAAGGGCTCTATGACCGCAACTTCGTCGCCGCCCATGTCGATGGCTTCGATGAGCTCGCCGAAGCGGTGAAGGCCTTCCCGCCTGAAGTCGCGGCGGAACGCGCGGGGCTCGACAAGGACCAGCTCGTCGCGGCTGCACGGATGTTCGCAGGCGGGAGCAAGGGCTGCGCCAGCACCGGCACCGGCCCCGAAATGGCAGGCAACGGCACGCTGACCGAATATCTCGTCACCTGCCTCAACACGATCTGCGCGCGCTTCAAGCAGGAAGGCGAGAAGGCCGCGATCCCCGGCGTGTTCAGCCCTTACCAGACCGCGCGCCGCGCGCAGGTGGCGCCGCCGGTGCCGATGTTCGGGGCGGAAGGCATGCCGAAGTCGCGCTTCCGCGGCCTTGGCCATCTGGGCTGGGAAATGCCCTGCAACGTGCTGGCGGACGAAATCCTCACGCCGGGCGAAGGCCAGGTGCGCGCGCTGATCTCGGTTGGCGGCAATCCGGTGGTCGGCTTCCCCGATCAGGCCAAGATGGTGCGCGCATTGGATGATCTGGAACTCTTCGTACAGATCGATCCGTGGATGAGTGCCAGCGCCAAGCGCGCCGACGTGGTGCTTGCGCCCTCGCAATGCCTCGAGCGCGAGGACATCACCAACCTGTCCGAATGGTGGCACGAGGAGCCCTATGCCCGCTATGTCGAACCGGTGGTGGCACCGCCGGGCGATGTGATCGACGAATACGAGATGTTCTGGACGCTCGCCCACCACCTCGGGATCACGATGGTGCTGGGCGGCGGCCCGCTGCCGATGGACCGCAAGCCGAGCAAGCAGGAATTCCTCGATCTGATGGTCGCAGGCAGCCTGATGAAGCCGTCCGACGTGCGCAAGGATTGCCAGGCCAATGGCGGGGCGGCGATGCTCTATCCCGAAAAGCACCCCAAGGTGGAGCCGCTCGACGAAGGCGAGTTCCACCGCTTCAATCTGGCGGTCGGCGCGATGCCGGCGGAAATCGGGAAATATGCCGACAACCCGGCGACGCGCGAAGGCTTCGATTTCCGCCTGATCAGCCGGCGGTCCAAGACGCGGTTCAACTCGATCGGCCACCCGCTCAAGAAACTTCAGGCCAAGACCACCACCAACCCGGCCTTCATCCATCCGGACGATATTGCCGCGCTGGGCCTGGAGGAAGGCGGGCTGGTTGCGATCACTTCGCCCCACGCCACCATCCACGGCGTGGTGAAGGCGAGCGACAAGGTGCGGCGCGGGATCGTGTCGATGGCCCATGCTTACGGCGATGCCGATGCGTCCAAGGCGGATGTGCGGACCCGTGGTTCTTCGACCAATCGGCTGGTGAGCGAGGTGGTCGATTACGATCCGATCACCGGGCAGAGCCTGCAAAGTGCTATTCCGGTGAAGCTGGAACCGGCCTGATTTCTCGAACTCCTAAGGACAAATATGCCCACCAACCGCCGCTTCCTCCTCCTGCGTCGCCCCGATGGCACGCCGGTCCGTGATGACTTCGCCCTCGTCTCCGAGCCGACGCCAGCGCTGGAAGAAGGCCAGTTCCTGATCCGCAATCACTATGCCTCGCTCGATCCGGCGATGCGCGGGTGGATGGACGCGCAAGGCAATTACATGCCGCCGATCCCTTTGGGTGATCCGGTTCGGGCCAGCACCATCGGCGTGGTCGAGGAAAGCCGCGCCGAAGGCTTTGCGCCGGGCCAGTGGGTGATGGGGCTGAATGCGCTGGAGGATTATTCGGTCAGTGCTGTCGGCGGTTTCACCCAGCCGATCGACCCGTCACTGGTGCCGAACGTCACCAATTTCCTTTCGATCTTCGGCGCGGTGGGGATGACAGCCTATTTCGGCTTCCTCGAAGTGTGCGAGCCGAAGTCTGGCGAAACCGTGCTGGTCAGCGGCGCAGCGGGCGCGGTCGGCAGCCTTGTCGGCCAGCTCGCAAAAATCCACGGCTGCCGCGCGGTCGGGATTGCGGGCGGTCCGGCCAAATGCGCGCGACTGATCGAGAAATACGGGTTTGACGCCGCCATCGACTATCGCGGCAAGGATGAAGCCGCGCTCACCGCCGCTATTGCCGAAGCCTGCCCGGACGGGGTCGATGTGATCTTCGAGAATGTCGGCGGGATCATCCTTGATGCGGGCCTCATGAACCTGAACCTGCACTCGCGTGTCGGGCTGTGCGGCCTGATCAGCGAATACAACACCGAGCCGCGCGGCATCCGCAACCTGTGGCAGCTGATCGTCAAGCGCGCCCATATCAGAGGCCTGCTGGTGGCCGATTACGTCCCGCGCTTCGGCGAAGGTGCGGCGCAGATGGGCGTCTGGGCGGCGCAGGGCAAACTGACCATCGATGAACATATTGATGAGGGGCTCGAGCATGCCTTTGACAGCTTTATGCGGCTGTTTGCGGGCACCAATGACGGCAAGATGATCCTCAAGATCGCCTGATGCGCCGCTCGCTGCTCGTTTTGTCGGGGGGGCATCCTTACGAGGAAGGCCCCTTCGCCGAACTGCTGGCGGCGCTGTCAGGTTTCGGGGGCGATTGGGACATCACCCACCTGATCCATCCCGAAGGCGGCGAGGCCGATGCGGCAGACGCGATCGGGACGGCCGATGCGCTGCTGTTCTACGACATGGCCGGCTACACCTTCGCCGATGGCTCGGTGACGATACGCCCGCCTTCCGAAGGCTTCCGCAAGGCAATCACCGCACGCTTTGCCAGCGGCAAAGGCGCGGTGGCCCTGCACCATGCGCTGGCCGGGTGGGCTGAGTGGCCCGAATGGCACGAATGGCTCGGCGGCGGATTTCTCTATCAACCGGGCACATGGCAGGGCGTGGCATGGCCGGACTCCGGCTATCGCCACGATGTCGATTACGAGGCGCTGATTGTCGCCGATCACCCTGTGACGCAGGGCTTGCCGCCAAGCTTCCCCGTCACCGACGAGCTGTACCTCTGCCCGATTGACGAGAGCGCGCTGATCCCGCTCGCCCGCGCCGAGGGCTTCGCTTTTGCGGCCGACAATTTCTACTCCGCCGCCAATGCCGTGGCGGGCGCTATGTTCAGCCGCGAGGGTTGGGCGCATCCTCAGGGCAGCAATCTCATCGCCTGGGAAAGCCGCAAGTGCTCCGCCCCGCTGATCTATCTGCAATGCGGTGACGGGCCTGCCACCTACGCCAACCCGCATGTGCGCCGGATGCTCGCCAACGCGCTCGATTACACCTCAGGAGAACCCGCATGACCCCGCAAGCCACCGTCGAAGCCTTCATCGGCCACTGGAACAACTGCGACATCGAGGCGATGCTCGCGCTGTGTGCCGAAGGAATCGTCTATCACAACATCCCGATGGAGCCGATCCATGGCACCGCCGCGATGCGCGGCATGGTCGAGGCTTTTCTGGCCGACATCGCGACCTGCGACTGGCAGACCCACGCGATTGCAGCGAACGGCAACACTGTCCTGACCGAACGCACCGACGCCTTCAACTTTAAGGACGGGCGCCGCGCGGCGGTCCGGGTGATGGGCACCTTCGAGCTGGACGAAAACGGGCTGATCGCCGGGTGGCGCGACTATTTCGACATGGGCGAAATGCAGCGCGAATTCGCAGGCGGATGACGCACATAGCGCAACCCTAACACAAACGCGCATCGCATCGGGGCGGCTGTCATGGCTAGGCTCTCCCTCGTAAATCCCAGGGTTGGAGCCCGTCTGTCATGAACAAGCCCGAAGGCAATGTGTTTGCCCCCGAAACGCTGATCGACCCGTTCGATTACTACCGCGCCGTGCACGAGGCCGGGATCGAGATCGAGCTGCTGGAGGGCATGAACACCTATGTCGTCTACAGCTATGATTTGTGCAGCGAGGCGACCACCAAGCCGGAGATTTTCTCCAACGACTTCACCGCGCTGATGGGGCGCGAGGCGGACGAGGAAATCCAGGCGATCCTGGCCGAAGGCTGGCCTGACCTGCCCACGCTGCTGACCGCCGATCACCCGGTCCACACCCGCAACCGCAAGCTGGTCAACCTCGCCTTCTCGGCCCCGCGCGTCAACGCGATCGAAGCCGACATGCGCGACAAATCGATCGAGCTGATCGAAGCCTTCGCCGATCGCGGCCATTGCGAGTTTGTCGAGGAATTCGGCGTGCCGCTGCCCGTCGCCATGATCGCCGGGCAGATCGGGCTCGATGACAACCCCAAGCAGGTCAAGATGTGGTCCGACGCTGCGGTCGACCGCTTCAGCCAGATGGTCGATTTCGAACGCAAGAAGGAATGCGCGCGCAGCCTCGTCGAATTCCAGCATTACATGAAGGGCCTGATCGATGATCGCCGCGCCAATGGCGGCAATGATCTGCTGACTGATCTGGTCGAAGCGCGGATCGAGGGCGAAACCCCGCTGATCGATCCGGAAATCATGTCGCTGATGCAGCAGTTCATGGTGGCCGGCAACGAGACCACCACCTCGACACTGGCAGGCGGGTTGCTCGAGCTGATCCGCAACCCCGATCAGATGGCCAAGGCCAAGGCGGCGGCAGGCGGGCGCGATCCCAAGGTGATCGGCAACCTCGTTGAAGAGGCGCTGCGCTACGAAACACCCACCGCAGGGATGTGGCGCATCGTCAAGGCCGATACCGAGCTTGGCGGCATGGCGATCCCGGCCGGCAGTGTGGTGCAGCTGCGCTATGCCGCGGCCAACCGCGATCCCAAGCGCTTTGCCGATCCCGACAAGTTCGACATTGGACGCACCAATGCCCGCACCCACCTCGCCTTCGGCAAGGGGCCGCATATGTGCGTGGGCAACATGCTCAGCCGGAAGGAAATGCTGGTTGCCTTCGATGAGCTGCTCGAACGGCTCGATAACTTCGCGGTGGCCGACGAGAACGAAATCCGCATCCTTCCCAACATCCTGCTGCGCGGCGTGACCCATCTGCCGATCACCTTTACCCGGAAAGCCTGAGCCCTCATGAATTTCGACCTGTCCGAAGAACAGGAAATGTTCGTATCTTCGGTCGAGCGCTTCGCCGCGCCGGTCGATGTCGAGGCGCGGCGCAAGCTGCGGCTCTCGCCCACCGGCTATGATCGCGCGCGCTGGCAGCAACTCGCGGAAATGGGCCTGATCGCTCTTGCGGCGGGCGAGGATGCAGGCGGCATGGGCGGCTCGGCGGTCGATCTGGCGCTGGTGGCCGAAGCCATCGGCAAGGCCAATGCGCCCGATCCGTGGCTGGAACACGGGGTGCTGCCGGTGCTGCTCCTTGAACGCGGCGGCGCGGCTGACGCGCTCGAAGGCGTGTTGGCGGGGGAAACCATCGCCACCCTCGCCTGGACCGAGCGCGGCCAGCGCTACAGCCTCAAACCCAAGGGAATGAAGGCGGAAAGCACTGCTGAGGGCTTCGTGCTCTCGGGCGAAAAGACGATGGTGATCGGCGCGCTGATCGCCGATCTGTTCATTGTCACCGCCGATCTTGGCGGGGAGACCGCATGTTTCCTCGTGCCCAGGGATGCGCCGGGCCTCGAAGTGCGCGCCTATCGCCTGGCTGATGGCAGCATCGCGGGCGAAGTGAAGCTTACCCGCACGCCGGCTTCCGCGAAGCTCGCGCTCGATGCCGCCGGGCTCGATGCCATTGCCGCCGAAGTCCGCCTGCTCGCCGCCGCCGAGATGGTCGGCCTCGGCCAGCGCCTGCTCGACGAGACGCTTGCTTACGTGAAGGAGCGCGAACAGTTCGGCGTGGCGATCGGCAGCTTCCAGGCGCTCCAGCACCGCCTTGTCGATTGCTACGCGCGCGAGGAACAGGCGCGCTCGATGCTCTATC
>Ga0315899_10003141_pt1 | contig 17993 bp, 14 predicted proteins | sample LakEriMetagenome_2_FD_203518 | JGI IMG/M metagenome (GOLD analysis project Ga0315899, IMG submission 203518) | Freshwater fungal communities from buoy surface, Lake Erie, Ohio, United States - Buoy 4 MA112 | ecosystem: Environmental > Aquatic > Freshwater > Lake | place: USA: Lake Erie, Ohio... | reverse complement strand
GATGTCGCCACTCTCCTTCCGGATCACCACTGAGGTCAGCGAGTCGTTGCCCGGTGGTGTCACCATGAATGCATCCACCGGTCGTGTCGCCGGGGAGGCAGCGACCACGTTTGAGTCGAGATCGCTCGTGGTGACGGCAGTCGATGCGAATGGGTTGACAGCAAGCGGTCGTGTCGAGGTGGACAACTGTGTCCTGAACGTGGATGGTGCCGGTAACTACGTCGTTGCGAGCGCCGACGATCTCGAGATTTTTCGCCTCGGTGCGTGCGGATCGGATGCTGATTTCCTCCAGACCGAGGACCTCATCTGGAGCGGGTCTTGGGAGTCGCGGGCAACAGTCGATGCTCCGTTCACCGGTAGCTACGACGGCGGAGGACATTCCATCACGGGACTACAGATCTCCGGTAGTGAAGTGGCCTTCATCCCACGGGCCACCGGCGCGACGATTGAGAACTTGTCACTCGGCGTGACGGTCAACGGTGAGAATAGCTACGCCGGACTCATTCGTTATGCCCTCAACACGACGATTAACGACGTTCATGTGTCTGGAACCGTTGCTCCAGCGTCAAGTTCAAGCAGCAACTGGTGTGTCGGAGGTTTGTTGGGTGAATCGGAGAACATCACGATGAGTAACTCGTCGTTCGAAGGAACCGTTGGGGACGCTCAGTCGTCCTATGCGGGCGGATTGGTCGGATGCCCCTACGCAACCGCAGTGATCGAGGATTCCACATTCGATGGAGTGGTGAACGGCATGGACGATGTTGGTGGTCTTGTCGGCTGGATTTCGAACACCACAATTCGGCGATCGTACGCCACGGGCAACGTCACTGCGGCGGGAGGTGATGCTGGCGGACTTGTCGGGCATGACGACGGTGGTTCGGTTCTGGAGAATGTGTACTTCGTCGGCGCTGTCGCAGGCACCGGAAAAGTTGGTGGACTTGTCGGCGATTCAGAGAATCCTTCCAGTGTCAGCAGCTCGTACGCCAGTGCATCGCTCACTGGTACGTCGTCGGTTGGTGGTCTGATTGGAGAAAGCAATAACACCACGATCACCTCGTCGTTTTGGGAGGCGGGACTGGCTGGTGCCGATGGGATCGATCCGATCGGGAGCATCGTCGGCAGTGGTCAACAACCAGCCATCACAGCCACTCCGGGCAACTCGATGAAGACGTTCGCGTTTTTCGATGACGCTGGTTGGGGTATCCACGCTGGGTGGATCGCGTCAGCTGATACCCAAGATGTGTGGGGAGTCTGTTCCGGAACGAGTCGCCCCTTCTTGTTGTGGCAACACTCCACGGATGCATGTGCACCTCCTGGCAACGATTCGAATGATCCGGGAGACGGTGACTCCAACTCGACTCCGGGCAACGACTCGGGGACGTCGACGAACAACGGGTCGACGACCTCTCCTGGTGCTGGCAGTTCCGTAACTGGTGCGACGCCGACGACAACGTCCCCACCGGCGCCTGTTGCAGAGCCGGCCACCAAGTCGTCGACCGCTGCTGATCCAAAACCGAAGGTGGCAACTGGCAAGTTCGTCACCATGGTGGGCGACGCGCCGGTGAAATCTTCGGTCAAGTGGCGCAACGGTACGACGATCAAAGGAATGATCGGTGTCGTCAACGTGGCTGTTGTGATGAATCCCGGCAGTGTCACGTACGCCATGCCGGGAACTTTGACGCCGGGCTCGACGTTCAAGTTGACCCTCCGCGGGCTGAAGTCCGGCAGCGACGTCATCGTGAACATTCACTCAACTACTCGCAGGCTCGGCAAGTTCACGGCGTCATCTGTCGGAGTGATCAACACTGAGGTGGACGTCCCCGTGGACATGGTCTCGGGATCGCATCGTGTCGAGGTTCGGGCTGTCGACAAGAACGGCGAGATGGTCTCAATCTGGATGGGAGTGAAGGTGCGGAGTATCGACACGCTGCCGTCGACGGGCACCCCGAGCACTTGGCCCGTGATGTTTGCTGTGTTGCTGTTGTGTCTCGGTTCACTTCTCGTGGCTGTTCGTCGTCCTATGGTTGTTGGGTACCGATCCAAACCTGAGTGAGATGCTGTGGCGACAAAGAAACGAGCGCTTCCAACCCCTCGCAAAGAGGGCATGGCCAACATCGTTGCGGCCACGATTCGCCTACTCCAGACAAAGTCTCCACAAGATCTCACCCTCAAGGACATTGCAGAAGAATCGGGGCACGGAAACCGGCTCATCGTCGAATGGTTCGGTGGCAAGGGCGGACTGTTCGTCGCTGTCTTTCAGGAGATCTTCCAGAACTTGCTGGAGACGGGCGACCTCTTCGCCGCCGACGTACCGGTGCGCCACGAGGTTCGGGGCGCATTTCGACTCTTCAACTACATGTTCACCAACCACCCAGAGGTCATCGCCTCCAATCGCGAAGGCTTGGTCTTCGCCGGGGCTCTCGAACGTTTGCAATCGCGAGCAGCACTCTCCGAGGAAGAAGCGACACGGATTCTTCGTCGTCTCACTGTCCTGATTCTCGGGATTTCCCTGTTCGGTGAACTTTTTCAACTGGAAGACGACGAGGCAATTCGCATGATGCAGGACGAGTTCCGGCTCTCTGCGGGTTACGAGTTGCCGGCACATGCTCCTGAAGTGTGACCCCACGCCGCCGCGGTCGTAGGCTCACGCTTCGATATGAGTACCCGCAAACTCATCCTCACCGCTCTCGTGTGCGGCCTGGCCATCTTGATCGCAGGTGGCGTCAAGTTGATCCAGGTATCCGACAAAGAGACCACCGTCGAAGTCCTGTCCATGGGGGAGACCGCCACGCTGGGTGACATGACGGTCTCGGTTGTCGACATCGCGGAGTCTGGCGAGGCGACCTTGGTCAGGGTGACCATGGTGGGCGTCGAACTTGCCTCTGGTGCCGCCGACGGATGGCGGATGCTGGCCGACGGCCTGGTTGCCGAGCCCTTGTTGGTGCAAGACCACCCCGACGCTTGCGACGTAGTGTCCGTTGCCACCCCGGTGACATGTGTCGTCGGTTTCGGGCCCGCCGACAGCGAACCGACCATCGCCTATGTCCGCGCTGGCGAGCAGTCCCAGTGGGCTTCGTGACGGTGAGTGGGTTCGGCAAACGCCCCACCCGTTAGGGTTGGCTTCGCTATGGCAGACCTTTTTGACCTCGTTGTAATCGGAGGTGGTCCCGGCGGATACGCCGCCGCCTTCTACGGAGCCTCCGCCGGCCTTTCGGTGGCGCTCATCGAAAAAGACACCATCGGTGGAACGTGTCTCAACCGCGGATGCATCCCGGCCAAGGCTTTCCTCGAAACCGCAGCTGTTGCGCGCCACGTTGCGCACTCCGGCGACTTCGGTGTCACCTCCACCCCCGGTGGCGTGGATTTCGCTGTCACCCAAGCACGCAAACAAAAAATCGTCGACGGTCTTGTGAAGGGTCTCACCGGTCTCACCAAGTCGAAGAAGGTCACCTATCTGTTGGGTACCGGGGCGCTTGGAGCCAACAAGACCGTCACTGTCACGGCCGCAGACGGCACGACTCAGCAGGTCCAAGGCAAGAACGTGATCCTGGCGGCTGGCTCGGTCCCGCGAACCATTCCGGGCTTCGAGGTTGGTGGACCCATCATGACCTCGGACGAAGTGCTGATGCTCGACACCCTTCCGGCGCGAGTTGCAGTGATCGGTGGCGGAGCCATCGGATGCGAGTTCGCTTCGACGTTTGCCGATCTCGGCAGTCAGGTCACCATTCTCGAAGGCTTGCCCAAGATCCTCCCGGGCCTCGACGCCGACCTCGCCAATGTGGTGGTGAAGAGTTTCAAGAAGAAGAACATCGACATCAAGACCGGCGTCGCAGTGAAGGGCCACACGTTGAACGGCACGGGCGGAACCGTCGTCTCGTTCGGCGAAGGTGAAACCCTCGAAGTCGACGCCGTGGTGGTGTCCGTGGGTCGACGCCCATTTGCGGATCAGTTGGGTCTGCAAGGTACGGCCGTCAAGGTGACCGAGCGTGGCTTTGTCGAAGTGGATCAGTATTGCTCGACATCCGAACCCAACGTTTATGCGGTCGGCGACCTCATCAACACACCGCAGTTGGCACACGTTGCCTACGCAGAGGCAATCGTTGCTGTGAAGCGGATTCTCGGTGAGGCCGTGGCTCCTGTTGCATACGACCGCGTGCCGTGGGCCATTTACTGCCACCCTGAAGTTGCATGGGCCGGTCACAGCGAAGAGAGCGCCAAGGCCGCCGGGTTCGACGTGGTGGTGGGCAAGCATTCGTTCCGCGCCAACAGTCGCGCGATGATCGTCGGTGAGACCGACGGTCTGGTGAAAGTGATTGCCAAGAAGAACCCCGACGGCACGGCGGGGCAGGTTCTCGGTGTGCAGATGTGTGGCCCGTGGGTCACAGAGCAGTTGTCGGGCGGTTACCTGGCCGTGAACTGGGAAGCAACGGTGGCCGAAGTGGCCGAGTTCCTCCAGCCGCACCCCAGCCTTTCGGAACTGTTCGGAGAGACCATGCTCTCCATGACCGGCCGCAGCATCAACGCCTGATTTACAAGAGAAAGACGCAGCACAATGGCAAACGTAACCCTTCCCCAACTTGGTGAAACCGTCACCGAGGGCACCATCACACGCTGGTTCAAGAAGGTCGGCGACACCGTCGCTGCCGACGAACCGCTGTTCGAAGTCTCCACCGACAAAGTTGATACCGAGGTGCCATCACCCGTTGCAGGTGTTCTCACCGAGATTCGCGCCCAGGAAGGTGACACGGTTCCCGTTGGTGCAGTGATCGGAGTTGTCGGTGATGCCGGTGCTGCTGCGGCGCCTGCCCCCGCCGCTGCTCCTGCTCCTGCTCCAGAACCAACGCCGGCGCCCGCACCTGAGCCGGCACCCGCACCGGCACCCGTTGCTGCACCGGCACCGGCACCAGAGCCTGCACCTGCACCAGCGGCCAAACCTGCTCCTGCGCCCGCACCCGGTGGCGCGCCGCTGTTGTCGCCTGTTGTGCGTCGACTCATCGCCGAGAACAATCTTGATGCCGATGCCATTGTCGGTACCGGCCCCGGTGGCCGCGTCACACGTGACGATGTGTTGGCATTGATCGACGCCAAGGGTGGCCAGCCTGCTCCGGCTGCTGCTCCAGCGCCAGTTGCGACACCCGCAGCGGCTCCGGCACCCGCTCCTGCTCCGGCACCCGCTGTGGCAAAGCCTGCCGCCAAGGCTGCAGGTACCGAGTCGGCCGATGGTCGCGAGAAGCGCATCAAGTTGTCGAAGATTCGCAAGCTCACCGGCGAGCACATGGTGATGTCGAAGTCGGTCAGCCCACACACCTTCAGCGTCGTCGAAGTCGACTACGCAAACGTCGATCGTGCCCGCGTCAAGGTGAAGGACGACTGGAAGAAGTCGGAAGGTTTCAGCCTCACGTACCTGCCCTTCATCTCGCGCGCCGTTGTCGATGCCATCACCGAGTATCCGCACATGAATGCATCGGTCGAAGGCAACGAACTCGTCGTGCACAACTACGTGGATCTCGGCATCGCCGTCGACCTCGACTACCAGGGACTTCTGGTGCCGGTGGTACGCGACGCCGAGAGCAAGCGCCTACGCGCTCTGGCACGTGAGATCAGCGACCTTGGCACTCGCGCCAAGAATCGCAAGCTCACGCCCGACGAAATTCAGGGTGGAACATTCACCCTGTCCAACAACGGTTCTGCCGGTTCGGTGTTGACCATGGCGGTCATCAACCAGCCGCAGGTTGCCATCATCTCTACCGATGCCATCGTGCGCAAGCCCGTGGTCGTGAACACCCCCGAGGGCGGCGAAGCGATCGCAATTCACCCGGTGGGCAATCTGGCGATGAGTTGGGATCACCGCGCATTCGATGGCGCCTACGCGGCCAACTTCTTGGCCCGCGTCAAGCAGATCCTCGAGACGCGCGATTGGTCTTCCGAACTCTGAGGGTTCGTTCGGCCTCATGACCACACCGCTCCACGTTCGCTGGTTGGGACGCGTTCCCTACCGTGAGGCGTTCGCGGTGCAGCAGGCACTGTTCGAGCATTCGGATCGGCAACATCTTTTGCTGCTCGAGCATCCGCACGTGTTCACGTACGGGCCGAGTGCGGATCTCGATAAGAACCTCAAGTGCTCACCGCGAGAAGTGGGTGCCGATCTGGTCAAGGTCAATCGTGGTGGTGACATCACCTACCACGGCCCCGGACAGTTGGTGGGTTATCCCATTCTCAGTCTTCAACCGAAACACGGCGACAAAGCCGGCCCCGCCGACACCACGGCCTACGTGAATGCGATCGAGCAGATCATCATCGACACGTTGACCGAACTGGGTGTTGTCGATGCCAGCCGTTTCGACGGTTATCCGGGCGTGTGGTTGGGCGTCGATGCCGGCGTACCAAGAAAAATCTGCGCCATCGGTGTGCGGCTCACTCGTGGACGCACCATGCATGGTTTTGCTCTCAACGTCGAAACCGACCTCACGTACATGCGCGAGCACATCGTTCCGTGCGGCATTGCCGAGCACCCCGTCACGTCTCTGCGCGAAGAGGGCGTGGCCACATCGCTCCACGACGTGGCCGACATCGTTGCGCGCAAAGTCGCCGAACGTTTCGCCGATGGAGTGACCGAGCGCCAAGACGTTGCCTGGCATCACCGCCCAGAGGATCTCTCGGCTTTCTCCCGCGGGGAGGGGCCCGGTCAGCCCGTTCGTCTCACGTCGCGCCTGGCGCAAGCCGGAGTCACCGGTGGGTTGAACATCGAGGAACGCAAGCCCGAGTGGCTTCGCCCGAAAGTGCACCACGGTCCCGAGGTGCTGGAGACCAAGAAAGTTGTGCGTGATCTGGGTCTCGTCACCGTGTGCGAGGAAGCCGGGTGCCCGAATCTCTCGGAGTGCTGGGCGGATCGCACTGCCACGTTCATGGTGTTGGGCGAACGGTGCACGCGTGCGTGCGGTTTTTGTCTGGTCGACACCCGCAAGCCTCTCGATCCCGAGCACGACGAACCGGCTCGCGTCGCCGAAGCCGTGGCTCGCATGGGGCTGTTGCACGCCGTTCTCACCATGGTGGCTCGCGACGATCTGGCCGACGGCGGCATGCAGCATGTCGCAGAGTGCGTACGTGCCATCAAGCGCCGTTCGCCTCTGGCTCGAGTAGAGACGTTGATATCGGATGTCAAGGGAACCGAATCTCTGAACGTGCTGATCGAAGCACGACCCGACGTGTTGAACCACAACATCGAGACAGTCGCACGGCTGCAGCGCGCCGTACGTCCGAGTGCGGGCTATGCCCGCAGTTTGTCCGTTCTGGCGCGCGGCAAAGAAGCGGGTCTCACCACCAAGTCGGGCATCATCGTGGGCATGGGCGAAACGTGCCAAGAAGTGGAAGGAACGTTGATCGATCTTGCCGGTGTCGGAGTCGACATCGTCACCATCGGTCAGTACCTGCGACCCACCACGCATCACCTGCCCGTTGCGCGCTGGGTGGAGCCGTCTGAGTTCGAGCATCTGAAGGCCTTCGGTGAATCGTTGGGAATCGGTCATGTCGAGTCCAGCCCACTCACCCGATCCAGTTATCACGCCCGCGAATCCGCCGACCATGCCGTTGGTTCGATTTCTGGAACAGATGCGAATCAGACGGTGAATATGGACGTGAAGGCGGTGACCATCTCGTGAACTCGCGTGAATCTGCTCCGCTTCCCTCGGTGATCTACGAGGAAAGACTCGCCCGCGTGCAGCAGCAGATGCGCGTGCACGACATCGACGCAGTGCTGTTGTCGGTGGGCCACGATTTGCCGTATGTAACGGGTTATCACGCAATGCCTCTCGAGCGCCTCACCATGTTGGTGGTGCCGCGAGAGGGGATCGCCACCTTGGTGATTCCCCGTCTCGAAGCTCCACGTGTCGTCGAGCATTCGTCGGTGTTCACGTTGCTGCCGTGGAACGAAACCGATGATCCGGTTGCATTGGTGGCGGGCCTGGTGAAGGGCGCGCGCACCTTGTCGATCGGCGATCAGCTGTGGGCGCGTTTCCTGGTGGAGTTGTTGCAACATCTGCCCAACGCCGCGTACTCGCGTGCTGTCGACGTGGTGGGGCCGTTACGGATGGTCAAGACACCTTTCGAAATCGAAGCGCTCCAGCGAGCGGGCGCCGCGGCAGATCGTGTGGCCGTTCAACTGCATGCCGGTGAGATTCCACTCGTGGGCCGCACCGAAGCACAGGTCTCAGCCGACATTTCTGCTCGTCTCTTGGCCGAAGGTCACGACGTAGTGAACTTTGCGATTGTCGCGGCTGGCGACAACGCGGCAAGCCCGCATCACCACCCCGGCTCCCGCGTGATTCGACAGAACGAAATCGTGCTGTGCGACTTCGGCGGCACCATGGCTGATTACTGCAGCGACATCACACGCTGCGTCTTCGTCGGAACGCCCCCACCGGAAATCCTCGAGGCCTACGCGGTGTTGTACGCGGCTCAAGCCGCATCGGTGGCCAGTGCGGTGGTGGGTGCCACCTGTGAGTCGGTCGACGAAGCCGCAAGACGAGTGATCACCGAAGCCGGCTTCGGTGAGTATTTCGTGCACCGCACGGGTCACGGCATCGGGATGGAGGCTCACGAAGAGCCCTACATCGTTGCTGGGAACACGCTGCCATTGGTCCACGGCCATGCTTTCAGCATCGAACCGGGTATCTACATACCGGGTCGTTTCGGCATGCGCCTCGAGGACATCGTGGTTGCCACCAACGGCGGGCCTCTGCCGATGAACGCCGTGTCGCACGAACTCGTCGTCCTCGCCTAAATTCACCCCCAAGGGCAATGATCAAGGGGGAGCCCATGCTGGACGTCGTTATTCGTGGTGGAGAAGTTGTCGACGGAACAGGTGCACCGCGTCGGCGAGCAGATGTCGGAATCGCCGACGGCAAAGTGGTGAAGATCGGGGAAGTCACCGACGATGCCAACACCGTGATCGATGCCACGGGCAAAGTGGTGACACCCGGTTTCATCGATCTGCACACCCACTACGACGCGCAGGCTTTCTGGGATTCGTCGCTCAGTCCGTCGCCTCTGCACGGCGTCACCACAGTGATGGCAGGCAACTGTGGCTTCACCATTGCACCGTTGACGCAACAAGACGGCGACTACCTCATGCGCATGTTGGCCCGAGTCGAAGGCATGCCACTGGAAAGCCTGCAACAGGGTGTGCCGTGGAACTGGTCGTCCACCGCCGAGTATCTCGATGCGGTCGACGGCACTCTCATGCCGAATGCGGGTTTCCTCGTTGGACACAGCGCACTACGTCGCGTGGTGATGCACGATGATGCCACCAAGCGCGAGGCAACCGATGAAGAGATCGAAAAGATGTGCAATCTCCTGCGCGATGGCCTGCGTGCCGGTGGCATGGGTTTCTCTTCCACATGGTCGACCAGTCACAACGATCACACCGGCGTGCCCGTGCCCTCACGTCATGCGTCGCGCAAGGAACTGATTGATCTGTGTGCCGTGGTGGGGGAGTTCCCCGGAACCACACTCGAGTTCATTCCCGCAGTCGGCCGCTTCGAAGACGAGACCTTCGAGTTGATGGCCGACATGAGCGCCGCGGCCAACCGTCCCTTGAACTGGAATCTCTTGCAGGTGTACCAGCAGAACTGGGATCTTGTTCAGCACCAGTTGAAGGGTGGCGACGTCGCCAAGAAGCGTGGCGGAAAGGTGTTGGCGCTCACCTTGCCCGACACATTCCGTATTCGCCTCAATCTGCGCAGCGGCTTCATTCTCGACATTCTCAACGGCTGGGACGAGCTCATGGCTCTTCCGCCCGAAGAGAAGTTGGCCATGTTGCGTGATCCGAAGGGACGCGAAGAGATGAACCGGCTGGCGCAGAGTACCGAAGGCCCCACTCGCTCCATCGGCAATTGGGCGTCGTACATCTTGCTCGAGACGTTCACCGATGCATGGAAGCCCTACGAGGGCAAGTTGATCGGTGAGATCGCCAAGGAACTCGGTCGTGACGCGTGGGACGTGCTCGCCGACATCGTGATCGACGACAACCTGAACACGGTCATCGCCAACCAAGACAAAGGGCAAGACGATGCAACGTGGGAGCGTCGTGTCGAAGTGTGGCGTGACGATCGGGCAATCGTGGGTGCCAGCGATGCCGGTGCTCACCTCGACATGATCGACAGCTTCGCTTTTTCCACCACGTTGATCGCCCGCGCCGTGCGTGAGCGCAACCTGATGCCGCTGGAAGAGGCGGTGTCGCATCTCACCGATCGTCCGGCGCGTCTGTACGGACTGCGCAACAGAGGCCGATTGGAAGAGGGATACTTCGCCGACGTCGTGGTGCTCGACCCCGACACCATCGGACCCGGCCCCGTGTACCAGAAGTTCGACCTGCCCGGTGGGGCAGGTCGTGTCTACGGCGAAGCCATCGGCATCGATCACGTACTGGTCAACGGTGTTCCCGCGGTGCGCAATGGCGAACTTCTCGCGGCGCGTCCCGGAAGTCTCATCCGTTCAGGTCGAGACACCGACACCGTCACCGCACGTTGATACGTACTTTGGCGACATTCGTCGCCTAGTTTGCATGTCGTGATGCGACTGGATGCGGCAACTGTTCTCCTGCAATGGGCAAGCGGCGGTCTGCTGTTCTGCTGGATGACTGTGCGCAACAGCGAGGTGGGCCGCGGCTACACGTGGCTCTTGCACGGCACGTACGCCGTACTTGCCGCCGGTGGTGTGGCAGCGGGCTTTGCCACCGGCGCAGTTCCGGTGCGTGAAGGCGCCGGCATCGTGGTGTGCCTGCTTGCGTTGGCGACGCTGCGCAAGACTCCGCCCCATCGTTTGTTGCTTGCGCCGTTGGTTGGCCTTGTTGGCGTGGTGGCCGGTGCATTGGATGCGGCCAATGGTTGGGGTGAATCGCTGGTTGGATCGTTCCGTGTCGTGATCGGCGCGTTGTTCCTGGGGGCCATCACCGACGCGATGCTGCTTGGGCACTGGTATCTCGTGCAGCCCGGTATGCCCCGCAAGTTGTTGAAGGACTTGGTCGACGTCATGTACTGGGCTTTGCCGTTGGAAGTGGTGGCGCTGTTGCTGCCCACGGGCATGATCAGCGTTCTCAACGGATCCATCGACGACGGCTGGAACGGCACGCTTGCATGGTTCTGGGTGGCGTGCGTGGTGATGACCGGAATCTTGGTGGTGGTCACCAAGGCGGCCCTCAAAGAGCGCAGCTACTCCGCAGTAATGGCGGCCACCGGTCTGTTGTATTTGGCCATCCTCACCTCGTTCGGGGTGGACCTGGTCTCACGTGCAACCCTTGCTGGTTGATGCAGGTTCGTCGCCAAGTGCCCTGATGGGTTGGTCTTCGACCCGCTCCAGCCTCTAGGTTTTCCGGCATGGAAGCCTTCCCGCGCACAATTTTCGATGATGTCCACGGTCAGTTTCGCTCCACGTTCCGTTCGTGGCTCGACAAGGAAGTGGTGCCGAACCACGAGAAGTGGGAAGACGACGGCATCACCCCGCGGGAACTGTGGCTCGAAGCAGGCAAGCACGGGTTTCTCGGTCTGAATGTTCCCGAGTCCTACGGTGGCGGTGACACCGACGACTACCACTTCGCGGCGATCATGGCCGAAGAGATCGGCTACACAGGTGTCATCGGCAGCGCCAACGGAATCACGTTGCACAACGACATCGTCCTGCCGTACTACCTCGAGCTGGCCAACGACGAGCAGAAGAGCCGTTGGCTCCCCGGCATGGTGACCGGTGAAATCATCGGCGCGCTGGGCATCACCGAACCCAACACGGGCAGTGACGTGGCGGGCATCCGCACCACCGGTGTGAAAAAGGGTGGCGCCTACGTGGTGAACGGTGCCAAGACCTTCATCTCGAATGGCATCAACAGTGACACGGTCATCACCGTGTGCCGTACGGACCCCGAAAAGGGCCACCGCGGTATTTCTCTGTTGGTGATCGAGCGCGGCATGAAGGGCTTCGAGCGCGGACGCAACCTCGACAAGTTGGGTATGCACGCCCAGGACACCGCCGAGTTGTTCTTCACCGATGTCGAAGTGCCTGCAGAGAATCTGCTGGGCGAAGAGGGCATGGGCTTCGTGTACCTCATGACCAATCTGGCCCAAGAGCGCCTTGGCATCGCGGTGGGTGCCATCGCCGTGGCCGATGCCGCACTGAAGTGGACACTCGACTACACGCGCGAGCGCAAGGCCTTCGGGCAGTCGATTTCGCAGTTCCAGAACAGCAAGTTCCTGTTGGCAGAGCTCGCCACCGAAGTGCAGATCGCCCAGGTGTACGTAGATCGTTGCGTCGAGTTGCACTGCAACAAGCAGTTGAGCGCCGAGCAGGCGGCGGCAGCCAAGTTCTGGTGCACCGAACTCCAGAACAAGGTCGTCGACCGCTGTCTGCAGTTGCATGGTGGCTACGGCTACATGCGCGAGTATCCCATTGCCCGCGCGTGGGCAGACAGCCGCATCCAGACCATTTACGGTGGAACGTCCGAGATCATGAAAGAGATCGTCGGACGCTCGATTACGAAATAGCGCCGATCTCGCGCAACTTCGCCGGGTCGTAACCCAACTCGGACACGATTTCGTCGCTGTGCTCGCCGGCCGTGGGCGCGGGGCGTGACACGCGCAGTGGCGTTGCGCTCATGCGTGCCGCAGGACGAACCTCGCGAACGTTGCCCATGGCATGGTGTTCGCGTTCGACGAACACGCCGTTGTGCTTGATCTGTGGATCGGTGGGCAGGTCGGAGAGTTGGTTCACGCGTGAGGCGGGAAGGTCGTGCTCTTCGGCAACGCGAAGGAAGTCTTCCAGCGACGTTTCCGACGACAGTTCCTTCATGGTTTTCACCAGTTCGGCGGTGTTCTGTGAGCGGGCCACGGCGGTGTTGAAGCGCGGGTCGTCGGCAAGTTCGGGGCGGCCGAATGCGGCCCAGAGGCCGCGGAACTCTGCGTCGCTGACTGCAGAACTGGCGCAATAACCATCTTTGAGAACTGTGACGTTGTAGTTGGCGCCGAGTGTGGCCATGCGCTTGGCGTCTTCGTCGAGAAGCGTGGCATCCATGCCGGCATCGGGCCAGAGGAAAGCCACGGCGGCGTCGAGCATGGCGAGCACGATGTGTTGACCCTCGGCGGTTCCGCGTTCGCGAGCAAACAGTGCGGCACACACCGACTGCATGGCGGTGTACGACGTGACCTTGTCGCACATGAGGTTGCGCAGCATGTTGGGCTTGCCGGTTCCGGGGTCTGCTTGAACAGCGGCAACGCCGCTGGCAGCCTGGATGACGTTGTCGTACACGCGACGGTGGCTGTTGGGGCCGTCGGGGCCGTACCCGCTGATCGACACGTAGACGATCTTGGGGTTGAACTTCTTCACGTCTTCGTAGCCGAGACCGAGACGCTCCATTGCGCCGGGACGGAAGTTCTGGATGAAGACATCGGCATCGGCAATCAACTTGCGCAGAACATCGATGCCTTCTTGGGTTTTCACGTTCAGCGTGATGGCGCGCTTGCCGCGATTGTTCAATGAAAAGAGGCCGGTGACGCCGCCCTTCTGTGAACCGAGGTGACGCATGAGGTCGCCCACTCCGGGGGATTCCACCTTGATCACGTCGGCGCCGTAGTCGGCCAGCATCATGGCGGTGAGAGGCCCCGAGATCATCACCGACATGTCGACGACTTTGATGCCTGCGAGAGGTCCAGTGTTGGTGCTCATGTTTCCCCCTGAAATCGGTTTTGTTGAAAATGACGGCGTTGCGGAAGTACAAACTACATCGGTTTGTGCGTGTTGGCGTTAGCGTCAAATGCGTATGGACACGCGTGGATTCCTCGGCTTGCAGCAGAGCCACAACCCCTACCGTTGGCACATGGAAGTCACGCCCGGGTTGGCCACGATGGGGAACTTCCTCTTCGGTGGGTGTGGTCTTGGGGCGGCAATCTCTGCGATGGAGGGCGTGACCGGACGCAACGTGGTGTGGGCAACGGCTCAATACTTGTCGTATGCAAAGCCGGGCGAGGTACTGGATGTCGACGTAACGGTGGCGGTCGAAGGCCACCAAATCACTCAGGCTCGGACGGTCTGTCACGTGGGGCAACGTGAAATCCTCACCGTGAACGCCGCATTGGGTGATCGGCCAGAACCGAAGCACGGCCAGTTCGAAGTGATGCCTCAGGTGCCGAGGCCCGACGAATGTCGCGACCGTGAGCATCGATACCCCGTCGAGGGAACCATCAACGAGCGTCTGCAACAGAAGTTGGTGAAAGGCCGCGACCTCGACGAACTCGATGGAAGCCTGTCCGACGGGCAGACGCTCATGTGGGCACGCATCCCCGACGTCATCGAGGGGGTCGACGCCAGTGCGCTGGCTGTGTTGGGCGACTTCGTCCCAATGGGTGTGGGTCAAGCGCTGGGTGTGCGCGGTGGAGGCAACAGTCTCGACAACACTCTTCGCGTCGCCCGTTTGGTGCCCACCGAGTGGGTGTTGCTCGACATCCGTGTTCAAGCAGTCGAGCGTGGTTTTGGCCACGGGCTTGTCCACATGTTCGCCGAAGACGGCACGCTCATGGCTACGGCCAGCCAGAGCTGCATCTTGCGCTACTGGAAGAACTGAGCCCCGACACTCTGAAGACCCGGAACAACGAGGGCAGAGGTGACCTGTCGCATCTGAAAAGATGTCGGGATGTCGGATCTTTCACTGCCACGTCGCAACGGAATGACGGTGCCCCTGCCGGGCCACCTCCACACCCACAAGGACAAGCTGGCCAAACTGGCCGACCTTGGTTACAGCGACATCTGGTCTGCCGAATCTGACGGAGCCGATGGCTTCACGCCCTTGGCAATGGCCGCTGCATGGGAGCCGCGTCTGCGTCTCGGTACCGCCATCATTCCCGCGTTCACGCGGTCACCCGCCGCCTTTGCGCAGTGTGTGGCCTCGCTGGCCGATGCTGCACCCGGTCGATTCGCCATCGGCATCGGATCTTCCAGCAACGTGATCGTCGAAAAATGGAACGGTGTGCCATTCGTGGAGCCGTACAAGAAGGTGCGCGACATCGTGCGCTTCCTGCACGATTCCTTCGAAGGCGAAAAGATCGTGAAGAAGTACGACACCTTCGAGATCAATGGCTTCCGTCTGGGTGTGAAACCCGAAGTGAAGCCCAAGATTCTGGTGGCCGCGTTGCGTGAGGGGATGTTGCGCCTGGCGGCTCGCGAGGCCGACGGCACGATCATCAACTGGCTGTCGCCGAACGATGTGAAGAAGGTTGCCGACGTGGTGAACGGTGCGGCCAACGGCGTGCCGAAGGAAATCGTGTGTCGCATCTTCGTCTGCCCCAGCGAGAACACCGAGGTGGTTCGTCAGGCGGCCAAGTTCGCCATCGCCGCGTATCTCAACGTTCCGGTGTACGCCGCATTCCACGACTGGTTGGGGCGCGGTCCGCAGTTGCAGGGCATGTGGGATGCGTGGAAGGCAGGCGACCGCAAGGCGGCACTGGCGGCCATTCCCAACGAGGTGGTCGATCAACTCATCGTGCATGGATCTGCCAAGGAGTGCCGCGAAAAGATCGATGCCTATTTCGCCAACGGTGTCACCACCAGCTCGCTGGCGATCATGCCTCTCGATCCGGAGCTGGACTACTGGAAGTCGGTGGAGGCGCTCAGCCCGTCGGCGGGCTGATCAGAGCAGAGCGTCGGCAAGACGTTGCCACTGTGCATGTGGCATTTCGCGTGGCGTTGCGGTGAGCACCTGGATGGCAACGTGATCGGCGCCGGCCGCTTCGTGCTGACGGATGCGCTGGACAATGGCGTCTTCGTTGCCCCAGGCCACGATGGCGTCGACCACACGATCGCTGGGTGGCGTTGAGTCGTTGCCGAAGTCGGTGTCGGTGAACCCCACGCGACGCAGGCTGTTGAGGTAGTTGGGCTGTTGGAGATAGCGGGCAATGTTTTTGCGCGCCACATCACGGGCAACTGTGGGATCGGTTTCCAACACCACCATCTGTTCCACCGAGAGATTGCTGTCGGGCCCGATGTCGACTCGGGCCATTGCCGTGTGCTCGGGTGGCATGAGGTAAGAGAAGCCGCCTTGGGTGCGTTCGGCAGCCAACTGCATCATCTTCGGACCAAGTGCACCGAGCATGCGCTTCGGTGCGGCAGGGCGGGGACAGACGAACTCTGCTGCGTCCATGTCGTCGAGGTACTTGCGCATGGTGGTGAGGGGCTTCGAGTAGTCGGCGTTGAGGGCGCGCTTCACGAACGAAGCATGGCTGACACCGATGCCCAGAATGAATCGATCGGGAAATGCCTCGCTGACGGTGAGCCAGCCGCTGTTCATGGACACGGGGGCACGCAACTGCAGGTTCGCGATGCCACTGGCAACACGAATGTTGGTGCTTGCACCCAGGAGCAACATGGCATTGGCGAAGATCTCACGATTGGTGGTTTCGCCGATCCAGAAAGTGGACCACCCCATGGCATCGAGTTGCGCAAAACCCTCTCTCGCGCGAGCCGCGGGCTGGAGCTCGAAGGCCGCAGAGAAGATGCCGTACTTGCCGATGTCGAGTTTGGTGTTCATGTTCCCCCGTGGATTGCCGGTGATGCGACGTTAGTAGGAGGGATTGCGAACAGCTCTACGCGGCGCGATGCGCATCCGCCTCGCGAGCTGCCTGCTCGGCCAACTGCGCTTTGATCTTGGCGATGTGTTGGAGGCCGATCTTGCGGGTGTGCGCCGAGAGACGCAACTTGAGAGGCGCCTCGTAGCCATCGAAAGCAAGGCTGGGTTGCTGGGGGTTCTCTTGCCGTGACGAACTCATGTCACCATGGTGACGAAAGGGTGTTCGCCGTTGTCACCGTCTCCTGGGGAACGGTGTTGGAGGCAGGCTCAGGCAGGCATCCAGTTGCCGTGGAACCCGGCTGGTACACGCTGGGGCAGATGCACGCGGGCCAACGGACCCGGGGTGATGTCGGCGGCATCGAAGATGCAGAAGTCGGTCTCGAGCGTGGCCGCGTTGGTGGCGTACACCATCACGAATGCGCCGAGTTCGCCCGGGCGCGCCGGATCGTCGGCCACCACGGCCTCGCCGATGATGGTTCCTTCGCCGAACGAGAAGATCTGCTCGGCTCCGGTTTCGAGGTCGTAGCGGATGATGCCGTTGAAGCCCAGCGACGGCTCGCCATCGATGACACCCGACGCAAAGCCGTAGCGGTGCTTCAAGCCGAGCAGGTCGTCGTGGAGGCGGGGGAAGTCGGTGCGCAGGTCGTGGAACATTTCTTCCTTGACGGTTCCCGTGGTGAGATCGATGGTCCACTTGGCCATGCCCACTCCGTCTTCGGCCACCAGGCCTCCGGATTCCTTGCTGTCTGCTTCGAAGTCGAGATCGATGCGCGGCATGCGGCAACCGAACGCAATGATGCGCTCGTGGCCGTCGGGGCCGGTTTCTTCCCACGAGTTGAGGAAGTGGAACACGTAGCACGGGTCGATCTCGAACCAGCGCACGTCGCTGTCGCCGCCGTGACGCGGCATCACGCCGATACGTGCACCGAGTTGTGGCTGCCACATGGATTCACCGGCCATCACGGCCTCGAGCACGGCGGGAAGATCGAAGAAGATCGAGTAGTTCCGCGTGGTGAGGAAGTCGTGCATCATCACGCCCTTGGGAATGGTGATGGGGGTCGAGTGCGTGAGGTTCCCGTTCTTGTCGGCCACGTGGTAGCGCAGGAAGGGCTGTTCACCGATGGGGTCGTAACCGAAGAAAACCAACTCACCGGTCTCGGGGCACCATTTCGGGTGAGCGGTGAATGCACCTTCGAGTTTGCCGCCGAAGTCGAACAGGCCGACGGTGTCGAGTTCGCGCGAGATCTCGGAAGCGGGTCCGCCCTCCCACAAACCGAGGTACTTGTCGGCGTGGCGAATGATGTTTGTGTTGGCGGCGTTCTTGAAGATGCCACATTCAGCCATCAACTCGTCGGGTGGGAACTGGAAGTTCAGGATGCCGCCGAACAACGCC